>WNFC01003826.1_pt1 | contig 43826 bp, 34 predicted proteins | sample 5400541 | NCBI WGS metagenome assembly WNFC01 (sample SAMN13153342, study PRJNA577476) | soil metagenome | isolation source: 120 cm saprolite under Douglas fir tree site 2 hole 2 replicate 1 | place: USA:California | collected 2015-04-18 | reverse complement strand
AAGGCGCATTGCCAGTAATCGCCGCGGTCGAGCATCACCAGGATGCGGCCGGTGTCGATCCGGCCCAGCGTCTGCGGCGGGTCGTCCGCGTGTTTGGGGATTCGCATCCACAGCACGTCGATGGGCGCGCCGAGATCGATGATCTCGAGCCCGGCCTTCTGCCGGATCGTCGAATGGCGGCCGTCGGCGCCGATGACGAGGTCGGCGCGGATCTGCCGGGCGCCGCGCGGCGTGGCCGCGACGATTCCGGCGATGCGCCCGTCCTCCACGATCAGGTCGCTCGCCTCGCACTCCATCTCCAGGCGAAACGAGGGATAGCGCCGCGCCTGCGCGGCGAGGAAATCGAGGAAGTCCCATTGCGGCATCAAGGCGATGAACTTGCAGCGCGTCGGCAGATGCGAGAAGTCGGCGATGACCAGGCGCTCCATGCCGATCTGCCCTTCGAGCTGGCTCACCTCGTTGTGCGGCCGTTTGAGGAAATCGTCGAGCAGCCCGAGCTCGTGCATGACCTCGAGCGTCGAGGGATGGATCGTATCGCCGCGGAAATCGCGCAGGAAATCGCCGTGCTTCTCCAGCACGACGGTATCGACGCCGGCGCGGGCGAGGAGGAAGCCCAGCATCATCCCCGCGGGCCCGCCGCCGACGATGCAGCAGCGGGCGGTGAGCACGGCGGCCGCGGAAGCGGTCTGGTCCATTGCCTGCTCCGTCCGGTTGTGGCGCCAGTATATACCGCGAACGCCGGTTCCGCTTCGCCCGCGGCGGCGGTAGGATCGCGCCTCCGCACCGCGCCCGAGCAGGAGAATTCTGATGCCGATCCCCCGCCTGATGCAAGGCAAGCTGTCGCTGCCGGTGATCGGCGCGCCGCTCTTCATCGTCTCGGTGCCCGAGCTGGTGATCGCGCAGTGCAAGGCGGGCATCGTCGGCGCCTTCCCGGCGCTCAACGCGCGTCCCAAGGAGCTGCTCGAAGAGTGGATCATCCGCATCAAGAGCGAGCTCTTGGCATATCAGTGCGCGCACCCCGAGAAGAAGGTGGCGCCCTTCGCCGTCAACCAGATCGTGCATGCGTCCAACGACCGCCTGGCGCACGACGTTGCGATCTGCGTCAAGCACGAGGTGCCCATCATGATCACCTCGCTGCGCCCGCCGGCGGAAGTGGTGAAGGCGGCGCATTCCTATGGTGGCATCGTGCTGCACGACATCATCAGCGTGCGCCACGCCGAGAAGGCGCTGGAGCAGGGCGTCGACGGGCTGATACTGGTCTGCGCCGGCGCCGGCGGCCATGCCGGCACCTTGAGCCCCTTCGCGCTGGTGCCGGAGGTGCGCCGCTTCTACGACGGCACCATCGTGCTCTCGGGCGCCATCGCCACCGGCCGCTCGGTGCTGGCGGCGCAGGCGCTGGGCGCCGATCTAGCCTATATGGGCACGCGCTTCGTCGCCACGCGCGAGGCCAACGCCAAGGACGAGTACAAGGAGATGATCGCCGCCTCGGCGGCAAGCGACATCGTCTACACGCCGCTCTTCACCGGCGTGCACGGCAACTACCTGAAGCGCAGCATCGCCGCCGCCGGCCTCGATCCCGACAATCTGCCGACCGCCGACAAGACCAAGATGAATTTCGCTTCGGGCGGCAACATGAAGTCGAAGGCGTGGCGCGACATCTGGGGCGCCGGCCAGGGCGTCGGCCAGATGCACGACGTGCCCGACGTCGCCACGCTCGTGGCGCGGCTCGACGCCGAATACCATGCCGCGGTCGCCGAACTCGACGCCGCGCGCTTTCCGCAGCCTGTGGCGAAGCTGCAGCCCGCGGCGTCGTGACGCCCGATCCGAAAGAGGGATGATTCCGCGCTTGCATCGCCGCACCGGCCGGACCATTATCGTCGGCATGAACAACCTTGTAGCCAAACTCATGTGTCGCAAGCGCTGGCATTTCGCGTCGCCGGTGAGCGGCCGCATTTGGCTCCGAGGGGAGGGGAAGACCTAAGACCCCACACGAACGCCACGATGCCAAGCCGCCCGCGACAAGCGAGGCGGCTTTTTCATTGCCCGCCTCGCCCGCCGCGGAACGGCCCGGGAGGTTCAAACATGTGGAGCGAATGGCTGGCAAGGACCCTGCGGCCGCGCCCCGCCGAGGCGGCGGCGACCACGCGCGCGCCCGAGCCGCTGGCGCGCGAGGCACGCGGCATCGACGATGTGCGTCCTTCGACTCGCGAGCTTGCGCTCGCGGCTCAGGATGAGGAAGGACCGCGTCTTGCTTCAGCTGACGCCACTCGCCCGTTCACCTCATCCTGAGCGCGCCCCTGAGCTTGTCGAAGGGGCGCAGTCGAAGGATGCTCAGCGCTTGCGCGCGACGATGTGGAAGAGGTGCCAATGCTTGGGCTTGCCGTAGGGCGTGGCGGTGTCGGTCTCCTCTTCTTCCAGCATCTCGACGGCGAAGTTCTGGAGCAGGCACTCGATGTCGCCGCGCGCGAGATGGGTGATGCCGGGCTCGCCGCGCCACTCGTCGCGCTCGCCGAACAGCTGGCCGGCAAAGCGCCCGCCCGGCTCGAGCGAGCGCTCGATCTGCGCCCACAGCGCCGGGAAGCGTAATGGCGGGCAGAGCGGCAGCGCGAAGCTGGCATTGACGAGGTCGACCGCGGGCCAGGCCGCATCCTCGAAGCGCGCGCAGCGCGTCTCGAGCGCGGCGCCGGGCGGCAGATCGGGCCGCGCCAGCAGCCGCGCGATCGCCGCCGCCTCGGCGTCGATCGCCAGCACGCGCCAGCCGTGAACCAGCAGCGCGATGGTGTCGCGCCCGTCGCCGCAGCCGAGATCGACCGCGCCCAGTCCGCTCGCAGCGGCGCCGAAGCGCTCGAGCGCGGCGAGCAGCGTCCGCCGCGGCGGACGTCCCGCCGTGCGCTCGTAATACTCCTGCCAGTCGCTGTCGCGCTCGCTCGCCATCGCGATATTCTAGTCGAAGCGCCTCGCGAGTCACGGCCGCGCACCCGCTCCCGGCGCCCCTCTCTCGGAGGGAACCCGGGCGCGGGCGCGATTGAATCGCCGATGACCGCTGCCTAGAGTGGCGGCATGCTCCTTCGAGTCGGCGCTGCCGTCGCGCTTCTGTGCTGGTCGCTCGCGCCCGCGTCCGCCGCGGAGACGCGAACCGTCACCGACGGCGCCGGGCGGCAGGTGCAGATCCCCCTGCGCATCGAGCGCGTCTTCGCGGCCGGCTCGCCCGCCGCCATCACGCTCTACACGCTGGCGCCGGACAAGCTGCTCGGCTGGACCGCGCCGCTGCGCGACGAGGAGAAGGCCTACCTGCCGGTGCGCGCGGCGGCGCTGCCGGTGCTCGGCCGCCTCACCGGCCGCGCCAACACCGCCAATGTCGAGAGCGTGCTGGCGGCGCGGCCCGATGTCATCGTCGATCTCGGCGATGTCGACCCGACGCATGTCTCGCTCGCCGAGCGCACGCAGGCGCAGACCGGCATCCCCTATCTCATCTACAACGGCAAGCTCGACCGCACGCCCGAGCTCTACGCGGCGCTGGGCGACGCGCTGGGCGAGCCGCAGAAGGCGCGCGAGCTCGCCGACTATGCGCAGCGCGTGCTGGCCGAGCTGCATGACGGCATGGCGCGCGTCGGCGCGACGCATCGCCCGCGGGTTTATTACGCGCGCGGTCCCGACGGGCTCGAGACCGCGCTCAAGGGCTCGATCAACGCGGAGATCCTCGACGATGTCGGCGCCGAGAACGTCGCCGCCGCGGCCGACCGCCACAACCTTGCCACCGCATCGCCCGAGCAGATCCTCGCCTGGGACCCCGAGGTGATCATCACCCTCGACGAGCGTTTCTATCGCGCGGTCTGGACCAGCCCGGTGTGGCAGGGGGTCAAGGCGGTGCGCGACAAGCGCGTCTACCTGGCGCCTTCCGCGCCCTTCCCCTGGTTCGACGAGCCGCCGGCGGTGAACCGTCTGATCGGTCTGCGCTGGCTCGCATCGCTGCTCCATCCCGAGGCGTTCGGCCGCGACCTGCGCGAGACCGCCGGCGATTTCTACGCGCGCTTCTATCACGTGCATCTGAGCGAGCCGCAGCTCGACCATCTGCTGCGGCCCGCGCTATGAGAAGCGGCGGTCTGCTGCGGCTGGGGCTGCCGTCGCTGGCCCTGCTGCTGCTGTTCGTGGCGTCCTTCGCCGTCGGGCGGTTCCCGGTCGCGCCGCACGATCTGGTCGCGGTGCTCTGGGCGAAGCTTTCGGGGGCGCCCAGCGGCGTGCCGCCGGCGGTGGAGACGGTGGTGTGGCAGATCCGCCTGCCGCGCATCGCCGCCGCGGCGCTCATCGGCGCGGCGCTCGCCGCCGCCGGCGCGACATATCAGGGCCTGTTCCGCAACCCGCTGGTCTCGCCGGACATCCTCGGCGTCGCCGCCGGCGCGGGGCTCGGCGCCGTGCTCGGCATCTTCCTGTCGCGCTCGGTCGTGGTGGTGCAGGCGCTGGCGTTTCTCGGCGGGCTCGGCGCGGTGCTCGTCGTCTACCTCATCGGCGCCGCCATGCGCGGGCGCGATCCAGTGCTCGTGCTGGTGCTGGCCGGCGTCGCCATGGGCACGCTGCTGGGCTCGGCGATCTCGCTCGTCAAGGTTTTCGCCGATCCCTACAACCAGCTGCCGGCCATCACCTTCTGGCTGCTCGGCAGCTTGACGGCGATCACCCTCTCCGATCTCCTGCCGGTCCTGCCGGTGATCCTGGTCGGCCTGCTGCCGCTCTACCTCCTGCGCTGGCGCATGAACCTGATGTCCTTGGGCGACGAGGAGGCGCGCGCACTCGGCGCCGAGACGCGGCGCTTGCGCGCCGTCTTCATCGCCGCGGCGACGCTGATCACCGCGGCCTCGGTGTCGGTGTCCGGCATCATCGGCTGGATCGGGCTCATCATCCCGCATGCGGCGCGGCTCCTCGCCGGGCCGGAATTCTCGCGCCTGCTGCCGGTGGCGATGCTGCTGGGCGCGGGCTACCTGCTCGCGGTCGACACGCTCGCCCGCACCATGGCGGCGATCGAGATTCCCATCGGCATCCTCACCGCCTTCATCGGCGCGCCCGTCTTCCTGTGGCTGCTGGCGAGCGGGCGGCGCGGCTGGCAGTGATGCTTGCTCAGCGCCGACAATCTCGCCTTCGGCTATCACGGCAAGGCCGTCGGCAGCGGCGTCAGCATCGACATCCGCGCCGGCGAGGTGCTGTGCCTGCTCGGCCCCAATGGCGGCGGCAAGACCACCCTGATGAAGACGCTGCTGGGCCTGCTGCCGCCGCTCGCCGGCGCCGTCCGGCTCGACGGCGAGGATGCGGCGGCGTGGCCGCGCCGGCGCTTGGCGCGCGTCGTGGGCTATGTGCCGCAGGCGCATGCCGCGTTCTTCCCCTTCGCCGTCAGCGACATCGTGCTGATGTCGTCATGGACGAGCCCACCGCGAGCCTCGATTTCGGCAACCAGCTGCGCGTGCTCGGCCGCGTCGCCGCGCTCGCGGCCTCGGGCATCGCGGTGGTGCTGTCGACGCATGATCCCGACCATGTCTTCCTGTGCGGCGATCGCGTCGCGCTCTTGCAGGACGGCCGCATGGAGGCGATCGGCGCGCCCGAGGCGGTGATCACGCCGGCGGCGCTGAAGCGCCTCTACGGCGTCGACGTGCAGGTGGTCGAGCTGCCCGACCACAAGACACGCACCTGCGTGCCGGCGACGGAGGGGCTCCGGCGCTCGCGGCCCGCGGCGCCCTGAAGGCGTCCGCGCCTTGGCGCGGGCCTGGCTTTGAGCCGAAAATGACTTGAACGGAAAAGCCCCGCCGGCGTGAACCGGCGGGGCTGCTGGCTGTCGGAGGCATGGAGAGAACCATGCTTGCGGATCAGTCTAGGCGGCGATTTCCTAATCTTTGCCTAACCGCCGGGCGCGGCCCGGCTCAGGCGGCGCGGATCTTCTGCAGGAAGCCGTCGACCTGGGCGTGCAGGTTCTCGGAGAGCGCGGCGACCTCCTTGGCGGCGTCGAGCACCTCGTTGGCGGCGGTGCCGGTGTCGCCGGCCGCCTCCATGACGCCGGAGATGTTGGTCGAGGATTCCGTCGTGCCCCGGGCCGCCTCGGTGGCGTTGCGCGCGATCTCCTGCGTCGCGCGGCCCTGCTCCTCGATGGCGGCGGCGACGCTGCCGCTGATCTGGTTGATCTGCGCGATCACGCCGGCGATCTCCATGATCGCCGCCACCGCCTGCTTGGTCGATTCCTGGATGCCGCCGATCTGCGCGCCGATATCGTCGGTCGCCATCGCCGTCTGCGTCGCCAGCGATTTCACCTCCGAGGCGACCACGGCGAAGCCGCGGCCGGCGTCGCCGGCGCGCGCCGCCTCGATCGTGGCGTTGAGCGCCAGCAGGTTGGTCTGGCTGGCGATGTCGTTGATGAGCTGAACCACCTCGCCGACCTTGTGCGCCGCGCCCACCAGGCTCTGGATCGACGCGTTGGTGCGCTCGGCGCGCCGCGCCGCCTCGGCGGCGACGCGGGTCGACTGGGCGACCTGCTGGCTGATCTCGGCGATCGATTTCGCCAGCTCCTCGGCCGCCGCGGCCACCGTCTGCACGTTGACCGAGGCCTCCGTCGAGGCCGCCGCGACCACGGTCGAGCGGTCGGCGGTCTTCTCGGCGATCGACGACATGGTGTTGGCGGTGCGCGTCATATGCCCGGCGGCGGCGGTGACCGCGCTCAGCGTGCGGCGGATCGCCGTGTCGAACTCGCGACAATATTCCTCGAGCGCGCCGACCTGCTTGAGCCGCGCCTCCTTCGACGCGATGCTCTCGCCGGAAAGCCGCTCCACCTCGCGCGCGTTCAAGCGCAGCGCCTCCAGCGTCGCCGCCATGCGGCCGAGCTCGTCGGCGTGGCCGGTCTCGCGCACCGGCTTGCCGTAGTCGCGCCGCGCCAGGTGCATGATCGCCGCGGTGAGATTCCGGATGGGGATGGCGAAGCGGCGCCGCACGATGACCATGCTGAACGCGCTCAGCAGCACCGCGGCGGCGAGGCCCAGCGCGTCGAGCACGAGCTGCGCCCGCGCCCGCGCCGTGATCTCGCCGGCGTAGCGCTCCATCAGCGTGGCGGTGGTCTCGGGGATGCGCATGATCGCCTCGAACGGCGCGTTGCACTGCGCCGTCCAATCGGCGGGCGATATGACGGGGGTGCCGCTGCCGTCGAGCCGGTCGTAGACGGCGTCGCGCGCCGCGTTCGATTTCTGCTGCGCCTCCTCGGCCCCGCGCACCGCCTGCACCAGCGCCGCCGGCGCTCCCGGCCGCGACAGGAGATCGTCGAGCGCCTTCCACATCGCGTCGATGGTGGCGCGGATGGCGTAGATCTTCTTGCGCGTCTCGGCGGGGAGCGGCGCCGCGTTGCCGATGAAGGGCCGGCCCGCCGGGCATTCGTTGCCCGAGTTGTAGCGCACCGTCCACGCCGCCTGCCGCGCCGCGACGAGTTCGGCGATCGTCGGATCGGTGAGCCGCACCTCGTTGGCGATGGCGAGCGACAGCCGGCTCAGATCCTCGACCGTCGCGCCCACCGTCTCGTACCAGGGCTGCGTCGGCTTGAGGTCGCGCTCGGCTTTGGGCTTGCGCGCGACCGCGTCGACCTCGCGCCACAACCCTTCGGACTCGCTCCAGCGGGCGCGCGCCGTGGCGAGCAGCTTGTCGGCGTCGGGGATGGCGACCTGCTGCGCCGCCGCCAGCGCGCTGTTGAACTGCGCGAGGATGCCGGCATGGACCTCGGTCGCCGTCGACAGCGCGTCGTCCTGCGCCTGGATCGCCGTCTGCACCGCGCCGCGCTTGATGCGGATCGCAGTCATCGCCTGGAACACGCCGCGATCGGCCGCGGCGAGGGCCGCGAGCCGGTCGGCATCGGCAACGGCGCGCCACGCCGCGCCGATCGGCACCAACAGCGACGCGCAGAGCGCCGCCGCCAGCGTCAGCGTGACGGCGTTCAGGATGGCGCGAACCGAGAGGCGGGAAAGGAAGGTCATGCACCATCCATGTCGGGCTGAGGCAAGCGGCGGCGGAAACAGCGTTAGCGAGGCATCGCTGCCGACGCCTCGGGGGAGTGGGCCCGTCTTCCCCCTGCCCGTCGCATTCGTCTCAGATGTAACTGAACTCGCTTAAGGAACGGTGAATGCCGGCGTATTGCCCCGTGGATTCACCGGCTTGCCGGCCGGCGGCCACGCGTTCTCCAGCCACGGGCGCGCTGGCTGCAACCATTCATTGCGGCGTGGTGGAGGCAGGCCACCGTCAGCCTCCTGCGTCCCCCTCCAGCGCCGCGGCTCTCTGTTCGAACTCGCGCCCGAGCTTTTCGAGTTCAGCGGCCGCTTTCGGGTCGGTAATCGACCGCGCCAGGCGAAAGCATTTCCGCGCTTGTTCGCGCAGGTATTCCACTTGAGACATTTCACAGAGGCACAGATTGGGGAGGCCGTAGCGGCCTCTTCGAGGATAAACAATCGAAACGTAGTTAGCGATGCTGCCCCATTGTCGCAATTGCCCGCTCGCTTACAAATTTTTCACGCGGCAAAGGCTGTCGCCGCGAACCTGGCGCTGCTGCTTCGCATTCTGACGCAAACCGGTCGCTACTATGCGCCATAGAGCGGACGTTCTTTTCAGCGTACCCCGAAGACCGCAGATTCAAACCCTCCTCCCGCCCGCACGCAAACCCCCTAAAACCCCGTCGTTTTCAACGGACTTCAGCGGATCTTTGGAGCGCGGCCGTCGCCACTTCCGCCGTGCGGCGCAAAGCCCGCCGCGGTCCCGGCCGGAAAAACTGGCGCGGGATTTGCTTTAGTCCGGCAATGGGTCACGCGCTGTACCAGCAAAACGGTTGAAGATCCTGCTGGCCGATGCCGATCCCGAGCGGGCGGCCGCCGTCGAGCGGAGCCTCGCGGGCGATGGCGGCGCGGCCGTGATCGTCGTCCGGCTCGGGCCGGACCAGCCGCTCACGGAGGCGGTGCGGGTACAGGCGCCGGACGTAGTTATCGTCGACATGGCGCGGCCCGATCGCGATGCGCTCGACAGCGTCCGCGCCGTCGCGGCGCAGGAGCCACGTCCCATCGTCCTCTTCGTCGATGAGGACGATCCCGCCTTCATGGAGGCAGCGGTCGCGGCCGGCGTCAGCTCCTACAACGTCATTGGTACAGCGCTGCCCGACGTGAAGCCCATCATCCGCGCCGCGGTTGCGATCTTCGAGCGGCATCGGCAGCTCGAGGCTGAGCTGCGCCGCGCCGAGGCGTCACTGGCGGAGCGCCGGCTCGTGGACCGCGCCAAGACGGCGCTCATGAAACGGCTCAATATGAGCGAGCCGGAAGCCTATCGCTGGCTGCGGCGTCGCGCCATGAATTCCGGCCGACGTCTCGCCGAGATCGCAAGGGAGGTTGTCAATGACATCGCCGAATAGGGCCGCTGCTGCCCTCCTGTCGGGCAGAAGCGTTAATCTTGCGGCAGTATCCACGGCGGTGAAGCTATGGGCGGGTCGATGAGAACGTCGCGGCGACACGTCACGCCCGGTGCGTCGTCGAGCTACGGCGCTCGCACCGGGATGGACAAGGTCAAGCTCGGCTTGCTCCGGCTAACCGATGCGGCGCCGCTCATCGTTGCCAAGGAGCTCGGCACCTTCGCCGAGGAAGGCCTCGATGTCGAGCTGTCGATCGAGCCCTCCTGGGCGAACGTCGCGGACAAGATCGTCTATGGGCTGCTCGACGGCGCCGTGATGCTGCCGCCGCTGGCCCTGGCCGTGACGTTGGGCTTGCGCGGCGGCGGCGCGCCGCTGGTCGTGCCGATGTCGTTGAGCCTGAAAGGCAATACCATCACACTCTCAGAGAGCATTGCCGCCGAGATTTTGCGCGGCGACGCGCCGCCCGACGCGCGCGCGGCAGCGCGGCGCCTTGCCGCGCTCATCGGCGCCGGCGGCGGCGGCTCCACGAGGCCGGCGCTGGCGGTCGTGCATGGCTACTCGACACATAACCTGCTGCTGCGCTACTGGCTCGCCGCCGGTGGCCTGGATCCGGATCGTGATGTCGAGCTCACCGTCGTGCCGCCGGCGCAGGTCGTGGACGTCTTGCGCGTGGGCCAGATTGTCGGCTTCTGTGCCGGCGCGCCCTGGGGCTTCATAGCGGCGCGAGGCGGCATCGGCCGGACGGTCGCCGTGACCTCCGAGATCTGGAACAACCATCCCGAAAAAGTCCTAGCGCTGGGCCGCCGGTGGGCGGAGGAGAATCTCAACCGCGTGCAGCGGCTGCTGCGTGCGCTGTTGCGGGCTGCGCGCTATTGCGACGATGCGGCGAACGCCTCCCGCATCGCCGCGCTCGTCGCCGAGACCTTGGCGCTGGACCCTACCGCGGTGCTCGCGTCATTGCCCGGCGCCGCGTCACGCGCACCCCAAGGCGTGCCTCAGAACGCCGACGTCTCGACCTTCTTCGCCAACACCGCCACCTTCCCGTGGCGCTCGCATGCGCTGTGGTTCCTGCGCGAGATGGCGCGCTGGGGCTATGTCGATCCCGGCCTCGATGCCGCTGCCGTTGCCGCGTCGGTTTATCGGCCGGATCTTTACCGCGACGCGGCGCATGCGGTCGGCGCACCGGTGCCGGTGGCGGACATGAAGGCCGAAGGCGAGCATGCCGGCGATTGGACTCTCGCCGCGGCTCCGGCGCCCGTCGCCATGGGCGCCGATCGCTTCTGCGACGGCGCCGTCTTCGATCCAAACACCCTATCGTAGCCCGAAGCGCTCAGCGCAGGCCGAGCGACAGCGCCAGAAGGCCGAGCAGCATAAGGCTAACGATCTGCCAGAAGCGCACCGGGTGGCGGTGATAGAGCGGCCGGCGGTTTCGGCTCTGCGCACCGCCATTGCGCGCTATTCCGTTCTCGAGCTCGAGTGCCAGCTCGATGACATCGCCGAACCGACCCTTGCATTCGCGGCCGACGCAGCGCGCCAGCACCAGATCCAGCCATGCTGGCAAGTCCGGGCGATGGCGTGTCAGTGGCGCGGGACTAACGAAGCGCGGGCGGGAGAAAGGCTCGATCTCGCCGTAAGGGTACCGGCCGGCGGCGAACATGCGATAGATGGTCACGCCGATGGCGAACTGGTCCGATAGTTCATCGCCCAGCTGCCCGTCAAACAATTCCGGTGCCATGTAGCTTGCGGTGCCCGGGATCTCGGCTGGCGGCTCGTCGTCGACATAGGGCAGCCGCGCAACGCCGAGATCGATCAGCTTGAGCCCGCCAGTCTGCCGCTCGAGGACGATGTTCTCGGGCTTGATGTCGCGGTGCACGACGCCGGCGCGGTGCAACGCCGCCACTGCCTTGGCCAGCTTGATGGCGATCTCGACGCCTTCACTCAGCGTCACCTTCGGTGCGCGCAGCAGCCGACGCTCCAGCGTCTCGCCTTGGTAGAACGGCATCATCGCGTAGAGGCAGGTCTGCCGCTCCGGCGGTATGCACTCCAGGATCTCGCCGACGAAGGGGCTGCGCACGCGGGCCGCAACCCAGGCTTCGCGGACGAAGGCCGCGCGATAGATGCCGCTTTCGGCGACTGCCGGCTTGGCGAATTTCAGCACGACCTCGCCGCGCTTGCCGTCGCGTGCATCGATTGCTCTGAAGATCCGGCTGTAGCGGCCGTCCGACAGCATCTCCTCGAGACCGTAGCCATCGATCGTCTCGCCGGCTCGCGGCGGTTCGCGGATAGGCAACGCGGCAGCCGTTTGCTCGAGATCGGCGCGGTCGAGCGCCGGCAGCGCCAGCACGTCGACGACGATCGCGGTGACGTTGTCCTGGCTTCCGGCTGCGAGCGACTCCGCGACGAGATTCTGAGCCGCCATCTCGGGCGCGTTGCGCTGGGAGAGCGCCTCTCCGATGCGCCGGTCGCCCAGCACGCCATGGACCCCGTCGCTGGAGAGCAGGAAGCGGTCGTGTGGACGGAGGGCATGTGCGGCATAGTCGACGCGCAGCCCTTCTTCGAGGCCAATGGCGCGCAGCAGCACATGCGACTGGTCGGGCCGGTTCGGCGTGTGATCTTCGGTGAGCTGCTCCAGCTGCTCGCCGCTCAGCCGGTAGAGGCGGGTGTCGCCGACATGGAGCAGATGCGCCTTGCGGCCGTGCAGGATGAGCGTGGTGAAGGTCGTGGCCATGCTTTCGAGCGCCGGATCGGTCCGTCCCTGCGCACGCACCCAGCGGTTCACCGCTTCGAGAACGCCGGATGCCGCGCGTCCGATAGCGAGCGTCTCCGACCGCCCGTAATAGCCGTCGATGAAGGCGCGCACGGCGAGCTCGGCGGCGGCCCGGCCGCCCTTGGCGCTAGCGACGCCGTCGGCGATCGCCGCGACGACGCCATGCCGTGCCCGCTCGGTCGCGGTGCCCATGTAGAGAGCCGCGTAATCATCGTTGCTCGGCCGCTTGCCTCGTTCGCTGACGACCGCACCATCGATAAGCAGTTGGCCGACTTGCGAATGCGACACCTACGTCCCCTTCCGCGCGGCGAGCGTTATCATAGCTGCGGTAAGCGGCAAGGTGCAGACGAAACCGATGGATCAGGTCAGCCGACCTCGATGCGCCCCCTGCATAGGGGGTAGGCGTCGCCTGCTCAGCCTTTGGGCAACAGCGTACGTCGGCGACCGCCGGTACGGACGCGTGTTTGGTAGATCCGCCGCATTTCGAGCGCTTTCCGCGCGGCCAATCCGAACTGGCCCGCGGCTTGCATGATTCACATAGCCCACCGGCCTTTGCCGCGCATCGGCAGGCGATCGGGCTGAACCCGCTTCAACGGCGGAGCGGGTTTCATCGCGGGCACCCGCCAACTCCGGGCGCTCCTTTCCGGGCAGTGATGGGCCAATGGCGGTCCATCTACGGGCGAGGGTGCCCGTCGGCGCGACGTCACGACGTTACGCGAGCGCGATCGGCATTCGCGATCTCTCGCCACTGTGGCGCGCCGTTCTGCGGAGTCTCAGCATGAACAGAGGTTTTCTCAAGGCAGGTCATTTGCCGACACTGGTCGCGGCCTTTCTCTATTTCGACCTGAGCTTCATGGTCTGGGTCATGCTCGGGCCCCTCGGCGTGCAGATCGCCAGGGATCTCCAGTTGGGACCGGCCGAGAAGGGCCTCCTGGTCGCCACGCCGGTGATGGCCGGCGCGGTGCTGCGTATCGTCAACGGCGTGCTGGTGGATCATCTGAAGCCGAAGCTGACCGGTGCGATCGCGCAACTCGTCGTTATTGCCGGGCTCGTCGCTGCGTGGTTCTTCGGCGTTCACAGTTTCGCCCAGGTGCTGCTCGTCGGCGTCGTCCTCGGCCTTGCCGGCGCTTCCTTCGCGATCGCCCTGCCGCTCGCCTCGCGCTGGTATCCGCCCGAGCACCAGGGCACGGCGCTCGGCATCGCCGGCGCCGGCAATTCCGGCACGGTGCTTGCCGCGCTGTTTGCGCCGACGCTCGCGACGCTGTTCGGATGGCAGGCGGTATTCGGCCTCGCTGCGATCCCGCTGGCGCTCACCTTCGTCATCTATCTCGCTCTCGCCAAGGACAGCCCCGATTGCCCGCCCGCCAAACGGCTCTTCGACTATCTCAAGGTGCTGAAGATCAGTGATGCCTGGTGGTTCATGTTCTTCTACAGCGTAACCTTCGGTGGTTTCGTCGGCCTTGCCTCGTCGCTCACCATCTACTTCAACGACCAGTACGGGCTGAGCCCGATCGTTGCCGGCTACTTCACCGCGGCCTGCGTCTTCGCCGGCTCGATGGTGCGCCCGATCGGCGGCGCGATCGCCGATCGTGTCGGCGGCGTTCGCTCGCTGTCGGTGATGTATGTGGCGGCCGCAGCCGCGATCGGCACGGTGAGCGTCGGCCTGCCGCAGGCCTGGATGGCGCTCGCCGTCTTCGTCGTCGGCATGCTGGCGCTCGGCATGGGCAACGGCGCCGTCTTCCAACTGGTGCCGCAGCGTTTCCGCCGCGAGATCGGTGTGATGACCGGCCTGGTCGGCATGACCGGCGGCGTCGGCGGCTTCTACCTCGCCTCGAGCCTCGGTTACTCGAAGCAGCTCACCGGCAGCTATCAGGCGGGGTTCCTGGTGTTCGCCGGCCTCGCTGTCGTCGCGCTGATCGGCCTCACCGGCGTCAAGAAGCGGTGGCGCACGACCTGGGGCGCGGCCGTGAGCCTCGGCGCCGCGCGCGTCTGATCCGTCCCCTGCCGTCTCAGCGAAAGCAAAGCCATGGACACGCTTGATCCGTTCAAGGAACGGCTCGTCGTCGTCGGCAACGGTATGGCCGGCGTGCGCGCCGTCGAGGAGTTGCTGGCCCGCGCGCCGGGCCGTTTCGACATCACCGTCTTCGGCGCCGAACCGCACCCCAACTACAACCGCATCCTGCTCTCCTCGGTCCTTGCGGGCGAGAAAGCGATGGACGAGATCGTGATCAACCCGCACTCGTGGTACGACGAGAACGGCATCACGCTCATCGCCGGCGACCCGGTAATATCGATCGATCCGCGCGCGCGCACCGTCGTCTCGGCCGGCGGCCGGGTGGTACCTTACGACAAGCTGCTGCTCGCCACCGGCTCGAAGCCGCTGGCGCCGCCGATTCCCGGCCTGCAGCTCCCCGGCGTGTGCGCCTTCCGCGACATTGCCGATGTCGAGACGATGATCGCGGCAGCGCAGTGCCGCAAGCGCGCGGTGGTAATCGGCGGCGGGCTGCTCGGGCTTGAGGCGGCCTGGGGGCTGAAGCGCCGGGGCATGTCTGTTGCGGTCGTGCACCTGATGGCGACGTTGATGGAGCGCCAGCTCGATGTCGCCGCGGGCCAGCTGCTGCAGCGCGAGCTGGATCGGCGCGGAATTGCCTTCTTCACCAACGGGCAAACGGAAGAGATCCTCGGCAGCGAGCGGGCCGAGGGCGTGCGTCTTGCCGATGGCCGCGAGGTGCCCGCCGATCTGGTGGTGCTCGCCATCGGCATTCGTCCCAATATCGACCTCGCCCGGCACGCGGGGCTCGAGGTCAACCGCGGCATCGTCGTCGGCGACGACATGCGCAGCAGCGATGCCGACATCTTCGCCGTCGGCGAATGCGTCGAGCATCGCGGCCAGGTGTTTGGGCTGGTCGCGCCGCTCTGGGAGCAGGCCACGGTTTGCGCCGCCAGGATCGCCGGTGACGAGCGTGCCGCCTATGCGACGCCGCCGCTGTTCACCAAGCTCAAGATCACCGGCATCGACGTGTTCTCGGCAGGCGCGCTCGCGGCCAATGACGAGGGCGACGACGAGATTACCTTTCATGACGCCAAGCGCGGCATCTACAAGAAGCTGGTCCTGCGCGGCGACAAGGTGGTTGGCGCCGTGCTCTATGGCGATGTCGCCGATAGCGGCTGGTATGTCCAGCTCATGCGCGATGGCAGCAACATCGGCGAGCTGCGTGACCGTCTCATCTTCGGCCGCGCCTTTGCCGAGGCCGATGGCCGGCGCGATCCGCGTCTCGATGTCGCCGCCATGGCCGACAGCGAGCAGGTGTGCGGCTGCAACGGCGTGTCGAAGGGCAAGATCTGCCGCACCATCCTCGACAGGAAGCTGACGACGCTCGACGATGTTCGGGCGCACACCAAGGCCTCGGCGTCATGCGGCCAATGCACGAGTCTGGTTCAAGCGATCATCGCCCATACCATCGGCGTCGAGAATGCCGCGCCAAGCGAAATCGAGCCCGCGCTGTGCCGCTGCACCGCGCTCGGTCACGACACGGTGCGCCGCGCCATTCTGGACCGCGGGCTCAAATCGATCGCGCAGGTGCGCGAGACGCTCGGCTGGAAGACGGCCGATGGCTGCCACAAATGCCGTCCCGCCTTGAACTATTATCTGCTCTGCGCCTGGCCGGGCGAGTATGGCGACGATCCGCAATCGCGCTTCGTCAACGAGCGGGTGCACGCCAACATCCAGAAGGACGGCACCTACTCCGTCGTGCCCCGGATGTGGGGCGGCTTGACCACGCCGGCCGAGCTGCGCGCCATCGCCGATGCGGCGGAGAAGCACGGCATTCCGACCGTCAAGGTCACCGGCGGGCAGCGCATCGACCTGCTCGGCGTGAGGAAGGAGCAGCTACCCGCCGTCTGGGCCGATCTAAACGCCGCCGGCATGGTCTCGGGCCACGCCTATGCCAAGGGATTGCGCACGGTGAAGACCTGCGTCGGCAGCGAATGGTGCCGGTTCGGCACGCAGGATTCGACCGGGCTCGGCGTCAAGATCGAGAAGATGTGCTGGGGGTCGTGGACACCGCACAAGGTGAAGCTCGCCGTCTCCGGTTGTCCGCGCAACTGCGCCGAGGCGACGATCAAGGACATCGGCGTCGTGTGCGTCGAAGCGGGCTACGACATCGTCGTCGGCGGCAATGGCGGCGTCGATGTCAGAGTGACCGACCATCTCGTCCGTGTCGTCACCGAGGCCGAGGTGCTCGAGCATGTGGGCGCGTTCCTGCAGCTCTATCGCGAGGAGGCACGCTATCTCGAACGAACCGCGCCCTGGATTGCGCGCGTCGGCATCGACTATGCCAGGCGCCGCATCGTCGGGGACGGCGACGGGCGCCACGCCCTCCAGGCGCGCTTCCTTCATTCGCAGCGCTTCGTGCAGATCGACCCTTGGGCCGAGCGTGCGGCGCGCGGCGTCGACGCGCATGAGTTCGCAGCGCTCGAACGGGTGAGCTGAGATGACGCCGGCGTGGATCGAGATCGGGCGGGTCGACGACATTCCGCGGCGTGGCGCGCGCCGGGTGCGCAGCGACGGCGCGCCCATCGCGGTGTTTCGCACCGCGGAGGGAGAGATATTCGCGCTCGTCGACCGCTGCCCGCATCGCGGCGGGCCGTTGTCGGAAGGCATCGTCTCCGGCAGGACGGTCGCCTGCCCGCTGCACAATTGGATCATCGATCTCGACAGCGGCGCCGCCGTCGCGCCCGATATCGGCTGCGCGCCGCGGGTCGCTGTGACGGTGGTGGGCGACCGCATCCTGCTCGCGGCCTCGGCCTTCGTCGGCAATGCCGCCGGCGGCGCCGCGTGCTGGGAGGCAGCATGAGGGCCGAAGAGGGGGCGCGCCGCGCGCCGGGCGCGACCCGCACGACTTGTCCTTATTGCGGCGTCGGCTGCGGTATCATCGCCTTGCCAGATGGCGCCCTTGCCGGCGATCCCGATCACCCTGCCAATCGCGGCCGGCTATGCTCGAAGGGCGCCGCCCTCGGCGAGACGCTCGGCGAGGCGGGGCGTCTGCTGCATCCGCAGATCGACGGCCGCCGCGCCTCGTGGGATGCGGCGCTCGAGCTGATCGCCGCGAGCTTCGCGCGCACCATTGCCGAGCACGGACCCGACGCGGTCGCGCTCTATGTCTCCGGGCAGTTCCTCACCGAGGATTACTACGTCGCCAACAAGCTGATGAAGGGGTTCATCGGTTCCGCCAACATCGACACCAATTCGCGGCTCTGCATGGCCTCGTCGGTCGCGGGTCACAGCCGCGCCTTCGGCGAAGACGTGGTGCCCGGCTGCTATGAGGATATAGAGCAGGCGGATCTCGTCGTACTCGTCGGCAGCAACGCGGCCTGGTGCCATCCGGTGCTGTTCCAGCGCCTGGCGGCGGCGAAAGAGGCGCGCGGGACGCGCGTCGTCGTGATCGACCCGCGGCGCACGGCAAGCTGCGACATCGCCGATCTGCATCTGGCGATCAGCGCCGGCAGCGACGTCGCCCTGTTCGCCGGTCTGCTCGTGCATCTGGCCGAGCGCGGCGCGGTTGATCGCGACTGGGTCGAGCGCCACGCCACCGGCCTCGGCGCCGCACTCGCCGCGGCAAGCGCAAGCGCGCCCTCGGCGGCCGATGCTGCGTCCATGGCCGGTGTCGCGCTGGAAGACCTGCGCCGATTCTACGACTGGTTTGCCGCGACCGACCGCACCGTCACGCTTTATTCGCAAGGCGTGAACCAGTCTTCCACCGGCACCGACAAGGTCAATGCGATCATCAACTGCCATCTAGCAACCGGCCGGGTCGGCCGTCCCGGCACCGGGCCGTTCTCGCTCACCGGGCAGCCCAATGCCATGGGCGGGCGCGAGGTGGGCGGGCTCGCGAACCAGCTCGCCGCTCATATGGGGTTCGACCGGCCGGACGACGTCGATCGGGTGCGTCGCTTCTGGAACGCGCCGCGGATCGCGACGCGCCCCGGCTTGAAGGCGGTCGAGCTCTTCGACGCCGCGCTCGAGGGCCGCATCAAGCGCATCCGCGCCGCGCTCAAGGCCTGTCCGTTCGTCGCCGTTGCCGATTGCTGGCCCAATGACACGACGCGTCTGGCGCGCGTGGTGCTCCCGGCCGCCGGCTGGGGCGAGAAGGACGGCACGGTGACCAATTCCGAGCGATGCCTGTCGCGCCAGCACGCCTTCCGCGCACCGCCCGGTGAAGCCCGGCCCGACTGGTGGATGTTGACGGGCGTGGCGCAGCGCATGGGATGGGGGGACGCCTTTTCCTATCGGCGGCCGGCGGAGATCTTCCGCGAGCACGCCGCGCTGTCGGCGTTCGAGAACGAGGGCGACCATCGCCGCATCTTCGACATCGGCGCCCTGGCCGAGCTGAGCGATGATGCCTATGACCGGCTTCAGCCGGCGCAGTGGCCGCTGCCGCGCCACGCGCCGCCGCCGCAGGATGGCCGCCTGTTCGGCGATGGCGGTTTCGCTACGGTGGACCGGCGCGCCCGCTTCGTCGCCACGCCGTGGCGGCCGCTGGCGGAGCGGTCTGACGGTCGCCGGCCGCTCCTGCTCAATACCGGCCGCGTGCGCGACCAGTGGCACACCATGACTCGCACCGGCAGGGTGCCGCGCTTGATGGCGCATGTTGAGGAACCGATCCTCGACATGCATCCCGACGATGCGGCGTCGTGCGGCGCGACGGATGACGGCCTGATCCGTCTGGAGAGCCGGCACGGCGCAACGGTGCTGCGCATGCGAATTTCGCGCGAACAGCGGCGTGGCGAGGTCTTCGCGCCGATGCATTGGAGCGATTGCTTCGCCTCGGCCGGCCCCGTTGGCCGCGTCGTTGGCGCCGCTTGCGACCCGGTTTCCGGCCAGCCGGAGCTGAAGGCGACCCCGGTGTCGGTGACTCCGGTCGAAACGTTCTGGCGCGGCTTGCTGCTGCGGCGCTCGGACGCGTCGATCGCCAGGGACATCTACTGGTCGCGAATCCCTTTGGAGGCGGGCACGGCCTTCGAACTTGTCGGCGTGCGGCCCTTGCCCGGCGGCGAGGGATCCGAGCGCTGGGTCACCACGTTGCTCCAGGCGCCGGCGGAGGCAGAGCTCATCGTCTATGCCGATCCCCGGCGCGGCGTCTTCCGCTATGCGAGCTTGGCCGATGGCCGGCTGGATGCGTGCCTGTTTCTCGGCCGCACCGCCGCTTCCCTGCCCGTGCGGACCGCGCTGGCGGCGCTGCTGTGCGCGCCGATCGACGCGGGCGCCCGCGCCGGCCTTCTCGCCGGCCGTCCGGCGTGCGCAGCTTCGACGGCTCGGGATCCGGTCGTCTGCGCGTGCTTCGGCATCAGTGTCCGTGCCCTGCGCGACGCCATCACCGCCAGAACGGCCACGAGCATCGCCGAGATCGGCGCGGTGTTGCGCGCCGGCACGAATTGTGGCTCCTGCATTCCCGAGCTGAAGGAGATCCTGCGCGATGTCGACGCCGACGCTGCTGCCTGATCCGTCCGTACCGGAGCCCGCCTTTTTCCCGATCTTCCTGGCGCTGCGGGACGTGCCGGTGCTGGTGGTCGGCGGCAGTATCGAGGCATTCGCCAAGGTCGAAGCGCTGCGTCGCGCCGGCGGCCGGGTGCGCGTCGTCGCCAACGCGGTTTGCGAAGACATCGCCGCGCTTCACGCGGCTGCCCTGATCGGGCTTCGCCGAAGGGACTTCGCGGCCTCGGATCTCGAGGGCGTGCGGCTTTGCTTCGTCGCTCTGGAAGATGCCGCCGCTGCCGCGCGTGTCGTGGCCGCAGCCCATCGATGCGGTGTGCTGGTCAACGCCGTCGACCGGCCAGATCTTTGCGACTTCGTGATGCCGGCAGTGGTCGAACGCGGACCGGTGCGAGTTGCGATCTCGACGGGAGGATTATCGCCCGCCCTCGCGCGCGAGCTGCGTGCGCGGATCGAGGCGGCGGTGCCGGTGGCTTACGGCGGCCTGGCGCGGCTCTGCGGCGCATGGCGCAAGCGCGTCGCGGCGCAGCTGCGCGACCGAGCGCTGCGGCGGCGCTTCTGGGAAGCCGTCATCCGCGGCGCCGAGGCGGATGCCGTGTTCGCCGGCGACGAAGCGAAAGCGGAGCGATTGCTGGAGACGCGACTTGGCGACGCGGAACGGGGCGCCATGCACTCAACCGCGGCGGTCGCTCTGGTCGGCGCAGGACAGGGGCATTGACAATGTCTAGCATCGGCCCGATGGCGAGCGGTCGCGGCGAGGATGGAATGGCTGGAGCATTGAGCGGGCATCGGATCGTGGTTCCCGAGACGCGCGAGCTCGACCTCCTCGCGCGTATGCTCGAGGCCGAGGGCGGCGAAACCATCCGTTGTCCGCTGGTCGCCATCGTCGATGCGCCGGACGCTGCGCCCGTCGCGGCTTGGCTGCGCCGCTTTATTGAGGACCCCTGTGACGACCTCATCCTGCTGACGGGCGAGGGGCTGCGCCGCCTTCATGCTGTCGCCTGCGCCGCCGACGAGGAGCGCGCCTTCCTTCGGGCGCTGGCGCCGGTGCGCAAGATCACGCGCGGCCCGAAGCCGGCGAAAGCGCTGCGGGAGCTTGGGCTCGAGCCCGGTCTGCGCGCCGAGGAGCCCACGACCGACGGTATCATCGCGGCGCTTTCCGCTCATGACCTGCGCGGCAGGCGGGTTGGAGTTCAGCTCTATCCCGAAAGTCCCAACACCAACTTGCTGGATTTTCTCGTCGCCGCCGGCGGCCGGCCGGATCCCGTGCTGCCTTACGCCTATGCGTCGAAGGCTGATGCGAGCCGGGTCATCGAGGTCATCGATCTCATGGCCGAAGGGCGGGTCCACGTTATCGCCTTCACCAGCTCCCCTCAGGTCCGGCGCCTCTTCGAGGTGGCACGCGACGCGAGCCGCGAGGCCGACCTGCAAACCGCGCTCGCCCGCACAAAAGTAGCGGCGGTCGGCCCGGTCGTTGCGGCGGAACTGGAAATGCGCGGCATCAATGTCGCGATCACGCCGTATGGTGCCTACTTCATGAAACCGCTCGTTCGTGCAATCGCAAAGGAGGTCGGAGGCACAGCGTGCTGACGATCGCGTTTCAGTGTGCCTTGCTTCGGCCGGAGGCGCTGGGCGCTCATTGTAGTATCGGTGTACCGGCAGAGGATGCCTATCTCACGCTGTCGTAATCCGACGTTTGGTCCCGAACGGCATGCGTCCGATTCTGGCAGATTTTGTTGCAGAAGTCCGTTGAGGTATGCGGCGAACCGTGGTTCCGTCTTGCTAACACGAACGTCGGCGAGCGCAAGCCATGATGGGCCGGCTGAAGAGCGAACAAGGTCGACTGTTCTACCAGTTTCACCTCGGCGACGCGGTTCCTGACGATCATCTGGTGCGCATGATCGATGCTGCTCTCGATCTGTCCTGGCTTCGCGCCGAACTGGCACCTCGCTATTCGTCCATGGGTCGCCCATCGATCGATCCGGAGCTCATGATCCGGATGCTTGTCGTGGGCTATGTCTTCGCGATCCGCTCGGAGCGATTTATTTGCCGTGAAGTGCAAGTGAACCTCGCGTATCGACGGTTCTGCAAACTCGGCATCGAGGACAATATCCCGGATCACTCGGCGTTCTCGCGCGCCCGCACCGAGCGCTTCCGCGAGGGTGATATTTTCCGTCGCGTGTTCGAGCGCGTCGTCGAGGCATGCATCGCGGCCGGTCTCGTTGGTGGTGAAGGCTTTGCGGTCGATGCGAGCCTGATCCAGGCCGATGCCAACAAGCAGCGCTCGATACCGGGCAAGGACTGGCATAAGGATCGCGATCCGGAGAGCTCCAGCCGCGCGGTGAAGGAGTATATGGCGACCCTCGACGACATGGCGTGGGGGGCGGCCACCGATGTCGTGCCGAAGTTCGTGTCTCCGTCCGATCCTGCGGCTCAATGGACCGGTGCGCACAAAGGACCGGCATTCTTCGCTTACGCTGACAACTATCTGATCGACGTGGAGTTCGGCGTCATCGTTGATGTCGAGGCGTCCCGCGCCATTCGGCAAGCCGAAGTTGGCGCGGCAAGGACAATGATCGAACGAACAGAGAAGCGCTTTGGTCTCAAGCCGGAGCGGCTCGCGGCCGATACAGCTTACGGGTCAGCTCCGATGCTGAACTGGCTGGTCGAGGAGAAGGGCATCGCGCCCCATATTCCGGTGATCGACAAGTCGAAGCGAGAAGATGGCACCTTCTCACGCAGCGACTTTCGGTACGATACGACAAACGATGTCTACCATTGCCCGAGCGGAAAGCAACTCAGCACGAGCGGCACGGTGCACGAGGGCAGTACGCTTCTCTATCGCGCAAGCAAGCTCGACTGCGATACGTGCCCGCTCAAGCCCCGGTGCTGTCCGAAGGAACCAGCACGAAAGATCCCCCGCAACATCCACGAGAACGCACGAGACATCACCCGGTCGTTCGCGGGCACCGAATCCTTCGAGCAATCGCGGCGTGAACGCAAGAAGATCGAGATGCGGTTCGCGCACTTGAAGCGCATCCTGAGGCTCGGTCGACTTCGACTGCGCGGCCCGCGTGGCGCTCAAGACGAGTTCACGCTTGCGGCCATAGTCCAGAACCTACGGCGGCTCGCCAGGTTGGTCGCACGGCCGCCACCTGCCGAGGGTTCAGTGTGTCGCGCAGCGTGAAAAGCGTCAGTGCCAGTGCGTCAAAGCCGCCGCTCCAACCGGAGCAAGCGGTACAAAACGGTTCGTTCGGAAAATCAATAGTGATGCTTGTTGGCCAAGTCGGCGACTTCTGCAACAAAATCGGCACTTGTGCGACGAATGAGTTAGGCGAACGCGAGTCCGGTTCCCGCCTCTTAACGGACGTTCATCGGCGTCGGCTTTTTTCAACAGAATCGACCCAAAGCGGACATTCGGAAATGTCCTAGATCCGCGGCGCGGAGCGAAGGCTGCACGGAGCGAGGGCTTTGCCTTCGAGCTGTAGATCTATGGGCGCCTTGTTCCCCATGAATGACGCCGAAGCTCATACGGGCCGGCTCGGATGGGGCAAACGGTGGTAGCCTAATCTGGCGGTGGCAGACAGCTCGGCTTGGTTCGTCCGCGCGACTCCGTGCTAGTCTCCTTAGCTGGCGGAGACGGGTCCATGACCGCAAAAGCGACGAAGGCCGCTGTATTGGGCTCAATACTGCTGCTCGCAATGGGCCGTGGGAGCGTAAGCGCGAGCGCAATGGGTAGTGAACCGGTGGGCGGGAATGAGACCGTCACTCAGTATCTGACCCCGGCGACACTCGAGGCGATATTTCCGGGAGCGGACAAGGTGGGCGAGGTCGGCGGCTCGCCGCCCGCCGCTCCGATCTACAGGGGAGGGCGCCAAGTCGGCTATCTGTTCTCGACCTGGGATGTGACCCAATCGAAAGGGTTCTCAAACCGCCCGTTGATCCTCCTGGTTGGCATCGACCTTGCTGGTCATGTCGCGGCGGCGCGGCTGGTCCATCACACCGAGCCGATCGCCATCCTCGGGCTCAGCGACCAGGAGCTCCATCGCTTCACCGAGAACTACAAGGGGCACGACATCAGCGCGGGGGTCGACGTCGTCAGCGAGGTGTCATCCTCCGTCTTGGGCGTGGGAAGCTACTCCCAACGCACGATCCCTGGAGCAACCGCTTCGGTGAAGGTCGACGCCGTGTCGCGGGCAACGACGAGCTCGGTGCTGATGAGCGATGCCATCGTCCGCGGCGCACGCATTGTCGCGCGCAGCCGCGGCATCATTGCGGCGCCCAAGGCGGGAACGGCTCACCTCGATGTGGACAGCTTCGCGCCCGCCGACTGGCCGGCGCTCGAAGCTGCGGGCGCGATCGCCCATCTGCACCTCGCCTATGGCGAGGTTCGCGAAAGGCTCGTCGCGAACGGAGCGGCTAAGTTGGCTCTTGGCGATGCCACGGCGGCGCCGCGCGACACTTTCCTCGACCTCTATGTCGCCCTCGTCACGCCGGCGGGGATCGGCATCAATATCCTCGGCAAGACCTGGTACGACCAGTATACGGCTGGCCGCGCCATCGATGATCAGATGATCCTGATCGCGGCGAACGGCCCATACTCGTTTCTAGGCGAGGATTGGGAGCACGCGGCGGTCATCAGCCGCCTCGAGCTCGTACAACGCGACAAGACAATCCGACTATCCGGAAAACAGATCAAGACATTGCCGTTCCTGCATGCGAAGAAGGCGCCCGACCTTACGGAACGCGCCCTCGTCTTCCTTGCCGGCAACAGCGGTCTCGATCCCAGCCAGCCCTGGCAGGTGCATCTGCTCGTGAGCGCCCAGGCCGCCTTAGGCCACGCGAGCTTCGCTGTTTTTGATCTCACCTACCGCGTGCCGGAGAACTATGTGGTGAGGAGGCCCAGCGATAACCAGGCTTTACCCTGGCAGGCGATTTGGCTGGCTCACAGCGTCAAAATAGCAGTCCTCGGGTTTGCGCTGACAACGCTGACAATCATTCTGTTCCTGCAGAACTACATAAGTCGCCGGCGCCGGCTCCACCGCTGGATCCGGATCGGCTTCCTGAGCTGGACCCTGGTGTGGCTCGGCTGGTATGCAGGCGCCCAACTCACCGTCATCAACCTCATCACCTACATTCATACGTTGGTCACCGATTTCCGCTGGGACTATCTCTTGGCGGATCCTCTGATCACGATCCTGTCGGCGTTCACGATTGCCGCGCTATTTCTGTGGGGTCGAGCCGCGTTCTGCGGCTGGCTCTGTCCCTTCGGTGCGCTGCAAGAGTTGGTGAACAATGCAGCTCACCGGTTTCGAGTCCCGCAGCTCGCGATCCCGATGGCGCTGCACGAGCGGCTTGTCGGGGTTAAATACCTGCTCTTTCTCGGCTTGGTGGCAGCGTCGTTCTGGTCATGGGACCTCGCTCTGGCCGGGGCAGAGATCGAGCCCTTCAAGGCCGCCATCATCCTCCGCTTCATCACGGCATGGCCGATGGTGGCATATGCGCTGGCGCTTGTGGTCGCCAGCCTGTTCGTCGAGCGGTTCTACTGCCGCTTCGCCTGCCCGCTCGGCGGCGGTCTCGCCATTTTCGGCCGGGTGCGCCTGTTCAACTGGCTGAAGAGGCATCCGGAGTGCGGCACCCGCTGCCGCATTTGCGAGAGCGTCTGCCCGGTGGGCGCGATCAAGCGGAGCGGCCAGATCAACATGAACGAATGCTTCTATTGCCTCGATTGCCAGGTGACCTATTACGACGACCATATCTGCCCACCCATGGTCTGGCGCCGCAAGCGACAGCAACAACAGCCCTTCGCCAAGGGTGCGCTGAGGGCGACCGCGGATCGCGCCTTCGACGGAGTGCCGCGATAATGCATACGAGTGGCAATGGCCGGCGTATTTCTGGTCAATCCGGGCTCCAGCGAATGACGAGCGTGCCGGTCGCGCTGTCGCGCCGGCGCGCCATGACCATTCTGGGCGCAGTTGCCGGGATGCCCTTGCTTTGCGCGGTCGACCGGCCGGCCGATGCGGTGGCGCTTCACCAATGGAACGGCACCTCGCTCGGATCGCCGGCCCGCTTGTTGCTCTATCACCCGGACCGTGCCGCCGCCGCGCGAATCGCCAGCATGTGCGCCGCCGAGATCGAGCGGCTGGAGCGGGTGTTCGCCCTCTACCGGGCGGACAGCGAGCTCGCACGCCTCAACCGTGACGGCCGGCTCGACGCTCCGTCCTTGGATTTGTTGGTGGTGCTATCGCAATGCCAGCGCCTGTCCGCCATGAGCGGCGGCGCCTTCGACGTGACGGTTCAGCCGCTATGGGACCTCTATGCCGCGCATTTCTTTGCGGCGCCATCACCACCACCGGAAGGACCAGACCCACAGGCAATCGACCGGGCCCGGCGGCTGGTGGGCTGGCGGGGCATTGATGTCGCGGCGCGGCGGATCTCGCTCTCCCGGCCGGGGATGGGCTTGACGCTCAACGGCATCGCCCAGGGTTATGTCACCGACCGGATCACCGAGATTCTGCGCGACAATGGCTGCGACCGTATCCTCGCGGATATGGGGCGCAGCGAAATACGGGCACTCGGCCGCCATGCCGACGGGCGCCCCTGGCGCATCGGCCTCGCCGATCCGCGCCATCCCGAGAATTTCGCCGTCATCTTGGACCTTTGCGATCGCGCCCTGTGCACGTCCGGCGGTTACGGCACCAAGTTCGAGGCGACAGGGCGGTATCACCATTTGTTCGACCCGGCCACGGGAACGAGCGCCAACCATCACATCGCGGTCTCGGTCTTGGCGGCCAGCGCCATGGTCGCGGACGCGCTGTCGACGACGCTCTACGTCGCGCCGCCTGAGCAGGTGCCAGAGTTGCTGGCGAGCTTTCCCGGCGTCAGCGCCATCCTTACCCTGCCCGACGGCGCGGTCCGACACGTTTCAGGCTGAAGCGACGGTCTGGTGCGACAGGCGACTGCGAGAGCGTGTCGCGTGTGCATTGTCAAGTGCAAACCTCGGGTATAGGCTCTAATTACCAATCAAAACAACACTAGGGAGGAACGACTATGGCTAGTTGGCTCAGTGAGCGAGAACAGCGCCTGGTCGCAGGCGCTGAGACCGCTGCCGCAACTCCGATACCGACCCAGATCGTCTCGAATGGCGAATATCTCCCCCCGCCGCAAAGCGAAACACAAAAGCGCGTCGAGCGGCGGATCTTCGAGCTGGCCGACCTCAACGGCAAGCGGCTGGGCCTGAGCCGGCGGCAGTTCCTGCGCACCGGCTGCGGCATGGCCGCCGCCTTCCTCGCCATGAAAGAGGTCTATGGCGCCAATGTCTTCCAGGTCGATGCGGCCGAGGCGCGCGAGCCCGAGCTGATGCTGGCGCGCGCACAGAGCCTCGCCGGGCAATTCATCTTCGATGACCAGACCCACTTCGTGCGTGACGATTTCGATCACAAGGAGCTGTTGGGTCTCGGCGAGTTTGCGGCCGAGCATTGGAACCCGAAGATGAAGGAAGAGGGTGTCACGCTGGCCCGGTACAAGTTCCAGAACTATATCAAGGAACTCTACTACGACAGCGACACCAGCATGACGCTCCTGAGCGGCGCGCCGTTCGACGATCCGACTTGGTGGCTCCTGTCGAACGAGCAGATCGCCAGGGCCCGCGACGTGATCAACGATTTTGCGGGCTCGCGGCGCATGCTCGCGCACACGGTCATCACGCCCAAGCAACCCGGCTGGACGGAGGAGGTCGACAAAGCGATCGCGGTCTACAAGCCCGATTCGTGGAAGTCCTACACCATAGGCGACCCGCTCGCGCCGTCCAAGTTCCCGTGGCGCTTGGATGACGAGAAGCTGATGTATCCCTTCTACGAAAAGGCCGTGAAGGCAGGCATCACTACCATCTGCATCCACAAGGGCCTGCTGCCGCCGGATTACGAGAAGTCCTTTGCCGGCGTATGGGAATACGCGACGACTTGGGACCTCGGCAAGGCGGCCAAGGATTGGCCGCAGATGAACTTCGTTGTCTACCATGCCGCGCTGCGGCCATTCCTCGAGCTGCCCGACCAGGCATGGGCCGAATTCGAGGCGTCCGGGCGCATCAAGTGGGCGACCGATCTGGCCGAAATCCCCGAGAAGTTCGGGGTAACCAACGTCTACGCCGAGCTCGGCACTTCTTTCGCCAATTCGGCGGTGGCGCATCCCAAGTTCTCGGCAGCATTTGTCGGCACGCTGATCAAGGGCATGGGGGCTGATCACGTGGTCTGGGGCAGCGACACCCTGTGGTACGGCTCGCCGCAATGGCAGATCGAAGCAATGCGCCGGCTGGAGATCCCCGATGACATGCGAAAGAAGTACGGTTTCGCTGCTCTCGGAGGCGCCAACAGCGCGACCAAGCAGATGATCTTCGGCGCCAATTCCGCCCGCATCTACCGCCTCAACCTCAAGGCAGCCGAAAACAAGCCGATGCCGGCCTATTCCGAGGATCGGCTGTCTCAGCTGAAGGCCAACTACGAGCTCGCGGCAAAAGAGCCGTCGAACCTGCGCTACGGCTACGTGCGAGCCGGCTGAGCACCGCGCCCGGTGTCGCCGCTCGTCCGGCGCCGTCATTTACCGCCGAGTGGGACCACGCTTCCGGAGCGTGGTCTCCACGGCAGGACGGCCGAGCGCGCGCTGTGGAGATCTGGATGTGGCTATCGGTCGCTGCAGCCCACAGAAAAATACGGCGATCCTGCCAAGCACTAGGAGGAAGACATGCGCAGGCTAGCGTCGGTGATCGTCACCGTTGCTTGCCTTGCCCTGCCGATGGAGCCGGTCGCTGCCCAGAAGCGCTATGCCCCGGGTGCCAGCGACGGCGAAATCAAGATCGGCCAGACCATGCCGTACAGCGGCGCGGCCTCGGCCTATGGCGCTATCGGCAAGGCGGAGGCCGCCTATTTCGCGATGATAAACGAGCAGGGCGGCGTCAACGGGCGCAAGATCAGGTTTTTCAGCCTTGACGACGGGTACAGCCCGCCCAAGACGGTGGAGCAGGTTCGGAAGCTCGTCGAGCAGGAAGAGGTCCTGCTCCTGTTCCAGACCATGGGCACCGCGACCAACAATGCCGTCCGCAAATACGTCAACGATAAGAAAGTGCCGCACGTGTTCCTGGCCTCCGGCGCCTCGCTCTGGGCCGACCCGGAGCATTTTCCGTGGACCATGGGCTGGCAGCCGGACCTGCAGACGGAGGGCGCGATCTACGCCAAAGACATCCAGAGGGAGAAGCCGGGCGCGAGGATCGCGCTGCTATATCAGAACGACGACTATGGCAAGGACTACCGCAAGGGGTTCCGGGATGCTCTCGGTGACAGAGCTGACAAGATGATCGTCGGCGAGGCGTCTTACGAGTCAACGGATCCGACCGTCGATTCTCAGATCGTCACCTTGCAAGCGTCCGGCGCCGACACCTTCTTCAACGTCAGTTCGCCGAAATTCGCCGCGCAGGCGATCCGCCGGGCCTACGACATCGGATGGAAGCCGCGCCAATACCTCACGAGCGGCTCGAGCTCGGTGGCGGCGGTGTTGCAGCCTGCAGGGCTGGAAAAATCGATCGGGATCATTTCGGCCGGCTATATCAAGGACCCGACCGACAGCCAGTGGCACAACGATCAGAGCTATAAGGACTGGCTGAGCTGGATGAAGCAGTACAATCCCGACGCCGATATCGCCGACCGCTTCAATGTTTATGGTTACAGTGCGGCACAGACCTTGGTGCAAGTGCTGAAGCAATGCCGCGACGAACTGACCCGGGAAAACGTCATGAAGCAAGCCGCCAATCTCAAGGATCTCCAGTTGCCGATGATGCTGCCGGGAATTCTTGTCAAGACCAGTCCCACCAACTTCCATCCGATCCGGCAGATGCAGCTGCAGCGCTTCGATGGCGAACGTTGGGTTCTGTTCGGCAGTATCATCGGTGGCTGAGCTAGGTATACGCCGGGAAGCCGCGGCGGCAGCAGGGGCCAGTGTCGCCGGATCACGACCGCTTGAGAGCATCCGCGTGCTCGACGCGACACATGTCATGGCCGGTCCGTTCTGCACCTATCAGCTGGCGCTCTTGGGGGCGGAGGTCATACGCGTCGAGCCGCTGAACTTCAACGATCCGATTCGCAGCCACGGCCCGGATCCCGAACTCAATAACCGGCGTATGGGCACCTCGTTCCTGGTGCAAAATGCCGGAAAGCGGTCGCTCGGTCTCGACCTCAAGCACCCCGATGGTCAGGCAATCTTTCGACGCCTTGCCGAGCGTGCCGATGTGCTGGTCGAGAATTTCCGGCCGGGCGTGCTGGAACGGCTCGGTCTCGGTGCCGACGCGCTGCGCTCGATCAACCCGCGCCTAGTCTACTGCGCCATTTCTGGTTTTGGTCAAGACGGGCCTCTGAGGAATCGTCCTGCCTACGATCACATCATCCAGGCTGTAACGGGAATGATGGCGGTTACCGGAACGCCTGCGAGCGGCCCGACACGGGTCGGCTTTCCGGTCACTGACTATGTGGCGGGGCTGCTCGCTGCGTTCGCCGTGGCGATCGCCCTTTTCAGGCGAGAGCGGACCGGGGAGGGCGGGACGATCGATGTCGCCATGCTGGACGCCGCCCTCATCATTATGGGACCATTGCTAGGTCAGGTGCTGATTGCTGGCCGCAACCCTTTGCCCGCCGGCAATCTGCCGTTCGGCGGCAGTCCGTTCTCCGGTGTATTCGCGACCGCTGATGGCCTGCTCGCGGTCGTCGGGAGCACGCCACGGCAATGCATCGGAATATGTCGGGTACTCGGGCGGCCGGACCTTCTGGAGGACGCGCGGATCGTGAATTGGCAGAACCATCCCGAGCTCGCCGCGGAACTGGGACCGATGCTCGCAGCGACCTACCGGACGCGGACGGCCGAGGAGTGGGAGATTGCGCTTGCGGCCGCCGACATCGCGGCAGGAAAAGTCCGTGACCTCCGGGAAATCCTGCATCACCCGCACGTTTTGGGCCGCGGCCTCCTGATCGAAATAGATAGAGTACCCGGGATCGAACGCACGGTCACAGTGCCGAGCGTTGGCTTCAAGCTTGACGGTAAGAGCCAATCGCCCATGCGACCGCCACCTCCGCCATCCGCGAACACGCGCGAGGTACTGAAGGAACTCGGATATTGCGAGCCAGAAATCGACGCGTTGGAAGCATCAGGCGCCGTCGGTCGTTCGTCTTGATCGGCTGGCACGCCCGCTGGGCGTAATAAGAAGCGACAGCGGCAAGCGGCGGCGCTCAACGCTCGTACAGGCGGTGCGGACGAAGTTAGTGCAGGGCTGCGAGCCAGGCCGGCGATTTTAGGCCTGCGACCTCCAACGCGAGTTTCTTGCGCATCGCGTCGGAAAAACCACCATGTCCGTTGGCGACCACCATGAAAGCACCACCGCCGCCGATCACATGGTCCCTGTACCACTGGTCAACGTCCGGCTCATCCCCCGAGGTGATGGGCAATCCGTTGATGGTGATGTCCTTGGCGAGCGCTGCGTCACGCGCCCACTTGGCTGTGACCTGGCCATGGTTTTGCCGACCGTCTCCGCTGACGTCGATGACCTTGCGATCGGCGAGCAGGGGAGCGCTGTCGAGCAATGCAATCGCCTTGGCGATACCCCCAGCGACGTTGGTCTTCCAGCCCACCCGAGGCCGCTCTTTGGTGCGCAAGGCCTGCACGACGGCATCGAGATCCGCACGACCGTGAATGATCGTCCAATCCACGAGCACGTCTTGCTCTTCGCTCCACTCGACGATCGCCAGCTCGATCGTCTGGTGCGCCCCCGCGGCAACAGCGTCGAGGACGGCTCGGCTTTGCAATCCTTCGGCAATCCCCTCGCGCTGCAGCTTGAAGCGCGCCTCATTGACCGAACTCGACACATCGACCGCCATCACCAGCGCGACATCCGCCTGCGCGGCGGCAGGGTGGGGTCCCACGAGGATGCCGCACGCGATGATCGCCGCGCCCCAAATACCAAAGTGCATCTCGACCCCCCGAGCGTGTTCCGGGTCTCGCCATTCCGCGCATTCCGCGGGGATTAACCATGCGACATGATTGGTAAAGGAGGTCTAAAGAGGGCGACCATCGTGTCTGACTGCGTTTTTCTGTTCTCGTCCCGGTCGCGCAACCGATGACATCCGACGTCGACGATGGCTGAGCTGTCCCTTCGGCTGCAATCTTGCGAACGATGACCATGCGCGCGCCGTCCCTACAAGCTCCCACGCTTTGGCAGCGCCGGAGCCACAGTTACCGTCCGGGCAGAACGGTCCGGCACACCTAGCGAAAGGTTGTCAAGGCCTAGCTGCTGCCCTGGTTCAGCCAAATTGGACCATGGGCAAAAAAAGCCCCGGTTGGACCAGGGCTTTGAGGTGGGTATCTTGCATCATTCGCCCAGCACACTGCTAAGCGAACGACCACGAAAAGTACCATAACCACGTTGTTTCGTCATCGATTCAAGTGGGCGGTCAATACGTCCGCTGGCACGCGGCGAATCATTGACCGCCGCGGACGTGACGATCACTCCTGCAAGAGTATGTGCATCTCGAAGGGACCGAGCACTTCGTGCTCTCTCCGACCTGGAAGACTGGGATATTCGGCGACCTTGCGGGAGCCGAAAATAGCCGGGAGGTCACCGGCGTAGAGGGCCTTAACGCGAAAGCGGAGCTGGTCCTTCGCGGCCGCTCCAGGCAAGCACGTTAGACCACTCCCGGCGAATTTCTGCCCGCCTTCGGTAGTGCACCACTGTGGATTTGGGCTGGCTTGACTGGTGGGGACCAGCTCGACGACCACGCTCTGGCCTTTTTCGGGACCATCCATGATATCGACGACGCCCTTGTATGCCTTATCGATCCAATCCGTTTTGACCGTCCCTGGATCAAGGCCTTTCAAGAGTAATATGTAGGACGGATAGAAGCCGGCCATGAGAAACTGGCCGGAAGTCGCTTTCAACGTGAGCACGTCTGCTGCACCAGCGTACGTGGTAATAAGCGTAGCCAAAAGCCCGACTATCGCTGATCCAGACTTGCGGAACTGCATTGTTTCCTCCCTCAAAGCTTCATCTTCTATGCGCCGCGGCGCGCCGCTGACGGAAGATGGCTGCGAGTTCGAACCGCCGCTGTGGCGGCGGCGACAAGCGCCAGGGCACCTCTGGAGTTTTCAAAGCGTGCGCTTTTTTGTGGCTCGCGTCAAAATCGAACTGAAATGTTGATGCACCTGGCGCAGATCATCGACTTTCGCCCTTGCGGTTGTAAAAATCTCAAATAAAGTCGATCTCGGCGTCGAGTTCTGGTCCGGGCCATTGGATGGATGCCCAGTAATGGCGGCCCTGCGGGCTTTACCATCGGACGGCGGTCGGGTGCGCTAGCAGGCTGTTGAAGAACTCACCAAGGGACGGCCTTGAGGTGTGATTCGTCGCCGTTGTCATAGGCGAACTCGCCGATGAGCGAGCGGTCGTCCTGGAGCTCAACCCAACCTTCGCCGCGGACCTCGTCCATCTCGTCGAAGCCGTACCAATCGAAGTCGACACCGCTCGATGTCGTGGCGCATTCCAGGGTCGCCTGAAGCGCCCCGAAAGCGATCTCGCCGCCGCCGGCACCGTCGAACGCGATATAGGCGGGGCCGAGAAGATCGAGATGATCGGCATCCCACGTCGGCATCTCGACGATCCGCCATTTGCCTTTGAGGCGCCCGGCGATCATGCCGGCGCTGCCAGCAGTTTCGGCAGCCTGATGAGGTTGTAGGCCGCGACAGCGAAGGTGAAGGCCCAAGCGACCTTGGGCAGCCCACGCAGCTTGGTTTTGCGCATGCCGGCAACCACCTTCGTCCAGCCGAAGGTCTCCTCGATCCGCTTGCGGATGCGCTGGCTCGCAGCATAGCCGGGATGGCGCGTCGTCCGCTTGTCGATCGCCGAGCGCCGCCCGCTCGTGTTCTGCGCCACGTGCGGGCGCACGTTCAGGGTACGCAACTCCTCGATGAATTCGGCCGCATCGTAGCCTTTGTCGCCACCGAGCGTGATCGCGACCGGCCGATCCGCGACGCCTTGGATCATGTCGAGCGCCGCCAGCCGTTCGGCATGGCCGGAGACGCGGGTGAGCCGGGCATCCACGATCAGCCCCGAGCGGTTCTCCATCAGCCCATGGCCGATGAAGCACAGCTTCGCCTCCATCCCCGGCCCCTTGCGGTAGAGCATGGCGTCGGGATCGGTGGTGCTCCGGTGCGTCTCGTTCGAGCGCTTCTGTCCTTTGAAGTTTGCCGGTGCATTGCGCCCGCCGCTGGCACCGTTGCCGTCGTCCCCGGGCTCCTTGGGCTTGAAGCTCTTCAGCGAGGCCCAGGCCTCGATCAGCGTGCCGTCCACCGAGAAGTGCTCGCTCGACAGAAGCCTCTTCACCCGTGGCTGGGCCAGCAAAGCGGACAGGAGCTGTGCCGCGATCGCGCCATCCAGAAGCCGGTCGCGGTTCTTCGAGAAGACCGAATGATCCCACGCCGGATCATCGACCCCGATGCCTACGAACCATCGGAACAACAGATCAAACTCCAGCCGCTCCATCAGCTGGCGCTCCGAGCGCACCGAGTAGAAGGCCTGCAACAACAGCGCCCGCAGCAGCGTCTCCGGCGCGATCGATGGCCGCCCGGTTCCGATCCTCAAGGTTCACGTACGAGAAAAGTTCACCAGACCGCTTGTCCGATCCGCGCATCGCATCCCTCGACAACAGCCATCCGTCGAGTGAATCATGCGATAGCAGTCGCCGCTACCAGTTTCTCAACAGCCTGCTAGCTCTGCTCGCCAGCAAAGTCGCGTCCATGCAGGTAAGAAATGATCGATCCATTCAATGAGGAAGTGGTCGTTCGTCGGCCCGCCTAGTTCTGCTCTCTTAGCCGCAAGCGCCGCCCGCGCTCCGTCGGCGGCATGCGCGACCAAATTGTCCATCGCATATCGTGCCTGAAGCCACAGGAAAAATTCGTCGGCGCCGATGCCGCCTGGGTGGGTCTCAAGTTCAGCAAATACCTGCTCTCTCGGCAGCTCGTAGCAAGCAGTCGCTGTGGCGTGTCCGCGAGTGTTGAATACTGGATCGATGATCGACAGTTCCTCCAATCTGCCGCGCTGGATTACGTTCTTGATCGTCTCGTTGATCACGGCAATAAGGTAGGGCTCGGAAATGCTCCAACCGATGACCATTAGCGGAGATTTGACCAGCGACGAATTGAGTTCATAGAAAAACATTTTGTCGGTTGGACTCGTGCGTGCTTTCGTCAGCTCGCTCTCTGTGATCATGAACCTCTCGGAAATCTCTATTGCGCCAGGCAGATCCCCGGCGTTGAACAGGTCGCGCGCCTGCAACAGCGCGCGCGCGCATCCGTGTGGCTTGAGAACAGAGAAAAGGTCATCACGCGCAAGGTGGACAAAATCGCTTCCGATAACGATTGTCCGATACGCGGTTGCCCAGGGCTGCGTTGCTCGGTTCGTCTCTGTCAAAGCCGACGCGTTCCAAGGCGTTTTCGATGTGCGAGTCCCAATTAAACGACCAAATGGACACACAGCGATTTTCGCGCGCCAAGCGCACTAGAACCCTATGCCGAGGTGTTGTCCCCCTTAATGGCAGGCCCACTTCGGCGATCCAATAGGCTTCCGAAAGCAGGCCGAGTGCTTCGGCCAGCTTCAATTTTGGAGCCGGTTCAGCTCGTGCCGTCAGCTGAGCCAGTATCTCCTCAGCCCATTTGTACAGTGCGCCAGCAGATGCAGAATCGACCGTGGTGGAGCACCCTAGTTCCGCCTCTGCCGTCGCCCTACGGGCAGCCAACAGGGCGTCTGGCCCAGGAACCAATCCCCAGGAGAAGCCCGCGCCGGCCATCAGAAACGGCCGGCGCACCCCAACACGCAGTTGTTCGAAGGTATGTGGAACGTTCGGCGCCATTCATCAAGACCAAGTTCGGACGACATAGTATGCGCGGCACCGCTTTTTGGGGAATACAGGGGCTGGGTTTTCTCGGAGTGCGAGACGGGGGCCGCAGTGGTGAAGGACAGCGGGCCGCGACCGTAGCGAAGGCGCGCGAGATGGCCGAGGCGATGCGCCGCAAGGGCGACGAGGCCGGCGCCGACACCTGGCGGCGCGTCATCGTCGCGATCGGCACGTTACACCGCCAACCGGCGTTGGGCCCGCTAGCTATGTGCTTGCTAGGTGCCGGACCGCCTTCGGAGCTGTTCTGATAAAGCTTTGAAATGACTGGCGGACCCGACACGATTCGAACGTGCGACCTCTGCCTTCGGAGGGCAGCGCTCTATCCAGCTGAGCTACGGGTCCTCACCGGCCGCGGACGATACGGCAAGGGCCGGGACGGCGCAAGCCGCGGGGCTCGCTTTCGCCGCGGCGTCGGAAGGCTCCGTCTGGCATCCGAGTTGAAGTCCAGCGGCGTTCCGCTACCCTGTCGCCGCCTTGCGCCACCCCGAGCCTTAGAGGACGCATCATGGGCCCCAACCCGATCTCGTTCGCGCTCTTCGTCGTGTTCGCCGGAGTCGGCGCCCTCTCGATCGTCACCGGCCGCCCCATCGCTCTCGGTGCAACCCTCATCATCCTCGGCGTCCTCGTCCTTGCCGCGCTCAAGATGGCGCAGCAATGGGAAAAGGTCGTGATCCTGCGCGCCGGCAAGTTCACGGGCATCAAGGGGCCGGGCCTCTTCGTCATCATCCCCATCCTCGACATCATCGCCGCCTGGGTCGACACGCGCATCCGCACGACGCAGTTCCTGGCCGAGCAGACGCTGACCAAGGACACCGTGCCGGTCGATGTCGACGCCATCATCTTCTGGGTCGTCACCGACGTGCGCAAAGCCACGCTCGAAGTCGCCAACTACACCTCGGCGATCGGCTGGGCGGCGCAGACCTCGCTGCGCGAGATGATCGGCGCCGCCGACCTCGCCACGCTCTTGTCGAACCGCCAGGCGGCCGACGAGCAGCTGCGCAAGTCGATCGACCTCAAGACGGTGGATTGGGGCATCAGCGTCAAATCGGTCGAGATCCGCGACGTCAAGATCCCCGAGGCGCTGCAGGACGCGATGAGCCGCCAGGCGCAGGCCGAGCGCGAGCGCCAGGCGCGCGTCATTCTCGGCTCGGCCGAGGCGGAGATCGCGCAGAAATTCGTCGAGGCGGCGCGCACCTATGCCGACTATCCGATCGCGCTGCATCTGCGCGGCATGAACATGCTCTATGAGAGCGTCAAGGAGCGCGGCAGCACCATCATCGTGCCCAGCAGCGCCGTCGATTCGATGAATCTGGGCGGCATGGCCGGTCTCACCTCGCTGGCGCGCAACGCCGAGGCGCAAGCCGATGCGGCGCGCCCGGCGGCGAGCGGCGGGGCCGGCGACGGCAGCGTGCCGCGCTCGGGCCCGTGATCTCCCCTCACCCTCCCACCGCTCCGCGGCGGGTCCCTCCCTCTCCCGCAATGCGGGAGACGGGCGGGGTGAGGGCGGTTTCTTTTCCGATCTATTGTTATTGGCGGTCTATGATGCGGCGCACATGCCGCCCGCTCGCCTCGCTCACCCGCTCGCCGCCGCGCTGCTGCTGCTGATCCCTGCCGCTGCCCTGGCTGAGCCGAGCAACGCGTGGAGCGTCGTCGCGGCGCCCAGCGCCGGGCCGGCGCGGGTGATCGGCAGCGCCGCGCAGGGCTGCCTCGCCGGCGCGATGCGGCTGCCCGATGACGGGCCGGGCTACCAGGTGATCCGCCTCTCGCGGCGTCGCGATTTCGGCCATCCCGACCTGGTCGCCTTCATCGCGCGGCTCGGCCAGCAGGCGCAGGCCGCCGGCCTTGCGCCATTCTATGTCGGCGATATGGCGCAGCCGCGTGGCGGGCCGTTGCCGTTCGGCCATGCCAGCCACCAGACCGGAATCGACGCCGACATCTGGTTCAACCTCGACCCCAAGCCGCCGCTGGCGCCGGCGGCGCGCGAGAATGTCGCGCTGCCCTCGATGCTGCGCGCCGGCCTGCGCGACATCGACCGCCAGCGCTTCGGCCCGCGCCAGGTCACGCTGCTGCGGCTGGCCGCCGCCGATCCCGCGGTCGACCGCATCTTCGTCAACGCCGCCATCAAGGACGCGCTGTGCCGCGGCGTCGCCGACGCGGCCAGCAGCCGGCGCGACTGGCTCAGCCGCGTCCGCCCGTGGTGGGGCCATGACGAGCATTTCCATGTGCGACTCACATGCCCGGCCACCTCGCCGGACTGCGAGCCGCAGGCGCCGCTGCCGCCGGGCGACGGCTGCGACGCGACGCTCGCCTGGTGGCGCGCGCAGAAACCGCCGCCGCACGCCGCCGTCGCACCGCGGCCGCCGGCGCCGAAGCTGCCGGCAGCCTGCGCCGCCATCCTTGCCGCGCCGCCGGCTTAGGGTGCGGGCTGCACGACCTCGATGATATCGCGGATGTCCGCCAGCACCCGGCCGCTACGCGTGATCGCCTTGAGCTCGATGTTGAAGATGGCGGGGCCGAAGCTGTAGCCGAGGTGGCGCGGGTCGCTGCCGATGAGCGCCGCCCAGAAGGCGTCGTTCTCGGAATTCTCCGTCGCCTGGGTGGTGCCGCCGTCATCGCCGAAGAGGATCTGGCCCTGCCGCGTCCGCCAGACGATGTGCGAGCCGCCGGGATTGTGCGCGGGGTCGAAGACGGCGCGCAGGGTGAGCGAGCGCACGTCCGGCCCCGGGTCCAGGTCGACCTTGATCTCCAGCGTGTTGTGCGCGCCGAGGAACTGCTCGAGCGTGCCGGCCGCGTCGCCGAGCACGATGGCGTAGTTGAAGTTCCATGCCGCGCGGTCGGCCCTGGCGGTGGTGACGCCATGCGCGGGGTCGATCACCTGCGGGCCCGCGGGCACGCGATAGATGATCTCGCCGCAGCTGGTCACGCCGGCGGGCTGGATGGTGTTGCCGGTGCGATAGATGACGCCGAGGTCGAGCTCGAGCGGCGTTGTCGGGTCTTCCTGCTGGGCGAACCCGGTCGGCGGGTTGCCGGTGCCGAAAAAGAGGAACCCGTTGGGCGCGATGCCCGCCGGCGCCACGGTGGCGTTGAACAGGGTCGATGGGCCGCGCTCGACGTTGCAGTCATCGTCATCGTCGGCGAAGGCCGCCGCCGGCGCGACCAGGGCCGCCGCGGCCGCGAGGAAAACCGCCCGAAAGGCGCAAAGGTTCTTGTTCATTCCAAACTCCCTGTCCGAAGGCTTTTGCGCGGAAAGCGCAGGGGAAATGGTACAACCAGCGGTAGTTATGTCAAGCTAACTTCGGGCGAAACCGCCCGTCGGTCGGCATGCCGGCCCGGCGCGCCTGCTTGGCGCGGCGCTGCTCGTCGCCGGGGTGGTGCTGATCCGGATCTGAGGGCGCGCTACTCGACCGCGTGCGCGACCACCTGGGCGATGAGCGTGTCGTAGGCGGCGGTCTGCGCGGGGTCGGCGAGCGCGCCGTGGCGCGCGAAGATGGTGCCGAAGAAATAGCGGCCGCTGTTCCAGGTGACCCACACCTTGCCGGCCTCGTCCTGCCACACCAGCAGCTTCGGCGGCAGGTCGATGGCCAGCGTCGCGAACTTGGCCATGGCGGCGGTGCCGACATGCGGGTTGCCGTAGATCAGCACGGTGCGCGGCGCCAGCTTCTCGCCGATGGCCGCGGCGGCGGCGCTGTGGTCGATGCGGCAGAACACCATGAAGCCGCGCGCGGCGAGCGCGCCCTCGAGCCGCTGCAGCGTCTCGTTCACGGCATGGCGGCTCGAGCGCGTAATGAGGCCGGCATCCTCGGCCATGAGGGCCTCCTTTCCGACGTCGCGACCTCTAGAGTGGGCAAGCCGGGCCGCCGGCACAAGCCCGTCGATTGGCTCGGCGCAACGGCGGCGGCGTTCAGCGCCGTGCGAAGAGCTCCGCGCTGGCGCGACGGTCGGCGCCGGACGGCAGCGGCGCGCGGTGGTCGGCGATCCAGCTGGCGACGTCGTTCAGCACCAGGGGCGCCTCGAGGTCGCGCAGCAGCATGTGGTAGCCCTCGGCATAGAGGGCGATACGCCGCGTCATGCGCGCCGGATAGGGGAGGTGGTCGACCCATAGCCGCGTCGCGCCGGGCGGCACCACCTCGTCGCGGTCGCCGGCGAGCAGAAGCATGGGCGCGGTGACCTCGGGCGCGGCGGCCAGCGCCATGTCCATGAGGTCGACCAGGCCCTTGATGGTGTCGACGCGCGTCTCCTTGATCACCAGCGGGTCGCGCGACAGGCCGCGCAGCATCTCGATATTGTCCGACGGCTTGATCTTGAGGCCGCGGCCGGTGAGCATCATGCCCGGGAAGAGCGCGTCGCCGGTCCACAGCGCGGCGCGCTCGAACACGTTCATGGTGTCGCGGCCCCACACCGCCGGCGCGCTGAGGATGATGCCGTCGGCCGCGGGCGGCGGCGTGCCGGCGGCGCCGGTCATGGCGGCGATGACGACCGCGCCGCCCATGCTCTCGCCGAGCAGATAGAGCGGCACGCCCGGATGGCGCGCATGCAAGAGCCGGCTCGCGGCGGCGAGATCGTCGGTGAGCTGGCGCTCGCCCGGCCAGCGCCCGCGCAGCGGCGCCTCGCCGAAACCGCGCTGGTCATAGGCATAGGTCGCGATGCCGACCTTGGCCCAGGCCTCGGCCGGGCCGGTGAAGGCGTTGGAGTAGTCGTTGAAGCCGTGCAGCGCCAGGATCATCGCCCGCGGCTTGCCCTGGGGCAGCCACACCCTGAGCGGCAGCCGCGTGCCGTCGGCGGCGACCAGCACCTTGTCGGCGAGAAGCGGCGTCAGCGGCGGCCCGGCCGGCGGCACCGCGTTGCCGATGGCGGCGGGCGCGCCGAGATGCCCGGTGCCCTGGCCGGCGCAGGCGGCGAGCAGCGCCGCCAGCAGCAGCGCGGCCAGGCGCGGCGTGCGGCGGCTCATGGCTTCCCCCGCGAGCCGGTGAGGCGCAGGAAGATGTCCTCCAAATCGGTCTCCTCGGTCGAGACGTCGCGGATGGTGAGGCCGGCCGCCTGGATCTCCGCGAAGAGCGGCCCCAGCATGGTGCGGCTCGGGCCGTAGCGGAAGAGGAGCCGCCCCGGCCCCGCCACGGCGAGGCGCCAGCGCGTCAGCGCCGGCGGCACCGCCGTCACCGGCTCGGCCAGGGTCAGGATCATCGTCTTGTCGTCGACCTGGCTCACCAGCGCCTCGGTCGTGTCGCAGGCGACGAGGCGGCCCTGGTCGATGATGGCGATGCGGTCGCACAGCGTCTCCGCCTCGTCGAGGTAATGCGTGGTGAGGAGGATGGTGGTGCCGGCGGCGTTGAGCGCGCGCATCTGCGCCCAGAGCTGCTGGCGCAGCTCGACATCGACGCCGGCGGTGGGCTCGTCGAGCACCAGCACCGGCGGCGAATGCACCATCGCCTTCGCCACCATGAGCCGCCGCCGCATGCCGCCCGAGAGCGTGCGGGCATAGGCGTCGGCCTTTTCGGCGAGGCCGAGCATGCCGAGGATCTCGTCGGTGCGCCGCTCCGCCTTGGGCACGCCGTAGAGCCCGGCCTGCAGCTCCATCATCTCGCGCGGCGTGAAGAAGGCGTCGACATTGAGCTCCTGCGGCACGACGCCGATGGCGGCGCGCGCCTGGCGCGCATCGGCGTCGATGTCGATGCCCCAGACGATGGCCTTGCCCGCGGTCTTGATGACGAGGCCGGCGAGGATGTTGATGAGCGTCGACTTGCCGGCGCCGTTGGGGCCCAAGAGGCCGAAGATGGCGCCGCGGGGGATGGCGAGGTCGATGCGGTCGAGCGCGGTCTTGGCGGGCATGCGCCCGGCGCTGTCATAGACCTTGGTGAGGCCCCGGAGCTCGACCGCGAGATCCGGCAGCGGCTCGGCCGCGGCCACGGCAACGGGCAGCGGCGCCGGCCGCTTCGGGCGCGCGTCGGGGGGCAGCGTGGGCGGGGCGATCGATGAGGAGTGCATTGATTGTGCCGCCGCCATGCGTATCATCCGCGCGGCGGCCGGGTCAACCCGCGCCGGCGGCTGCAAGCCGATCCTGCGTCCTTCGACAAGCTCAGGATGAGGCGCTTTTCTTTAGGGCATCTCCCACGAGATGCCATTCTCGCTTTTTCCTCATCCTGAGCTTGTCGAAGGACGCAACGGCGGTTGTGCAGCGCCTCTCAAACCCAACATAAGAGACGATGCAGCCCTTTGAAACGATCCTGGTGGACAGCAATGTGGTGGCCTGCAACGGCGGCGGCGGGCCGCTCGGGCATCCGCGCGTCTATCTGAACCTGTCGGCCGAGGGCCGGATCGAGTGCCCCTATTGCTCGCGGCTCTACGTGCTGCGCAAGCCAGGGGACGGGCATGTCGCGGCGACGCCGCCGGTGACGTCGGGCGCGCATCCGCCGCCGGCTTCGCCCGCCAAGCCTTGAGCGCGAAGACCCGCCACGTCTATCTCGTCGACGGCTCGGGCTACATCTTCCGGGCCTATCACGCGCTGCCGGCGCTGACGCGCGCCGACGGCACGCCGATCGGCGCCGCGCTCGGCTACGCCAACATGCTCTACAAGCTGATCCAGGAGACCGACGCCGACCACCTGGCCGTCGTCTTCGACGCCTCCGGCACCAGCTTCCGCAACCGCATCTACGGCGCCTACAAGGCGAATCGCCCCGACCCGCCCGACGACCTCGTGCCGCAATTCAAGCTGGTGCGCGAAGTCACCGACGCCTTCAGCGTGTGCGCCATCGAGCGCGACGATTTCGAGGCCGACGACCTCATCGCCACTTACGCGCGCCACGCCGTGGCGCAGGGCGCGACCGTCACCATCGTCTCCTCCGACAAGGATCTGATGCAGCTCGTCGGCGACGGCATCGCCATGCTCGACCCGATCAAGCAGCGCCCGATCGGCGCCGCCGAGGTGCGCGAGAAATTCGGCGTCGGCCCGGAGCAGGTGGTCGACGTCCAGGCGCTGTGCGGCGACAGCGTCGACAACGTCCCGGGCGTGCCCGGCATCGGCGTCAAGACCGCCGCCGAGCTGATCAACACCTATGGCGACCTCGAGACGCTGCTGGCGCGCGCCGGCGAGATCAAGCAGCCGAAGCGCCGCCAGTCGCTCATCGACTTCGCCGAGCAGGCGCGCATATCGAAGCGCCTCGTCATCCTCGACGACAAGGTGCCGCTGACCGTGCCGCTGGAAAAGCTCGCGGTGAAGCCGCTCGACCGCGACAAGGTCACCGCCTTCCTGCGCGCGCAGGGCTTCCGCACGTTGCTGGCGCGCGTCGAGACCAAGCTCGGCAAGGGCGACGGCAACGGCGCCATCCCGCCCGCCATGGGCGTCGTGGCGGCGACGCCGATGGCGGCGGTGCCCGCGCCCGCCGGCCTCGGCGATGCCGAGCGGCGCTATGACCTCGTCCAGGACATGGCCGATCTCGAGGGCTGGATCGCCGCCGCCTATGACAAGGGCGTCGTCGCCGTCGACACGCAGACGACCTCGACCAACGGCGCCGATGCCGAGCTGGTCGGCATCGCGCTGGCGCTGGCGCCGGGCGAGGCCTGCTACATCCCGCTGGCGCATCGCAGCGCGGCGGCGCAAGGAGCGCTCGACCTCGCCGGCGCCGCGCCCATGGCCGACACGCCGCGGCAGATCGCGCGCGACCTCGCGCTGGCGCGCCTCAAGCCGCTGCTCGAGGACGCGGGCGTGCTCAAGATCGGCCAGGACGTCAAATTCGATATCGCCGTGCTCGCCGGCAGCGGCATCGCGCTGGCGCCGGTCGACGACACCATGCTGATCGCCTATGTGATCGAGGGCGGCTCGCACAGCCACGACATCGACGAGCTGGCGAGCCGGCATTTCGGCCACGAGACCGTGAAGTACAAGGACGTCGCCGGCAGCGGCAAGAGCCATGTGGGATTCGCCGCCGTGCCGCTCGAGCGCGCGCGCGACTACGCGGCGGAGCAGGCAGACATCGCGCTGCGCCTCCACCGCGATCTCAAGCCGCGGCTCCTGGCCGAGCGCCGCCTTGCCTTTTACGAGACCATCGAGCGGCCGCTGCTGCGCGTCGTCGCGGCGATGGAGCGCGCCGGCATCCGCGTCGACCGCGCCGAGCTCAACCGGCTCTCGGAGGATTTCGCGCGGCGCCTCGTCGAGCTCGAGCGCGAGATCCACACGCTCGCCGGCCATCCCTTCAA
>WNFC01001924.1_pt1 | contig 43878 bp, 37 predicted proteins | sample 5400541 | NCBI WGS metagenome assembly WNFC01 (sample SAMN13153342, study PRJNA577476) | soil metagenome | isolation source: 120 cm saprolite under Douglas fir tree site 2 hole 2 replicate 1 | place: USA:California | collected 2015-04-18 | reverse complement strand
GTGGCGGAATCGCATTTCCTGGAGACCTGGGGCGATGCGCGCGCCTTCGACGGTACGGTTAGCGTGATTCAGCCGCTGATTGCGCCGCTCTACCGCACGCATTCCGCGCGCGAAGTGCTTGCCGCGTTCGGCGACAAGCCGGGAATTTCGGATTACGATGCGTTGCGCGAGGGCCTGAAAGCGGCGTATCCCTCGGGTGAATTCGAGAAGTTCTGGCGCAAGACGCTGAATGACGGTCTCGTCGCGGGTTCGGCGTTTCCGCCCAGCGCGGTTTCCGCGAAGTTCAGCCCCGGGAGCCTTCCAGCCGTCAAGGCTGCGTCCCCCGATGAACTCGAGTTCATCTTTCGGCCGGACCCTTGCGTTTACGACGGCCGCTTCGCAAACAACGGCTGGCTCCAGGAATTGCCAAAGCCGGTGACGAAACTGACCTGGGACAACGCCGCTCTGGTCAGCCCAAAGACAGCTGAAAGATACAAAATCACGCACGAGGTCGGAGCGCGGGGCGGCGAGCACGGCAAGATCTATTCGAACGTGATCGACATCGAGCTTTCCAGCAGCAAAGTTACCGCCGCGGCGTGGAGACTGCCCGGACAGGCGGACGGCGTTGTGGTGCTTCCGCTGGGCTACGGCCGCAAGCGCGCCGGTTACACGGGCACCAACAAAGGCTTCAATGCTTACGCGGTTCGGTCTTCGACCGCGTTGTGGACCGCCACGGGCGGCAAGATCACCAAGACCGGCGACGATTATCCTCTTGCCTGCACGCAATATCACTTCAACATGGAAGGCCGCCAGATTCTGGCGACGGGCACGCTTGAGGAATACAAAAAGAATCCCGGATTCGCGCACGACGAAGAAGAAAACAAGGGGAAGACGAAGCAGGAGCTTTCTCTCTATAAAGAATACGCCTACCCCGGCTACGCCTGGGGCATGGCGATTGATCTGAACAGCTGCAACGGCTGCAACGCTTGCGTGGTCGCTTGCCAATCCGAAAACAACATTGCGGTGGTCGGCAAGGACCAAGTGATGCGCGGTCGCGAAATGCACTGGATCCGGATCGACCGCTATTACGAGAAAGCTCATTCCGCCACGGATGACCCTTCCACGTACGACGACTCGCTCTACAACCCGGAGACGTTTTTCCAGCCGGTTCCCTGCCAGCAGTGTGAGAACGCTCCTTGCGAGCAGGTTTGCCCCGTCGAAGCCACGGCACACAGCGCCGAAGGCCTGAACGACATGACTTACAACCGCTGCGTGGGCACGCGCTACTGTTCGAACAACTGCCCGTACAAAGTGCGCCGCTTTAATTTCCTGCGTTTCCAGGATTGGGAAACGCCGCAGCTCAAGCTGCTGCGCAATCCGGAAGTCACCGTTCGCAGCCGCGGCGTGATGGAAAAGTGCACCTACTGCGTCCAGCGCATCAACAACGTACGCATTGAATCGGAAAAACAGAACCGTCCGATTCTCGACGGCGAAATCGTGACTGCTTGCGAAGCTGCGTGCCCGACCGAAGCCATCGTTTTCGGCAACGCCAACGATCCCAACAGCCGCGTCGCGAAATTGAAAGCGCAGCAGCGGAACTATTCGCTTCTTGGCGAACTGAATACGCGCCCACGCACCACGTATCTTGCGGCGGTTCGCAATCCGAATCCTGAACTGGAGAAGGCATGAGCGACGAGAAACCGCCGCGCGACTCTCCAGAGATAAAGCGTCTATCACCGGTGCTTGGGCCGGGGCATACCTACGGCTCGGTCACGGACAAGATCAGCGCCATCGTTCTGACGCGGCCGACTTCCCTGGGCTGGTTTATCGGCTTTGCGATTTCCTTCAGCATTGTCGGCATGCTGACCGTCGCCCTGGGCTGGCTCATCACCAAGGGCACCGGCATCTGGGGAATCAACATCCCCATCGGCTGGGGCTTTGCCATCGTGAATTTCATTTGGTGGATTGGCATCGGCCACGCCGGCACGTTGATCTCCGCCATTTTGTTCCTGTTGAATCAGAAGTGGCGCACCTCCATCAACCGATTTGCGGAGGCGATGACGCTTTTCGCGGTGGCCTGCGCCGGCATTTTCCCGCTGATCCATACCGGCCGGCCGTGGATGGCGTTTTACATGTTCCCGTATCCCAGCACCATGGGCCTTTGGCCACAGTTCCGCAGCCCGCTCATCTGGGACGTTTTTGCGGTTTCGACTTACGGCACGGTTTCGCTGCTTTTCTGGTACGTGGGTTTGATCCCAGACCTGGCCACGCTTCGTGATCGGGCCATCAAGATGCCCATGAAAGTTATTTACGGGATGCTCTCGATGGGCTGGCGTGGCTCGGCGCGTCACTGGCATCGCTACCAGTCGGCGTACTTGCTTCTCGCCGGGCTGGCGACGCCGCTGGTTCTTTCCGTGCACACGATCGTGAGCTTCGATTTCGCGATCGGCATTGTACCCGGCTGGCACACCACGATTTTCCCGCCGTACTTCGTCGCCGGCGCCATTTATTCCGGCTTTGCGATGGTCTTGACGATCGCGATCCCGCTGCGCAAAGCGTATGGCCTTGAGGACTACATCACCATGCGCCACCTGGACAACATGGCCAAGGTCATGCTAGCCACCGGACTCATCGTTGCCTATGGCTACTTCATTGAATTTTTTATGGCGCTTTACAGCGGAAACAAATTTGATGTCTTCCTGGTACAGCAGCGTCTCCACGGGCCGTATGCGCCGTTCTATTACGCCCTGATCTTGTGCAATATCCTGACACCACAGTTGCTCTGGTTCTACAAGATGCGCCACAACGTCGCGGTTCTTTTCATCATGTCCATCGTCGTCAATATCGGCATGTGGCTGGAGCGCTTCGTGATCGTGGTGATCAGCCTCACGCGAGATTTCGTGCCTTCCGCCTGGGGCCGCTACAGCCCAACGTTCTGGGATTGGGCTACCTTCATCGGCACCATGGGCCTGTTCGTCATGTTGATTTTCCTGTTCGTCCGCGTCCTCCCCGCTATCTCCATCGCGGAGATGCGCGAACTTGTGGCGGAAACGTCCGAGGAAGAAAAGTAATGCTGCACCGCTCGCACATCTACGGCGTGATGGGGGAGTTCAGCACTCCCGAAGAACTCATTCATGCCGTGGAGAAAGTCCGGGAAGCGGGTTACCGCCGCCTGGACGCTTACGCGCCATTTCCCGTGGAAGGCCTTTCGGAGGCGCTCGGGCTAAAACGCAACATGGTGCCGGCGATTTGTTTGATAGGCGGCCTGACGGGGGGCCTCGGCGGGTTCTTCTTCCAATACTGGGTCAACGTCCTCGCCTATCCGCTCAACATCGGCGGCCGCCCGCTCAACAGCTGGCCGGCTTTTATTCCCGTCACTTTCGAACTGACGATTCTCGGCGCGGCGCTCTCCGCGGTTTTTGGCATGCTCGCCCTGAACCGGCTGCCGCAGCCGCATCACCCGGTTTTCAATGTTCATCGCTTCTCGCACGCCTCGACGGACCGCTTCTTTCTCTGCATCGAGTCCCGCGACCCGAAGTTTCATTTGGCGGACACCGCGCGCATCCTTCAGGAAGTGCATGCGCATCACGTCAGCGAGGTGTCCGATGATTAGCACCTCGCGCATTTTTGCCATCGCTTGTGCCGCCTCGGCCCTATGCTTCAGTGCGGGCTGCCAATATCTCCGCCAGGACATGGCGGACCAGCCGAAGAATCGGCCGCTCTCGCCTTCGGAATTCTTTGCCGATGGACGTTCGGAGCGCCCGCTCGTGGAAAACACCGTCGCGCGCGGCTCCATTGCCGACGATGCACTCGTCGTGCCCAAGGATTCGAACGTTTTCCCCTTGCCTGTGGAGTGGAAACTCCTCGAACGCGGCGAAGAGCGCTACAACATTTTCTGTTCGCCGTGCCACGGCTTGCAGGGCGACGGCAACGGCATGATCGCCATGCGCGGCGTGAAGCGCCCGCCGACCTACCATCAAGACCGTTTGCGCCAGTCGCCGAACGGCTATTTCTACGACGTCATCACCAATGGTTTTGGCCAGATGTACAGCTACTCCGCGCAGATTCCCGCGCGCGACCGCTGGGCGATCATTGCTTACGTCCGTGCCCTCCAGCTCAGCCGCAACGCGAAGGTTGCCGAACTGCCAGCGGACCTTCGTGAAAGGTTGAGCCAGGGCGGATCTTCGGGCCCGGCAGGCGGGGATGAACACAGACCGGAATCCGGTAGCGCGAAGGAAGCGCCGGGAGGCGGCTACTAATGGCTGCGCAGGAATATCGGGCGCCGGAAAGCATCGGCCGCTTGCAAGAGCGCGCGCTCCTCGTGGGCGGCATCGCGCTGGTGCTTTCCATTGTTGGCGCCGTGAAATTCCCGGGACCCTTCTACCAATCCTATTTGATGAGCTTCATGTTCGTTCTCGGATTGACCCTCGGCTCGCTCGGGCTATTGATGTTGCAGCATCTCACGGGCGGCCAGTGGGGGATCATCATCCGGCGCTCGCTGGAATCGGCTGTGCGCACGCTACCGCTCCTTCTCGCTTTCTTCCTTCCTATTATTTTCTTCGGCATGAAGCATTTGTACGCGGCTTGGCTCGACCCCGAAAAATTGAAAGAGCAGCCTCTATCAGATCTTCAGAAAACCTATCTGACCGCCGGTGGCTTCCAATTCCGTGCGTTGATTTACTTCGCGATCTGGCTTGCGCTCATGTTCGTCTTTGACCGTTTGTCGAAGCAGCAGGACGTCAACCAGAGCGACCGCGCCTTGCGCCGCCGCCTGAAGATGCTCGCCGGCCCTGGCATCATCCTCTACGCTTTTGCGATGAGCTTTGCGGCCATTGACTGGGTGATGTCCCTATCGCCGCACTGGGCTTCCACCATCTATGGTTTCCTCTTTATCGCCGGACAGTTGATCTCCTCGATGGCTTTTATGATCGCGGTGGTGGTCTTGCTCGCGCGCACCGAGCCTTTTTCCAATGTCCTACAGAAGCGCCATCTGCACGACCTCGCGAAGTTGCTGCTCGCTTTCGTGATGCTCTGGGCTTACTTTGATTTCTCGCAGCTGCTGATCATTTGGTCCGGCAATCTCCCGGAGGAAATCAGCTTCTACCGCACGCGGCTCTATGGCGGCTGGGGCGTAGTGGCTGTGCTCGTGCTGGTTTTTCATTTCTTCGTTCCCTTTTTCCTGCTTCTTTCGCAGAACGTGAAACGCAACGCGCGAGTGCTCCCGAAAATTGCCGTGTGGCTGATTTTCATGCGCCTCGTGGATCTTTTCTGGATGACGCGGCCGGAATTCACCTCGCGCGCCCTGCCATCCTGGTTGGACATCGTCCTCCCGCTCGCACTCGGCGGATTGTGGCTGGGCCTTTTTGCTTTCAATCTGAGGCAGTACCCGCTTTTGCCGATTGGCGATCCAAATCTTGAGGAGACCCTGGAGCACCATGAGCACTGAGTCTCACAATCAGGGCCACGACGCGGGCCAGACGCCGCACCACACGGACGTTTCCTTCGAGGAGCGCGACGTCAAAGCCAGCACCATCTACGGCTATCTTCTTGCCTTGGGTTTGGCTGTCGTCGCGTCCTTGCTCGTGTGCGTCTACATTCTCCGTTTCACGTTGAAGTTTGCGGCTTCGAACGATGCGCCTCCGCCGCCTTCCCGCGCGGCGCTTGGCCCGGACTACCGTGAGCTTCCGCCGGAACCGCGGCTGCAGGGCGTTCCCGGGCACACGACCGACCCGCAGCAGGATATGCGCGACAAATTGAAGGCCGACACCGAGGCCAACCAGAAATTCGAATGGATCGACGAGAGTTCCGGCATCGCCCAGATTCCCGTAAAGGACGCAATGAAGATCATCACGGAAAAAGGTCTGCCGGGATCTTCTGCTTCGGCGACGGAGAAAAAGAAGTAGCGAGATGAAAAAAGTTCGCGCCATCTTCGGATTCGCAGCACTCGCGCTCGCAGCGTCTGCCGCACACGCGCAGACCGTCCCGAGCAACGTCGGTCCAACGGCCGCGACGTTGCCGCCTGCTCTTCAAAACGTCGGATTCGAGCCGCAGCTCAACGCGCAGATGCCGCTCGACCTTCCGTTCCGCGACGAATCCGGCCGCAGTGTCCAGCTACGCGAATATTTCGGCCAGAAACCCGTCGTCCTGGCCTTCGTCTATTACGGCTGCCCCATGCTCTGCAACCAGGTGCAGCAAGGCGTTGTCGGAACGCTCCGCATGCTTTCCTTCAGCCCCGGCGCAGACTATCAGGTCGTCTTCATCAGTTTTGATTCGCGTGAAACGCCGGACATGGCCGCGGAGAAAAGGAAAACTGCGCTCTCGCACTTTCGCCGGTCCGGAACGGAAGCCGGCTGGCATTTCCTCACCGGTTCGCAGGATTCGATTGACGCGGCCACGCGCGCCGCCAATTTCCGCTACAACTTCAGCGCCAAGACGAATCTCTTCGCGCACGCCAGCGGCGTCATAGTGCTCACGCCCGATGGCCGCATCTCGCGGTATTTCTACGGTGTCGAATATCCCGGCCGGGACATGCGCCTTGGTCTCGTCGAAGCGTCCGCGGGGAAAATCGGCACGCCTATCGACCACGTGCTGCTGTTCTGTTACCAGTACGACCCCAGCACCGCCACCTACAGTACGGCGATCCTCAGGATCATCCGCCTGGGCGGGGTCTTGACGATTCTCTGCATCGTCGGGGGAATTTTAGTTTTCCGTCGCCGTGATGCCCGATCGGCGCAAGCAAAACTGCGTCAACCGCTCAGCGGTTGCCCGGAAAGAGGAGCCCACTAAGCCGTGCAGTCGCAATTACCACTGTATCCGGAGCAGGCGTCCAACTTTGCGCCTCAGGTGGACAACCTGATGCTTTTCATCACGCTGATCTGTCTGTTCTTCGGGGTCGCGATCACCGCCGCGATTGTCATTTTCTTTTTCAAGTTTCATCGCAAGCAGCCCAATGCCGTCGGCGTTCCCATTCTCGGCGATATGCGCCTGGAAACGGCGTGGTTGGTCATTCCCCTGCTCCTGGCCATGGCCATGTTCGGCTGGGGCGCTGTCGTCTACGTGGACTACCGCCATGCGCCGCAGGACACGCTCGACATTTACGTCATCGGCAAACAGTGGATGTGGAAGGCGCAGCAGCCCAGCGGCTTGCGGGAGATCAATGAGCTGCACGTTCCGGTCGGCCGGAATGTGCGGCTGATTATGGCGAGCGAAGACGTCATCCATGATTTTTTCGTTCCTGCATTCCGCGTGAAGATGGACGTGGTCCCCGGCCATTACAACACTATGTGGTTCCGCCCCACCAAGCCCGGCCGTTATCATTTCTTCTGCTCGCAGTATTGCGGCACGAATCACGCCCTGATGGGCGGCTGGGTGACGGTCATGGAGCCATCGGAGTACGCCGCGTGGCTTTCCGGCTCAAGTGGTCAAGGCGATCCCGTTGTCGCGGGCGAAAAGCTTTTTGTCGAGAGAGCCTGCAGCACCTGCCATTTCTCCGACGGTACGGGCCGTGCGCCTTCGCTGAACGGTTTGTACGGCTCCCAAGTGAGCCTAGCCGATGGCACTACGGTCGTTGCGGACGATGCCTACATCCGCGAATCGATTTTGCAGCCAAACGCCAAGATTGTCGCACGGTACCAGCCGCTGATGCCCACGTACCAGGGACAGCTGACCGAAGAGCAGATTCTTGCTCTCATCGCCTACATCAAGTCGTTGCAGTCGCAGCCGGCTCCGGTTTCGGGGAAGAAATAAGTTATGAGCAAGCCACTACCGCCAGTGCCCGCGCAGACTATGCCGCACGAGGACTACCTGAACGCCACGTACGGCCTTAAATCGTGGTTGCTCACCACCGACCACAAGCGCATCGCCCTCCTCTATCTCGGCTCGGTCACCGTTTTCTTCTTCATCGGCGGCATTTTCGCCACCTTGATCCGCATTCACCTCCTCACGCCCACCGGTTATCTGGTGACGCCCGAAACTTACAACAAGCTCTTCACCATGCACGGCGTGGCGATGATTTTCTTTTTCCTGATTCCGTCGATCCCCTCGGTCCTTGGAAATTTTCTGATACCGCTGATGATCGGCGCCAAGGATCTGGCTTTCCCGAAGATCAATCTCTTGAGCTGGTATATCTATTTGATCGGCGGCTGCTTCGTGCTCTATTCCTTCAGCACCGGCGGCCTGGATACCGGCTGGACGTTTTACACTCCACTGAGCAGCGTTTATTCGAATTCCGCCGTCACCCCGGCAGTCATCGGCATCTTCATCAACGGCTTCTCATCGATTCTTACGGGCCTCAACTTCATCGTCACCATTCACACCATGCGCGCTCCGGGAATGACCTGGTTCCGGCTCCCGCTCTTTGTCTGGTCGCACTACGCCACCAGCCTCGTCATGGTTCTGGGAACGCCGGTCGTCGCCATCACCCTTCTGCTTGCCGGCCTGGAGCGCATGTTTCATCTCGGCTTTTTCAACCCGGCTCTCGGCGGCGATCCGATCCTTTTCCAGCATCTCTTCTGGTTCTACTCGCATCCGGCCGTTTACATTATGGTTCTTCCGGCGATGGGTGTAGTCAGCGAGGTCATTCCGACCTTCGCGCGCAAGCCCATCTTCGGATACTCCTTCATCGCCGGATCGAGCATCGCCATCGCCGTCATCGGCTTCCTCGTGTGGGCGCATCATATGTTTGTGACGGGCGAGTCCACTTACGCCGCGCTCACCTTTTCTTTCCTCAGCTACCTCGTGGCGATTCCCTCGGCCGTCAAGGTTTTCAACTGGACTTCGACGCTCTACAAAGGCTCGATCTCCTGGGATACGCCGATGATCTATGCCTTGGGCTTCATCGGGCTGTTCCTCATCGGCGGCCTCACGGGGCTGTTTCTCGCTTGCCTCGGCCTGGACATTCACATCCATGACACCTACTTTGTCGTCGCCCACTTTCACTACATCATGGTCGGCGGGGCCGTCATGGGTTATATCGGCGGACTGCACTTCTGGTGGCCGAAGATCACCGGCCGTCTCTATCCCGAATCCTTGGCGCGCACTGCCGCGATAACCCTATTTGTCGGGTTCAACCTGACCTTCTTTCCGCAATTCATTCTCGGCTACATGGGCATGCCGCGGCGTTATCACACCTATCCGCCGGAATTTCAGGTGCTCAACGTGCTCTCTACCGCAGGCGCTTCGATTCTCGCGCTGGGCTACTTGCTCCCGATGATTTATCTGACGTGGTCCATGCGTTACGGCAAAGTCGCGGGCCCGAATCCCTGGCCGGCAACAGGACTCGAATGGAAAGCGGCTTCGCCGCCACCGACCGAAAATTTCGACGTTACGCCGGAAGTTACCTGGGAACCGTACGATTATAACAACCGGCCCGATCTTGGCCTGACAGCCGGAGCGCCATCGCCTGCTCCGGCTCATGGAGATGATTAGCAAGTTGCGTTGTGGTGTTGGGACGGACGTCAGTCTGTCCTGTTCGTGGCCGAAGCCGGGCCAAAGATTGACTTAGGAAGAGGAGTACCGCGTGCATCGCACCGGCGAACTGTACGGACATTTTGAAACGCTCGAGCAGCAGAAGGAATCCGCTGCGCTTGGCATGTGGATTTTCCTGGTCACTGAAGTCTTGTTCTTCGGCGGCCTGTTCTTGACTTACACGATTAACCGGCAGGCGTTTAGCTTGGCTTTCGGCGCCGGCAGCAACACGCTGGACCTGACCCTCGGCGGCTTCAATACCGTTGTGCTGATCATGAGCAGCTTGACCATGGCCATGGCCGTGTGGTCCGCGCAAGTTGGCAAGAGACAGTTGGTCAGCATTTTTCTGATCGCCACACTCGTCCTCGGCACCATATTTCTTGGCGTCAAGGTGATCGAGTACAAGCAGAAGTTTGACCATCACCTCATTCCCGGCGCCGGCTTCGACATTCGATACCACGCGGAGCACCCTACGGCCGCCGATAACCCCGGCAAAATCGCCGAGGAGAAAGAAGAGCTGGAAAAAGCGTTCGCCAAGGACCCGGATCTAAACGCCCATGCCCAACTATACTTCTCGCTGTACTTCGGCATGACCGGCCTGCACGCCCTGCACATGATCGTCGGCGCGGGGCTGCTGGTCTGGCTGATCAAGGGATCCTTTGCCGGCCGCTACACGCCGCAATACAACACGCCCGTCGAAATTGTTGGCTTGTACTGGCACTTCGTGGATATCGTGTGGATCTATCTGTTCCCGTTGTTATATCTGATTGACCGGCACCACTAGGAGAGTTGGGGAGAGCGTCGCGTGTCTGAACACATTGTTTCGCCGAAGATTTACGTAGCCATCTTTCTGACGCTAATGGCCGGCACTGCCATCACGGTTTGGGCCGCCTATCAGAACTTCGGAGCGTTCAATATTGTCATCGCTTTGGGCATCGCCACGTTCAAGGCCACGCTTGTGGTTCTCTACTTCATGCATGCGCGCTATAGCCCCAGGCGCACCCAGCTTGTGATTGTCTGTTCGGTCTTCTGGCTCGCCATAATGCTTGCTCTCACCCTCGCCGACTACCAGACGCGAGAGCACACCGTGAGCCGGCTTGCACCCCCGGTGATTTTCAATCTCGTCCGGACGTAAGAAAATCAAGCGCACAGTCCACCGCTCCCGAGTCAGCAGTCACGAACAAATACACCTTCGCCGTGTTCGGAATTGTTCGGGGTGTTTTGGGGTGGATCGGCGAAAGTGGTAGGGGGAGTGGCGAACCGGCCCAGCCCTCAATCCCCTAAAGGGATCCTCGGTCCGCCTCCCCCACCATCCTAGAGTCTGCAACCTCCGCGCCACTCTTAAAGTCTATGTTTTCAATAGGGTGGAACTATAATCCCAAGTAAAAACGCTCTACCTCCCCGGCAAATTTACCTGCTGGTCCGGCTAATTGCGTTACCGTTCAGGTCTTTTACCTACTCTAAGGCTCCCCAGGGACTACGGACCCAAAAAGGCTCGCGTGTGCTCTTGAGCGCCTTGACCCTCTTCTTTCTCACCTGCTATTGTGAAGAGTTATTTTGGGCTCAGTGTAACTACTGGGTGCCGGAGCTCCTGTGGAGGGGCGTTTTCGTCTCATGGGCCTGACCAAACTGGTAATCCGGGGCGCGCGCCAGCATAACCTCAAGAATATCGACGTCGAAATACCCCGGAACTCCCTGACAGTCATTACTGGCCTTTCCGGCTCGGGTAAATCTTCGCTGGCCTTTGACACCATCTACGCCGAAGGCCAGCGCCGCTACGTTGAATCCCTCTCGGCTTATGCGCGCCAGTTCCTGGACCAGATGGAACGCCCCGACGTGGACGTCATCGAGGGGCTCTCGCCTTCGATCGCCATCGAGCAGAAGACCACGACGCGCTCGCCGCGCTCCACCGTCGGCACCATCACCGAAATTTACGATTACCTCCGCGTCATCTACGCCTCGGTCGGCGTTCCGCATTGCCCGAACTGCGGCAAGCCCATCACGCGCCAATCCAGCGAGCAGATTGTCCAGTCCATCTTGCACGGCGAACTCTGCAAACCCGACGATCGCATCATGATCCTTGCGCCCATCGTCCGCGGCCGGAAGGGCGCCTACCGGAAAGAACTCGAAAAATTCGCGCAGGACGGCTACGTTCGCGTTCGAATCAACGGCGAACTCTTCCCGCTGGACGAGCTCCCTGTTATTGACAAGCGCAAGAATCACACCATCGAAATCGTCATCGACCGCCTGCTCGTCAAACCGGGTATCGCCGGGCGCCTCGAACAATCCATCGCCACCGCGCTGAAGCTCGCAAGCGGTCTCGTCACTGTCGCCATCGTCGGCGGCAAGGAACACACCTTTTCGGAGAAGCTCGCCTGCCCCGATTGCGGCATTTCCGTTCCTGTACTCGAGCCGCGTTCGTTCAGCTTCAATTCGCCCTACGGGGCTTGCCCCGCCTGCAACGGCCTCGGTTCCAAGTACGATTTCACTCCCTCCAAAATCATCCATGATTGGAGCCGCCCGCTATTTGATGGCGGACTCGGCCCGGGCTCCGCGTCCGCGATTCTCAAGCGCACGCTGGAGCTCGGCGCCTACGCGCACGGCTTCGATCTCGAAACCCCCTTCGACAAATTCCCCGCGCGCATCCAGAACATGCTTCTCTACGGCTACCCGCCATCCAACGGCCGCGGCGCTGCGGGTGAAAATGGCGCAGCAACGAAAAAATCCAAAAGCGAAAAAGGCTTTCGCTTTCCCGGCATCCTGAAATTTCTCGAGCGCAATTTCGAAGAGTCCGGATCGGATACCTACCGCGAGTGGATGACGCAATACATGTCCGCCACTCTCTGCAGCGTCTGCCACGGCAAGCGGCTCCGCCCCGAATCCCTCGCCGTAAAACTTGCCGGCTGGTCCATCGCCGACTTCACTGCGTTCTCACTCACCTCCGCGCGTCCCGCAGTGGACAAAATCCTCTCGAAGCTGACCGCCCGCCAAAAAGAAATCGCCGCGCGTCCCCTCGAGGAAGTCGCCGAGCGCATTGATTTCCTGCTCGCGGTCGGTCTCGGTTATCTCAGCCTCGATCGCTCTGCTGCCACGCTCTCCGGCGGCGAAGCCCAGCGCATTCGCCTCGCTACGCAAATCGGCTCGCGCCTCCGCGGCGTCCTCTACGTCCTTGACGAGCCCAGCATCGGTCTCCACGCCCGCGACAACGATCGCCTTCTCGGCTCCCTCGAACACCTTCGCAATCTTGGCAACACCGTCCTCGTCGTCGAACACGATGAAGACACCATTCGCCGCGCCGATTTCGTCGTCGACCTCGGCCCCGGCGCAGGCAATGCCGGCGGCTATCTCGTCGCCCAGGGCAAGCCGCAGCAAATCGAAGACACCCCGGAATCCCTCACCGGCCAATACCTCAGCGGCACCGCGAAGATTCCCGTCCCCGAAAAACGCCGCAGCCCTAACGGCAAATCGATTCAAATTCTCGGCGCCAGCGCCAACAATCTTAAGGATGTCGACATCACGCTTCCGCTCGGCGTGCTCACCGTCGTCACCGGCGTCTCCGGCTCCGGCAAATCCACGCTCGTCAACGACATTCTCTATCGCGCCCTCGCGCAAAAGCTCTATCGCTCTTCGGAAGCCCCCGCCGCTCATCGTGAAATTCTCGGCGCCGATCAGATCGACAAAGTCATCGAAATCGATCAAGCCCCCATCGGTCGCACCCCGCGTTCGAATCCCGCCACCTACACCGGCGTCTTCGCTCCTATCCGCGATCTCTTCGCCATGCTCCCCGAATCGCGCGAGCGCGGCTACCGCCCCGGCCGCTTCAGCTTCAACGTGAAGGGCGGCCGCTGCGAAGCCTGCCAGGGCGATGGCCTCCGCCGCATCGAAATGAATTTTCTTCCGGACGTTTACGTGATGTGTGAAGTCTGCCGCGGCCGCCGCTACAATTCGGAAACGCTTGCCGTCCGCTACAAGGGCCACTCCATCAGCGACGTTTTGAATTTGCCCTCCTCCGACGCGCTGAAGCTCCTCGAAAACATCCCCCAGATTCAGCAGAAGCTCGCCACACTCGTCGAAGTCGGCCTCGGGTACGTCACCCTAGGCCAATCCGCCACCACGCTTTCCGGCGGCGAAGCCCAGCGCATCAAGCTGGCGCGTGAGCTTTCGAAACGCCAGACCGGCCGCACGCTCTACATTCTCGACGAACCCACGACTGGCCTGCACTTCGACGACGTTCGAAAGCTCCTCGACGTCTTGCAGCGCCTCGTTGATCTCGGCAACACCGTGCTCATCATCGAGCACCATCTCGACGTCATCAAGCAAGCCGACTGGGTCATCGACCTCGGGCCCGAAGGCGGCGAAGGCGGCGGCCGCATCGTCGCCCAAGGCCCGCCCGAACTCGTCGCCCGCACCAAAAAGTCCTACACCGGCCAAGCCCTCTCCCGCGTCCTCGGTATCTCCAACAACGGCCACCCCAATGGCAACTCCAAGTAGCCACCGCGCCGCAGGCTTGCCATCGCTTGGTATTGTCCGCACCCCGGGTTAGAGTATCCCCTGCTCCATGAGCATCTACTCCATCCATCCCATCATGCTCGGCGCGGTCCACACCTACCCGCTTGCCTCGCGCAAGAGTAAGGTCAGTATCCGCGACTTTGCAAAAGCTCCCACTGCGAACACGTCGTTCACGAAATTTCTCGATTCACTTCCAATCATTCTCGCCGCTGAAAATCTTCGCCATCTCCTCGCCGCCATCCACAATGCGCGCGGGCAGCGCAAAGCCATCCTCTGGGGCCTCGGCGGCCACGTCATCAAAGTCGGCCTCGGCCCCGTTCTCATCGACCTCATGAAACGCGGCTTCGTCTCCGGAATCGCCATGAACGGCGCCGCTCTCATCCACGATTTCGAAATCGCCCTCGCCGGCAACACTTCCGAAGACGTCGAAGCCGGGCTCGGCGAAGGCCAATTCGGCATGGCCAGCGAAACCGGCCAGTACATCAACGAAATCGCCAAGGTTTCACACCGCATTCGAATCGGCTACGGCGAAGCCGCCGGACAATTCCTCTCGAGCGGCATCCTCGACGTCAAGCACGCCGATGCCAGCGTCCTCATGGCCGCCTACAAACACCGCATCCCCGTCACCATCCATCTCGCCATTGGTACGGACATCCCTCACATGCACCGCGCCGCCGACGGCGCCGCTCTCGGCGCCGCCACGCACTACGACTTCCGCCTCTTCTGCGCCCTCGTCAAGCAAATGCATTCCGGCGGCGTTTATCTCAATTGGGGTTCCGCCGTCCTGCTCCCCGAAGTTTTTCTCAAAGCCGTTTCCGTCGTCCGCAATCTCGGCGTCCCGCTCCGCCCCATTACCACCGCGAACTTCGACTTTATTCAGCACTACCGTCCGTTGCAGAATGTAGTGAAGCGTCCCACTGCGTCCGCGCACGGCAGCCGCGGGCCTGAATCGCACGGCTACGCTATTACCGGCCACCACGAGCTGCTCTTGCCGCTCGTCGCCGCCGCGCTGGCCGCTGGCTGGCCAAGGAAATCGCGCCCTGGAAAACGATGACTCTCTTCGACGACAACCCGCTGAAACCGCCCGATGAGAATTTTCCCGCGCAGCTTGCACCGGACCAGACTACCAAATTCGCGCCGCCGGAACCGCTCACGCCTCCGCTCGCCGGCGACCCCATTTCCTATGCCGCGCTTAGCCCTGCCACCTACGCAAGCTCTTCTCTTCCCGAAGACCTGCGCATTCCCTGGTCTTGGGTGCATCTCGTGGTCTTTCTCGTTTTCGGCTTCGGTAGCCTGGTGATCGTCCAAGTCGGCGGCGTCCTTTTGCTTTCCGCGAACAGGCACCTCTCGCAAAAGCAATTGCAACAACTGATCGAATCCAAACCGCAATTCCTCGTAGGGACCAATATCCTCTGGTTTGCTCTCATATTTCTTTTTCTGTATGTGACGCTCTCCGTGCTCCGAGGTCTTCCTTTTTGGCAAACGTTAGGCTGGAAGAAACTGAACACCGACCCCATTGCCGGCAAAGGAAGTCCGTGGATGTATTTCTTTTCCGGCTGCGGCCTGGCCATCTTTGTCGCCATCGCCAGTTCGCGCATCAAGAATGTGGACCACGTCCCCATCCAGGAACTCTTCAAGAGCCGCACCGGCGCCATGTTGCTGATGGCCATGGCCGTATTCGTCGCGCCGCTCGTCGAAGAAACCGTTTTCCGTGGCTACCTCTATCCCCTTTTCGCGAAATCCCTCGGTGTCCTCCCCGGCATTCTGATCACCGGGCTCCTCTTTGGCTTGATGCACGGAGCGCAGCTCGGCTGGACCTGGGGCCTCGTGGCCCTGCTCACTCTTGTCGGCGTTATTTTCACGTTCGCGCGCGCCCGCACCGGCACCGTCGTCGCCAGTTTCCTTCTTCATCTCGGCTACAACTCCATGATCGCCGTCACGTCCGTCATCGCCACCAAGGGCTTCACGCAAATGCCGATGGGTAAGTGATGGATTCGTCTTGGCCGCCCGCCTTCGCTACAATGGGACTATCTTCAGAACGCTGCCGCTCCTTTTTGTCATTCTGAGCGGAACGATCCGATTTTCTCTTGCGCCCCGGTTTCTGGGGCGTCGGGTCGCGCAGTCGAAGAATCTCGACTTAAACATCGGCTCGACTGCACAGCACTGAGATCGAGGGGCACTTTAGATGTACGTAGCGCAACCCATCCAATGGACCGACCGCGGCGTGGTCATGCTCGACCAGCGTCTCCTCCCTGCCGAAGAAGTCAGCCACACCTACACCGATTACCGCGAAGTCGCCAAAGCCATCCGCGAAATGGTCATTCGCGGGGCACCTGCCATCGGCGTCGCCGCTGCCATGGGCGTGGCCCTGGGCGTTCTGCACTCCTCTGCGAAATCCGTCGAAGCCCTCCGCCCGGAATTCCAGGAAATCTGCGACACGCTTGCCAAAACCCGCCCCACCGCCGTGGATCTCTTCTGGGCCCTCGAGCGCATGAAGCGCCGCTTCGCGGAACTCGCCTCGCAGACTTCCGACCTCGCCAAAATCAAGCAAGCCATGGTCGAAGAAGCCCAGAAAATTCATCTTGAAAAAAAAGCCACGGACGAAGCCATCGGCCGCTTCGGTGCTGAATTCATGCCCCGCGACGGCCGCGTCATGACCCAGTGCAACGCTGGCGCGCTCGCCACCGCCGGCATCGGAACCGCCCTAGGCGTCATCCGCGTCGCATTCGAACAGGGGAAAAAACTCCACGTCCTCGTTCCCGAAACGCGCCCATATCTCCAGGGCGCGCGCCTCACCGCCTGGGAACTCCACAAGGGCGGCATCCCGCTCACGCTCATTACCGACAACATGGTCGGTCATTTCCTGAAAACAGAAAAAGTCAGCGCCATCGTCACCGGCGCGGACCGCATCGCCGCCAACGGCGACACCGCCAACAAAATCGGCACCTACCAGATCGCCGTCCTCGCCAAAGAAAATAATGTCCCCTTTTACATCGCCGCACCGGTCTCCACGTTCGATCTCTCCATCCCCGACGGCGATCACATTCCCATCGAAGAGCGTTCCGCCGCTGAAGTCACTCACTTCCAGGGCATCCGCATCGCACCCGACGTCCATGCCGCACATCCCGCGTTTGACGTCACACCCGCCCGCTACATCGCCGCCATCTTCACCGAACGCGGCATCGCCCGCGCCCCCTACACGGAATCTCTCCGCGCCCTTTCTGCCGCTCCTCAATCTGCCGTCACCGCCCGCACCTAAGCGCACGATACCTTCACCTGAGCTCATCGAAACAGGTGTGCTCTTTGTCGCGGCGATTCGACGTGGTATTTCGAGTCTTATCTTCCCAAACGGGAAGCGAGCTGCGTCGTCACTTATATCTTCTCTAGTTTTGTTTTATGGAGGGTCCGGCCTGCGTGATGCTTCCGGGAAGCAAGTCCGTCTTGATCGTGATTTTCTGCTGCGCCAGCAAGTTGACCTCTGTGTCGAAGGCTTGAAATCCGGGAAGGGCGATCTTGATCCGATGCTTCCCGGGGCTGACGAGCATCCCATGCCCCGCGCCGCTGAATTCACCGACGGTTCCGGCGAAAGCGTCGTCCACAAAAACAGCGGCTCTCTCCGGCGTGACTTGTAGCTTGATCTGAGATGTGACTTTTGGAAACTGCGTCCGTGGATCCTTCAGCATGACGACTTGCAAGACGATTCTCTTGCGTGGTTCCACAACCACCTTCTGCCTGAAATCCGTATACCCAGACTGGCGCACGGCAATCTCATGTTCACCGGGCAGAAGCAGAATCTTGTTGTTATCCTTCAACTCATTGACGTAGCCGACGTACTGTCCATCGACCCAGACTCCGGATGTTTTATCCGCCTTGGTCTTTCCGACCAATTGCAACTCACCCAGGACTTGGCTTTGAGCATGGGCCGCGAAAGGAATAGTCAGTCCGGACAAAGCAAGGCAGAAAGCTGCTTTGCGCACTACATGATACATTTTCATCTTCAACCCCCAGGAAAGCTCTGTTTGGAATCCCGAATCGCCTGGGAACGATTCGTTCTCCCCCGAATAGGCTGTCTCTCTTATTCTAACCACAACTGGGAGCATCCGGGCGGGTTGTTTGCATACCGGTGGGCTAAGAAGTCGAGGCTCAGTGCCAGATTTCTTCTCCCTGCTTCCCTATTTTCGACTAGGATGATGGCCATGAAACGACTCTTCGCCGTTTTCTTTGCCGCCGCGCTCCTCTGCTCAGCCCAAACAAAGTTTCCGGATACTCCGGCAGCTCATCAATTCTCGGCTTGGCTCGATGCCTTCAATTCCGGCGATCGCGCCGTGCTCCTCGAATACCTGCAGAAGAACAATCCATCGCACGCTGCCGACATCGACCAGGAATTTGGATTTCGCAATCAAACCGGCGGCTTCGACTTCAAGAAAGTCGAAGAATCCGCCCCCACGCGGCTAACGGGAGTCGTCAAAGAACGGGGCTCCGATCAATTCGCGCGCTTCACCATCGAAGTCGAGCCCGCCGAGCCTCATCGCATTAAAGAGCTCGATCTGCGGGCCATTCCGCCACCGGCGGAATTTCCCATGCCGCGCATGAGTCAAGACGCGGCCCTCGCCGCTCTCCGCGCGGAAGTGGAAAAAGCCGCTGCAGCCGACCGCTTTTCCGGCGCCGTTCTTATTGCCAAGGACGGCAAGCCCGTCTTGACCGCCGCCTACGGTTTGGCCGACCGCGAAAAGAAAATTCCCAATAAGCTCGACACTCGTTTTCGCCTCGGCTCGATGAACAAAATGTTCACCGCCGTCTCCGCGCTCCAGCTCGTGCAGGCCGGCAAAATCAAGCTCACCGATCCGCTCGGAAAATATCTCACCGACTATCCCAATCAAGATGTAGCTTCCAAAGTCACCATCCACCATCTCCTTACCCATTCAGGCGGCACTGGCGATTTCTTCGGCCCGCAATTCGACGCTCATCGTCTGGAACTCCGCACCTTGCAGGACTACGTGAAGCTCTACGGCCAGCGCGGACTCGAATTCGAGCCCGGCAGCCGCTGGGCGTACAGCAACTATGGATTCTTGCTGCTCGGTGTGTTGATCGAAAAAGTCAGCGGCCAGAGTTATTACGATTACGTCCTCGAACACGTCTACAAGCCCGCCGGCATGACCTCCACGGCTTCGTTGCCCGAAGACCAGGCCGTGCCCGATCGTTCCGTGGGCTACACGAAATCCGGCGGAGGCGATGCTTGGAAGCCGAACACGGACACGCTGCCCTGGCGCGGGACTTCCGCCGGCGGCGGCTATTCCACCGTCGAAGATTTGCTGCGTTTCGCCAACGCGCTCCAAAATCACAAACTGCTCGATGCGCGGCACACCGAACTTCTCACCGCCGGAAAAATGGACGCCTTCAACGGCGGCAAGTACGCCTACGGTTTCATCGACCAAACGTCTGGCGGAGTCCGCTGTTTCGGCCACGGCGGCGGCGCTCCCGGTATGAATGGCGACCTGCGGATCTGCCCGCAATGCGGCTACGTCATCGCCGCTCTGGCCAATCTCGACCCGCCCGCAGCCCAGCGCATCGCCGACTTCGCCGCCAACCGCCTCCCCTAAAAGTAACCGCGCGTACGTGCCGTTCTGTCGTCACATTCCCCAACCCGTCATTCCGAACGGAGCAGGCCGACTTTTTCTTGCCCTTTCGCTCCTGCAAAAGGGTCGGCCTGCGCAGAGAGGAATCTCTCCTCGCTTTTGCTCCCCCGCTCGCTCTCCCACCCCTTGACCTTCGTCCGATTCTCCGATAGCCTCGCGCTCAATTCTCCGGCCGTTCACCTACTCTTCCAAGGAGGCTGCGCATGGTTTCTCTCTTTGCTCTGTGGCTCCCCATCCTGCTGTCGGCTGTGATCGTGTTTATCGCCAGCTCCATCAGCCACATGGTTCTGCCGTATCACCGCAGGGACTATCGGCAGCTCCCCGACGAGGACAAGCTCCTCCCCGTTCTGCGCGCTGCCGGCTTACAGCCGGGTCTCTATCATTTTCCTTATTGCACCCACAAGGACATGAATTCGCCCGCCCAGCAGGAAAGATTCAAGCAGGGACCGGTCGGGTTTCTGACCATGTATCCAAGCGGCCCACCCAACATGCCGAAATTCCTCGGCCTGTGGTTTGTTTATTGCCTCATCATCGGCTTCTTCGTCGCCTGTCTCACGGGCTACACCGTTGCGTTCGGCGCGCGCTACCCCGTAGTGTTTCGCGTTGCAGGCACCGCCGCCTTTATATCCTACGGCCTGGGACCCGTTGTCAACAGCATCTGGAAGGGTCAGCCCTGGAGTGTAACCCTCAAAGAAATTTTCGATGGACTCGTCTATAGCATGCTGACCGCCGGCACCTTCGGCTGGCTCTGGCCCCGCTGACTTTCCCGCCTGCCGTCGCGTCTGGACTCAATGCCGCGCGGCAGCGCCATGGTTCCTAGTGCTTGTCATCATCGAAAAATTCCTCTTTGTGGGTGTGGCTGCACGTGTTTAATAACGGCAAATTAGGTATGTGCTCGTCTCGCCGCACTGCGTAACCTGAGGCTTTTCAGAATTTTAGGAGAATTGGATCACCGCATCAGGAACGGTACTGGTACACGATTTCCGTTAATTTTTTCCATCAACCCCTGCAAATTTTACCGGTTTCTCTCCTGCTGCACGAAGCCCAGCCTCGAACAATCTGTCTCCACATTCGCTGTATGCCATTGAATTCTCAGCCCTCTACCAGATTCACTGTGAGTTTGGTCCAAGAGTTGCCCTTCCAACGCTGGAAGCAAGAACCCCAACCCTACCAGCTCGCTCGAAATGTACATGCGAAGTTTGCACCGCGGAAAAAATATGCGCACTAGGAGGCGCCGCAAATGACTTACTCAAAGTGTTGGATCGTTCTGCTTGCGGGCACACTTGCTCTGGGGCCATTGTCGTCCGCGAAAAATCCGGGCGAAGCAAAAACGGAACAGGATCGTCTTCAAAACGCCGGAAAAGTCATCCAGGAAATCCTCAATGTCCCTGACGACATTCCGCAGGACCTGCTCGACAAGGCTCGTTGTGTTATCGTCATGCCGTCGGTGTTGAAAGCCGCGTTTGTGGTTGGCGGCAGCTACGGCCGCGGCACGATGGTCTGCCGCACCGGCAAGGACTTCACCGGTCCTTGGGGCGCGCCAGCCATGTACGCGCTGGAAGGCGGTAGCATCGGTTTGCAGATTGGCGGAGAAGCCACCGACTTCGTTTTTCTCGTCATGAACGATCGTGGTGCAGGTAGCCTACTTCATACCAAGGTAAAGCTCGGCGCGGACGCTTCCGCCGCCGCGGGACCGAAGGGCCGTTCAGCTTCCGCCGACACTGACGCTTACATGCGCGCGGAAATTCTGAGCTACTCCCGCGCAAGAGGCGCGTTTGCCGGTATCTCTCTCGAGGGCTCGACGCTCCGTCCCGATGAAGACGCGAATCGCAAGCTCTACGGCAAATCCACAAGCGCCGCCAAGATCATCACGGAATCGGATGTGGAAGCTCCAGCGGCCGCGCATGACCTGATCGCGTCCCTGCGAAAGTCATCTCCTCAGCTCAAGCGTTAGTACGACTCGTAGCAACCCAGCCTTGCTTGCATCTAGCCGCAAGCCAACAAACCTTAGGGCCCAGCCCAGGAGGAAACTTTGTTCTCGGACCACTTAATTACTTTTGCCGGCAGAAGCGTCACCATCACGAGCCACGACCTGATCATGATTCTCGTGTCTGTTGTGACGGGATTGTTGTTCTGGACTGCGCTTTACTTCAGTCGAAAACGGATCGTCGTGCTGAAGAGGTCCAGCGGAACCGACCAGGTTTCGTTCGAGTTGTCCCGCATCGCGGAAGCGCTCGAGCGCATCGCCAATCGTCCGGCGGATGCCGCGATTGCTGCCGCATCGCAGCGTCAACAGCAGACGCAGCCGCCCCCGCAACGCGAGCCGGGTATTCCCTATTCCATGTTTGGTCGCTAGGCGAACATCTGCGCGCATTTTTCGACACGGCAGTGCGCCGTGAAAACACCTGAGCCGCGTGGTCGCGTGAGAGGAGGCGGAAGACAACCGCTTGCTCCTTCGCATGGATTTGCCCCATCGCTTCGGCGATATCGGAGGAATGGGTCGCCGTCAATCTGGCGCGCAATTCCTCCCAGCGTTGGCTGTGAATCAGATCTTCCCATAGCGATGAGGTCAATGTTTCGATCATGTGTTTTCTCTAGAGAGAATTTGCTGGTGGCTTGATTGCCATCCGACGATTGCGGGCACGGACTCTGGGAGAGTAGCAGAATCCCCGCAATCGTTAGATCGAGGAGCGCTTCTTCCACGGTGTAAGCGCGTTCGCGTTTTGCAGAGCAAGTTCCGAACTATCCTCGATTGGCAGTCTAAACCATAGAGTACGCTATACTTAAGAATGGAGGAGCGGGTGAGCAGTTGAAACCGGCCGCTTGAAACGCCGGAGGCTGGTTCCTAATCCCTTTGGCCGAAGGCACGCCAGATTGACTCACATCCTTAGGGGCTAAGTGTCTATATTTAAAAGACTTACTGAAGTTCGTTTTGCAATTTTGCTCTTCTGGGGACCAATGACTGAACCTGGTCCTTTTCCGGGCCTTCTTGCAGCGGCGAACGCATGCACCGGATATTCCATGGACACCCCTCCTTTCCTGTCAGCGTCTCATCGCTAAATGCCCCGCTTCAGGATCATCCGCAGCTATTTTCAAAGGCACAGTCCGAATGAATTCGAATGTTCTCATTTTCATTTTGCGGGTCACGCGTGCGATCTCGCGATGTTCACCTTGTTGACATAGATAGCGATCAATTCTTGCTCAGCCTGAAACGCTGCTTGGCGATCTCGCGATCGATTCCAGGATCCTTCGAGGCCCAATGGAACAGCCCAAAGAAGAGGAAGAGAATCGCGACAATAAGTACGATCAAGCCTCCCCAGAACACGATACCCTTCTCTCTTACTTGAAACGGCAGCCGTTACTGCTCCTAGCTTCACTCGTATCCAGCAGAAAAGTCAAACCTTCCGACATTCCTTTGGGACGTTCTTCCATGGACGATTTGGGTGTAGAATGTTAACCCCAGCTAATAACGAGAGATGTAGACCATGTCCATCTTCAGTAAGTCCTCCGTTTGTCCTAACTGTGATAGCACCTCAACCTTTAGTTCGACAAGAAGGGGAATCTTGGAGCAGATCCTTCACACTGTCTTTTCCCTAAGCCCGCTCCGCTGCGCGACGTGCGATGAACGCTTTTTCCGCTTCCGATCCCGAACCTCGCACCACGCCCACAAACATCGTCCCCATGCCGCCTAAGCCCTCTTGTAGCGCCGGCTTGCCCTGAGCCCTTGAAACCTGCCAACGTCCTAACGTTTTTGTCTCCTGTGGTGTACAATTTTGGACTCCAGGCCAGAAAGAGTACGGTCCCATGTTTTCCCTGACGAAGTCCCGCACTTGTCCCGAATGCGGCAGCGCCTCAATTCACCGCTCCAGAAGAAGAAGCCTCCAAGAGCAGATTCTCCACAAACTGTTCTATATCAGTCCGTATCGTTGCCGCGGATGCGACTCCCGTTATTTTCGTTTCCGCCTCGGCAGCCATTCCATCGACAAACCTCGCCGACACCCCGCCTAACCCGCCGAAGTTCAGCCGGGAGGGCTCCATTGTCATTCCGAGCGCAGCGAGGAATCCGCTTTTGCTCTAGGTGAGCTCTCTCCTCCGGCTTCGCACGCGACCTTCCAGATGCTCCAACGTGCTGACGTTTCAACGTTTTACGCTCCCATTCGAATCACTCAAGAGTAATCTATTGACATCGCTAACATTCTGTGTTATTTTTCCTTGTGAATCGCCGCCCAGTCTTGCCCGGTTACCCTGCTTGCCCTGAGCTTCGAAGGGAGCCTCGCAGAGCGGCCCCGGTCATTCTCTACAGTGACCCCGCCCCCGTATCCCGCCCAACAGCGCTTTCCCCGCACCGTCGCCATAACTTATTTCGAATGATAAACTTTCAGAAGTCTATCAAAACAAACAACTTTAACTCCCTTTAGAAATATATACTTACAAAAACCAGGGGGGCTGTTATTGTTAACCTAATTTCCGAAAAGGGAATCTGCCCTCGAATTCCGTTCCAACCACCTTTCTCGACCTTCAGACCTTTAGTCGTTCAGACGAGTCTCCTCGCTCGCTACTTCCTTATCTCCTTACCTCCTTGCTTCTTTGCCTCTCTCCATTACAATCGCTGCGCTTCCGGCAGGGGGAGAAATGAGTTTCAGCCAGCGCCTCGAGGAGATCAGAACTGGTTTCGAGCGCCCGTTCTGGGTGGCCAACATCACGGAAATCTTCGAGCGCCTTTCTTACTACGGAGCGTTCGCCTCGCTCGCGCTGTACCTCCAGGAGAAGCTCAATTTCTCCACGCAGCAAACCGGCACGCTCACCGGCATCTTCGGAGGCATGGTTTGGTTCCTGGCCATCTTCGGCGGGGCCGTAGCGGACAAGCTGGGCTTTCGCCGCGCCCTCTCGATGGCCTACCTGATCTTAGCTGCTGCCTATTTCCTGATCGGCTCGATCGGAGCTTCCTGGCTTGCGCCTGTTCGCAATGCGGTGCCGCTCGTTCTCTTTGTCGGCTGCATCTTGCTGCTTCCCGCGCTGGGGATCTCGCTTGTCAAACCTTGCGTCGTCGGCACCACCGCACGCGCGTCCAAGGAAAACGTCCGCTCGATCGGCTATTCCATTTACTACACCATGGTGAACATCGGAGGGGCCGCCGGCCCCTATGTCGCCTCCTGGGCCCATCGCCATCTTGGTGTGGAGAATGTATTCCGTGTCGCCGCGCTCAGCGTTTTCGCGATGTTCTTTGTGGTGCTGCTCTTTTTCCGCGACCCCAAGCGCAAAGCGGATGAACCGGCGCCCAGCATTTCCGTCACGCTGCGGAATTTCCTCATGGTGCTTTCCAATGCGCGCTTCATGCTCTTTCTTTTGATCTTCACCGGTTATTGGGTCGTCTTCTGGCAGCAGTACACTTCGCTTCCCGGTTACATCCATACCTACATCAGCGCCAGGGCGGACGTCGAGCTCATCCTGATTACCGACGGCCTTGCCGTCATTTGTCTCACCCTGCTCATCAACTACGGAATCCGCAAGATCCCCGCATTTCAGGCCGTCATTCTCGGGACGCTGATTACCTCGCTGGCCTGGCTCATCGTGGCCTTTCAGCCCACTGTGGTTGGCGCGGTTCTCTCGATTTTCGTCCTGGCCCTCGGCGAAATCATCCAGTCGCCGCGCTACTACGAATACATTTCGCGCCTCGCGCCCCCCGGACAACAAGGTACCTACATGGGCTTCGCGTTTCTCCCTATTGGAATCGGCTCGATCATCGGCGGATGGTTCGGCGGCCGCGTCATGCATCACTTCGGAGAAGTCACGCACCAGCCGCAGCGGGCCTGGTGGGTGATTTCCGGCGTCGGCGTCCTGACCGCGCTCTTATTGTGGATTTACGACCGCGTCATCAAACCAACTGGGCAGGAGTCGCATTCATGACGTGGGTCGATCTTGCCTGTTGCTTCATACGCCGAGTGGCATGGTGAGTTCAATCGAGGCTTTGTGATTCAACTTCTTGGCAGCTACGATCTTCCCTATCACGGATTGAAAGCCGTCCTTGGTAGCTTTGAAGGAATACGTCCCCGCGGTTGCTCCGGAAATCTTAAATCTTCCCATCTTGTCGGTCTTGGCTTCGCGCATTCTTCCCGATTCAGTGCGAATCTCGAACGTCACGTCGGGCATCGGATAGCCGACTGGATGCTTGATGACACCGTGGACGGACTGGACTTCAAAATGGCTTTCAATCTCGACGATTATGTGTTCCGTGGGTGATCGCGTAAAGCCTTTGTGGGGCCCGGACTCGAAACGGTCCTGGGCGAACGAAGACATAGCCAGTGAAAGGTAAAGGATTAGTCCGAAAAGGACGTATCTGCGCACGCCAACTAGTTTACCATGCGGCGGAGAGAGGCTAGCGCCTGGCGGGCCAGCGAATACCGCGGCTCGACGTTAAGCGCTTCCTGGAAGCAGCGCATCGCCTGGCCGTACATTTCTTTGCCGAGATAGGCACGGCCCAGATTGTAGTGCGGAAAATGGCGCGGTTCGTAGCGCCGCGCTTCCACGGCGCGTTCGAGCCACGGAATCGCTTCATCGAAGCGGCCCAGCTCGATCAGATAAGCGCCAATGTCGTTGTACGGATTGCCGAATTCCGGGTCGAGCTCGATGGCGCGCTTGCATTCCGCGATAGCGTCGTCTATACGCCCCTGGTAATGATAAGTCCAGCCCAGGAAAGTATGAGCCTCGGCAGTGGGATGCAGCTCCAATGACGATTGATAGAGCTCGACGGCGCGATCGTAATCGCCTTCCATCTGTGCTTGATAGGCGTCCTGCAGGACTTCCCAGGCGCGCGTGAGGGTTTCCATGCTCATAAATTCTTTCCAATAGTTAGCATACGGTTTCGCCGCGGTCAAAAGTACGAAGGTGCAAGTCGTGCAGACAAGGAACCTGTACTTTGTGCCGGGTGAGGGAGTGGAAATTCACACGCCAATTGGGGAGAATAGAAGTGTTTGCAACATAGCAAGCTTGGATCACGTCAGGACCATAAACTGACGAAAACGAGGGGGCATCGTGAGGCGGAATACTTTGATTCTTGGGATGGCAACTCTGGCTGTAGCCGGTGCGGTGCTCGCGCAGGATCCTCCTGCTCCACAGGCAAAGAGCAGCTCCAAAAAGGCGGCGAGCCACGGCTCGTCAGGCTCCGCGGTAAAAGGTAAGGAGGTCTTCGAGAAGAAATGTTCGATCTGCCATTATCCTGATAAGGAAGCCAAGAAAATCGGCCCCGGCCTAAAGGGAATGTACAAGCGGGGGACGTTCACTGTGAACGGCAACAAAATCACGGATGAATCGCTAAGAACGTGGATCGAAAACGGCGACTCGCTGATGCCTCCCATGAAGGAAACGCTGGAGGCAGACCAGATCAAGGACGTCATCGCCTACGTCAAGACGCTCTGAGCCGTCACAGAAGAGAAAAACCCCCGAAGACCTGAACGCTCAGGCCGCCGGGGGCCGAAACTCAAACAAAACTTCTTCTACTTCAGGACGGCGTCCTTGAACGCCTTCGACGGACGCAGGCGCACGACGGTCTTCGCCTTGATCTTGATCGCCTCGCCGGTCTGGGGGTTGCGGCCCATGCGCGCCTTGCGGTGCGCTTTCACGACGCGGCCGATACCCGGGATTACAAACTTGCCCGCGGCGCCCTTGGCTTCTCTTACTGCGAGCTTGAAAAGCTCTTCAAAGAATTGAGCGGCGGTTTTCTTCGATGTGCTGAGTTTCTCAGCGATGTGCGACACGGTCTTGGTCTTGCTCATTGGCTTGGCTGCCATCTAGTCTGCTTATCCTCCTAATTTTTCTTTCCACCCCGATCCGATCGAGGCAGGCCGCGAGTCCACTACCCCATGTGTTCTGCGGAAAACCCGGGCCGCAACAGACTATAGCCAAGGAATTACTAGAACGCAAGTAAAAATCGCCAAAAACCTTGAGAAAATGCGTGTTTTTTAAAAGGCGTGTGGAAATCGCCGCTAATAACGCGGGTTTGCGGCCTGAAGGCTGGCTTTCGAACGGGCTTGAGCAGTGTTTGGGCCGATTGAGCAGAGTTCGAATGGGCTTGAGCGGTGTGTAAAGCTCGCGGATTCTAGCTTGCAGGGGCGCAGCATGCCGCGCCCCTGCAAAGATGAATCAGTTAGAGGGTGGCCAGATCGGCGTAGAAGTGGGCGATGGCTTTGATGCCGCCGAAATAATTCTCAAGGGCGATGTGCTCGTCCGGGGCGTGAGCATTTTCGTCGGGGAGGCCGAAGCCGAGCAGAACACAGGGAACCTTGAAGGTGTCATGCATCTGCGTGACGAAAGGAATCGAGCCGCCTTCGCGAATGAAAACGGCTTTTTTGCCGAAGCCTTTTTCCAGGGCGGCCTGGGCTTTCAGGAAAATCGGGGCATGATACGGAGCAACCCAGGGTTTTCCGGTGCTCAAGACTTCAAATTTGCAATGAACGGTTTTCGGCAGCAGCTTTCGAACGTGCTTCTCGACAAGCCTGGCGATTTTGTGCGGATCCTGATGGGGAACGAGCCGCGTGGAGAATTTGGCAAACGCCTTTGACGGGATGACCGTCTTGGCGCCTTCGCCCTGATAGCCGCCCCAGACGCCGTTCAATTCGAGCGTCGGCCGAGTCCAGAGGCGCTCGACGGTAGTAAAACCTGTTTCGCCGAAATAGCCGGGAGCACCGACCGCCTTCTCGAAGTCTTTTTTCTTCCACGGGAGGGCATTGAGGGATTTGCGCTCGGCTTTCGAAACCTTCGCGACATGGTCATAGAAACCGGGGACGGCGACCCGGAAATTCTTGTCGTGGAGCTTGGCGAAAAGTTCAGTGAGAATCGTGAGCGGATTGGGTACTGCACCGCCGTAGACGCCGGAATGGAGGTCGCGCTCCGGGCCGGTCAGCTCAATCTGGTAATAGTTCAAGCCGCGCAGGCCATAGGTAATAGAAGGGACGCCTTTGCCGAGCATGGAGGTATCGGAAACGATGAGCGCATCGGCTTTTAGTTTTTCTTTATTTTTTTGAACGTAGTCCCACAGGCTGACGCTGCCGACTTCTTCCTCTCCTTCGATCAAGACCTTCACATTGATGGGAAGCTTGCCGTTCACTTTCTGGAGCGACTCGAGGGCTTTCAGGTGGATATGAACCTGGCCTTTGTCGTCGGCGGTGCCGCGGCCGAAGAGATTGCCGTTGCGCACGGTGGGTTCGAAGGCGGGCGTGGTCCAGAGATCGAGAGGCTCGGCAGGCTGCACATCGTAGTGGCCATAGAAGAGAATCGTGGGTTTGCCGGGAGCTTCGAGAGATTCCGCGTAGACGAGAGGGTGAAGATTTGTCGGGATAATTTCAACAGTTTTGAAGCCTGCAACGCGGAGATTGTCCGCGACCCAGCGGGCGCCGCGCTCGATATCCGGCTTGTGTTCGCTCTTGGCGCTGACGCTGGGAATGCGCAAGAGTTCGCAAAGCTCCGCCAAATGCTGATCGCGACGACCTTCGATAAATTCAGCAAGGTTCATAAGGGGCCCTTGGGGGCTAAGAGTCCTTTCGAAATATGATTACGCAAAACTTGAAGCGAATGTTGCGGTTGCGAAAAGAATGGACCTGCGAAGAATGACCCGCGACCGCCAGACCCTATTCTATGACTGCCTCAACACCGAGTACAAGCGAACGGGGCGCCGATGGTTGTTCAACTAAGAGATGGCACTCGGGAGAAAGGGACCGATGGGACGAACAACCCCGATTTCGAGAGCTCGACAGTACGACCGCATGACAGCCAAAGCGTCGGAGCAGTAGCCACGAGCCGCCGGCATGAAAAACGGCGGACTCGGACACAAACGAATTGCTCCGTGTTGCCGACGACTCTGACCATTCGAGGGCCAATCCAATGGTCACTTTGTTATCGTGGTAGCTAAGACCGTTCTATTCTTCACGTAATGTATTGGCTGGGTCGATCTTCGCAATTCTCAGGGTTGGCAGGGTTGTGGCCAGAAGCGCCACCAGTACAAGGGTGAGTACCACCGTGACCAGGGTTGGTGCATCGTAGACGCTTACGCCATAGAGCACGCTGCGCATGATTCGCAGCGTTCCTGCGCAAAGGACGAGTCCCACAAAAAGCCCCACGCACGAGGCGCCCGCCCCGGAGCGGCCGACCTGCACCATGGCCTGGCCGACGGTCGAGCCCAGGGCCATGCGGATGCCGATCTCGCGGGTCCTCTGCGCGACCATGTTGGCCACCAGAGCGAAAATGCCAACGGCGCTCAGCAGTAAGGCCAGAGCCGCCATGGCGCCCAGCAGGGCCACTTCGATTCGTTGTGTCGCAAGCGTGCGGGCCAGGAGGTCCTTCATGCTGTAGAAGCCGGAGATCGGCAGGTTGGGATCGACTCTGGCCAGCGCGCGCTGCATCTCGGCGGTCAAGCCTTCCACTGGGGCCGCGGTGCGCACAACCCAGTCCGGCTGAAACCACACATGCACCAGGGCGAGGAGCTGCCGATTCACCTGCGCGGCCGGAACGTACATGGCCTGCTCGCTCATGAGTGGAGCCCCCTGGTACAGGCCGGACGAAACGGACACATCGGCGACTTCGCCCACGATCAGCGTGTCTTTATTGACGTACCGCCCCACCGGATTGGATCCACCATAGAATTTGCGGGCGAAGGCTTGATTTACTATAGCGACGCGCTGGGCATTTGGGCCGTCAGCATCGGTAAAGACACGACCCGCAAGCACAGGCATCTGCAAAGTGTCGAAATATCCGGGCGTGACGTAGACCACATCTGTCCCATCCTGGTGCCCGGCCTCTTTGCCGTCGCTGAGCGTGACGCCATCGTTCAGGGCACGCTCGTAAGGTAGGCTCAATCCCACTGCGGCATTCTGCACGCCGGGAATCCGCCGCATGGCGGCGGTGCTCTGATCCAATAATTTTGCGAAGGCGGCAATGTCATGGAAGCGCACATCGTCAAGCGACGCCTTGGCGGTCATTACTCCATTGGGATTGAAGCCGGGCGGCAGCGTCTCCAAATGGATGAGAGTGCGAATAAGCAGGCCGGAACCGGCCAGCAGCACGACGGTGAGGGCGACCTCGCCGGCAATCAGCGTTTGGCGCAGGCGCAAGCTGGCGACTCTGGATCCCGCACGGCTGGCCATTGACGAGCGCAGGTCCACCTTCCGGGCGGCGAGGGCCGGGAGCATGCCGAACAGGATGCTGGTCAATAGCGACACGACTAGCGTGAAGCCCATCACGCGGCTGTCGAGTGGGATGCTCGCCACGGGGAGGAAGTGTTCGGGCAACAGCAGCATGAGACCGCGCAGCGCCAGAAACCCCACACCGATGCCAACCGTTCCCCCCACAAGTGCCAACAGCAAGTTTTCGATCCAGAACTGCTTCTGGATCTGCCAGCCCGAGGCCCCCAGCGCCAGCCGCGTCGCCACTTCCGAGGTGCGGCGCAGCATGCGCACCAGCGTCAGCCCGGCCAGATTGGCGCAGGCGATGAGCAGGATGAAGCCGGCGGCCAACATCAGCGCCAGCACCTGCGGACGCAGCGAGTCGGTTTCGCCTTTCTGGAGCGGCACGGAGTAGTAGGTCAAATGCACGCCGGGGTTGTTCTTTTCAAAGCGCTGGGCACGGAGGGCCCAAGCGCGGTTGATCTCAGAATCTCCCTCCTGCCAGGTCGCGCTGTCGCGCAACCGCGTGATGACGTCAAAATTCGTTCCCCCGCCTTCACCCTCGCGGCTGGGCTGCAGCGGAGTGTATACATCGGCGTTCAAGGGAGTTGTCGCATCTTGGGGAAGCACGCCGACGACAACGTAGGGCTCGCTCTTCAACAGGATGGCCTGGCCAAGGATGCCCTGGTCCGCGCCGAAGAGGTTGCGCCACACGCTGTAGCTGAGAATCACGGCCTTGGGCCCATGGGGACGATCCTCGTCCTCAGAAAAATTGCGCCCGATGATGGGCTGAAGCGCCAGCACGTCAAAGTAGTGGGCGGAGATGCGGCCATCGCGCACGTACTGCACGTGCGAGCCCGCCCGCAGATTTACGCCGGAGGTTGCTCCCGATACGGCGGAGATCAATGCCGGCACATTGTCGCGCAGCAGCTCCCACCTCTCGCCGTCGATGTTGATGGGCTCGTCAGAAGAGTGGGTACCGGTGACCCGCGCGTAAATCGTGCCCATCTGCTCGGGATGCGCGTAGGGCAGACTTTTGAGCATGAGCGCATTCACCAAGGAGAAGATCGCTGTGTTCGCGCCGATGGAGAGCGCCAGGGTGATGATGACGGTCACGGTAAACCCGGGATTACGCCTTAGCTGGCGCGCGGCAAACCGGAGATGCTGCCTACTCTCCATAGTTAGCGTCCTTGCAGATAAATCTATCATGCAACACGTTGCAGAAAGTACGTCGATAGCTCGGCATAAGTTCCGCTCCGGCTGGTTTTCGGGGCACCGGCGGCCGCCGCAGAGTTGCGTATCGGGAACACCTGACCGTTGGGGCAATTGACCGTGACGCAGGGGCGTTTGAAGATGGCACTATGAGCGAAATTACTGCAGCCTCTCACCGGCGGAGCTCGCGCGTCTTTCACAAGATGCGTGTGCTGGCGCAGGGCCGTGCGCACAATGGCAAGAAGTTCCGCGAGACTTGTGAGACCGTGGTGGTCAACGGGCATGGCGGCTTGTTGTTTCTGAAGCACGAGATCGACACCGGCGAGATGCTGGTGATTACCAATCCAGAGACGCTGGAAGAGCTGGAATGCCGGGTGGTATATCTGGGTGAGCCGGTCGGCAAGGGGCAGCGCGTGGGAGTGGAGTTTTTGACGCCGGCGCCGCGCTTCTGGGGCGTGGAATTCAGCGACGCTGCTGCGGATAATTCTTCAGCCGCTAACTGAAACGCCTGGCGCTGCCACGCGCACGGGCGCCTGGCTCCTGCGCCTGGAAATCCAACTGCCCAATCTCCACAAAAGAAGAATGGCGACGAGCGCGCCGTAGAAAAGCGGCTTGCGGACGTCGGATTTTACCAGCCAATAGTAATGGACCACGCCGGCGATGGCGCTGATGTAGATGGCGCGGTGCAGCATTTGCCACCGCTTGCCGCCGAGACGGCGAATCCAGCCGGTAGTGGAAGTAAGCGCCAGCGGAATCAGCAAAACAAATCCGAGAAAGCCAACGGTGATGAACGGGCGCTTGGCGACATCTTTCCACATCGCGGATAGATCGAAGGACTGGTCGGGCCCGAGATAGGTGAGGAAGTGCAAGCAGGCGTAAAAAAAAGCGAAAAGGCCGAGCATGCGGCGGAAGCGGATGAGATCCGGCAGATTGAGAAGTCTGCGGAGCGGAGTGATGGCCAGGGTGAAGACGAGAAAGCGCAAGATCCAGTCACCGGTGGCGTGCTGAAGGAATTCGACGGGGTTGGCGCCCAACCTGTTGTGCAGCGCGCGATCGACGAGACCGAAAAACGGGATGAGACAAAGCAGGAAGACGACGACTTTGGTCCATTTGCTGGTGAGAATTCTTCGCACGCGGTGATCCCGGATCAGTAATTTTTCTTCAGGTCCATGCCGTTATAGAGGCTGGCGACCTGCTCGCCATAACCATTAAACATGAGCGTGGGGCGCTTGAAGATTTCACCGAGGCGGCGTTCCTTCGACTGGGTCCAGCGCGGGTGGTCGACGTTGGGATTCACGTTGGAGTAAAAACCGTATTCATTGGGAGCCAGGCGGTTCCAGGTGGTTGGCGGCATCTTCTGCTGAAACTTGATCTTGACGAGCGATTTGATGCTCTTGAAACCATATTTCCAAGGGAGAACCATGCGAACCGGCGCGCCGTCCTGATTCGGCAGCGTTTCGCCATACATGCCGACGCAGAGAAGCGCGAGGGGATTCATGGCTTCGTCCATGCGCAGGCCTTCGACATAGGGAAAGTCGATGCCGGCATATCTTGCTTGCGGCATCTGCTGAGGATCGAAGTAGCTCTGGAAGGCGACGAATTCGGCCTTGGGCGTGGGCTCGACGAGCTTGATGAGATTGCAAAAGGAAAAACCGATCCAGGGAACAACGATGGACCAGGCTTCGACGCAGCGATGGCGATAGATGCGTTCCTCGAGCGGGGCGATTTTCAGGATTTCGTCCATGGTGAACTTGCGGGGCTTTTTGACTTCGCCCTCGATGGAGACAGACCACGAGGAGGTATTGAAGTTTTTGGAGTTTTTTGCCGGATCGCCTTTGTCGGTGCCGAATTCGTAGAAATTGTTGTAATGGGTGACGTCTTCGAAGGTATTCTGTTTTTCCGTCGTACTGAAGGGACTCTTGGCGAGGCCGGTGAGCTTGGTTGCGGCGAACGCGGTCTGCGAGGGCGATGCCAGTTCGAACAGTCCGTTGCCGGCGAGGGCGGTCGCGCCGACGATACCCATGGCTTGGAGGAACTTCCGCCGGTTCAGGTACACAGACCTGGGCGTCACATCAGCATAAGTCAAATCCGGGGCTTTGCGGATCAACATCTCTTTCCTCCAGAGGTCCCGTAATGGCTCTGATTCCCTATCATATTACGTACATCTAGTTGTGTTAGATGCCGGAAATTGGCCACGTGACTTTTGACCTCTTTGGGCGAAGAATCACGCCGTTTGCCGTACTCGTACAATGTGAGTCATGGGATGCGAAGAAGTTACAGACAGAATTAGGTTGGCGAGCCGCAAGGAGCCGCGATTATTCGCGAGATGTGTGGCTGGCGCCGATTCGTTTGAAACTCAAGATGCGCTAATTCTCCCCGCGCTCTGCTATGTTTATGCCTCGTTTGCGCTGTCCGCGGGCCGCGGCGGAGCGGCATTGTGTGGCCTCGCGGCAAGGCTAGATGCACGAATACGAGGCTTGCTCGAATGCCCGATGCGGTGAACCCCGGAACCCGGACGATTGGAGTGGATGTTGGCGGCACGAAAGTGGCCGCGGGTTTTGTCGATGCACAGGGCGAAATCACGCAGCATACGCGCACAGCGATGAATCCCCGCGGCACTGCGGAGGAAGGCCTCGCCGCCGTGACGACCGCGATTGACACGCTGCTGAAGATGGCGCCCGAGACGTACGGCGGCGTGCAGCGCATCGGGATTTGCGCTCCCGGGCCGCTCGATCCGCGGACCGGCGTGGTGCTGAATCCACCGAACGTGCCGTGCTGGCGGAATTTTCCGCTGGCGGGGGAAATCGCTCGCCGGTACGGCGGCTTCGTAAGAATCGATAACGATGCCAACGCTGCCGGGCTCGCAGAAGGATTGTGGGGCGCGGGACGTGGCTACAAAAACGTGTTTTACGCCGGCATCGGCACGGGGATCGGGACCGGCATACTTTTTGATGGACGGATTTATTACGGGCGGACGGGCGCGGCCGCCGAAGGCGGGCACGTCAGCATCGATTACAAGGGACCTCGCTGCGGATGCGGCAAGAGGGGATGCATCGAGGTGCTGGCCTCGGGCACAGCGATCGGCAAAAAGGCGCGGGCAAGACTCGCGGAAAAAGCAGGAGGCTCGTCGGTGATGCTGGAGCTGGCGAGTGGAAACGTCGAGGCCATCACCAGCGAGATCGTGGGACGAGCCTACACTGCAGGTGATCCGCTCGCAAAAGATATTCTGCTGGAAACCGTTGAACTGCTGGCCATTTGGCTGGGAAACATCGTGGACCTGCTGGAACCCGACGTCGTGATCCTCGGCGGCGGAGTGGCGACCATGCTGAGCCCGTTCTTCGGGGAAATCCGCGATCGCTTGCCGGCCTGGTGCGTGAATGCGCGCTGCCGGGAGATCCCGCTGGTGCCGGCGCGCTACGGCGAGAATGCTGGAATCGCGGGGGGCGCCGCACTCTGTGCCGCGCCCATGCCAGCCTAAACAGGGGCTACTGCCGAGGGCTTTTGCGAGAAACTGGATTGAAGAAATACGACTGGATTAGGCGGCTTTCATGCTCGTTCCCCAGCTCCACGTGCTTTAGAGGCCATCCAGGCGGGATTTGCGACCATTCGCTGCAAAGAGGTTGGAAGGGAATTCAAGCAACGGGTAAGCTTTCCACAGTTGAAAATCGTTTGCAACTGAGATAGAGTTTTTTGTTTCGGGGATCAGGTTAATCGATGGGCGGGTGTGCGGTCATTTATGCAAACTGTTTGCAAGAAGACGGAAGGGGAACCTTCCCACGAAAATAGCGGAGCGGACGCTCTCGCTTCGCCGACGGTGGTCCCGCTAGGACCTCCTGCAAAGTTGTGTTCGAGCACTCGGCGGCGTCCATGGGTGCGGCGCGTGCACGCCGTGCTGGGAATCGTATCGGCATTGAACCTGTTTGTTTTGATCACGACAGGATTTCTGCTGCAGCACAGTACGCTGCTAAAGCTGGATGAGCGCAGCTTGACGCGAAAGATTCTTCCTTCGGGGTATCGGCCCCAAGATGTTGGAAGCGGAGTTCGGGCTGACATTGTTGTCGCCGATCTTCACTCTGGAAGGATGTTCGGGGTAGCAGGAGCGTTGTTCCTGGATGCGGTAACGCTGGTCTGGCTGGTGATGCTGGCGACGGGCGTAGTGATGTACCTCTCCAAGCAGCGTGCCAATGGGAAGGCGCCGGATCGAGGCGCGTGCGAAGAATGTCCGGAAGAAAACAACTGAGGGAGTAGGTTGCGCAGGGCGGCGGCTGAGGGAGACAGGAAATGCGCGGTTTCCAGATGCAAATGTCTTGCATTTAGCGAGGATGGTTGAGCTCTAAGTGCGCTGGCGACAGCTCAAGCGCAGGGGCTGCTTCGAGGGTTTTTGGAATGCCGGCCTCGCCGCGGGAGCGGCAGAGGCCGGGTTTGCAATCTCATGGAGGATCGGATGGCTACACGCAATTGCGCTGCTGCGGGCGTATTCGCAACAGAAAAGGACTATCACGGCAAAAGAAGTTGGACAGCGAGGCTTCGCCTGCGAGCAGGCTTGGCTCTTACGCTGACTCTATTGCTTTGCTTTACGAATTCCAGCAGCGCCCTGGCGACTCAGCAAAAGGCCAGCGAGGGATCTACGCAAGAACAGAATTCAGTCTCGAAGGAAGTTGACCAATTGCGGAAAGAGGTCGGCGAGTTGAGGGAAGATTTGAAGCGCCTGCACGCCCTGCTTGGGCCGCGTCCCGCTGGGTCCGAAAGCGCAAGCGCGCCAGCGCCCCAGCCGGCCGAAGCCGTGCAACCGGCAGTTGCACCCACGGGCGTTGTTGCACAAGCCGCGAAACCGGCTCCTGGAGAGACCGGTGTGCCACAGTACACCGGAAGGTCCGACGACCCCCGAGTGGCTATTGCAACAAAGGCTCACGGCGGAGACCTGTCCGGAGCGGGAAATCTTTTACGCACGGACCGGGTGACCGTTGGAGGCTACGGCGATTTCCAGTTTCGAACGCCATCGCTATCCGAGCGCGCGGATGGCGGAGGAACGTCGACGTTTCAGAGCACGCGCTTTGTCCTCGGCATCGGAGCGGTGCTGTCGCAAAAGCAGAACATTGTGTTCAACACCGAGATCGAATATGAGCTCGGATCCCACGAAATTGATATCGAGCAGGCTTTCATCGATTGGCGAGTTCGCCCGGAGTTCAATTTCCGCGGCGGAATCATCGTGCCTGCTCTGGGGCGTTTCAATACTTATCATGATTCGAATTTGAATATCACCACACTGCGCCCGCTGCTCAACCAATTCATCGTGCCCACGGCGTACCGGGACGCGGGTATCGGCGTTCGCGGCGTGTTCCGGCTGCCGCGGGAGATGAAGCTGTTCTACGAAGCGGACGTGTTGAACGGAATGCAGGCACACAATGGGGATGGCGAACCGACGCCGTTCTCGCGGCTGCTGGGACAGGCTTCGGCTGCCGAACCAGGGTTGATCGCGTTTCAAGCGACACGCAACAGCAAAGCGGTGGCTGAGCGAATCGGGTTCTCGCCGTTCCTCGGGCTGGAATTTGGTGTTTCCAGCTACGCCGGCAAGTTCACGAATGTGGGTGATCCGCAAAAGTCCGCGACGATTGTCATGTTCGACGCAGCCTATCAGCATGGCCCGTTCGTCCTGAATGGAGAATACGGCCGCTCGAACATTGTTGGCGCTGGAGTTCTCCGACAAAGCCCGGCGCCACCCGTCGTGAATCCGAATGATCCGCTGACGATCGCGGCTCTATCCGACTACGTCGCGCAGACCACGCCGGGACAGGATGGCTTTTACGTCGAGTCGGGGTACAAGTTTTTTAGAGGCCTCTTCCGAAACCGGGAATTGTTTGATGAAGGCGCGTATGTGATGCCGGTGGTGCGCTTCGAAACCGTCCGGCGCGACCGCACGTTATCCAACTTTTACCTAAACCAGGGAAGAGCGACTCTCGGGTTCAACATTGCGCCCGCGCCGAGTGTGATTTTCAAACTGAATTACATTTTGAACCACACGTTCGGGCCCGTGCCGAACATTGCCGGGAGCATCGGCGGGGCGGATTTCGGAAATAATCCATTGCCGCATCTCGACTACGGGAAGAACGGGTTCACGGGTTCCGTAGCGTATGTTTTCTAGAATACACTTCACGCTTGGAGCCAATTTCGCAGGAATCTTTCGAGCATGGTAACGACTCATTCCAAACGAGCAGCATGGCTGACGGCTTCCGCGGTGATGGCGGCCAGCGCAGTGCCTGCCGCGGGAGAAGTCTACCTGAGCGAAGCACAGGCGCTGGCGATGGTCCTGGGAGAAAGAGCGGTCGTGCGGAAGGAGCAAAAGACTCTCGACGAAACGCTGAGGACCAAACTGGAGCGTTCCAGCAATCTTCGTTTCCCGGAATCTTCCTACACCTTCTTTATTGCCGCGCAAGCCGGACGAGCCGAGAAGTACGCAATCCAAGTAAACGAAATCGGCAAAACCGAACCGATTACGTTCATGGTGGGAATGAGTCCGGAAGGCAAGGTCACGGAAGTCGTGATCATGATTTTCCGCGAAAACCGCGGCTGGGAAGTGAAGGAGAAGCGATTTCTCAATCAGTTTCGGGGCAAGACGCTCCGCAATTCCATCCGCGTCGACGAGGATATCATCAACTACACGGGCGCCACGTTGAGTTCGAAAGCCGTGGCGCGCGGCGTCAAGCGAGCGCTTTTTTTGTTCGACGCTTTTTATCCCGGTGAAGCCCGCTACAAATTGGCGCCTGCAAGCCAGTTCGCGCTGCCACTTCCCATATCCCCAGTCCTAACATCCGCGGATTCCCAGGGGAGTTTGGACTTGTACCGCCAAAGCCGGTATGCCATGGGCAGCATTTGCGAGATTCGACTTTGGTGCCGTTCCGCCGACGAAGCGCACCGCGCCTTCGCCACTGGATTCGCCGAGATTGGTCGAATTGAGCGCGTATTCAGCGCCTACCGCGACGACAGCGAACTCGCTTTGGTAAACGGGAATGCAGGAAGCAGGCCGGTGCAGGTGAGTGAAGAGTTTTTTGATCTGGCGCGGTATGCAGGTCGATCCTGGCGGCAGTATGCCGGTTCAGTTGATGTGACCGTGGGCCCGCTCATGAGAGCGTGGGGCTTCAGGGAATGCGAACCCCGCATGCCTTCTCGGACAGAACTTCTCGAAGCGCAAGGGCTGGTGGGCAACAACAAGGTGAGCCTGGATGGACGCATGCGAACGGTGCGGTTTCTCAGGCAAGGGATGCACCTCGATTTTGGAGGTCTGGCAAAAGGTCATGCGGCCAAGCGGGTCGCGCGCGTATTGCAGAAGCAGGGGATCACCGCGGCGCTGGTAAATTTGGGAGGGAGTTCGCTGTGCGCATCGGAAGTTGTTTCAGCTGCGACGGTGCAGAATCGCTGCAACGAAACAGGGCTTGCGTTTGGGGAATGGCCGATCGGCATTATCCACCCGGGCGACGCGACGCAATGTCCTGTGCATCTCTTACTCAAGCCAGGATGGTCTCTCTCCACTTCCGGCACTTCCGAGCGGCAGTTCGAGGCCAGCGGGCAAATCCTGAGCCATATCCTTGACCCACGCACCGGATGGCCTATCAGCGGAATTCGCTCCGCCACGGCCGTCGCACGGTCGGGCCGGCGGAGTGAGGTCCTTTCGAAGCACTTGCTCCTCCTGTCCGCTCGCGAGCAAACTGCGACGGCGAACCAGCTCAAAAATTTTGACTGGGCCTATCTCGAAGGGGCACAGAACGGAGCCGTTGCGCTAGAAGTGAATTCCATCCATACCCCCCTCTACACCGCTTCCAGCCGGCAACTGTAAATTCATCGCTACCAAGACCATGCGCTCGAATTTGCGGTCAAGCGTCTTGATGGAGCTGAAGACCTCGCAAACTAGTTCCTGCTGTGTTCTTGGTTGACACCCGTTTCTTCCTTTGCTTGCAGGATCCTTAGTGCGTCTTTGGCTTGATACTTCTCTTTGGATTTCGCGCTCTTCTGGCCAATCTTGACCGAGGCTTTGAAAATGGTCCCGACGGAGAGTATTCCTCCCAGCTTGTGCGCAGCTATGGAGGCCAACCCCATGGATGCGATGCATCCGCAGGACGCGCAATCAGGGTTTCCGCCAAACTGACAGGGAGTGATCTTTGTCTGAAGGTCTGCCGACAACGTCTGGGTCGTGAGCGCAAAAACACAATCCTGGGGATTGTGTGGCGGTGAAGCGAACTGCCGGATTACGGCTTCTGGCATGTCCAGTTTCGGATATTGCTTTCGCAATTCCACCATGTCCGCAATGGCCCGCGCCCGCTCCTCGGAACTCAGGATTTCCGGCATGCGATCTCCCACCTGGGGCGTGAACAGGCTGAACCATACCTTCTTGACCTCCGGACGTCGCGTCCAGAATTCGAGGAATTCGGCCAAATATCCTGGCCGCTTCATCATTTGACCTGTGACTGTGCAATGGACCGTAATCCTTTGATCTGCGATGTTCCTAAGAATGCGATCGTAGGTTGCCGGCGCTCGCCGGAGATCGTGTTCCGGTTGCAACCCATCGATGGATACGACTACGTGCAGACGCGGCAGACTCGCCCAAGTCGGACCCATCGTTCGGAAAGCGCTGGTAACAATCTGCACGTGGATTCCGCGCGCCAAGAGCGAGGGAATCAGCAATTCCAGTTCGCGATAGCGTACTAGCGGGTCGCCGCCGACGATAGACAGGTGCAAAGGCTTCAGCCGATCGACGACTTCAAGAACTCCGTCCACCAGGGATTGACCCCTTCGGTCGTTCAGGTCGCGCAAGGTCTGCCCGCCGCCAAGATGCGCGTCGTCGTACGCGTAACAGCCCGGACATTTCAAAGGGCATTCACGCGTGATTTCTATCGAAAGCGAGGGGACCTCGCCCTTGAGGATCTTGCCCCAGGCTTGAAATATTTGAGAAGTCTGCACCCGTGATGGTCCTTTTTCTGTCCACTCTTCCGCCAGCAAAGTGCGCTGCTTGCGGTCATTCCGGATCAGAGATTCCGCTTGAGAGCAGCTTGCGTCTGATGGGCCCAGTCAGCAAAGGAATTCTCCCCCCCATCCTTACGATGCGTAAATCGCCAGGAAAGATAGCTTGCGACGGGAACGCGCAGATGTATACCAGGATTTCCATTTTCCCGTCCCCGGCGTCCCTCATCCTGTTCCCCCGCCCCAAGATCGAGCGGCCTCCATTCATAGCAGAGTGCCCCGGAGGATGACCAACGCAACCATGAAATAGATGCAGAGCCCTGTAACATCCACGAGGGTAGCTACGAAAGGAGCCGAGCTCGCGGCGGGGTCGAATCCCAGACGACGAAGCACGAACGGCAACATACTTCCCGCCAGCGTTCCGAACATGACCACTCCGATGAGGCTGGCCCAGACCGTAATTCCGAGCAAAAGATAGTGCTGCCCATAATTCGTGAGGTGGAGATGCTGCCAGGCGACAATCCGAAAGAAGCCGATCACGCCGAGAAAGGAGCCAAGTGCGAGTCCGGAAATGAGCTCGCGCCTGAATACTCGGAACCAATCACGTAGTTTCAATTCCCGGAGCGCCAAAGCGCGGATAATCAACGAAGCCGCTTGCGATCCAGAATTGCCACCGCTGCTGATGATCAGTGGAACGAACAGCGCCAGGACCACGGCACGGGCGATCTCCTGTTCAAAGAAACTCATCGCGGTAGCCGTGAGCATCTCGCCTAGAAAGAGCGCCGATAGCCAACCGCCGCGCTTGCGAATCATGGACCAGAGTCCCACTTGCATGTAGGGGGCTTCGAGAGCTTCCGAGCCGCCCAGTTTCTGGATGTCTTCGGTGGCTTCCGATTCCGCGATATCGAGCATATCGTCGGCGGTGACGATGCCGAGCATGTTCCCGAGCGCATCGGTGACGGGGAGGGCTACGCGGTCATATTTTTCAAACAATTCAAGAGCGCGTTCCCGGTCATCCGTTGCCAGCAGCGAGACTAGGGGAGGATCTGCGATGGCCGTAACCACGGTCTGAGGGTCTGCGAGAACCAAGGAACCCAGGCGCACGTCTTCCAACAACTTTCCATTCTCATCGAGGATATAGATGACATTGAGCGTTTCCATTCCGCGTCCTACTTTGCGAATGTGCTCCAAAGCCTGCGAGGCCGTCATCTCCGGGCGGATGGCCACATAGTCGGGGGTCATGTACCGCCCGACGCTGTGCTCCGGATAGCCTAGAAGCTGGCGAGCATTCTTCAGTTCCTCGGGAGAAAGCACTTCCAGCAGCTGCCGGGTCACCGTGGCGGGCAATTCCTCGAAGAAGCGCGTGCGGTCATCGGGAGGCATCCCATCCAAAACACTTTTCACCTCGTCGGTGGAGAGTGCCCGAAGTAATTCCTTCTGCCGGTCGGGAAAACACCTGAGCCGCGTGGTCGCGTGAGAGGAGGCGGAAGACAACCGCTTGCTCCTTCGCATGGATTTGCCCCATTGCTTCTGCGATATCGGAGGAATGGGTCGCCGTCAATCTGGCGCGCAATTCCTCCCAGCGCTGGCTGTGAATCAGATCTTCCCATAGCGATGAGGTCACTGTTTCGATCATGTGTTTTCTCTAGAGAGAATTTGCTGGTGGCTTGATTCCCATCCGACGATTGCGGGTACGGACTCTGGGAGAGTAGCAGAATCCCCGCACCGTTAGATCGAGGACCGCTTCTTCTACGGCGTAAGCGCGTTCCCGTTTTGCAGATCAAGTTCCGAACTATCCCAGATTGGCAGCCTAAACCATAGAGTACGCTATACTTAAAAACGGAGGAGTGGGTGAGTGGTTGAAACCGGCGGTCTTGAAAACGTATCGGAAGAAATCGGGTTGAATGTTTTCAATCGCTTGAACAGGTAATGGTTGGGGCAATTTGGCATGATACGGGCGGGGTCGGTGCGAAATTGGGCAACGATTTGGGCAACAAGTTTTGGCGAGATTGACCGCACTTCTTCATGATTCATAAAACTTGGTCAAACTCGCACAGGCTGTATTTGGACAGGGCGCGCCCGAGCCAAGGCCAGAGCGCCCCGTCCGCCGCGCGGCGCGCGCAATTTCGCGGTCGCAAGGAATCTTTATTTGCAGCGAAACGCACGTGCTCCTGAAATTGCGCCACGTCCTTCAAACTTCCTAGACGCAGTATCCTGCGCTCGCTCATTTCGACGGTGGTCCTTGGTTTCGAAAATTTCGGGAAGAATACGTCGGGCGATGGGGAAAAGGGAAGGTCTTCGACGGTGGTCCTTGGTTTCGAAAATTTCGGGAAGAATACGTCGGGCGATGGGGAAAAGGGAAGGTCCGGAAAATTAACTTGGAATGGTTGTGGCACGGAGCGTAGGGGGCAAAAAAATGGCCGCCACAGAGGAAGGCGGCCACTTCGATTGAGCGTTGTGTGGTTGCTCACATTTTTATTGACGAGCCATGACTCGCGACACACTGCCACTTCCCGTTCGGCATCTTCACCCACGTATCGGTCCACTGGATATTCAAGTCGACTATCTTGCCTGAGGGGTCTTTCTGCTTCGCCTTCAAGATTCCCATCGCTATTGCCGTGTCGCCATACACGATGACTTTCATTTCGGGGTACGTGCCACTGTCCTTCACGTAAGATTTCAATTCTGCCATCGTGTCGGCTTTGCTGGAGACCTTCCCTTCAGGTGAAGTGCTGACAAATTTGTCGGCAAGAAGTGGTGTGAGCAAATCAGGACTATTTGTGTTTTGAGCCTGAAGCCACTGTTCTTCTAATGCCGCGACAGCTTTCTCAATCCCGCCGGTCTGCTGGGCTCGCGACCATGCGGCGCTCCCCAGTGAAATCAAACCGATTAAACACCACATCCAAGTTCTCTTCATAGATGTCTCCTTACTTTTCTGAACTTTTTTGGGAGGTTCTGTGGCCCGTGAGTCG
>WNFC01001534.1_pt1 | contig 43885 bp, 50 predicted proteins | sample 5400541 | NCBI WGS metagenome assembly WNFC01 (sample SAMN13153342, study PRJNA577476) | soil metagenome | isolation source: 120 cm saprolite under Douglas fir tree site 2 hole 2 replicate 1 | place: USA:California | collected 2015-04-18 | reverse complement strand
GGCGTCTCCCACGTCTTGCCGCCGTCGCACGAGCGCTGGATCACCTGTCCAAACCACCCGCTCGACTGCGACGCGTACAGCCGGTTGGGGTCGGCAAGCGAGCCCTTCACGTGGTAGATCTCCCAGCCGGCGAAGTGCGGGCCGCTGACATCCCAGCGCTCGCGCTTGCCGTCCGCCGTCAGGATGAAGGCTCCCTTGCGCGTACCCACCAGAACTCGTACACCGCTCATGGCTCGCTCCTTTCGTGACGCGCCCCGTCACGGGGCCACGAAACACAATTCACGAATCTCGCACTCCCCTTCCCACCCTGGCCAGTGCTGCTGGTGCAGCCGCAGGAATTGCCGCGTAGCCTCGAGCGCCTCTGCCCGCGACTCCGCCTCGAGTACCGCGTAACCGCCGACGACCTCCTTTGCCTCGGCGAAGGGCCCGTCGGTCACCATGAGCTTTCCTCCGGAGATCCGGACGCGTGCGGCCGTCGAGCTGGCGGACAGTCCTCCGGTCTGGACCAGCGAGCCATCCCTGAGGGAGTCCTCGGTCAGCTTTGCCATGGCGTCCAGGAGCGCCTGGGGCGGGGGGCCTTGGTTTTCCGACGCCTTCACGATCGACAGGAATCGCATGGTCGCCTCTTTGTAGGGGTTTCGTGTTCTCTCCCCACACGACGAACGAGAGGCCTTGAGATCGACACGAGTGCTAAGTGATTGAAACGGCTGAAGCTCGCCTTCTTCGGAACCATCGCGCCTGTGGACACGTTGACGGGAAAACATACCGACCTACCCCGGCCTACTCGAGGCATCCTTTGATCACGGTTACAGGAAGTACCGGCACCATCGGCAGTGAGCTGGTTCGCTTGCTGTCGGCGGCGGGCGTCAGCACACGCGCCGTGCACCGAAACGCGAGCAAGGCGCGGTCGTTGCCCCACGTCTCATGGGTGCAGGCCGACCTCGACGACTCCGGCCAGGTCGAAGCCGCAGTCGCCGGGACGACCCGGCTGTTCCTCCTGACCGGCAACGAACCGGCCTTCGCGCGGGTCCAGATCGGGGTCGTTCGAGCGGCCGAGCGCCTGGGCGTGGAGCACATCGTCAAGCTCTCGGCCCTGGGCGCATCCGACCACTCGAAGTCGGCCATCGCGCGGGAGCATTGGCAGGTCGAGCAGGCGCTGTTGAGTACGCGACTGCAATGGACCATCCTGCGCCCGCACGCCTTCATGCAGAATTGGCTGGGGGACGTGGCCGAGTCCGTGCGCGCGGAGGGCCTCATCTACTCGTCGATCGGCGACGGGCGCGTGCCGTTCATCGACACGCGGGACATCGCGGCGGTGGCAGCGGAGGTACTGCTTCATCCCGAGGCGCACGTGGGCAAGAAGTACGTCCTCACCGGCGGGACAGCCGTAGGCTTTGCCGACCTCGCGGATGCTGTGTCGGAAGCGACCGGCCGCAAGATTACGTACCGGCCCATATCCATGGAGGAAGCCCGCGCTCGCCTGGCGGCCCGGGGTGTGGCTGCGCCGGCCATCGAGGCGATGCTGGCGATCGCGGCCTACCAGAGGGATGGCGGACCGACGGCCACGGTTTCGCCGACCGTCCAGCGCCTGCTCGGTCGCACGCCGCGCACCATTCGCGATTTCGCGCGTGACTACGCCGCGTCGTTTCGATAGGATCAGAGCATGAATACATCCGAAGCCGTGGGGCTGATCGCCGGGGCGATCCCGCGGCGTACGGGGACTTGGGCGGATCTCGGGGCGGGTGACGGCACGTTCACCCGCGCGCTCGTCGAGTTGCTCGGCCCACGCAGCCGGATCTACGCTGTGGATCGGGACGCGCGGGCGGTCGCGACACTCGCGGGCTGGGCCGCGCGGGAGGCGCCCAACGTGACCCCGGTGACGGCCGACTTCACGCGTCCGCTCGATTTCCCGGGCCTCGAACCGTCGACCCTCGATGGTCTGCTGCTCGCCAACTCGCTGCACTTCGTTTCGGATGCCGAGGCTGTGCTGGGGCGGCTCGCCGGGTGGGTGCGCCCGGGCGGTCGCGTGGTGGTGGTCGAATACGACCGCCGCGCCGCCAGTCGCTGGGTGCCCTATCCCATCCCGCTCGCGCGGCTATCGGCCCTCGTTGCCTCCGCGGGCTTCTCGGCGCCCACCGTCACGGGTGCGCGACCATCGGCCTTCGGTGGTGCCATCTACGTGGCTGCAGCTGACCGTCCTCATCCGACTTTCCGGCCTGCCCCCACCGGCGTTTGAAGGCGCTTCCGCTCGGCCGCGAGCTCGGGAATCGTGTCCACGAAGATGGTCGGCTGGAGCTGAGGTACTCTCGGTTCGATCGTATGCGCTCGACCATCCGATGCACCGTCCATCGGGTGCGGCCCCAGCCCACGTGCGTAGACACAAGTCATCGCTCCCTCCGTACGGTCTTCGATCGGCTGTCTATTGATTCGTCGTTCGGGAGGGGCCAGAATCGACACGACGACGCCCTGGCTCGATGGTCCACCCAATGGAATCTCGGCATAGACAACGGGCGAACCGCGGGGAATGTTTCCAGGATACCCATGAGCAAGAACCTCATCGCCAAGGCCGCGATTTCGATCAAGGCCCCCAGCACGAGGGTCTGGGACGCGCTTGTCACGCCCGCGGCCATCAAGCAGTACATGTTCGGTACCAACGTGGTCTCGGCTTGGAAGGAGGGCAGCGCGATCGTCTGGAAGGGTGTGTGGCAAGGCAGGTCGTATGAGGACAAGGGCGTGATTCTTCAACTCAAACCAGCCCGCACGCTTCAGTACACGCACTTCAGCCCGCTGTCCGGCCTCCCTGACCAGCCGGGCAGCTACCATACGGTGACCATCGAGCTGTCCGCCCAGGGTCCCGAAACGCGTGTTTCACTGTCTCAGGACAACAATTCCACCGAACAGGAACGCGAGCACTCGGAGAAAAACTGGGAGATGATGCTGGCGGGCTTGAAGCGATTCGTGGAAGGCGCGTGACGCCGAGTGGTGTCAGGTCGTCGCTGCGTGGGGATGGAACGCGCAGCTGCACCGCATCCTCGCGGCGTCGGGCGCACCCGGGAACACGTGGTAGTACATGGCCACGATCATCGGTATGAAGACCAGCGTGTTGTAGAAGAGGTGCAGCTCGACCCGCGGGATCCACAGCTGCACGATGCTTGTGGGGGCCGCGGCCCCGAACAGCGTCCGGCCCGCGATGACTTGACCTTGCAGCAGCGCGTGCTCGATGTGATGCCAGAACTGAATCGCGAGCGCCGCGACCCACCACGTGCGTGACCGGCCCACGAAGCCGGGCAGCAGCGTCCAGATGCCGACCAGCATGATCAGCGCATAGCCATAGTGCAGCACCTCGGAGTGCACGAGCCAGGGGAATGCCTGGCCCAGCACACCCCGCGCCTGGTGCAGCGGCCATTTCAGCACGTACACCTGATAAGCCTGCACCAGATGCTCGGCCCAGTGGGCGAGGACGACGACCATGAACGCCTGCAGGACCCGCTTGTGCCACGGGCCATTGAGCCTCCCGAGGAACGAGTCGGTGAGAGCGGTGTCTGTCATGGCGCGCATATTATGCGCCGACCCGGCGAGGGGCGGCAAGGGCTCTTGCCGAGACGGCGTGCGGCCGCCAGAATCGGGGGGCCCGGTCCACGCAGCAACCCGCGGCGAGAGAGGGAACCGTGCAGGTTGAGAGCTACGACGCCATCGTGGTGGGATCGGGGATCTCCGGCGGTTGGGCCGCCAAAGAGCTGACGGAGAAAGGGCTCCGCGTCCTGCTGCTCGAGCGGGGCAAGAACGTCGAGCACATCAAGGACTACGTCAACGCGACCAAGGCTCCGTGGCAGTACCCCCATCGCGGCGGGCGCACCCGGGCGATGGAGCTGGCTTACCCGGTGCTGAAGCGGGACTACCCGCTGAACGAGAAGAACCTGGACTGGTGGGCTTCGGACCAGGAGTCGCCCTACACCGAGGTGAAGCGGTTCGACTGGTTTCGCGGCTATCACGTGGGCGGCCGCTCGCTCATGTGGGGCCGTCAGAGCTATCGCTGGAGCGACTTCGATTTCGAGGCCAACGCGCGCGAGGGGATCGCGGTCGACTGGCCGATTCGCTACGCTGACATCGCTCCCTGGTACGATCACGTCGAACGCCACGCGGGCATCTCCGGGTCCCGGGAGGGGCTGCCGCAACTCCCGGACGGACAGTTCCAGCCGCCCATGCCGCTCAACTGCGGCGAGGAGATGATCGCCGGGCGGCTGCAGCGACAATTCGGCGGCCGGCGTCGGATCATCCCCGGTCGCACGGCCAACCTCACGCGACCGCTGCCGGGACGCTCCCCCTGTCAGTACCGCAACGCCTGTTGGCTGGGGTGCCCGTTCGGCGGGTACTTCAGCACGCAATCCTCCACGTTGCCCGCCGCCGTGGCCACCGGCCGGCTGACCCTCAAGCCGTACGCGATCGTCACTGAGGTGCTGTACGACCGCGACCGCAAGCGCGCCACCGGCGTTCGGGTGCTCGACGCGGTGACCGATCAGACCACCGACTACAGTGCCCGGGTCGTCTTCCTGTGCGCGTCGACGTTGAATTCGACGTGGCTGTTGCTCCGCTCCGCCACCGACGTGTGGCCCGGAGGTCTGGGGAGCAGCTCCGGCGAGCTGGGGCACAACCTCATGGACCACCACTTCCGGGTCGGGGCGCAGGGCCGGCTCGAGGGACTCGACGACAAGTATCAATTCGGGCGCCCACCCACGGGATTCTATATCCCGCGCTACCGGAACCTGTTCGGCGACAAGCGCGACTATCTGCGCGGCTTTGGCTACCAGGGGGGCGCCAGTCGTCAGGGGTGGTCGCGCGCGGTGGCCGAGCTGGGAGTGGGGGGCGCGTTCAAGGACGCCATGGCGCAGCCGGGTCCGTGGAGCATCGGCGCCACCGCATTCGGCGAAATGCTCCCGAACCATGCGAACCGAGTCTCGATCGACACCGCGCGCAAGGACAAGTGGGGCCTGCCGGTGCTCGCGATCGATTGCGCGACCGGCGAGAACGAGCGCCTCATGCGCCGGGACATGATGAACGACATGGCGGAGATGCTCGAGGCCACCGGCGTGAAGCAGGTCCGCACCTACGACCGGGAATACTTTCCCGGAATGGGGATCCACGAGATGGGGACGGCGCGGATGGGTCGGGATCCGAAGACGTCGGTGCTGAACGCGCACAACCAGGTGTGGGACGCCCCGAACGTGTTCGTGACGGACGGTGCCTGCATGACATCGACGGCGTGCCCCAACCCGTCGCTCACGTACATGGCGCTGACGGCGCGCGCGGCGGACTTCGCCGTGAGCGAGCTCACGCGGCACAACCTCTAACTCGCACGGTGGCTCGATGGAATCCATGATCGATCGGCGTGAAGCCATCCGCCGGGTTACCGCCCTGCTCGGCGGAATGGCGCTCGTCGGGGGGGGGAGCTCGCTTGTCAGCGCGTGCGAGCAGGCGCAGCGCGGTGCCGCGGGGGCGCGCGGGGGGGCGGGGACCTTTACGACCCGGGACATCGCCTTTCTGGACGAGATCGCGGAGACGATCCTACCCGAGACCAAGACGCCGGGGGCCAAGGCCGCCCAGGTCGGCCCGTTCATGGCGTTGATGGTGACTGACACCTACGACGAGCGTGAACAGGCCACCTTCCGCGACGGGATGCGCAAGCTGGACGAGGCGTGTAAAGCGATGCATCATGCGGCGTTCCTGGACGCGACGCCGCCGCAGCGGCTGGTCCTGCTCGAGCAGCTCGACCGCGAGCAGAAGGCCTATATGGACGCGAGGCATGGGGACGATACGCCTGCCCACTACTTCCGCATGATGAAGGAACTGGCGCTGCTCGGCTACTTCACGTCGGAAATTGGCTATACGAAGGCGATGCGGTATGTCGAAGTACCCGGGCGCTTCGACCCGTGCGTGCCGTATACACCCGGCGACCCTGCCTGGGCGCCCCACGCGTAGGAGAGTCTATGATCTCGCATTGTCGGCGCTGGCTCGGTTTCAGTCTCGTGGCAATGGCCGCGCTCGTCGCCGGCACGCGCGACGTGGTGGCGCAGGAGGTCATCGACGCCAAAGCGGCCGCCTACCTGCGCGATCGGTATCTCGCAGACATGGACACTGTGCACGTCAAGATCATGGCGCTGGCCAACGCCATTCCGGCGGACAAGTACGCCTGGCGCCCGGCTCAGGGTGTACGCTCGGTGTCCGAGGTTCTGATGCACGTGGCGTCCGAATGGCTGTTTTACGGTCCGCAATCGGTGGGAGCCAAGCCGCCTGCCGACTTTGGGCCGCCGCAGCAAACCCTGCCCAAGCTCGAGAAGGATTTTACCACAAAGCCCCAGGTGCTCGAGCAACTCGCCAAGGGGTGGGCCTACTACGTCGCGCAGATGAAAGCGGTGGATGCTGCCAAGCTCACGGGCCGCTACGCGCCTTGGAACACCACGCTCGCGGAGGCGGCGTTCGGGATGACGGGCGATCAGCACGAACACCTCGGGCAGCTGATCGCGTACGCCCGCTCGGTGGGGGTGCGACCGCCGTGGAGTAAGTAGCGCTATTTTTCCTGATACCGCACGGCCAGCGCAGTTCAGCGCTGGCCGTTTGTTTTTCGGTTCACCGGGGCTTGATCGCGAGCAGTCAACCCCACAGACAATCCAACCGAGGCAGAGAGCCCGTGAGCCGTATGATCGAGGCACGCAATCCGATCGGGGAATTGGTAACAGGGCGAGAGTGGGACCAGTTGCGGGACGCGCTGCGGCCGATGCACCCGTCGGACATCGCAGACGTCATCATCGCGCAGCCGACCGAAACGGAGGGGATAATCTTCCGCCTGCTTCCGAAAGAGAAAGCGGCGCGGGTGTTTGCCTATCTCCCTCCGGCGGAGCAGCGCCAGCTGCTCGACTCGCTGTCGAACGAGCAGGTGCGCCACCTGCTCGACCTGATGAGCCCGGACGACCGGACGCATCTGCTCGAGGAAATGCCCGCCGAGGTCACGCGGGAGCTGCTCTTGCAGCTCGATCCCCAGGAGCTTCGGGCCGCGCGTAAGCTGCTCGGCTACCCCGAAAATACTGCCGGCCGGTACATGACTCCCAAGTACGCTTGGATCTATCCGGATATGACCGCCGCGGCGGCGCTCGACAAGATCCGGCAGACCGGCAAAGGGAAGGAAACCCTCAATTGGATCTATGTCATCGATGCCGGTGGCAAGCTGATGGAGGATATCCGTCTCGCGAATTTGGTGCTCGCGCCCGCCGAGTCGAACGTCATGGGGATCGACGATCCCGAGCTGGTCTCGGTGCGGGCCACGGACGACCGTGACAGCGTCCTGAAAGCGTTCGAGAAATACGACCGTGCGGTGCTGCCCGTGACCGATGATCGCGGCTACATGCTGGGCATCATCACCGTGGACGACGTGCTCGACATCGCGGAGCAGCGTGCGACCGAAGACATCCAGAAGCTCGGCGGATCGGAGGCCCTCGGCGCGTCGTACCTCGACGTGAGGTTCAGCACGGTGCTGCGCAAGCGCGGCGGCTGGCTGGCGGCGCTGTTTCTCGGCGAAATGCTTACCGCGACCGCGATGGGCTATTTCGAAGCGGAGATCGCGCGCGCCGTGGTGCTGGCGCTGTTCGTGCCGCTGATCATCAGCAGCGGTGGCAATTCCGGCTCGCAGGCGACGTCGTTGATCATCCGCGCTCTCGCGCTGCGCGAGCTGCGGCTGCAGGACTGGTGGAAGGTGTGCGGCCGCGAAGTCGCCGCCGGTCTGGTCCTGGGCGCGTTTCTGGGCGCCATCGGCTTCCTCCGCATCGTGCTGTGGCAGCGCCTGCGCTTCGTCGACTACGGCCCGCACTACCTGCTGGTGGCCCTCACGGTGTGCGGGGCCCTGATCGGAGTCGTTGGCTTCGGCACACTCACCGGAAGCATGCTGCCGTTCATTCTGCGAAAGCTCGGCTTCGATCCCGCCACCGCATCGGCGCCGTTTGTCGCCACGCTGGTAGATGTCACAGGCCTGTGCATCTACTTCGGGGTGGCGCTCTTGATTCTGCGCGGAACGTTGTTGTAGCGGTCAGGTTCACAGACGCCAATCAATCGGCAGTCACTGCGGTAGTGTGACGTGAAACCGAGAAGCGAAAAGGGATGACCGCGAACAAGCGGCTCGGCCTTGCTGCCCTGAGCGCCCTGGTGGCGACAACCACCGGCGCGGCGGTCGTCTGCGGGCAGACGGCGGGCGCGGACAATGGCGCCCGCGCCGTCATCCCTACCTTCTCGTATACCGGCGAGCTCGTCCAGGACGCCGTCGACGGCACTCGGCGCGGTTCGGCCTTGGTCGGCGCGGCGGGCGTGCAGGTCACACTGTTGCTGGGGCGCCTCGTCGGGTGCCATGGGGCGCAGCTGTTCGTGTTCGCCCTCGGCACACACGGCGGTGCGCCGAGCGAGCTGGTGGGCGACGTGCAGGGCGTGAGCAACCTCGAGGCGCCCGCCGACGTGCAGCTCGAGGAAGCGTGGCTGCAGCAGAACCTGCTCGGTAATCGCCTGTCGTGGCTTGTCGGGCGCTACGACCTGAATTCGGAGTTCTACCGACTGCAGTCGGGGGCGCTGTTCATCAACAGCTCGTTCGGGATCGGCCCGGAACTCGCGCACAGCGGCGCGGCCGGGCCGTCGACCTTCCCCAACACCGCGTTCGGCACGCGCGTCGACTTCAAGCCCTCGCGGAATGTCGCGTGGCGGGCGGCCCTCCTCGACGGCGTGCCGGTCGACCGCCCGGGGGAGGGCATCCGGTTGTTCGCGCCGGGGGACGGCGCCCTGCTCGTAGGGGAGGTAGCGCTGCTCGAGCGTCCTGACATGGGGGGCGTGCCGCGACAGCGGCGTTTCGGAATCGGCCGCGGGCTCATGCGTTCCTATGCCGCGAAGGTCGCGCTCGGCGCCTGGTACTACACGGCGCGATTCCACGATCTCAGCGACACGACGCAGCATCGAGGCAGCGGTGGCGCATACCTCATCGGGGATCTGAAGGTGCGGTCGGTAACCGCGTTCGTGCAGCTCGGGTTGGGTGATGGGCGCGTGAACCAGATCGGCGGCTACGTAGGCGGTGGGCTCACGTTCACCGGGCCACTCCCGAGCCGCGCGCAGGACATGGCTGGGCTGGCGGTGGCCGCCGCCCGGAATGGATCGCACTACGAGCGCGCCCAGACGGCGGCCGGCATTCCCACAGTGGGGGAGACCACCGTGGAGCTCACTTATCTTGCAGCGATCGGCTCCTGGCTGACCCTACAGCCCGACCTGCAATATGTGATCCATCCCGGGGGCACACGGACGACGCGGAATGCTGTGGCGCCAGGGCTACGCATCGCGGTATCGCATTGATGCGCCATCTTGGCCGGGTGCGCCGCTATGCCTTCCTCCCGAACCGCTCGAAGCGGTACGCGAGTTCCGGACCTTCGTCCCTCTCATACGCGAGCTGGGCCACGAGCAGCGTGAACGGCTCGCTGTACCGGGCGATCCGTAAGGGCCCAGCGTCTACAGGATCGAACCCCACGTCGCGGATCAGCGTAGCGGCAGTCTTTTTGCTCCTGGCATCGTCGCCGCAGTAGACGAGGCTGGGTCTCCTGGTTTTGCGCCGAGCCTCGAACACACCAAACAGCACCTCGCTCGGCACCGTGTTGAACGCGGAGACGACCCGACCTCTGGGAAGCTTCTTTGCAAGCTCCTCGGCACCGGAAGAGGTGTGCGCGATGACGAGGGCAGTGTCGTCGGCATTCATCGGGAGCGAGCAGCTGACGATGACCTTGCCCGACACATCGCCCGCTTGTTTCAGCACGTCGTCGACTCGGGACCAGTGCACGGCCAGCAACAGTGCGTCTGCTTTGCGGGCGGCCTCACCCGGGGAGCCAGCCCGCGCGTTCCCCTGCGCCTCGCGGGCGAGTCGCTTCAGTTTTTGCTCGCTGCGCGCGTAGCTGAATACCACCTCATGCCCGGCGCGCGCGAACAGCGTTCCAAGTTTGCCGCCCATCAGTCCCGAACCCAGGATCCCGACTCGCATGTCAGAGACCCGTCCGTTTCTCCAGCGCTTCGGGGTAGCGCGCGCCCTGGATTGTGATCTGCGAGGCGGCGGTTTCGATTTCGCGGAGATCATCGGGCGTCAGCCGGATTGCCGCGGCGCCGATGTTCTCTTCCAGGCGCGCCAGTTTGGTGGTGCCCGGGATGGGGACCATCCACGGCTTCTGGGCGAGTAGCCACGCGAGCGCGATTTGCGCCGGCGTCGCCCGCTTCCTTTCCGCAATCCTCCGCAGGACGTCTACGATGGCCTGATTGGCTCTGCGGGCCTCAGGCGTGAAGCGCGGCACGATGTTCCGGAAGTCGGAGCTCACAAACGTCGTCTTCTCGTCAATCGTGCCCGTCAGGAACCCCTTGCCGAGGGGACTGAAGGGCACGAATCCGATGCCGAGCTCCTCGAGGGTTGGCAGCAGCTCTTCTTCCGGGCGCCTCCACCACAGTGAATACTCACTCTGCACGGCGGTGACCGGTTGGACGGCATGGGCCCGGCGGATCGTGCGCGCGCCGGCTTCGGACATGCCGAAGTGCTTCACCTTGCCCTGCGCAATCAATTCCTTGACCGTGCCCGCCACGTCCTCGATCGGGACGTTCGGGTCGACCCGATGCTGATAGTAGAGATCCAAGACGTCTGTCCTGAGCCGTTTCAGCGAACCTTCGACGCTCTGCTGGATGCGCTCGGGCCGGCTGCCCTGCACCTGCTGCCCGTTCTCGATTTTGATGCCAAACTTGGTGGCAATCACCACCTGAGCGCGCACTGGCGCCAACGCTTCCCCAACGAGCTCTTCGTTGGTGTACGGACCGTAAATCTCGGCGGTATCGAAGAATGTGACGCCGCGTTCCACGGCTGTACGGATGAGTGAGATCATCGCCTGTTTGTCCGGGGGGATACCGTAGCTCTGGCTCATCCCCATGCAGCCGAGCCCGAGAGCCGAGACTTCCAGGCTACTCTTTCCGAGTTTGCGCCTTTGCATGCTGTCTCTCCGAATGGTTCTCTCTTTTCGGGTTGTGCACTGGATCGCAACCCTCGATGTAGGTGAGCTCGCGGCGCTCGGCGGCACACCGCAGCATGAGCGCGCCTCGACTCATGTCGCCTCGCCCGATGAACTCGCGGGGAAAGTGCAGTCGGGGCCCCAGGACCACTTTCAGGGGCTCGACGTACTTCGTCGTCGCGATACTACCGAGCAAGACGGCGGCGTCCGTGGGACGTAGCTGTTCGAACAGCCGGGCGGCATCGCGCTGCAACGGGCGGGTGTAGCGCCGATCGTTCGGATCGACCGGAATCCGCGCGATCGCCCGGAGCCCGTCGAGATCGATGACGGCATGGGGAGGGCACAGTCCCAAGCCCGAGCCCGCTCATGAAGGTGTAGACCTCGCCGATCGTCGCCCCTTCGCGCGATCGCAGGCGTTGCGCTAGCGCCGAGCGGGCGTCCTTTCGCAGGAGAAACCCGGCACGCTTGCCTGAGGAATTGGCGGGCGAGAGCAGAAAGACCTGGTGACTCGGGGACATTGGCAGCCTCAATCTAAGCGGACTATTCTTTCAAAGTATGCCGGGACTCCGCGGCAAGGCACCGAAGCGCGCGAGCGCCGAACCCGAGTCGATCGTCGTCGCGGGGCGCGAGATCGTCGTCTCGAACCCCGCTAAAGTGCTCTTCCCGAAGCCGAAATACACGAAGCTCGATCTCGTGCGCTACTATCTCGCGGTCGCCGAGGGAGCGCTGCGTGGGGCCGGCAGCCGGCCCAACGTGCTGGTGCGCTATCCCAACGGTATCACCGGTGAGTTCTTCTATCAGAAGCGGGCGCCGGAGTCACGCCCGCCTTGGATCGACGTAGTCACGCTGCGCTTCCCCTCGGGCCGCACGGCGGAGGAAGTCGTGCCGCGCGACGCCGCCGCGCTCGCGTGGCTCGCCAATCTCGCGTGCCTCGAGCTGCATCCGCATCCTGTACGCGCCGACGACCTGGATCATCCCGACGAGCTCCGCGTGGACCTCGATCCCGTGCCCGGCGTGAAATGGCCCCAAGTATGCGAGGTGGCGCGCGTGGCCCGAGCGGCCCTGCAGGACGTCGGGCTCATGGGATGGCCGAAAACGTCCGGCTCCCGTGGCATGCACGTCATCGTGCGCATCGAGCGGAAGTGGACCTTCGACGAGGTCCGCCGCGCGGCGCTAGCGCTGGCGCGCGACGTGGAGCGCCGCGCCCCCACGCTCGCGACCAGCAAATGGTGGAAGGAAGAGCGCCACGGGGTGTTCGTGGACTACAACCAGAACGCCAAGGACCGCACCGTGGCGTCGGCTTACTCCGTGCGGCCGACGCCCGATGCGCGCGTCTCGGCGCCGCTCACCTGGGACGAAGTGAAGAGCGCCGAGCCTGCCGACTTTACGCTGGCCACGATGCCCAAGCGGTTCGCGAAAGTCGGCGACCGCCACGAGGGGATCGACGCGGCGCCTGGGTCGCTCGAGGGCTTGCTCGAGCTCTCGGCCCGACACGAGCGCGACGGGCAGGGGGACGCGCCGTGGCCGCCGCACTATAAGAAGCAGGCCGGCGAGCCACCGCGCGTGCAACCGTCCAGGGCCCGTGGGGCCGGCGCGCGCGCCCCCAAGTACCCATTGATCGAAATCGGACGTGCCAAGCGCAAGCAGGACGCGCTCGCGGGGCTCAAACGCTGGAAGGCGCGTCACCCCAAAGCGGCGAAGTACCTGAAGCGCGCCGACGTGCTGGTCGATTCGATGCGCGGCCGCTCTTCCACCTGGACGCGGATCCGCGTGAACCTGCAGCACGTGCCGCCCAAGCTCCGGCCCCGTCAGGAGCGCCTCGACCCGGACGAGAAGACTTTGTCGAGCTGGTAGGGGCGGGTGACGTCGAGCTGGTCGTACCGGCAGTCGGCGGGCCGCTTGTCGGGCCGCCAGCGCAGGAAGGTCGCGGCGTGGCGGAAGCGATCGCCCTGCAAGTGGTCGTACTTCACCTCGCACACGCGCTCGACGCGCAGCGGCTCCCAGGAGAGATCCTTACCGGCGCTCCAGCGGCTTTGTCCTCCGGGCATCCGGCCGCTCTCCGCGTCGGCCTCCGCCCACGCCCGCCAGGGATGCTGCTCCAGCGCGTTCTTGCGCAGCGGCGCGAGCTCTTTCACGAGCTGCTTGCGCATCGCCATCGTGAACGACGAGGTGACGCCGACGTGCTGCAGCTTGCCGCGGTCGCCGTACAGGCCCAGCAGGAGCGAGCCCACCGCGTCCTTACCGGATTTGTGCCAGCGGAATCCCGCCACCACACAGTCAGCGGTGCGCGCGTGCTTCACCTTGATCATCGCGCGCTTGCCGGGCTGGTAGGTGAGCTCCGCCGGCTTGGCGATCACGCCATCCAGGCCTGCGCCCTCGAATTGCTCGAGCCACTGCTCGGCGATGGCTCGGTCTCGCGTCATCGGCGTGAGATGAAGCGGGGAGCGGATCTTCGCGAACACCTGCTCGAGGAGCGCGCGACGCTCGCTCTGCGCGATCGCCATGCGGTCGCGCCCGTCCGAGGCGAGCAGGTCGAATGCGACGAAGCTCGCCGGCGTCTCCTTCGCGAGCTTGGCCACGCGCGAGGCGGCGGGGTGCAACCGCATTTGCAGCGCGTCGAAGTCGAGCCCGTGCGACATCGTGATCACGATCTCGCCGTCGATCACGCAGCCCTTGGGCAGCTGCGCGAGCAGCCCGTCGTGGAGCTCGGGGAAATAGCGGTCGAGCGGCTTCAGGTCGCGGCTCTGGATGTAGACGTCCGAGCCGCCGCGAAACACGATCGCGCGGAACCCGTCCCACTTCGGCTCGAAGAGAAAGCTCCCGCCCTCTGGCAAGGCGTCGGCCAGTTTGGCGAGCATCGGCTCGATCGGCGGGGCGATGGGGAATTGGTCTTTGGCGCGTCGAGGCATACTGATAATACACCGCCGCCCTCGCGCGTGTGAAGATCGCGCCCGATATTGCCGCGTGGCTCGAAGTCGTCGTCCCCTCACGCTCGGGATCATTGCGCTGCTCCTGCGTCTCGCCCAGCGTCATGAACCGGATCGCGGACTCAATGACTCGGGAGAATCCTGTGGCGGAACACGTTCACAGAATGGAAGGGGCTGCGCGAGGCGAAGGTCCTTCAGAGCGCCGGCACCCGCCCGATGCGCACGCTGGGCACGGGGCCCACATGGTGCAGGACATGCTGCGACGGTTCATCGGGTCGGCGATCCTCACCGTCCCGATCATCCTCTACTCGCCGCTGGGCATCTCGCTCTTCGGCCGCGAGCTCGCGCCGCCATTTGGGCTGTCGTCCGGGCTCCTGGGTTTCGTCCTAACGTCAATCGTCGTCTGGTGGGGCGGGTGGCCATTCGTGTCGTCCGCGGCGCGCTCGCTGCGACAGGGCGAGCTCACGATGATGACCCTAATCGCGACCGGCATCCTCGTGAGCTACGTCTACTCGACTGCGGTCACCTTCGGGTTCCCGGGCGAGCCGTTCTACGATGCCGCGGCGATGTTGACCACGTTCAGCCTGCTCGGCCACTGGTTGGAGATGCGCAGCCGCTTCGCCACCGGTCGGGCGGTGGAGGCGCTGCTCGAGCTCGCGCCGCCTACCGCGCGGCGGGTGCGGAATGGACAAGAAGAGGAAGTGCCGCTCGAAGCCGTCGCGGTGGGCGACATCCTTGCCGTTCGGCCAGGCGACACGATCCCGGTGGACGGCGTCCTGATCGAAGGCTCGAGCTACGTAGATGAATCGATGCTCACCGGAGAGCCGGTGCCGGTCGCGAAGGGGCCGGGCGACGAAGTCGTGGGCGGGACGCGTAACCAGCAGGGAGCGTTCCGGTTCCGCGCGACCAAGGTCGGAGCTGATACGGCCCTGGCTCGCATCGTCGCCATGGTCCGGGACGCGCAGTCCTCCAAGGCGCCGGCGCAGCGCCTGGCTGACCTTGCCGGCAAGTACTTGGTCATCGTGGCGCTCGCGTCCGGGATCGTCACGTTCCTGATCTGGCTCGTGTTTGGACACCAAGGCGTCGCGTTCGCGCTGTCGGCTGCGGTGGCGGCCATCGTGATCGCCTGTCCGGACGCGCTCGCGCTCGCGACTCCGACGGCGATCACGGTCGGCGTGGGGCGGGCAGCACGGGCTGGCGTGCTGTTCAGAAACGCCACGGTTCTCGAGGCGGCCGCCAAAGTAGACACAGTTGTCTTCGACAAGACCGGCACGCTCACCGAAGGCCGGCCGTCAGTGACGGACGTCATTCCTGCGGCCGGCGTGGAGGACGCAGAGATTCTCCGGCTCGCCGCTGCAGCGGATGCGCAGTCGGAGCACCCACTCGCTTCAGCCGTAGTCGAAGCTGCCAAGAAGCGAGCCCTTGTCGTGGATCCGCCCTCCCACTTCGAGGCCGTCCCGGGTAACGGCGTAAAGGCGACCGTGAGCGGTCGCGCCGTGCTGGTCGGTAATAGAAAGCTGCTTGAGCGGAACGGCGTCTCGCCGGGGCTCGAGGGCGAAGCCGAGAGGCTGCGAGCGGAAGCCAAGACCGCGCTCTACGTGGCGGCGGACGGCCGGGTGCTCGGTCTCATCGCAGTCGCCGATCGGATTCGTCCGACCGCAAGCAGTGCCGTTTCGGCGCTCCACCACCTCGGCATCCACGTCCTGCTCCTGACGGGGGACAGCCGCGCCACCGCCGAAGCAGTCGCCCGCACGCTCGGCATCGATGATGTCCGCGCGGAGGTATTGCCAGCTGACAAGGCTGTCGAGGTCCGGCGACTCGAGGAACAAGGCCGCCGGGTGGCCATGGTTGGAGATGGGGTAAACGACGCGCCGGCGCTGGCGGCGGCGACGGTCGGCATTGCAATCGGCGCGGGAACCGACGTTGCGATTGAGACCGCTGGAATCATCCTGATGAAGGACGACCCGGCCGACGTCCCGGTGGCGCTGGTTCTTGCCCGCCGCGCGCACCGCAAGATCGAGCAGAATCTTTTCTGGGCCGCGATCTACAACTTGATCGCGATCCCGCTCGCTGCAGGCGCGTTGTATCCGTCGCTCGGCATCCTGCTCAAGCCGGCGTGGGCGGCGCTCGCGATGAGCGCGAGCACGATGACGGTGACGGTGAATGCCCTGTTCCTTCGACCCCCCCCATGAGAACGGAGCCGCTCATCCAGCCTCGGCATTGATGCGAGGATCGCGACGTCATAGTCCCATTACTGCGTAACGGTAATCGTCCCTGTGAACCCGGCGTACTGCGGCAAGGATGGGGGATGGAGGGCACAGTGGTAGCCGTATGTGCCCGGCGCGGTGAATACAAAGTGATACGACCCTCCGGCGGCCCCTCCACCACCATACTGGCCGCCGCCGCTCGGCGCGCTGAGGGTCCCGCTGTTCCACGCGCCCGCGTCGCTGGTGGTGGTATGGGCCGAGGGGCCGTTGTTCGTCCACTGAACCGTCGTACCAACCTTGATCGGCAGTGCGGCAGGCGAGAAAGCGAAGTCTTGAATTGTCACGCACGCGACTGTTGCGCTTGACGTGCACGCCGACCCGCCGCCCCCTGGTCCGCTGGAATTCGTGCAGGCGACGGTCGCGAGGAGGAGTGCTAGCAAGCCTGGATGACGGTTCATGGGCCCTCCAATCAAATGGCAGTCCAAAATTACGGGGCGCTCAACGTGCTCACGCCGCGCAACACGACAGCTTCGCGACATCCTTCGTGAACGCCTGCGCCGCGAGCTTGATGCCCTCCGAGAGTGTCAAGTACGGATGGAGGGTGGCGGTGACCTCGTCGATCGTGAGCCCAAGCTTCGTCGCGAGGGTCGGCTCGGTGATCATCTCCCCGGCTTCGGCTGCGAGGATGTGCGCGCCGATGAGTTTCTTGGTACCGGCATCCGCCACGAGCTTGATGAATCCCCGGGTGTCATGCGCCGCGAGTGCCCTCGGCACGTGCTCGAGCGGCAGCTTGGAGACGAGCGGCTCGATCCCCTGGGCGCGTGCCTCGCTCTCAGTAAGGCCGACGGAGGAGACAGCGGGATCGGTGAAGGTGACTTTGGGCAGCGCCGAGAGATCGTAGCGGCGTTCGTTCCCGGTCAGGGCGTTCTCAGCCGCCAGTGCACCGGCGTAGGCCGCCACATACACGAACATCGGGTCGCCGATCACGTCGCCTGCGGCATACACGTAGGGATTCGTCGTCTGCAGAAACTCGTCGACGACGATTTGTCCCTTCGTGCCGAGGGTGACGCCGATGGTTTCGAGCCCGAAGCCCGCCGTGTTGGCTCGGCGACCCGTGGCGACCAGCAGCTGTTCGGCGCGTCCAATGCGCGCGGCGGAACTTGCGCGGTACTGGACCTCGTAGCCATCCCTGCCCCTGCTCACTCGATTAACCCTGACGTCGGTGTAGACCTCGAGCCCCTCCGACCGGAGGTAGTCTGCCAGGGCGTTGCTGATATCCGGGTCTTCAACGGCGACGATGCGGGGCAGCGCTTCGAGGACCGTCACCCCCACACCGAGCCGCGCGAACATCTGGGCCAGCTCGAGACCCACGGCGCTCCCGCCGATCACGACGAGGGAGTGGGGAAGCCGCTCCAACGCCATCGCCGACGCGTTGTCCAGGTAGCCGGCCTCGGCGAGACCTGGGATCGGCGCTGCCCAGGGAGACGAGCCAGTGGTCACCACGATCTTGCCCGCAGTCAGCGTACGACCACTGGCGAGGCGAACCTCGCGATTGGAGACGAAGGCGGCGCGCTCCTGGAACAGAGTGATGGAAGAGTAGGCCCGCAGCACGTCCCAGTACTTCGCCTGCCGCAGCTCGGCCACGAGCGCATCCTTCTCGGCCCACACCGTCGGCCAGTCGGGCTGTCCGTCGGTCGCGGGGATTCCCCGAAACCCGTGATGGACCCTGCGGTGCTGCGCCTCGGCTGCGCGGATCAGCGTCTTCGACGGCACGCAGCCGACGTTCACGCATGTCCCCCCGAGCGTGCCACCCTCGGCCAACGCAACGCGGGCACCGAGGTCCGCGGCTTTAATCGCAGCGGCGAACCCCGCCGAGCCACCCCCTACAACCAGGAAGTCAAACTCGCCGCCACCACTTGGGATCACGGTCGGCGCCTCGGTCACTGGCCGCCTCCGGGAGCCTTCGACGTGTCTGGCAGGATGGTAGCGCCGAAGCCCGTGAGCTTTGTCAGGTGCGCGGCGATCTGCGTGGGGCTGACCTGCCGCGGGTCGTAGCGCACGACGCCGAGACTGTCGTCCAACGTCACGGTGGCGCTGTACACGCCCGGAAGCCGCTTCAACGCGAGCCGCGCGGTCGTGGGACAGCTCCCGCACGTCATCTTCGAGATGTGCAGCCGAACCGTGGCCGTATCCGGAGTCTGGGCAGCGATGCCCAGATTCTGCAGGTTGGCTCCAAGGATTCGTCCGCACACAGCGGGCACAAGAAAGCCGCGCCCGTGAGTCCGGCGGTGACGAGGAGCCCTGCCTTGGCTGATGACAACATGGTCAACCTCCTGCGGGACGAGCCCGCGTGACGTACTTCCCCCCAATCCACTCCGGGACGCAGCCGAGGAAGCAACTTCCCACCGCCACCACGAGGCCGATCGAGCCCCAACGATCTGGCCCGAGCGGCAGGACGCCCAACCCGTAGGTGAGCGTCACGACCGCACCGAGCAGAAGGAAGGGACCAGTGAAGTAGCAGTGGAGGCGGCCACAGCGGGCTGCGTTGACGAGGCACGCGGTGCCAGCCACTGAGAGCGCCGCCGTCCATAGTATGGTGCGCCAGATCGGGCCGACGACGTAGCCGGCGACGAACGCGATCAGGGGTAGTCCCCAGAGCACGAAACGCCCGACCGTTCGGCCAGTCAGATCGCGTTGATCGGGCGTGGAGCAGCAATCGGCCATGGGCGACGTCCTAGTTGAGTAGAAACTTCGACCACCAGGGGAACGTGAGCAGCGGGATCGAGACGATCGTCGCCGTCCACAGCGCCCATTTCATCCGGCGGCGGGCGATCGGCGAGGCGCACAAGGTGCCAGGCACGCACGCCCGCTTCTCCTCACCGCGCAGCACGACGAAGCCGAAGCCGAGCGCCAGCACGGTGCCCGCGACGAAGTACGGCCGGAGCGGCTCGAACGTCGCAGCGAGCCCGGCGCCGCTCAGGCCCAACGCAACGGCGACGAGCGGTCCAGCGCAGCACAGTGTCGACACCACGGCCGCGACAACGCCGCCAGTGGCAGCGAGTGCCGTCTTAGTGACCGACGTCGTCATGGTCTTCCAATACCTCCAGGATCGGGCAGTCGTCCGTCGGCCGCCGCGCCGTGCACGCCGTGGCCAAACGCTCCAGCGTGCCCTTCATGCGTTGGAGATCGCGGATCCTCTGTTGGACGACTTCAATCTTCTGTCTGGTTTTCCGCTCGACGGCATCACAGGCGGCCCCGTGCCGGACGCGCAGCCCGAGCAACTCCTGGATCTCCTCCAACGAGAAACCGAGCTCCTGGGCGTGCTTAATGAAGCGGAGCCGCGCCACCGCGTCCTCAGCGTACTGGCGGTAGCCGGCCGGCGTCCGTCGCGGGGTCGGGAAGAGGCCCCGCCGCTCGTAATAGCGGATCGTCTGGATGTTCACGTGGGCCGCGCTCGCGATCTGTCCGATGGTGAGGGGCATGCTTCAGGATAAACCATATACCTAGGTGCAGGGTCAAGGGGGGACGTCTGGCCGCCGAGGAAAGGGGTATCAGACGTGGTCGCTGGGGAATCCGTGCAATGAGCCTGCCCCAATATGCGACCGGCGTCGTCATGCTCGCACTCTGCTGGTCTTCCGGCCCAAGCTGGGGATTGCTGCGTCTTCTGCTCGTGCGGTTCGGGCCGATGTCCGCCCAGTCAGACTGGGGGGACATGACTACGTTGGTGGCGTCGTAGTATATTGGGAGCGCGCATGAAACTCTCACTCGTCAGACTCGTCGCTACGCTGCTGCTGAGCGGCCAGATGTTGCCGGTTGGCCTGCCGTTGTTATGTGACCAAGTCCAGCGAGGGACGTCACCCAATTGCGAGCAGCAGATGGCGTTTCACCCGTCTGGGCCGGTTGTGGATGTCACGACCCACTCTGCCCCCTGCGCCAATCCTGCGTTCTGCGCGATCACGGCAACCGCGGCGCTCTCGTTGAAAGCGCGAATCTCCGTTTCTGTTCGAGAGTCTCACATCGTCTCCTTCCGTCTAGCCACGTTCGCTCCGGCTGATCTGCAGCCGCCTCTCCCTCCGCCGCCCCAAGCCTAACCTCTCCTAGGTGTAGTGTGCCCTGACGCTGCGCTCCGGCGAGCGTCAGACCGAATCCTTTGATGGCGTCGCGTCCCTGGGAGGGGACACCTATGCGAATCCGTATCCTTCGGCTCGCCGTCTTGGCAGCCGCCTTTTCTGTTGGCTGCGTAGTGCCCGCGACGAGACAGCAGCTCGCCTTGCCCAAGTCTCTCGCAACGGCCCCAGCCTACGAGGTGCCCGATCGTCTCCTCAGGCGCCGGACCGAGCTCGGGCTCACCGACGCGCAGGCGGCGAAGCTCGCCGCCCTCTCGGCCAATCTCCACACCCTGGAGGAGACCTGGCAGCGGCTCCGGGCCCTGGGGAGCTCGAAGCCTTGGATCGTCCCGACGGGCCGCCCGTTGCCGCAGCAGGCGTTTGATCGTGCGCTCAAAACGCTCACAGCGCCGCAGCGTGAACGCGCGGTGCAAGTGCTGGCCTCGAGCGCGGACTCGAGCGATTGAGCGCGCGCGACGCTCCCGCCCGTGGTCCTGCCCCTCCGGCTGGAGGGCCAGGCGTCCAAGGCCGCCGACACAGGTGCTCGGCCTACCTTGACGCGTCGCGCTCGCGTCGCGTCGGCCCCGGCCCTACCGCCGGGAACATCTTCGTGAGGACAGGCATGCGCATTCGACCGCTCGTCTGGCTGGCCGTGCTGGTCAGCTCGACACCACCAGTGTTGGCTCAGCAACCGGACGTGGAGAGCCCTCCAGTGACTAGCGACTCCGCCCTGCAGGCGCTCGTCGCCGAAGCGCTCGCCCGGAACCCGACCGTCGCGCAGCGGCAAGCAGCCGTCCGAGCCGCCACGCTCCGCATCCGACCCGCCGGTTCGCTGCCGGATCCGATGCTGACGGTCGGCGTGATGGACCTGGTGCTGCCGCACTTCGACTTCAACCAAAGCGACTTCACCGAGGCGGACTTGGAGCTGAGCCAAGAGATTCCTTGGCCCGGAGCGTTAGGCGCGCGCTCCGGGGTGATGCGCGCGGCCGCGGCCGGCGCGAGGGCCGAAGAGGGCACGGTCCGCCGGGACGTAATGACCGCGATGGCGGTCGCCTACTACCGCCTTGGCTACGCGGTGACGGCCCTGGAGACGCTGCGGCACCAGAGGGAGCTTCTCGAAGCCGCCGTCCAGCTCAGCACGACGCGCTACGCCACAGGCGCCGCGCCGCAAAGCGATCCCCTCCAGGCAAAACTGGCCCGGGATCGCCTGCGGTCCGAGGAGTTCGCATTGGAGAGCGAGCGACTCGCCGCGCTCGCCGCGGTGAATGCGCTGCGGAACCGGGCACCCGGAGACTCGGTCCCGGTCATCTCGATCGACCCGGCTGCGCTGCGTGCCGGGGCAGCGCCGCAGCCTCCTGCGGACTCGCTCGTTGCCCTCGCCCTCGCAACCCATCCCCGGCTCGCCGTTCGCCGGGCGGCAGTCGACGCGGCCACGCGCTCGATTCAAGTCGAGCGTCTCGGCGCCCGGCCTGACTTCACCCTGACGCTGCGCTACGGTTACCGACCGCGGGCGTTCAACTTCAACTTTCCGGACTTCTTCTCCGCCTTCGTAGGCCTGCGCCTTCCGGTGTGGGCGTGGCGCAAACAGAACCGGCTCGCCGACGCCGCCCGCGCGGATTCGACTGGAGCCGCGGCTGGGCTGCGCGACGCGGAGCTCCAGCTCAGTCGCGAGGTCACTGAAGGCGCTGCCCGAGTCCAGGCGTCACTGCAGCGCCTTGCGCTCCTCGTGGACGGCGTCCTGCCCAATGCGCGGGGGACCGTCGAATCGGTACTCCGGAGCTATCAGGTCGGTCGCGTCGAATTCCTGACGCTGCTGTCGGTCGAAGACGCGCGATACCGGGCCGAGCTGGAAGCAGTCGCCGTAGCAGCGGACTACCAGGCTCAACTCGTCATGCTGCGGCAGCTGACCGCAGGGGAGACGCAGCCGTGAAACAGATCCTTACCGGGCTGCTCTTCGCAGCCATGACGCTGACTGGATGCAAGAAGGCGCCCGCTCCGAGCCCGGAGATGGCGGGCATGAAGGACATGCAGGGGATGCCTGGAATGGCAGCTGCCGGCGCCGACACGTCGGGCGTCCCACTGGTTCGTGCCGAGGCTGCGAGGCTCGGCATCACGTTTGCTCGGGCCGCCGAGCGCCCGGTACGATCCGCGGTGCGGGCAGTCGGGATACTGAAGTACGCCGAACCCAACCTCGTGTACGTCAACGCTCGAGTCGGAGGCTGGGTCGAGCAGCTGTACGCCGACTACGTGGGCAAGCGCGTCGAGCAGGGAGAGCCGCTGCTCGCGCTCTATTCGCCCGACCTCGTGAGTGCGCAGGAGGAGTATCTGTTGGCGCGGCGACTGAAGGACGACACGCTCGCGGCTAGCGCTCGGCGTCGCCTCGCCCTGTGGGACATCCCGTCCGATCAAATCGACAGTCTCGAGACGAGAGGAAGCGTGACGCGCACGCTGTTGCTGCGCGCCCCCCGGAGCGGAGCTGTCACGGAGAAGATGGTCATCGAAGGCCAAGCGGTGAGGGCGGGGGACAACCTGTTCCAAATCGCCGACGCCCGAGTGCTGTGGGTGGACGTCGCAATCTTCGAGCAGGACGCGGCCGCCGTTCGCGTCGGCACCCGGGCTACGATCACCGTGGACGCGCTCCCGGGAGGGACGTTTCGCGGCAGCGTGACGTTCATCTACCCGCAGCTCGATGAGAAGACCCGCACCCTGACGGCCCGCGTCGCTGTGGACAACGTCGACGGCGCCTTGCGCCCGGGAATGTACGCGACGGCGGCGCTCGCGACGGCGGGCCGGCGGAGCGTGAGCGTGCCGCTCGAGGCGGTGCTGCCCACCGGGACGAAGGACCTGGTCTTCGTGAACCGCGGCGACGGCCGGTTCGTGCCCCGGGAGGTTCGTGTGGGGCTCCGCGGTGACTCGCTCGTCGAGATCGTCGAGGGCTTGAAGCCCGGCGACGAAGTCGTGGCCTCCGCGACGTTCCTGCTCGACTCGGAGTCGAACCTCGCCGCGGCGATTCAGGGACTCATGCTCCAGATGGGGATGGGCCTGAACATGGGCGGGATGGAGATGGGGAAAGGGGAAACGGGAAAGGGGAAGCGGCCATGATCGAGAAACTCATCGCGTGGTCCATCCGGCGCCGTGAGCTCGTGGCGCTCGGCGCGATCTTCGTGCTCGTGGCTGGCGTGTTCCTGCTGCGCACGATGCCGGTGGATGCGATCCCGGATCTCTCGGACACCCAAGTGATCGTTTACACCGACTACCCGGGCCAGGCGCCCCAAGTCGTCGAGGACCAGGTCACCTATCCGTTGCTCACCACATTCCTTGCCGTGCCAAAAGTGAAGGTTGTGCGCGGGCAGTCGATGTTCAGTTCGTCCTTCGTGTACGTGATCTTCCAGGACCGGACAGATCTCTACTGGGCGCGCTCCCGCGTGCTCGAGTACCTGAACGCGATTCAGGGCCGGCTCCCCGGCGGCGCCAAGACCCGGCTCGGACCGGACGCCACCGGTGTGGGCTGGGTCTATCAGTACGCCCTCGAGGGTCCCGGCTATTCGCCCGACCGGCTCCGCTCGATTCAGGACTTCCAGGTGCGCTACGCCCTGCAGTCCGTGGCGGGCGTGGCCGAGGTCGCGAGTCTCGGCGGGTTCGTGCGCCAATACCAGGTACTGCTCGACCCGGCCCGGCTCCTCGGCTACGGGGTAACGGCGCGCGAGGTCATCGCGCGCCCGGTGCGGGTCGGTGATGTGGCCCGGGTGACGATCGGGCCCGACCTGCGGCTCGGGATCGCAGAGCGAGATGGAAGAGGCGAGGCCGTCGGCGGGGTCGTGGTCATGCGCTACGGCGAGAACGCGTTGCGCGTGATCGACGGCGTGAAGCAGCGGATCGCCGAGATCGCGCCCGCACTGCCGGCCGGCGTCCGGATCGTGCCGACGTACGACCGCTCGGACTTGATTCACGGGTCCATCAAGACCCTGTGGCGTACCCTGCTCGAAGAATCGGTCATTGTCGCGCTGGTCTGCGCGGCCTTCCTGCTGCACGCGCGCAGCGCCCTCGTAGCGATCGCCACCCTGCCGCTCGGGATACTTGTCGCGCTCGCCGTTACGCGTTGGCTCGGGGTCAACGCCAACATCATGAGTCTGGGGGGCATTGCGATCGCGATCGGTGCGATGATCGACGCCGCGATCGTGATGCTGGAGAACCTCCACAAGCACATCGAGCATGAGCCAGAGCGCCCGCACTGGGAGCGCGTGCTCGCAGCCGCCCGGGAGGTGGGCCCTGCGCTCTTCATGTCGCTCCTCATCATTACGTTCGCGTTCCTACCCGTCTTCACGCTCGAAGACCAGGAGGGGCGTCTGTTCCGGCCGCTCGCGCTCACCAAGACCTTCGCCATGGCGGCCGCGGCGCTGCTCTCGGTGACGCTCGTGCCCGCACTCATGGGGTGGTTCGTGAAGGGAAAGATCCGGGCGGAGACGGAGAACCCGCTCAACCGCTGGGCCCTCCAGCTCTATCGGCCGGTGCTGCAATGGGCGCTGCGGGCCCGCTGGCTGGTGCTGGGCGGTGCCGCGGGCGTCCTGCTGCTGACGCTCCTTCCCTTTGCGGGTCTCGGCAGCGAGTTCATGCCGCCCTTGAACGAGGGCTCGCTGATGTACATGCCCAACACACTGCCGGCGGTATCCCTCACCACGCAGCGGCGCCTCCTTCGCGTGGAGGACAGTATCCTCATGACGTTTCCTGAGGTCGCGTCGGTGTGGGGCAAGGCGGGCCGGGCGAATACGGCCACCGACTGGGCGCCGATGTCCATGGTCGAGACCGTCGTAAACCTGAAGCCAGAGTCGGAGTGGCGGCCGGGGATGACCCAGGATCGCCTGATCGCCGAAATGGATCAACGGCTGCGTCTCACGGGCGCGGTCAACACCTGGACCATGCCGATCAAGAACCGCACGGACATGCTCTCGACCGGCGTGCGGACGACCCTCGCGGTCAAGATCTTCGGCCCCGACCTCCAGACCATCCAGCGCATCGGTCAGAATATCGAGCGCGCGCTCGCGCCGCTCCCCGGCACGGCGAGCGTCTACGCCGAGCGGTCGTTCGGGGGGCGCTACCTGGATATCCGGCCGGATGCGGACGCCCTCGCCCGCTATGGCCTCACTACCGGCGACGCGCAGGAGGTGATCAGCCTGGCGCTCGGGGGGGACGAGATCACCACCACGGTGGAGGGCCGGGAGCGCTATCCCGTGCAGGTGCGTTATGCCCGTGACTTCCGAGATGACCCCACCACGATCAGCCGGCTCCTGGTCGGCGGCAGCAACGGCCCGCAGGTGCCGCTCGGGCAGGTGGCGGACATTCAGTTCAGTCCCGGCCCCCCGATGATCCGGAGCGAGGGGGGCTATCTCTATGACCAGGTCTCGATCGACGTGCGGGGGCGGGACGTCGGGAGCTATGTGCGCGACGCTCAGGCCGTCGTGGCGCGCGAGGTGAAGCTGCCGACCGGCTACTGGCTGCGCTGGAGCGGTCAGTACGAGGCGATCGAGCGGGTCAAGGCGCGGCTCCAAGTCGTCGTCCCGCTCACGCTGGGGATCATCGCGCTGCTCCTGTATCTCACCTTCGGTACGGTAGCCGAGACGGCGATCGTGATGCTGTCGCTGCCGTTCGCCCTGGTCGGCGGGGTGTGGATCATGTGGCTACTCGACTACAACCTGTCGATTGCCGTCGCGGTCGGATTCATTGCTCTAGCCGGTGTCGCGGCCGAGACCGGCGTGGTGATGCTGATCTACCTTGATCACGCTTGGGAGGCGGTCACACAGGGCGGGAGGCGTCCCACACTCGCGGAGCTGGTGGGCGCCATCGAACACGGCGCAGTCAACCGCGTACGGCCGAAGCTCATGACGGTGCTCGCGATCATGCTCGGCCTCGTGCCCGCGCTGTGGAGTCACGGCGCGGGGGCGAGCGTGATGAAGCGGATCGCAGCGCCGATGGTGGGCGGGATGGTGACGTCCACGATCCTGACGTTGATCGTAATTCCAGTCATCTACTACCTGTGGCGCCGCCGAGGACTCGAGGATTCGGCTGACGCAGCGCCTTGGACGACAACAAGGGAGGAAGCATGAACAGAACGATGATCGCCGGGCTCGCCGCCGCGCTCGTGGTCGCCGCGTGTGGGAAGAAGGAGGCGGCACCGCAGCAGGCGATGCCCGGCATGGGCAGCATGCCCGGGATGACCGGCATGCAGGGGATGGGGATGCGGAGCGATTCCCTGATGCCGATGATGCGCGGGCACCTCGACTCGCTGGCGGTGATCTCGCCGCCGTTTGCCGCGGGTATGCTCAGCATGCACGAGGCCATGGCGTCGCGCATGCTCGACGCGATGGGGGCAGACATGACAGCCATGGGGATGAAGCCGGACCCCGCGTGGACTGCGCTGACCGATTCCATCAAACAGGACCTTGCGGACCTGCCGGTGTTCTCGGGACGCGCGCTGGATGCGCGGCTCAAGGCGCACACCGGTCGGATGCGCCGGCTGATGGGGATGCACGAGACCATGATGCAGGGCATGAAGAGGCCGACGTGACGGATCGCGTCGCACTACTCCGCCGGGGAGCGAGGCTCGAGAGCGTTACCGTCGCTTACAACGCCGTTGAGGGTGGCGTCGCCGTTGTGGCCGGTCTCGCAGCAGGTTCGGTGGCGCTGACCGGGTTCGGCATCGACTCGGTGATCGAGGTGGCGAGCGGCGTGGTGCTGTGGTGGCGGCTCAGGGCGGAGCTGGGCGCGGCGCACGTCGGGCCCGCTGTCGAAGCGCGGGCGGCGCGCTGGGCAGGCGTCCTGCTCCTCGCACTCGCGGTCTACATCGTGGCTGAATCAGGCCGTCGGCTCCTCACTGGCGATCGGCCTGGGGAGAGCGTGGTGGGGATCGTGCTCATGGTGCTCTCATTGATCGTGATGCCCCTACTCGCCCGAGCGAAGCTCCGCCTGGCGGCCAGCCTCGGGAGCCGGGCGCTCCGGGCGGACGCGCACGAGACCATCGTCTGCGCCTGGCTGTCGGCGACGACTCTCATGGGTCTGGGCCTCAACGCGGTACTCGGCTGGTGGTGGGCCGATCCGGTGGCGGCTCTGGCCATGGTCCCACTCATCATGCGAGAGGGGCTCGAAGCGTGGCGGGCGGAGCCGTCCCCTAGGGTCTGAACGACATTACATGCGAGCCCTTCAATCGGTCCGGCAGGGTCTCGTACATGACTCCGGCCACGACCACTCCCGAGACGAAGGTCAACGCGGCGATGGCGCCGATCGCGAAGGGCATGGTGAACGCGTCCGCCAGTAGCCCTGCGGCGATCGCGCCTATGGCGTAGCCGGAGTCGCGCCACAGCCGGTACACTCCCACGGCGCTCGCCCGCCAGTCCGGGTGCGCGACGTCTGACACGGCCGCGAGCAGGGTGGGGTAAACCAGCGCGGTCCCGATCCCCAAGAACGTGGCGCCGGCCATCCAAGACGAGAAGGAGCGGCCCACGACGAATGCCGTGATGCCCACCCCCTGCACCCACATCCCACTAGCGATCATCCACTTCCGTCCCCAGCGGTCGCTCAGCGCTCCGGTAGCGAGCTGGCCCATTCCCCACACGAGGGGGTAGGTCGCGGTCACCAACCCGATGCGGTCGAGCGTGACGCCACGCGTGGCTAGAAACACGGGGATCAGTCCCCACACCATCCCGTCGTTCAGGTTGTTGACCATTCCCGCCTGGCTCGCGGCGAAGAGCGCACGATCTTTCCAGCTCGTGAGCAGCAGGATGCGGGCGAACCCGGGGCGGGATTGCTCCGAGCCGCGCTGGCGCGCCTCCGCGAGCGCGTGGTCATGGGTGTCGCGGACTGCAAACACGGAGAGGAGCAGTCCCAGCGTGGCGAACGCTATGCCGGGATAGAAGGGCGCCGGCCGCAGGCCTTGCGAGGCGGCGAGGTAGCCGGTGAGCAGCGCCGATAGTGACACGGCGGCGTAGCCCGCGAACTCGTTCAGCCCCATCGCCAGGCCACGCCGCGCCGGCCCTACGAGATCGATCTTCATGATCACCGTCGTAGACCAGCACAGTCCCTGGTTGACGCCGAGCAGGACGTTGGCGGACACGATCCACCCCCAGCTCGGCGCCCAGATGATGAGCAGCGGCACCGGGAGCCCCGCGAGCCAGCCTGCGATGAGCAGCGGCTTGCGGCCGATCCGGTCGGCGAGCTGCCCGGCGAAGAGATTGGCGATCGCTTTAACGATGCCAAAGCTGACAAGGAAGGAAAGGACGGCGGTCTTCGAGACGAGCCCGAAGTCTGCCTGGGCGATGAGTGGGACGACGGTGCGCTCGAGCCCCACCATCGCTCCGACGAAGGCATTGACGACGACGAGCAGCGTGAACTGACGCCAGTTCGCGCCGAGGCCGAGCCGGATGGGAGACGGCGTGTCAGGCAACGGCGCAGCGATTGGCGCCCGCCTCCAGCTCGGTGGGGTCATCAGGCAACGTGCCCGCTTCGTTCAGGGCGACGATGCGGTGATGGTTCGGCGGTGTTGGCGGGAGCCGGGCGAGGATCCGGCCCACGAACGCTTCCTCGGTCTCACGCAAGAGCAACGTCCGCCCCTGGACTTCCCCGAGCGTCGCGCTGATGGGCCGACCGTCGAACGCCACGGGCTCGCTCGTATGAGCAGGCAGGACGACGGTCTCGGGAGGCAATGTAACCAGGCGCTGCAAGGAGGCGTGGAGCACGCGAGCCCGCCGGCGCGACTCGTCTGTCGTCGCCTCAAGATCGGGACGACCAACCGCCGCCAGGAACAGCGTGTCGCCGGTGAACAGGGCATGGTCGTCCAGCAGATAGCAGGCGCTCTCCGGGGTGTGGCCAGGCGTGTGCAGCACCTTGAGGCGGGCGGATCCCACGGGCAACGTGTCGCCTTCTTTCAGGGGCTCGTACTCGAAGGAGACGCGATGCGTCGTCGGAAGACAGAGCCTCGCCCCAGTGTCGGCTGCGAGAGCCCGGGCGCGGGACAAGTGGTCGGCGTGCACGTGCGTTTCGAGGACCGTGCGGATACGCCAGCCATGCTCGTCGGCTACGCGACGGTACACCTGGGGATCGAGCGAGGCATCGATGACGACAGCAGCGCCGTTCGAGCCGATGAGATAGGAGAGGCAGCCCTTCCCAGTGCGGCGCAGCTGCACGATCCGCGCGGCGCTCCCGGAGCACGAAACCTCGGCGGTGTTCCATGCCAGACTCCAGGCGCGCATTCCGCCCTCGAGCGACACCGCGTCCAGGCCGCGCGTGCGCAAGCGCTCAGCAGCCAGCATGCTCGTCTTCCCGGCGGCGCACACGGTCACGATGCGGTCGCCATTCGTGGGGTGGAAGTTCGCCAGGGCGGTCGGGTCGCCGCGCCGCAGCGCGTCGTAGGCATCGGCGTGCACGCTGCCGGGGATGCTCCACTCGGCGCGTTCGGCAGCGGGGCGCACATCGAGGACTGTGACTGGTGCCCCCCGCTCGAGCAGGTCCCGCAGTCCTTCGGTGGAGATGGTGGATGCGGTCATCGGGGGAGCGTGCCTAGGTCGCGGGCCTCTGTGCCGTGAACAGCACCGCCTTTACGCCATAGGCCTCGGCGGCGTCGCGCGTCGATTCCTTCCGGAATGCGAACCCCGGTACGACCGTCGAACGCACCCGCGTGAACCCCGCGCCCTCGAGCAACCCAAACACCTCTCCCTCCGGGAGAGCGCCGCCGATTCAGCTGGCCCAGAGCTTGGGATCATTGACGATGGACTGCGAAAGCTGTTTCGCACTCACAATGTCGGTGATCGAGAGCCGGCCGCCGGGCTTGATGACGCGGAACAGCTCGCGGATCACGCTGCGCTTGCGGAAGGACAGGTTGATGACGCCGTTCGAGATCACCACGTCGACGCTCGCATCTGGCAGCGGAATGTCCTCCATCCGCCCCTCGTGGCACGCCATCCGCACGCCTGAAGCGGCGGCATGGGCCTCGGCCTTGCGACACATCGTCGGGTTCAGATCGACGCCGACCACCCGGCCCGTCGGCCCCACCTGCCACCCGGCGATGATGCTGTCGAGTCCGGCCCCACTGCCCAGGTCCAGCACCACTTCCCCGGCTTGGAGGCGGCTGCGCAGGTGCGGGTTACCGACGCCGGCGAACGACGCCACGGCGCCGGGCGGCGCGCGATCGAGCCACTCGCGCTCGTAGCCGAACATCTCGGCTGCCCGACGCCCGTGGTAAAAGTGGAACTCCCCTTCGGGGTGCTCGGCCACTTCCTGATACATCCGCAGAACCTCTCCCTTGATCACTCCCTCGAGCGGGGCCTGCTCATCGGCCTGAACCGGTGCGACGTCGGTCACGGTCGCGCCTGGCGCGGGTCGTCTTTCGGATTCACGTAGGTGATGCTCCAGGGTCCGACGCTGTGGAGCTGGAAGACGACGCCGTCGCTTCCGGTCCAGGCGTAGTGGACCATCTTCTGCGGCATCACGGCGTAGCTGCCGGCCGAAAGCGCCGTGCCGCCCGAATAGCTGGGCTGCTCGCCCATTCCGACGTTCAGCGTTCCGGAGAGCACGGTCACGTGCTCGAGAACGGCGTGCCAGTGCGGCGGTATCCGGTAGTTGGGCGGAAACTTGAGGCGCAAGGTGAGCGGGACGGCCTCGGCCGGGTTGCCTTCGAGCAGCGCGAACTGGGCCCCGCGGGGCAGGGATGCCGGGCCGTCGGCCCAGCTGATGCCCGACGCATGGACAACGATCGGACCGGCCGATGGACTTGCGGCCGCCTGCGCGCTCGCCCGCGAGGCGAAAGCGACAGCGCACACGACGGCGACGACTGTGAGCATCACGTGGTGCTTCATGCGGACCTCCTTGGGCGCTCGGCGCCCAACACGAGGGGTTGCCCAAAGCTGGCGCAGGTTGCACCATAGGACCAATACGAGTTATTAATATCGCCGATAGGGTTTAGCATATGATCAAGACCGGCCTCACGGTGCACCGCCTCGAGCTGTTCCTCGCCGTCTTGGACCATGGCGGGGTGGGCCGCGCCGCCCAGGCCTGCCACATCAGCCAGCCCGCTGTCTCCGAGCACCTGCGTGGGCTCGAAGCGCACTTTGGCGTCCGACTCGTCGAGCGTTATGGGCAACGCGTACGGCCGACTGCAGCGGCGCGCGTGGTAGAGCCATACGCGCGCCAGGCCCTCGCGCTGCTGCGCACCGCCGAGCAAGCGGCGGGCGAGGTGCGCGGGCTTCGGGCGGGCTCCCTCACGATCGGCGCTAGCACGACGCCCGGCACTTACCTCCTGCCGGCCGCGCTCGGGCGGTTCCATGCGACGTATCCCGGGATCACCCTGAGGCTCGAGATCAGCGATACTCGGGAGATCGAGCGCTCGGTGGCGGTGAGTCAACTGGAGCTGGGAGTGATCGGCGAAGCGCCGCTCGTGCCCGGGCTAGCTGCGGAACCCTGGGTGAAGGACGAGCTGGTGCTCATCGTCCCACGCGGCCACCCGTTCGCGCGACGCCGGGCCGTGACCGCGCCTGCGATCGCGGGCGAGCCCTACATCGCTCGCGAGGAAGGCTCAAGCACGCGCGGCGTGGCCGAACGCTATCTCGCGCGGCTGGGGGTCACGCTCACGCCGGCGATGGAACTCGGGAGCACCGAGGCGATTCGCGAGGCAGTCGCCGCGGGACTCGGGGTGGCACTGGTATCGCGGCACGCGGTCTTGGCGCGGGATCGACGGATCGTGGCCGCGCGGTTCGTCGGCTCCCGCTGGACGCGGGATCTTCTGATTGTGCGGCGCGCGGCGGCGCCACTTGGGCCCGCAGCCGCAGCCTTCCGGAGCTTGCTCCTCGAAGCCCGAGCCTAACCTACCAGGTGCGGCTCACTGCCGAGGTCCGCTAGCGGGATTGCGGAATCGCCGTGCCCCACCAACAGTAGGACGACGACTTCGGGAATTCGGCAACGTACCCCGCCTCCATGTGCTCGATCCTGAATCCGCCCTGCTGCAGCAGCGCCGGAATGTCCCGTGTCAAATACAGGCCTTGGAACAGCCAGTGATGAATCGCCTCCAACCGCAGCTGCCAGGCTTGCACTCGGGGATCGGGGGCCAACCCAAGTTCAAAGAAGATGAGGCGGCCGTCTGGCTTCAGTATGCGTGCAATCCCCTGAATGGCCTCTAGCACGCCCGGGATGGTGCCGGGTTGGGTTCAAGCGCATAGAGCTTGCTCACCTTGGCGGGATCGTAGTGAACGAAGTTTGCGCCCGAACCGACGCCAATCTCCAGGACTATCCCTTGAGCCCGGGCGACGATCCGCTGGCGAACCTTCCGGATCGGTGGCGGATCGCCCAACATGCGGACGAGATGGGGGTAGATACGATCCCGGTAGAACGGCATAGCTGTCTCCAGCCATCGTGAGCCGTCTAACTTGCACTAGACTGCCGTTTGTTGTCTCGAACCGTCCAGCCCTCCTGGCCTGCATCGGCGAATTGCTCACGGCGGGAGCAGCCGGTCCGCTGACGGTCCGGTGTCGTCGCGGACCTCCTCGTCACTCATTCCACCGTCTCCGACTAACTCCCTGAAGTGCTCGATCCAGCGCCTCAGCTTAATATCACTCATGCCCGGGCGCAGGACCTCGTTGACCAGGAAGTCCAGGCGGGCTCGCGAGTCGGTGGCCAACCAGTCGCGAGTGAGCGGATCTCTCTGCTCGAAGGTCTTCCGCAGCTTCTTGAACAGGTGATCCACTTCTTGGGTGGTGAGCTCGAGGCGGTCGCGCCCGTACAAGATGATCTCACCACAGTGGGCGAGTACATCGACCCGCTTGATCTTTGTCGGCAGCGTCACTTCGGGCCCTACGCCCCGCGTGTATCGCCGTACTGTCCGCTCCGAGCGCTGGACCTTCTGCGCGATTTCGCGGCACGAGAACCCCTGCTTCCTCAGCTCGACCATGCGGTCGAGCAGCACCTGGTTCACCTTTCGAGGCCGGCCACGAGTCTCCGGTGTGTGTTTGGGGGTTCCTTTCTTCACGGCTTTAGGCCTCGGCATTACCGCGTGGGGGCCGGGTTGTGACCGGCTGTTGGCTGGTTTCTGACTGCGCTGTGGCCTTCACGTGCCCGACTGTCCGCCAGGCGGAAAGTCGGGCCTCTGATTTCGCGGTGCGCCGTCGCTGTCCGTTCTGAAATGCCTCCACGGCGCTTACCGGCACGCGCCATTCCTTGCCATGGAGCTTGTAGGCGCCGGGGAGGTCCCCGCGCTCAACCCACGCACGGACCGTCGAGGGCTGCTTCCCGAACAGTCTCGCAAGCTCTCGGATCGAGAGGTCGACGCGAGTGGGCAGGGTGGGGATCTCCACCGCCGGGACGCCCTCGGACAACTTCTCGAGCACCCAGTCCCGCGGCACGAGGGTGCCCGACGGCATGGCGGCCAAGGCTTTCCGGAGGCTGTCTGATGGAGGACTAGCCATGTGGCTAATATATCGGTAGTTTACTGACGTTTGGAGGCCTGGAGGGCAAGGCGGTAAGGGTTACTGATGCCGGGGGGGGAATGCCGATGACGCGGCGTCATCGACGGAAACGCGAGGAGGACCCGTTGGTCGCGATCGATGGGGCGCGGGTGCGCGCCGCCATCGAGTGGAAAGGCTTGAGCGTCAACGCCGCCGCCGGCCGTATCAACGTCAGCCAGCAGACACTCGACTCGATCGTGAGGGGGAAGACGAAACGCTGTTACAAGGCGCTAAGGGAGAGTCTCGCAGGGCTCCTCGACCTTCCTGCCGCCTGGCTCGGCGGCGAAACGGATCTCCTGCCGAGTCTCACGTCATGGCTGCCGTATCCCGAATTGGATTACAAACCGCCCCTTTGGGTGGACGAGAACATGAGGACCATTCGACCTCCCGCGGAAGGCGACCTGACAGAGCGGACCACGCTGCCCCCGCGCTACCAGCTCGCCGCGCATGACCTCTGCAAGAGAATCGCCGAGGCATGGAAGCGGGACATCAAGCAGGGCAAGCGAGACGCGAGGGCGGCGCTATCGCAGTTGGCTGTGGGTCGGTGGAAGAAGAATCCGTGGGACCGAGCGATGATGCTCGTGACACGACTCGCAAGTGCATTCTGGTGGCGGCGGCTGTTCCTGAAACCTGCACCGCTCCCTGCGCCCGTCGATCCGACGAAGTTCACGGACGACGAATGGCGGGCACTCGCTGAGGGACGGCCCGCAGAAGACGTCGCGGTGGACGACCAATTCGCGGCTGCAGCCGTGTCGGCGTTGACGACAGCCCTAGGACCTTGGTTCGCGGGCGAGCGAGAGTTGAACTACGAAGGCTTCGTTGATGTGCTGGAGTGGGCCTCCAGTGGCTTCGGCAAGAACCCTCATCGGGAGGAACCTGAACATGGGTAGGCAGAGCAAGAAGTCACGCATCTACTGGCGGGAACGCGGCGGCACGAGGCGCGCCTACGCGGACCTGCGCGACCACGCCGATGTGGGCGGGGGCAGGGAAGCGCTCGTCGCCGAAGGCGAGAAGCTCGCCACGGCCGACGAGACCACGGCGCAGGTGCTGCTCGCGCGCCGGCTGGAACAGCTCGACGCGGCCCGCCGCGGTCGCGCTTTGCACGGAGAGACACTGCAGGTAACCCTCGCCGACTTCGCGGCCTCGCACCTCGTTGCGAAGGCCGAGTCACAGAAGTTCACCGAGCACTGGCTCGAAGTGACCGAGAGATGCCTCGACCGGGCGATCGATTTCTTCGGTGCCGAGCGGGACCTCGCCTCCGTTACGGTCGCCGATGTCCGTCGTTGGGCCAACCGCCTCCTCGCGACACCCAACGGCCGGGAGGGGACGATGTCCGCGAGCAGCGTGCGGCATCATCTGAGTTGTTTCTCGAACCTCTACAAGCGGGCGCGGGCCGAGCGCGTGGTCCCCTCTGGATACGATCCTGTGGGAGACTTCGACGAGAAGCCGTCACCACGACGCGGGGAAGCCAAGTGGCTGGAGCTGCCCGATGCAGCCCTACTCCTGGAGGCAGCTCGGACCTATCGACCGACGCCGGGGAAGGGCGGATGGCGGCCCGTTCCATTCGCGTACGAGATGATCGCGACGTTCCTCCTTACAGGCGGGCGGGAGTCCGAAGTCCTCGGCCTCGAGATGGACGACGTTTCGCTCGATCGCGGAGTGGTGACGTTTCGGCCGAACAAGTGGCGCCGCCTCAAGACCGCCGCGTCGCACCGGTCGGTGCCTTTGTGGCCACAGCTTCGCGAGGCACTCGAGCGCTACCTGGCCGAACACCCGCCGAGCCGGCTGCTATTCCCGAGCTACCGCACGGGCGCGGAAGCGATGCTCACGGACTTCCGGAAGCTGCTCGATGCCGTGGCCGTCCGGGCCAGTTGGAAGCCCGGGGAGATTCGCTCCAAGATGTTTCGCCACACCTACTGCGCCGCCCGGCTTCAAACCGTCGACCAAGGAGCGCCCGTGAGCACCTACACGGTTGCCCGGGAGATGGGGCACGGTGGCGAAGCCATGGTGCGGAAGGTCTATGGACACTTGGGCCAGGTGCGCCCACCACCATTGGCACCACGGCGTAGACCTCTCGACCAATGCGGTAAGTCGTTGCTGTATAACCGCGCCACCGTAGCTCAGTGGTAGAGCTCTCGATTCGTAATCGAGCGGTCGTCGGTTCAAATCCGACCGGTGGCTCTCCTTTTTCGCACCGCTGCCGGCTTTTCTCGGGCCACCCTTCCTCGCGCCGGCTCGGGTGGCACGTCCCTGGCACCGTCGACGTGTCGACCTGTAACGCCGTGGCGGTCAATCGATCGTCCCGCTGCTTCGTCCTCAGATCTATGTCACCAATGAAGCCCATCCCGCACAGGAACCGCTCGATTTCGCAGAGCGTTTACTCAACAACGGCGCGCGAAGAGCTGCGGATTCGCTGGGCAGGCCCACTCGTCGACGGAGAACGCGAGATGGGTAAGACGGTTTTCATCACAGGCACAAGTTCGGGTTTGGGAAAAGCCTCCGCGAAATACTTTGCAGAACAGGGCTGGAACGTCGCGGCCACCATGCGCGCGCCCGAAAAGGAAACAGAACTAACGCAGGTCGGGAATATCAGGATCTTCAAGTTGGATGTTACCCGCCTGGATCAGGTAAGGGACGCTACAGAGAAGGCCATTGCGGCTTTTGGCGTGATCGATGTCGTGATCAATAACGCCGGTATGGGTACTTTTGGCGCCTTGGAGCTCGCCAAGGAAGACGATATCGATTGGCACTTTGCGGTGAACACAAGAGGCCCGATCAATATCATCAGGGCATTTCTACCCCATTTTCGCAACAACGGCATCGGCATGTTCATCAACGTTGGCTCATTCATGGGGCTTACGACCGCGGCACCACTGGGTTCCTTGTACAACATGTCCAAGTTCGCTGTGGAAGGATTGACCGAGGGTTTGTACTACGAGTTGAAGCCACTGAACATCGATTTGCGCCTGATCGAGCCAGGCGGTTCCACGGAGAACGATTTTGTGAGCAATATCGTTTGGAATAGCGACCCTAGGATTACCATGCCCGTGTACGACGCGCTGGCCGAGAAGGTCCAGCGCATGATGGCTACTGCTCCCGACAGCGTGAAAGACGACACGCTCGACATCGTGAAGACCGTGGCAAGCCTTGCAAACCGGGAGAGCAATAAATTCCGTACTGTGATTGGTAAGACAGGTAATGACTTGATGGCGATGCGAAGGGACGTGCCAATCGAAGAATACCTCGAAACCATGGCCTCGAAGTTCAGATGAGAGTGATCCCTCCGCTCACGCGGTGATCGTCAGCTTTTGCCCCTTGGCCTTGAGCGACGCCGCCAGCCCACTCTTTTCGACCGATTTCATGTAGGCCTCATCCGGACTGATCTCCTTCTTCTCGACCAGGTCGAGCAGCGCGTCGTTCAGGGTCAGCATGCCGAGCTGCTTCGACGTCTGGATGATCGAGGGAATCTGGAACGTTTTCCCCTCGCGGATCAGGTTCGAGATGGCGGGCGTGGTGAGCAGGATTTCCCGCGCCGCCACGCGTCCGCCGCCCGCCTTCTTGCACAGCGTCTGCGCGATCACGCCCTTCAGCGACTCCGACAGCATCACCCGGATCTGCGCCTGGCGATCGGCCGGGAACTGATCGATGATGCGATCCACCGTGGAGGCAGCCGTGGTCGTGTGCAGCGTGCCTAACACGAGGTGGCCGGTCTCCGCGGTCTCGATCGCGACGGCGATGGTCTCGAGGTCGCGCATCTCGCCCACCAGCACGATGTCCGGGTCCTCCCGCAGCGCCGCGCGCAGCGCCCGCTTGAAGCTGTCGGTGTGCACTCCCACTTGCCGCTGCGTGATGACGCACTTCTTGTTCTCGTGCACGAACTCGATCGGGTCCTCGATCGTGATGATATGGTCCGTGCGCGTGCGGTTGATCAGGTCGATCAGGGCACACAGGGTGGTGGATTTCCCCGAGCCGGTTGGTCCGGTGACGAGCACGAGACCCTTGGTCAGGTAGCAGAGCTGCTGCACTTCCTTCGAGATTCCGAGCTGCTCGACGCTCACGACCTTGGCCGGGATCACGCGGAAGACGGCCATCGGGCCTTTGCGATCGCGCGCCGCGTTCACCCGGAAGCGGGCCAGCCCGGCGATCTCGTACGCGAAGTCTGAGTCTCCCGTCTCCTTCCATTCCCCGCGGTTGCGCTCCGGCATGACCGACAGGAGCATGACCTCGAGCTGGTCGGACGTGAGCGGCGGTGTCGCTTGGCGCTTCATCTCCCCGTGCGTGCGGAACACCGGCGGTTCGCCCACGCGCAAATGCAGGTCCGACGAGGCCGACTGCACCAGCGCTTTGAGGAGCTCCCCGAGGGCCCGTTCGGCCCCCTTGTACTGCGCGGCGAAGTCGGCGGGCAAGCCTTGGGGCGGCGCGGTTCCGCCGGCGGCCGCGCCCGGCCCCTCGACCATGGGGGCCGCTGCAATCGCGGACGGTTTTGGAGGGCGTGGCGGAGGTGCGGCGGGGGCCCGCGCTTCGCGGTTGGCGGGTGCCCGCTGGGTGGCCGGAGGGGAGGCCGGTTGCGCCGGGGCCCCCGCGGAATTCCCGTGGCCGACTCGGACGGCGCCACCTCGACGAGCAGAGCGTAAATGTGCTGATCGGTGAGCGGCTGCCGGCTCACTTTCCGGGGCTTGCCGTCCTTCACCATGGTGACCGGCTCGTCCGGCAGGAGGTACAGCTGATCGCCTTGCTCCCGGAGCAGCACGTCGACGAACGGATCGATCCGCGCGGGCATGACCTAGCTCAGTGGGCGCGCGTACAGCACGTACGCGCGGTTGACGTAGTGGGTGGCCGCGTGGGTCCACACCGCGAAGAAAGGGTCACGCGACGCGTTGAGGTAGTCGAGCAGCCGCGCGTGGTGCTCGGGCAGCTCGGCGCTGGCCCAGCCGCCGAGCTTCGAGCCCCCCGTGAGGACCAGCTCGACGCCGAGCATCTTCGCGGCCGAGAGCCGAGCCGGGTCGGCAATCGGCGCCTGGCGATCGACCGAGAGCGAGACCGTTTGCACTTTCGAGATGAGCAGCACGTCGTGGTTTGCCGCGGGCCGGAACGCGAAGAAGCCTTCCGGCCGGTTCAGGAGCTCCAGGACCGTCTCCGGACCGTCGTGGTGCGGAACACGCTCCATCACGAAGATCTGGCCCGGCTGGGTCGCACCCTGGGTCAGCAACAGATTGGCGGGGACGGGGGTGCGGGGCAATGAGAGGTCGGATGCCGTCATCGGGCATGACATTCCGTGAGCTGCGGCGCCGATCTCCCGCACTCAATCTGCTGGTCCATGCCGCTCGCGACGGGGCCACACGCCGTGCTCTGCGCCGCTTCCCGGGCGGCTTGCTCGGTCTGCCCGGCGGCTGCGGCACAGTTGGTCCGGCCGCGGAACTCCATGCATACACGACATTGCACCTTGGCCCGAGCGGTGGTCATGAAGAAAAACAGCGCGGCGACGGCCAGGAGGGCGGCGAGGCTGTACAGCGTCGAGCGCTTCATGGCAACCAAGGTAGGTACGGCGCCAAACCTGTCAACGACGAGAGCCGGTCGGCATCGCGCCGCCCGGCTCTCCATGCTCCTCGCCCCATCGCGCCTCAGCGCCTGGCGACCTTCTTCCGGCGCTCGGGCGCGGGCTCGTGGAACTGCTGCTGCTCCGTCGAGCCCTCCATTGCCGTCACCGACGACTGCCCGCCGGTCGCAATCTGGGTGATCTCGTCGAAGTACCCGACGCCCACGAACTCCTGGTGCCGTACCGCCGCGTAGCCGTCCTTCTCCGAGGCGAACTCGCGGTTCTGTAGCTCGGCGTATGCGGCCATGCCCTGGTCCTTGTACGCCCGCGCCAGCTCGAACATGCTGTGATTCAACGCGTGGAACGCGGACAGGGTGACGAACTGGAACCTGTAGTTCAGGGCGCCGAGCTCTTTCTGAAACGCGGCGACCTGAGGGTCGGTCAGGTGCTTGCGCCAGTTGAACGAGGGCGAGCAGTTGTACGCGAGCATCTTGCCCGGGTACTTCGCATGGATCGCCGCGGCGAACTTCGTCGCTTCGCCCAGATCGGGCTTCGAGGTCTCGAACCAGAGCAGGTCGGCATACGGCGCGTAGGCGAACGCCCGCGCGATGGCCGCGTCTACGCCGTCCCGCACCCGGAAGAATCCCTCGGCGGTCCGCTCGCCGGTGACGAAGCGCTGATCGTACTCGTCGCAGTCGCTGGTGAGCAGCGTGGCGCTGTTGGCGTCGGTGCGCGCGATCAGGATCGTGTCCACCCCGCACACGTCCGTCGCCAGGCGCGCCGCCACCAGCTTGGTGATGAACTCGCTGGTTGGCACCAGTACTTTGCCGCCCAGGTGGCCGCACTTCTTCACCGACGCGAGCTGGTCCTCGAAGTGCACCCCGGCCGCCCCGGCATCGATCATGTTCTTCATGATCTCGAACGCGTGCAGCGGCCCGCCGAACCCCGCCTCGGCGTCGGCCACGAGCGGCGCGAACCAGTACGTCGAGTCGTCGCCTTTCATGTGCGCGATCTCGTCGGCGCGCTTGAGGGCATTGTTGAGGCGACGCAGCAGGGCGGGAACGGAATCGGAGGGATAGAGGCTCTGATCGGGGTACATCTCGAGCGCGTTATTCGCGTCGGCGGCTACCTGCCAGCCGCTCACGTAGATCGCCTTGAGTCCCGCCTGCACCTGTTGAATCGCCTGATTGCCCGTGACGGCGGACAGCACGGCGACGTAATCGTCGTCCTGAAACAGCCGCCACAGGCGCGCCGCGCCGTACCGGGCGAGCGAATACTCGATATCCATCGAGCCGCGCAAGCGGTACACGTCGGCCGCCGTGTACGGTCGGGTGACGCCGTTCCAGCGGCTCCCCGTTTTCCACGCCTGCTCCAGAGAGCTGATGAACTGCTGCCTATCCATGGTGTCCGTCCGTGATGGATCGAGCGGTGTCAGTCCACGTAGTCGTACGCTACCGTCGTGAGGAACTCTGCAAACTCCGCGCCGGTGGCGAGCTCGGCCAGCATCCGGCCTCCCAGCGAAAACTTATCGGGGCTCGGGCCTGCCGCACCTACCCGTTCAGGTAGGACCGCCACCAATTCGGCGATGATTTGTTGCACCATAGCGGCAGTTACGGGGCGGCCATCCTGCAAGCGCGCGCCGTGGTGCAGCCACTGCCACACCTGTGCGCGGGAGATCTCGGCCGTCGCGGCATCCTCCATCAAATTGTTGATGGGCACGCAGCCCATGCCGTCCAGCCACGCCGCGAGGTACTGCAGCGCGACGCTCAGATTCGTGTACAGGCCGTCCGCGGTGATCTCCCCGGCGGGCGTCGCGAGCAGATCGCGCGCGGTGACGCGCACGTCCTCCCGCTTTCGAGCGATCTGGTGGGGCCCGGACATGTGCGCGTCGAACACTTCGCGCGCGATGGGGACGAGCGCGGGGTGCGCGACCCAGGTGCCGTCGTGCCCCTGGCGCACCTCCCGCAGCTTGTCCTGGCGGACCTTCTCGAGCGCCTGCGCGTTCAGGGCCGCGTCACGTTTGATGGGAATCTGCGCCGCCATGCCGCCCAGGGCGTGGATCCCGCGGCGGTGACAGGTTTGGACCACCAGGTCCGCGTAGGCGCGCAGGAACGGCTGGTCCATCGTGACGCGCGCGCGGTCGGGGAGCACGCACTCGGGGCGGCGGCGCAGTTTCTTGATGTAGCTGAAGATGTAGTCCCACCGCCCGCAGTTGAGCCCGGCTGAATGGTCGCGCAGCTCCCACAGGATCTCGTCCGTCTCGAAGGCCGCGAGGATCGTCTCGATCAGCACCGTCGCGCGGATCGTGCCGCGGGGGATGGCGAGCGCCTCCTGCGCGAATACGAAGACGTCGTTCCAGAGGCGCGCCTCGAGGTGGCTCTCGAGTTTCGGGAGATAGAAGTACGGACCCGAGCCGCTCGCCACGAGCGCCGCCGCGGTGTGGAAGAATGTGAGGCCGAAATCGAACAGCGACGCAGACATCGGCTGCCCGTCCACGACGAGGTGCTTCTCGACCAGGTGCCACCCGCGGGGCCGCACGAACAGGGTCGCGGTCTTGGGATCCAGCGCGTACCGTTTCCCCTCGGGGCTGGTGTACGCGATGGTGCGAGTGACCGCGTCGCGCACGTTTTGCTGGCCGCGCACGTTGTTCTCCCACGTAGGCGCGTTGGAATCTTCAAAGTCGGCCATAAAAACGTTCGCGCCCGAGTTGAGCGCGTTGATCATCATCTTGCGCTCCACCGGGCCGGTGATCTCGACCCGGCGGTCGGTCAGGTCGGGGCGGATCGGCGCGACCGTCCAGTCGTGGTCGCGGATCTCCTTCGTCTCGGGTAGGAAGTCTGGCAGGCGACCGGCATCGAGCTCCCGCTGGCGCTCGCGGCGTCGGACCAGCAGCCGCTGGCGCTCCGGCTCGAAGCGCCGGGCCAGCGCGCCAAGCAAGTGGAGCGCGGCGGGGCTCAGGACGTCGGCACAATCGGACGGCGGGGGGATGAGGACGCGGATGCCGGAATCACTCGCGGGCATGGCCGAAAGATAATTGCTAGGTTAGACGGCTCCCATGACCATCACCCTCGTCGTCTCCGCCGTCTGCCTGCTCGTGCTCGGAGCCGCCGTGGGCGTGAGGGCGGTGCGGGCGGGCCGCGAGCGCCGCTGGCTGGGCGGGACCATTCGGGGTCTCGTGGCGCTGCTCCTGCTCGCGCTCGCCGCGTTGGCCGCCACGCTGACGGTGGGCCTCCAGGGCTACCGTGCGCTGACCTTCGAGGACTTGGCGGCTACTGTGCGCACCGAGCCCGTTTCGTCGCAGCACTTCCGCGCCACCATCACTCTACCTGACCGCCGCCTCGCGATGTACGAGCTCGCGGGCGACGCATTTTACATGGATGCTCACATCCTGAAGTGGCACCCGTGGGCCAGCCTGCTCGGCTTCCGCACCGTGTACGAGCTGGATCGCGTCGCGGGCCGCTATAACAACGTCGTGGACGAGCGCAACAAACCGCACACGGCGTACGAGCTCGCGCGGCCGAAGCCGGTGGACCTGTTTTTCATCGCGCGGCGGCGGCTGCTCGGGCCCCTGGTGGACGCAGAGTACGGCTCGGCGACGTTCGTGGCAGCGACTCAGGCCAGGACGTTCGAGGTGCGCGTCTCGACGACCGGTTTGCTCGCCCGGCCCGCGCCGAGCCAGCCGGTCCCCTGAGGACGCGTGGTGACATGCTCCTGCTGAAGCTCATCCAGTCGCTCATCAAGACTCTGCATTCCGAGGGCACGCCCGGGCAGGTCGCGGCCGGTCTGGCGCTGGGGGCGATCCTCGGCCTTACGCCCCTCTGGAATCTGCACAACGCCGTCGTGCTCGCGCTGATCATGGTGCTGAACGTGTCGTTCCCCGGCGCCATGATGGGATGGGCACTGTCCGTCCCCGTGGGTTTCCTGCTCGACCCGGCTTTCGATTGGATCGGCCGGACGCTGTTACTCGACACCCCGGCCCTACGGTCGCTGTGGACGGCGCTCTACAACGCGCCGGTCGTGCCGCTCACCAACTTCAACAACACGGTCGTCCTTGGGAGCCTCGCCGTTCCGCAGCTCGCGGTCAGCTCGAACCTCGACCGTGCGCTCGCCGAGCGGGTGCGCGCGGTGGCGGGCGGCGAGCTGGCCGCGGCTGAGCGTCGGGTGCGTGCCCAGGTCGACAGTCTCGTGGACCCGCAAGTCGCTCCCGTCGTCGCCCAGGTCACGGCGCTTGGCGGGGACGCGACCCGACGGCTGGGGGGTCAGCGGGCGCAACTCGACGACGCCCGCAAGGCCCTCGAGCAGCGGCTGCGCGAGCTGACGCGGTTGCCCGGAGTGCGCCTGCCCTAACTCGATGCCTGCCATCGATCCGCTCTAGGGTCCAACCAATCCGTGCCGGCCGGCATCCTAGCAGCGTGCCGGCCCGTGCGGGGAAGGACGCTGGGATGCACTCGGACCCGACCGACCTGATCCACCGCGCGCAGCAGGGCGACCGGACGGCGTTCGAGGCGCTGTACCGCGCGCACGCGGGTCGGGTGTATGCGCTCTGCCTGCGCCTCACGGCTGATCGGGCGCTGGCAGAG
>WNFC01001512.1_pt1 | contig 43934 bp, 47 predicted proteins | sample 5400541 | NCBI WGS metagenome assembly WNFC01 (sample SAMN13153342, study PRJNA577476) | soil metagenome | isolation source: 120 cm saprolite under Douglas fir tree site 2 hole 2 replicate 1 | place: USA:California | collected 2015-04-18 | reverse complement strand
CAATCGCCTGTCTCACCGCGTGTATCGGCATGAACCGTGTCACTAGGATATTTTCTGTTTTCCCGCTAGGCGCAACACGCTGACCTGGGGGTTCATCGTCGTCGCATCCCAGAACACCCGATTATCTGCGGAACCCAGGGACCAGGGCCTGCCGGAAACAATCAGCCCGGACGGCTTCGACGATCCGAACACGCTCGCCGCCTTCGTGGACGCCGTCCGCTGGGGCGCGGTCATCACCTTGTGGGCGGCGCGGTAGTCGTCGTCGGTCCCGTCCAGGTGGTAGTGGACCCAATGGCCTTGCTTTTAGGTGATCTGCCAGGGTTCGAGCAGGTGGAACTCGATGCGCCTGGTGACGTTGGTCACGCTGGGCTCGCCGGGCTTGCGGGCGGGGAAGTCCCCGGCTTTCTTGGTCTTGCGCGGGCTGGCCCGGCCAGGGCGGTCGCGGACGAAGAAGCCGGGCATGAGGGTCTTCAGCAGGAACGCGGCGAGCGCGAGGTCCAGCTGGTCAAGGGGGGAAAGCCGCGACCGTATCGGTCGCGGCGGCCAGGGCGTGCGGGAAGCTGATCCGGTCCGGGGGGATGCCCATGGCGTCCGCGCCGGCGCCGATGAGCTGGCAGATGGCCTGGTAGACGGCGAACAGCGCCCACATCTCCTGGGCGACGCCCTCGGGGTCCTTGGACCGCAGCACCGGCTGGCCCTCGCCCATGTCGGTCTTGTGGCGGCCGATGACGGTCTCGCAGCCCCACCGGTCCGGGTAGCAGCACGCCAGGTCCAGCGCCGGGTACTCCTCGGTGTCGAGGAGATCGGTGACCAGGCAGAACACCTCAGAGGAGGCCTCGCCGCCGCCGCCGGCCACGGTGGTATGCACGGTGTACTCGATGACCCGGACCGTGACCGGCGGGCCGTCAGCCTTGCGGGGCGGCTTCAGCTGCGCGAGGCAGGTGCCGTCGCGCAGCACCTTGAGCGGCCTGAGCGTGAAGCTCGCCGAGGCGCGCCACAAGATATGCGCGCCGGTGGCCAGCACGTCGCGGGCCAGGGACCAGGACAGGAAGTTGCGGTCGGCCAGCACCAGCATGCCCGGGCCGAAGCATGGCAGCAGGTCCAGGGCCAGCGTCTGCTCCCCGCACGTGTACGGGCCGAACGCCGCCCCGGCCAGCGCCCCGGTCCCGGACTCGGCCGCGGCCACCCACCGCACCTGCGGGAACGCGCCGTCCCGCCCGGTCGTGGACGGCCGGTGAAAGAACGCGACGTTCGGCGGGCTGTCCGGCACGTCGGTGGTCGAGCCGTCCACCGAGATCACCCGCAGCCCGCAGCAGGACACCCCGGGCGCGCCGTCCGCCCCGGCCGGGCCCGCGGCATGCTCGAACAGCATGCGCAGCGGATCGGAGCCCAGCTTGGCGCGGCCCCGGGACAGCGAGGAGATGTTCGGCGGCCGCCACCGGCGCCCGTGCCCGGCATCCACCCAGCCGTCCGGGTCCAGCTGCCCGGCCAGCAGGTCCGCGCCGCGCCGCCGGTGATACAGGCCGTCCGCCAGCTTGATCATCACCTGCCCGTACCCGCAGTTCCGGCCCCGGAACAGCCACAACGCCAGGACGAAGTACACCATCAGCCGTGCGGGCAGCAGCCGCCGGCGCTGCTCCCGGGTCCCCGTCGCCTCGATGATCTCATCGACCAGGTCCGGCGGGAACGCCCTGGTCAGCGCCCCGACCGAGATCCGGTCCGGCAGCCAGCCATCCGGTGACAACCCCTCAGTACCATCATGAGCCACAAAGTCATCACATCATGACATCACTGCTTAAGGCAAGGCCATTGGGTAGTGGACCGGCGCCTGCCGAGCGTACCCGTTGTCGGCGCCGTGCACGATGCGGTCGAAGAACGCGATGGCCTCGCGCTGCCAGCATGACACTGGAAGCGCGTACTCCGGCGGCGCCATGATCAGCCGCCGGCGGCCGACCAGGGTGCCGGCCCGTTCCATCAATTCGTTTGCGCCGAACTGGTGAGAAGCACCTCGTCGGTGATCTCCTTGCGGATGACGCGGCCAACCGCATCGTTATCATCGTTGCTCGTGGTACTCTTGTCCTACGCATGGTACAAGAGTGTCGGAGATGGCGTGGACGGGTTGGCGGGTGACGAGCGTTTCGCGGTGCTGTCGATCGACGGCGGCGGTGTGCGCGGCATCTTCGCCGCCGCCGTGCTGGCCAACCTGGAACGCGACACCGGGACGAAGATCACCGACCACTTCGACCTGATCGTCGGCACCAGTACGGGCGGCATCATCGCGCTCGGGTTGGGGGCTGGCACGTCACCGGAGGAGATCCTCGCGTACTACGTCGATAACGTGAACTCGATCTTCCCGGCGTGGCGGCGCAGCATCGTGATCCGGCCGCTGTCGCTTGTGCGCGCCACGTACAAGCCGGACGGTCTCCGTGCCGTGGTTCGGGAGATCTTCGGGGACAAGCTGCTGTGCGACAGCGTCGTCCCGCTCGTGATCCCGTCCTACAACATCGGCGAGAACGCCGTGTACCTGTTCAAGACCCCGCATCACGAGCGCCTGCGACGCGACTGGCGCGTGCCAATGTGGCAGGTCGCCATGGCGACCACTGCGGCGCCGACCTTTTTCCCGGCCTACTCCCTGCCAGGTGACCATGTCAGGCTGGTGGACGGCGGCGTGTGGGCGAACAACCCGTCGATGGTTGGCATCGTGGAAGCCGTCTCCATGTTCGGGCAGCCCGTTGAGCGAATCCGCCTGCTCAGCCTGGGCACCACCGTCGCAGCGGCCTACCGGCCCCGCAAGCTGGACCGCGGCGGGCTCATCCAGTGGGTCCGGCCCCCGCACGTCGCGCAGGTGTTCATGGCCGGCCAGAGCCTGGGCGCGTTCACCGTGTCCGAGCACCTGCTCGGACGCGGCCGCGCCTTCCGGCTCAACCCGCCTGCCCCCGAGGCGCTGGTAAAGCTCGACGTCGCTGACAGCCGCGACCTCATCGCGGCTGCCGCCCATCACAGCAGGGACTTCTGCCCGACGTACGCCACAGAGTTCGCCTCGCACCGGCGAGGACCGTACACACCGCTGCGGACCAGGAAGGACGCCGCATGACCCGCTTTTCCTCGCAGGCGCTCGACGAACTGCTCGGCACGGGCATCAGCCAGCTTGACATCACACCGCCCGAACGCCACTTCGCCGTCGCCCGCTATACCGCGGTCGCCCGGTCGCTCGCCGGGCACTGGGATACCGACCCGTACGACGGGCTCGTCTACCCGCAAGGATCGATGCGGCTGGGCACCATCACCCGTAACTATCACCGGGATGACGAGATCGATATTGACCTGGTCGCGCGGCGCGAGCAGCCGAAGCAGTCCATCAGCCAGGCTGAACTCAAGACGGACACCGGCCTTGGCCTGGAGAAGTTCGTGCTCAGCGAACCCGAGGGAACCCCGTCTCTCGACGAGGGCAAGCGCTGCTGGACCCTGCACTACCCCGGCTTCCACCTGGACGTGCTTCCGGCACTGCCCAACCCGGACGCCCGCACCGGCAGCGCCATCATCATCACCGACACCGGGCTGGTCCGCTGGCAGTTCTCCGACCCGATCGCCTACGCGGACTGGTTCCACAAGGTCATGGCCAAAGAGATCGAGGAAAAGCTCAAGGTCGTGGCCAAGCGCATGGACATCGCCCAGGTGCCGGACTGGCAGGTGAAGACCACGCTGCAGCAAACGGTCCAGGCGCTCAAGCGGCACCGCGACGTCTACTTCACCGACGCGCTCGACCTGCGGCCAGCCTCGATCATCATCACCACGCTCGCCGCCCACGCCTACCGCGGGAGCGGCGGCGACCTCTACGAGGTCCTCGACGACATCACCGACCGGATGCCGAGCTTCGTCCGCCTCGATGGGCAGCGCTACATCGTCGCCAACCCGGTCGAGCCCGGGGAGAACTTCGCCGACCGATGGCACGGCAAACCGGAACGAGCCGAGGCGTTCTTCCGGTGGATCGAGCAGGCCAAGATCGACTTCGACGGCCTGGCCCGCGCTGGCGGCGGCGTCGACACGGTCATCTCGAAGATGGCCTCCGTGCTCGGGGAGCGCCCCGCCCGGGAAGCCGGCCGAAGCCTTTCACGCGGCATCGTGGAAAGTCGCCACCAGGGCCAGCTCAGTTACGGCGCAGGAACGGCAACGCTGGCCGCTGCCGCGGCCGCCGGAACACGGCGCGTCACCCGGGATCATGACTTCCATGGCCACAACGGCGCGCAACCGTAGCCTCACCATGGCTCAACAGGCGCTCGGGCTGCGGTCCGTCTTCCCCGACGCCGACCTGACACTGAAGCCCGGCAGATTGTCCTGGACAGGACGACTGCAGCCCGGCGACCTGTCGCGCATCTACACCGTCCAGATCATCTACACGCGCGGACGCTACCCAGCCGTCCGGGTCCTCGCCCCCTACCTCAAGGCAACCGAGAACGGATTCCTGCCCCACACATACGACAACGGAACCCTCTGCCTGCACGACGCCGGGCAGTGGAACGCAACCATGCTGACCGTCGACACCATCGTCCCGTGGGCGGCCGAATGGCTGCTGCACTACGAGATATGGCTGGCCACCGGCGAATGGTTCGGCGACCGCGATCCCGGCACCACGCTCCAGGACCACTACGACGACCTGCCAGCACCGTGACGCACCGAACCTCATATCCAGCCCGCGCCTGGTACCCCGAGGCAGCATGACGCTGAGCCGCAGACCATACGGCCAGCAAGGCTGGATACCATGACCCGAACCTCACAGGGATTCGGAATGAGCGACCTGCACACACCACAACTTGGCGACACGCTGAAGGCCGAACGCCGCAAGCGCAGGCTGTCGCTGCGCGAGGTCAGCTACGAGACAGGCATCTCGGTCAACACCCTCTCGCGCGTTGAGCGCGGATACCTGCCTGACCTGAAGAACTACCAGCGCCTCGTCGAGTGGCTTGGAGTACCGGCAGACACCTTCCTGGAAACCAGCAGGCCGGAGAGTCCGGCAGGGACACTCGACCTAGTCGCGCGGCACTTCCGGTCCGACCCGAGCCTGACCGCCGAAGCGGCCGAGAAGCTTACCTCGCTGGTCCATGACATGTACAACAAGCTTGCATCCGAACGCCCCCGTCTTGCTGTTCACATGCGTTCGGCAAAGACATTCACCCCCGTAGCCGGCGCGCTGCTGGCCGACATCCTGAACGACATGCAGGCCGCCCTCGAAACCGAGGAGACACGCTGAACCATGCGGCGCGGCTTCAAGGCTGAGGCAGAACGCCTCGCCACCCAGGTGCGAGACGAGATAGGCATCGGCCCGTACAAACCCCTCAACATCGACGCCCTGGCGCATCACGTCGGAGCACAACTGCGAACCGCTGACGAACTGACCAGCCTAGCCAAGCTACAAGAACTCGAGGAACTCCAGCCAGGCGCGTTCTCCGCGTGCACGTTCGACGTCGGAACCAGGAAAATCATCGTCGTCAGCCCGCTCGCCTCAAACGAACGGCAGCGCAGCGACGCCAGCCACGAGGCATCTCACCTGCTCCTCAAGCACAACGTCAAGGACATCGAACACCTCGGCGCCCTCTCCTTCTTCACCTGCGACCCAGACGAGGAACAAGAAGCGAACTGGCTCGCCGGCTGTCTCCTGCTCCCGCGTGACCTGCTCACGCGGTCACTCAAACACGGCCTGGACGCCGCTTCTATCGCCGAGGCGAACGCCGTAAGCCTCCAGATGGCTAGCTTCCGGCTACGGGCAACCGGTGCCGAGCGGCAGGCGGCGGCACGGCGTCGATAATGGGTGTCCGCGCCGAAGGCCTCCTTGCCTGGTGCCAGGACAAGAATCCGGACTGAAGAAAGCGATCCTCGCAACCGGGCTCAGCCGGAGCTGGCCCGGTAGCGGCACCGACCAGGCGGAGGCCAAATTGCGCCTACCAGCGGCCAACGCGCCTCGCTCCCGCCGGGTGCGCGCCACACGAGGTAGCCGGTGATGCCCTCGACGACCTCGCGGAGCTCCGGGAGCTGCCCGCAGGCCAGCAGCTTGTCGGAAACGCCCAGGCCAGCACAGTCACCTGGCGGTGTCGGCAGGCCTAGGTACGGCTGGTGCGCTTATGCATGAACGCGTCAGCGGTCACCATGTTCGTGGCACAAGCGTAGGCCCGCAGTCCCTGCAGGTCGCTGACCAAGGGGCTGCCGGTCGCGACGGCGGGAATGCGGCACCCAGTCAACAGGGCACGCCGATCGCATTCGGCCTCGAACGCCACTATCACCAGCGTGATCAGAGCTGTCGCAATGCGCGCAACCCGGCCGACGTTGTCTATAAACCAGCCGTTCCGGTAGGTCGGCAGCTCGGCGTCGCCTGCGGGCTCCCAACGCAGCAGGCCGACGACCTCTTCCAGGGTTTCCTCGACAACGCTGATCCTCACGTGCTGCCCCGTGAGTACGGGCCTTTGGCTTGCGCGGGGCCTCCGTCGAACGGCAGCATTCCGGCGGGTTCGCGAGATGGTCGGGGAGCCTAACTGGGAGCCTAACTGGCTGCCAATGGCCACCGCCGCCCAGCCATACCCAGCCACATCGAGCCTCATAAGAGCTGGTCAGACGGCACATCCAGCCTCGTCTGGCATCACCTAGCCACCCAGTGGAATCGCCTGATACTCAAACAGGTCCACAGGGGGTCCGTTCTAGGTTCCGTCTCGTTCCGCCGCGGCACGTGCGGCGTTCAGGGGAAGCCTAGCCTTTGCCCCGCCCAGGCTGCTCCCCGGCCCGCTTAGGTCCTCATGATCATGGGCCGAACGGGCCCGGTTTTGACGCCCTTGGCCACAAGATCATGGCAGCGTGGCGGCGTGGCCCGCCGCTACGTCTGGGTTTCCGCCACCTGGGAGCCGAATTCCGCGCGGACCCAGGCGACGATCTCGGTCGTGGACGCTCCTGGCGTGAAGATCCTGGCCACGCCCATCCGGGACAGCTCCTCGATGTCCGGGTCCGGGATGATGCCGCCGCCGAACACCACGATGTCCGAGGCGTCCCGCTCCCTCAGCAGCTCGATCACGCGGCTGAACAGCGTCATGTGCGCGCCGGAGAGGATGGAGAGCCCGATCGCGTCCACATCCTCCTGGATGGCGGCCGCCACGATCTGCTCCGGCGTCTGGTGCAACCCGGTGTAGATAACCTCCACCCCGGCGTCGCGCAGCGCGCGGGCCACGACCTTTGCCCCCCGGTCATGGCCGTCAAGCCCGACCTTCGCGACGATCACCCGGATCTTGCCCATGACGGCAAGCGTAGCCGGAACATCCCGCCCCGCGAAGCGCGGGACGCCTCCGCCCGGGCGGGTACTCAGTCAACGCAGGGGATGCCGTTTTTCGCGGTGACCGCGCCGCCTTGCGCACCCGTGGTGGGGATGGGAATCGCCGGACTCGTGGACGTCGGCGTGGCGCTGGCAGTGGGCACGGTGGCGTTCGCGCCGAGCATGACCTGAACGTGCCCCGCCGCCACCGTGGAACTCACGGTCGCGGTCACGCCGAACAGCGAGGCGATCTTGCTGGCGCTCGCCGCCGAGCCGGTGCCGTAGAGCACCTCGGTGGTGGTCAGCGCGGTGGTGTTCCCGATCTGCCCGGCCTTGTATCCGGCCTTGACCAGCGCGGCCGAGACCTGCCCGGCCAGCCCCTGGGTGCCTCCGCCGTTGTAGACGTCCACGGTGGTCTTGGTGGCGTTAACCGTGCTGGTGGGCTTGGGGCGGGACGAGCCCTGCGTGCTGGGCGAGTTGGGCGCCGGGTAGAAGGTCTCGTGCACGAGCTGCTGGAGATAGGCGGGGTCGACCTGGTTGGCGGCCTGCCCGTTGATGGTTTCGTAGCCTACGATCGGCAGCGTCCGGAAGCTCAGGTTGCCGCTGGTCAGGCTGCGCATCTGGCTGGCGAAGTCGAGCAGGTTCCAGCCGGAGTCGGTGATCACGTACTGCTTGGCCACGGAAAGCAGCGCATTGATCTTGGTCAGGTCGCCGAGCACCCCCTGGGTGCGCAGCTGCCGCATGACCGAGTCGAGGAACGCTTGCTGACGATGCGTGCGGTCAAGGTCGCCGTTGAGCAGGCCGTGCCTCTGGCGGACGAACGCCAGCGCCATCACGGCGTCGAGGTGCTGGTAGCCGGCCCTATGAGCGTAAAAGCCCGAGTAGGGGTCATAGGGGACCGGGTGCTTGAGGCAGACTTCCACGCCGCCGAGAACGCTCGCAAGCTCGTAGAACCCGTCCAGGTTGATCTCGCCGAAGTGGTCGACATGCACCCCGGTGAGCTGCTCCACGGTAGCTACCGCGGCCGCGCGGCCCGCCTCGTTGCCCTGGAAGGCGACATCGTTCTGGCTCATGCTGGGATCCTGCTGCCTGAGCTGGGACTCCTTGGCGGCCATGGACACGCCGTAGGCCTGGTCGATCTTGCCTTGCTGCTGCGACCCGAGCGTGTTGGCGAAGGTAACCCAGTCATCGCGCGGGATGGAGAAGCCGACCGCCTTCTTGCCGCCGGCCGGGATGTGGATCAGGATCAGCGTGTTGGTGGCGTTCCCGCCGACCCCGTTCTGGACGCCCAGCCTGCTCCCGGCGTGCAGCGCGTTCAGGATGTTGTTCGGCAGGATGTTGCCGTTCCAGTCGGTCCGGCTCTCAAGTCCCATCAGCAGGATGTTCTGCGCGCCGATGGACGGCCCGCTGACGATCGCATGCGAGCCGCCGATGCTGCTCACGTCGCGCACGACGAAGTAGGAAAAGCCGCTGATCGCGAGGACCAGGGCGGCGGCCACGCAGCTTAGGGCATACCCAGCCTTCCCGGCGGCACCCCACAACGGAGCCGAAGAGCCCGGCCTAACCATGGCAATTTTCCTCAGCAGTCCCAGCTCTGGATCGTTACCGTCCGTCGAAGCCTACCTTCAGGTCCCCGGTACCAATGCGCAACGGCTAACATCCGAAGCACATATGAGCGACCCACTATGGCGCGAAGCACGCCCGAGCAGGCCGTACGGCAGCGAGCCTGGAGCCAGGCCGCGCGGCCCCGATCCCGGCATCCCGGCGGGCGGCCCGAGGCCGCCGGCCGACGGTTCCAGGACGCCCCGGCGCGATCCCGGCCGGGGCGACCGTGATTCGCGCGGGCCTAATCCCGGAGGCCGGGAGCCCCAGCGACGTGATCCCGGCTGGGACGGCCGCGACCCCGGACTGCGAGGTCCGGGCGGGAACGGGCGGGCCCACGGCATGCGGCGCGACACGGCGCGGGGTGCCGGAGGAGCGCGGGATGCCCACCGGCGGAGAAATCCTCAGCGGCCGGGACGGTGGGGCTCGCTGCAGGGCGGCCTCGGGGTCTGCATCATCGTCGCGAGCGCGGCCATCGGCGCCGTCGCCACCATGGTGACCAGGAGCGCGCCCGGTTTCCTGCTCGGGCTCTGCGTCGTGGCCGGCACGGTGGCCGCCGCGCTGGCCGTCCGGCCCAGGGCCGGCCGGATGATCATCCCGGTCCCGGTGCTTTTTTACCTGGTGGCCGCCCTGATAAGCGGAGTGGTCTACAACCGGTCCGCCGATTCCTCCCGGACGGCGCTGGCCATCGCGGCGGCGCAGTGGATCGCCAACGGGTTCTTCGCGATGGTGCTCGCCACCGTCCTGGCCATCGCGGTCACCGCCGCCCGCTGGTACCTCTGGCGCCGCGGCAGGCGGACCGCGGGCGACCCGGGCTGGCCGGGCACGGCGGCAGGCACGGCGCGGCGGCCGCGGGCGGCCACGGCGGCCGCGGCGGAATCCGGATACCCCGCGGGCCTCGCGGGTCCAGGTGCCCCGCGCCAGGGCGGAGAGACCGGAGGTCCTGGGGTCTGGGGCGACGCGGGCTCGCCTGGCCCCGGCCCCCGGCCCGGGCCGTCCCCGGGACGCCCCGGATCAGGGCCTTACAACTTCTCCAGCGGGGCGTAACGGAGCACCAGGTGCTTGACGCCGTAGTCGGCGCCGAAGTCGATCTTGGCCTCGGCCTGGTCGCCGTAGCCGTCGGTCGACACCACGGTGCCGAGGCCGAACTTGTCGTGGGTCACCATGTCGCCGGGCGACAGCGCGGGCACGGGGCGGTTCCCCGGTGACCGGGCTCCGGGCCTGCGCGCCATCCGCTCCTGCGCGGGCACGGCCGCCGACATCGCCGCCGCCTCGCTACGGCGCCACTCGATGAGGCTGGCCGGGATCTCGGTGAGGAACCTCGACTCGTTGTGGAAGGAAGGACGGCCCCACCAGTTCCGTGACAGGGCCCGGGTCAGGTAGAGGCGCTGCTCCGCACGGGTGATGCCGACGTAGGCCAGCCTGCGCTCCTCTTCCAGCTCCTTCGCGTTGGTCAGCGAGCGCTGGTGCGGGAACACCTCTTCTTCCATCCCGGTGAGGAATACCACGGGGAACTCGAGCCCCTTGGCCGTGTGCAACGTCATCATCGTCACCAGGCCGCCGTGATCTTCCCCCTCGGGGATCTCGTCCGCGTCGGCGACCAGGGACACCTGCTCGAGGAAGCCCGCTAGGGTGCTCCCACCCACCTCCCCTCCCCCCCTCGCTGGCGAGCCGTCGAACTCGCGCGCCACCGACACCAGCTCCTTCAGGTTCTCCACCCGGCTCGCGTCTTGCAGGTCGGACGAGGACTCCAGCGCCTCCTGGTAGCCCGTGCGGTCAAGCACCGCCTCGGCGAGCTCGGCTACCGGACCGGCCTCGGCCAGGTCCCGCAGCTCCTCGATGAGCGTGTTGAACCCCTCGATCGCGCTGGCCGACCGCGCCGCGAGCCCCGGCACGTCGGCCGGGCGGGCCAGCGCCTGGGCGAACGTGATCCGCTCCCGCTGCGCGAATGCGGCCACGTACTCCTCCGCCCGGTCACCGATGCCGCGCTTTGGCACGTTCAGCACCCGCCGCAGCGACACCTCGTCCGCCGGGTTGGCGATCAGCCGCAGGTAGGCGAGCAGGTCGCGGACCTCGCGCCGTTCGTAAAACCGGACTCCGCCCACCACCCGGTAGGGCAGCCCGACCCGGATGAACACTTCCTCGAAGACGCGGGACTGCGCGTTGGTCCGGTAGAACACCGCCACCTGGCCGGGAGTCGCCTGGCCCGCGTCGGTGAGCCGGTCCACCTCCTCGGCCACGAACGCGGCCTCGTCATGCTCGTTGTCGGCCACGTAGCCGACAATCGGCGGCCCCGCTCCCTGGTCGGACCACAGGTTCTTGGGCTTCCTGCCCTGGTTCTGCGAGACCACGGCGTTCGCGGCGGCCAGGATGTTCTGGGTGGACCGGTAGTTCTGCTCGAGGAGGATGACCTTCGCATCCGGGTAGTCCTGCTCGAACTCGACGATGTTGCGGATGGTCGCGCCGCGAAAGGCGTAGATCGACTGATCCGCGTCGCCCACGACGCAAAGCTCGGAGGGCGTGAGCTGTTCCCCGGGCGTGTCAACCCGGTCCGTTCGGGAGGAAAAAAGCGGAGCACCGCCCGATACGAGTTCCCTGACCAGGATGTACTGTGCATGGTTGGTGTCCTGGTACTCGTCCACCAGCACGTGACGGAACCGGCGGCGGTACTCCGCGGCCACCTCCGGGATGGCCTGGAAGAGGTTGACCGTGACCATGATCAGGTCGTCGAAGTCCATCGCGCCGGCCGCGATCAGGCGGCGCTGGTACTCGGCGTAGGCCTCGGCCAGGGCCTTGTCCCGCGCGGTGCGCGCGCGGGCGGCGAAGGTCTCGTAGTCGATCAGCTCGTTCTTCAAGTTTGACACCTGGGCGGCCATGGCCTTCGGCGGGAACTGCTTGGCGTCGAGCTCGAGCTCCCGGCAGGTGAGCGTCATCAGGCGCTGCGAATCCGCCTGATCGTAAATGGAGAACGACGAGGGGTAGCCGAACCGCCTGGCCTCCCGGCGCAGGATACGCACGCAGGCCGAGTGAAAGGTCATCACCCACATGGCCCTGGACCGCGGGCCGACCAGCGCGGCGACGCGGGCCGCCATCTCGCCGGCCGCCTTGTTGGTGAAGGTGATGGCCAGGATCTCCTGCGGCGCCACGTCGCGCGCGGCGAGCAGGTAAGCGATCCGGTGGGTGAGCACGCGGGTCTTCCCCGAACCCGCGCCGGCCACGATGAGCAGCGGGCTGCCCTTGTGCACGACGGCAGCGCGCTGCTCCGGATTGAGTCCGTCAAGGAGGGCATCTATTGCGAGGGCGGCCACCTACCTAGCGTAGGCGGTTACACCGACAAATGCTGCGACCGCGAAGCGCTACGCCCCTCGGCACCAGGAGTCATATTTCGTCACTACCTGCGATAACACCAGGATATAAGCCTTTGTGGTGGTGCCCTGGCCTATCGATGGATTTATCGTTTTTAGCTCCGGACGATGCCTGTTATGGGCTATTCTGGCCCCCTTGACCGTTAGTTGGATGCGACGGGGAGCAGCTCGCATACGACGCCTTGAGAACCGTGGAGATGCCATGGGGTCGCGTGGTCGATCCATTAGGCTCCGAATTTATTTTCTCGTGGCGATCCCGCTCGTCGCCATGGTCGGGCTGCTCGCCTACGTGGCGGGCACGACCATCAACAACGCCATCAACCTGGACCGGGCGCCCAACCTGATCAACGCGACCGCGCTGCCGACCGCGGAGTTCGTCAACTTGCTGCAGTCCGAGCGGGCGGCCGCGGTGACCTACCTGTTCGCGCCGACGCCGGCCAATCTGCAGGCGTACCAGGGTGCTATCGCCCTGACCGACAAGGACCAGGCGGCCTTCACCGCGGCCATGACCTCTCCCGCCACGGTCAGCAGCGAGACACCGAGCATGGCCAAGGCGATCAGTGCCGTCGTCGGCAACCTCAGCCAGCTCTCGACCCTCCGCACCGGGGTCAAGGCGCGGGCCCTCACCCCGCTGACCGCACTCGGCCTCTACAGCCAGGGCATCGCGAACGAGCCCAGGCTGTTCCTCTCCGAGGCCGACAGCGAGACCGACGCCACCGCGGTGGGCCAGGCCCTCGGGCTGATCGCCACGGTGCAGGCCAGGGAACAGCTCTCGCAGGAGGACGCGCTGCTCGCCGGGATGCTGGCCGGCCAGAGGATGACGCAGAACGACCGCGTCGCCTTCACCCAGATGGCGGCGGCCAGGCAGGCCTACCTGCAATACGCGCAATACATCCTGACCCCGGCCAACCTGGCCATCTACAACGCCCAGCTGACCGGGTCCGCGGCCGCGCAGCAGAGCCTCACTGGCATCGAGCAGGCGGTAGCCGGCGGCGCCGCGGTCAGCCAGCTGCCGGTCACCGCGGCACAGTGGCAGGAAACGGCCGGCACGCTGCTGCGTGACTCCTACAACGGAGGCGTCGCGGTCGCGGGGGCCGTGCTGGTGGCCGCCCGCCAGATCAGCCACGCAGCGTGGGTCAGGGTCGCCGTGACGAGCGGCATCGCCCTGCTCGGGCTGCTCCTCACCCTCCTGGTGACCACGCTGGTCGCCCGCAGCATCATCCGCCGCCTGCGCGGGCTCGAAACCTCGGCCCTGACCCTGGCCGAGAATCAGCTGCCTGACGTGATCACCAGGCTGCGCCGGGGCGAGAACGTCGACGTGGCCAGCGAGGCACCGCCGCTGCGGGTCGGCCCCGGTGGGATCGGCAGGGACGAGATCGGCCGGGTCGGGCAGGCGTTCGACCTGGTCCGGCAGACCGCGATCCGGGCCGCCGTGGAAGAGGCCAGGTTGCGGCAGGGGCTCAACGACGTGTTCCGCAGCCTGGCCCGGCGCAGCCAGTCCCTGCTGCACCGCCAGCTGATCCTGCTCGACCAGATGGAACGGCGGGCCAGCGACCCCGAGGCCCTCGACGACCTGTTCCGGCTTGACCACCTGACCACGCGCATGCGCCGCCACGCGGAGGGCCTGGTCATCCTGGCCGGCGCGCAGCCGGGTCGGGGCTGGAGCAGCCCGGTCCGGATGGTCGACGTCATGCGCGGCGCCATCGCCGAGGTCGAGGACTACGCGCGGGTCTCGGTCGCCACCCGGAGCCAGGCCGCGCTGGCCGGCTCCGCCGTCGCCGACGTCATCCACCTGCTGGCCGAGCTCATCGAGAATGCCGCCACGCTCTCGCCGCCGTATACGTCGGTGCGCGTGGCGGGGGACACGGTCGCGAACGGCTTCGCGATCGAGGTCGAGGACCGAGGGCTCGGGATGAGCCCGCCGCGGCTGGCCGAGCTGAACGAGCGGCTGGCCAGCCCGCCCGAGTTCAACCCGTCCGACAGCGAGCAGCTCGGCCTGTTCGTGGTCAGCCAGCTGGCCAAGCGGCATGGGATCCGGGTGACGCTGAAGGCCTCTCCCTACGGGGGGACCGCCGCCATCGTGCTGATACCGCGGCACCTGGTGGTGACGGAAGAGGCGTTCCGGGCCGGGCTGCCCGGCGAGCCCGCCGCGATCAGCATGGCGCCGCTCACCACCAACGGGAACCACGCCGCCACGGAACGCGCCGGCCAGGGCGGCATGGGTTTCACCGACTTTGGCGGCCTGCCGGGGCTGGCCCAGACGCCAGGAGTTCGCATCTCCGGCCCGCTGCGCCGCTCGCAGGGAATCACCCCGGAGCGGCCTGACCGCGGCGCGCACGCCGCACCCCCGCTCGGACCGGCCAACGGCACGGCCGGCGCCGGGCCTGATGACCTGCCCAGGCGGCATCATGATCAGCCGGCGGCACCGGCCGGTGCCGGCCAGGTACCGGCGGGCGCCGGCCCGATGCCTGACAGCAGCGCGCCGTCCGCCTTCGACGTGTTCACGCCGCGGCGCACCCAGGGAAGCGGCGAGAGGTCCGTTCCCTCGGATGCAGCGCCCGCCGGCGGGCCCGGCGCGCCCTATCCCGGCAACGGGTCCTACATCGCGTCCCCGTCGTATCCGGCGAGCGGCTCGTCGCCCTATCCGGGCCCGGGCTCCGGGCCCGGAGCTGGTGCCGGGGCTCCGCCATTCCCGGGGACGGGCTCAGCGCCGTTCCCCGGCGGCTCTCCGTCATACCCGGGCACCGGGGCCGCGCCGTATCCGGACCAGCCGACGCCCTTCCCCGGCTGGACCCCGCACCACACGCCCGGAGCATCCGGCCGGACCGCGCCTGGCCCGGGCACCCCGGCCGGGCCGGCCACTCCGATGACGCCGGTGGCCTCGTCACGGCCGGGTCAGGCCTCCGGTCCGCCCTGGGAGCTCTCCCGCGAGACCGGACCGCTTCCGGCGGTCCCCGGCGGGCCCAGGCCGCAGACGGCCGAGCCAGGCGGAAACGGCGACATCAAGGGGCTTCCGCGTCGGATCAGGCAGGCCAGCCTGGCTCCCCAGCTTCGATCCGACCCGCCGCAGCGCCGGACCACCATGGCCAGCGCCGGCCCGTCGAGCGGTCCTACCCCGGCCGAGATCCGCCAGACCATGTCAGCCCTGCAGCGCGGCTGGCAGGAGGGCCGCTCGCAGCGAACGGCCGGCGCTGGACCAGGTGAGCCTCCGCGCGCGCCATCAGCCGCCGCCAGCGCGGGACCGCCCGCGGGCACGGGTTCGGCCGCCAGCCCTTCCCCCGCCCCGGATTCGTCCTCCAGCGCCGGCGGCGGCCACGATTCGACCGCGGACGAGGAAGCACGTGGGGGCTCCGATGGAACATGATGCGGGCGCGGCCGGCCGGGTCGGCCAGCTCGACTGGCTGCTCGATGATCTCGTGCGGCGGGTCGGGCAGGTAAGCAAGGCCGTCATCCTGTCTCAGGACGGCATGGCGCTCGGCGCGTCGCAGACGCTCCACCGTGACGACGCCGAGCACCTGGCCGCGCTGGCGGCCGGATTCCAGTCGCTGGCTCGCGGCGCCGGACGGCACTTCGGCGGCGGCGGGGTCCGGCAGACGATCATCGAGATGGAGTCGGGATTCCTGCTGGTGTCCGCGGCAGGCAGCGGCACGTGCCTCGCGGTCATCGCCGAGCAAGGCGCCGACCTCGGCGTGGTCGCCTATGAGATGGCCATCCTGGTCCGCAGGACGGGGGAGCATATCCAGGTAAACACGCGCGCGTCCGCGCTCAGCGGCTGGGCCTAAGAGGTGCCATGCCGTCCAACGATGAGCGGTGGCTAGACGCCGAGGCCGGGCCGGTGGTCCGGCCCTATGCCCTGACCCAGGGCCGGACCAGGCACGCCGGTGAATCGTTCGACCTGGTCGCGACCGTCCTGGCCACGTACGCCCCGATCGCCGATCCAAGCTCGCTGGCGCCAGAGCACGTGAGCGTCCTTCAGCTCGCCCGCGCGCCGACGACCGTCGCAGACATCGCCTCAGACGTCGATCTTCCGCTTGGTGTCGTCCGCATCATCCTCGCTGACCTGCGGGAACTCGGCCTGGTCGCGATCCGCGCCCCGGTCGTGATGGCTGAGCGGATCGACCAGCACACTCTCAGGGAGGTCCTCAATGGACTACGGGGTCTCTGATCCCGCCAGCGGGAACCCACGCTCAGGCCAGCATCGCGCGATCAAGATCCTCCTCGCCGGGGGCTTCGGGGTGGGCAAGACCACCCTTGTCGGCGCCGTGAGCGAGATCAGGCCGCTGCGGACCGAGGAGCCCCTTACCGAGGGCAGCCTGCGCACCGACAGCACGGTAGGCGTCGAGGGAAAGACCACGACCACGGTCGCGATGGACTTCGGCCGGATCAGCCTGCGCAGCGATCTCGTGCTCTATCTCTTCGGCACCCCCGGCCAGCAGCGGTTCTGGTTCATGTGGGACGAACTTGCCATCGGAGCGCTGGGGGCGGTGGTTCTCGCCGATACCCGGCGGCTGGCCGACAGCTTCCCGGCCATCGACTACTTCGAGCGCAGGCAGATACCGTTCATCGTCGCGCTCAACTGCTTCGACGGCGCCCGCAGGTACGACCAGGAAGACGTCAGGATGGCCCTGGACCTCGAGCCCGAAATGCCCATCGTTCTTTGCGACGCGCGCAGCAAGGAGTCAGCCAAGGAGGTGCTGATCGCCTTGGTCGAGCACGTCCTGCTGACCGCGTCCGAGGAGCCGGTCTCAGGGATCGCGTAGCACCGCCCATACCGCCTTGCCGTGCCCGGCGATGGGGCTCCATCCCCACACGTGACTCAGCGCGCCAACGATCTGCAGGCCGCGTCCGCTCTCCCCGCCCCAGTCGGGTTGCCTGGGCATGGGCGTCTCGTTGCCTGGATCGACGACAGCCAGCATCACTTCGCCCGCTCGCCTGAGCATGCAGAGCCGCAGCACGGTCAGGCCAGCACCGGGATGGGCGCGCGCCAGTCCGGCCCGCGTCCCGTGCAGGACGGCGTTGACCACCAGTTCATCGACGATCATCTCGGCGTCGTCTGCCAGCGCCTCAAGGCCCCAGCAGGTAAGCAGCTCACGGACGAACCGGCGGGCGGTCCTGGCCTCTTCCGGCCGGGCACTCAGCGCCCGGGTGGTCACCGCCGGGGTCTCCCACCAGGTCGAAGGTACAGGCAGCAGCCGCGGCATGCCGTCAGAGACCGTGGGCCAGGGAAGGTTTGCTTCCTCGTCGTCATCCCCGCTACCGGTAGCGACACTGAGATGCGCCAACGCAACAGCTTCCTGCATGTCATTGGGCACGAAAACCCTTGCCCATCACGGTGGTTAACTGCGTGCTTAAAGACATGTTGCCTGATATATTGTGCAAATGCAAGACCAGATGCACGTTCATTCGCTTTGTGCACAGGTCTCCGAATAGGCGCACGGGGGGCCGGCAGACAGGCAGAACGCATCAGGCAACTTGCTCACCAGTTGCTAACTGGAGATTACGGCGAGTGAATTCCGCGGCCTGACGTGCGTTACCCTGTCGGAAGGGGATAAATATGGTCATTACATACAATGGGATGCTCACGGCGGAACTCGGAGATGTCTGCTGGCAGAAGAGCTGGCACAGCAATCCGAACGGGGAGTGTGTCGAGCTGGCCGCGCTGCCCAACGGCGAGATCGCGATGCGCAACTCCCGTTTCCCGGCAGGCCCCGTCTTGCTCTACACTCAGGCAGAGATCACCGCATTCCTGGCAGGAGCCAAGGATGGGGACTTTGACCATCTACTCGATGATACAAACCAGCTTACTCGCTAGTAGCAATGCTACCGGTCGGCAAGCGGCGACCCGACAATAAAAGACTGCCCAACCAGTACCTCGCGACCTGCGGAAACACGGAGAGATCAAGACTTCTGTTGAATTATCACACAACCCCCCTTTTGCCAGCGTGAGATTGCATGGGAGACTGGTCCACACCCCGCCAGGATCTAGGGTGCGACGATGCGAGGAGTGCCGATGGTCTCATCTGAAGACTCGGCCTGGGACGTTCCGCCCAGCATTTTCGGCACGCGCGCGGGCGGCCCGACCGTCCAGCGTCTGGTGCTCGGCAGCCAGCTGCACCGGCTGCGTGAGTCGCGCGGGATTAGCGCCGAGCAGGCCGCTGAGGCGATCCGCGGTTCGCACTCCAAGATCAGCCGGATGGAACATGGCAGGGTCGGCTTCAAGGAGCGCGATGTGGGGGACCTCCTTACTCTTTACGGTGTGACTGACAGCGAGGAACGCGCTGCCCTGCTGAACCTGGCCAGGGAAGCAAATACACCCGGATGGTGGCACGCCTACTCGGACGTCCTCCCGGCCTGGCTTGAGCCGTACGTGGGCCTGGAGGCGGCGGCGTCGGTCATCCGGACCTACCAGATCCAGCTGGTACCGGGGCTGCTGCAGACGGAAGGATATGCTCGCGCGCTGATCCGGCAGGGTTCCGCGGCCACTGAAGAGGAGATCGCGCGACGGGGTGAGCTGAGGGTCAGCCGCCAGGAGATCCTCCGCAGGCCCGATGCGCCGCAGCTGTGGGTGGTCGTCGACGAGGGCGCGCTGCGCCGTCCGGTCGGCAGCCGGGAAATCGTCCGTGAGCAGCTGAAGTACCTCATTGAGGTGGCGGATCACCCGGCGGTGACGCTCCAGATCCTGCCGTTCAGCGCGGGCGCGCACTCAGCCATGGGCGGCCCGTTCACCATCCTGCGGTTCGCCGAGCCCGACCTGCAGGATGTCGTCTACATCGAGCAGCTGACGAGCGCGCTCTACCTGGACAAGCCGGCCGAGGTCGACAGCTACCTCGAGGTCATGGAGCAGCTCTGCCTTCAGGCCGAGCCGGTGGCGAATACGACCAAGGTGCTCAGCCAGATCCTCGCCGAGACCTAGGCTTGGCCGCGGGCATGCGCTCCTGGCAAGCCCACGGCAAGCCGTAATCAGTCAGCAGGTCGAGGAACGGCCGCGACGGCAGCGCCTCGGGGCCGCGCGCGGCGCGCCGTCGGTGCCGGTCCCGGTCACCCAGGTGCCCGCGCAGGTCAGCCCGCTCATCTTGTCCCCCAGCCCGGCCGGGTCAGGCAAGCACGCGGCCACCACGTCGCGCGGCGACACGGTCGCCGCGCCGCAACGGCGCTGCGTGAGTAGGTCGGCGACGCCGCAGCGCGCTGCGCCCGGCCGAGGTCGTAGTCGGCGATGACCAGCTCAGCGAACCGACGGCGGGCGGCGATCTGGGCAAAATGCCGTGCCGACGCCCCCTGCGCCCACCAGAAGTATGCGCATGGGCTGATCTCAGACCTTTCCGGAGGCCGGCAGACGAGACCAGTCGTGATATCTAGCTGTTACTACGGATATCGTTGCCGGGAAGCGCAATTCGTGCTAGAACCGTAGCGTCAGGGGTGCTGATTACGTCGTCACGCCTCGCCGCTCAAATCGTGACATTAGGTCCGGCCGATTCGGCGGACCGCTTGCCGGGCCCGGCCACACCGGGCCAAAGCCAGGAGGGTGAGACATGGCCACCGCTGAGCAAGCCGTAGAGCCTCAAGAGCAGCCGCTCGACAAGGGCCTCAAATCGGGCGCCCTCGGGCTGATCTCAAGTACCGTCATCGCGACGGCGTCGGTCGCCCCCGCTTACAGCATCGCGGCCACCCTGGTCTTCGTCGTGGGCGCGGTCGCGCTCCGGGCGCCGGCCGTGGCGGTGCTCGCCTTCGTCCCGATGCTGCTGACCTCGATCGGCTACAGCGAGCTGAACAAGGCCGACCCGGACTGCGGCACCACGTTTACCTGGGCGACGCGCGCGTTCGGGCCGAAGACCGGATGGGCAGGGGGCTGGGCGATTGTCGCGGCCGACGTGCTGGTCATGGCGAGCCTGGCCCAGGTGGCGGGCCAGTACGTGTTCCTGTTGTTCAACGCCAAGGGCATCGGGAGCAACGCGACCAGCGGCTGGGTGCTGCTGGCCGGCGTCATCTGGATCATCCTGATGACCGCCATCTGCTATGTCGGCATCGAGGTGTCAGCGAACTTCCAGAAGGTCCTGCTGAGCATCGAGCTGACCATGCTGGTGGTCCTGTCGGTGGTCGCCCTGGTCAAGGTCGGCTCCGGGACCGCGCCGCCCGGTCATCTCACCCCGAGCATTTCCTGGCTCAACCCGTTCAAGATCTCTAGCTTCAGCGCGTTCGCCAGCGGGATCATCCTGATGGTCTTCATCTACTGGGGCTGGGATACGGCCCTCGCGGTCAACGAGGAGACCAAGGACCGCACCCGGACACCGGGCCTGGCGGCGATCTTTTCCACCATCATCCTGCTGGTCACCTACGCCCTGGTCATCTTCTCCATGCAGGCCTTCGCCGGAGTCAAGACCACGGGCAACGGCCTGGGCAATATCAACAACGCAGGCGATGTGCTTTCGGTCCAGGGCAACGCCATCTTCGGCACGCACGGCTTCGGCCCGGTCTTCTACCACCTGCTGCTGCTCATGGTGCTGTCCTCGGCGGCTGCGTCCACCCAGACGACGATCCTGCCCACCGCCCGGACCACGCTGTCGATGGCCGCCTACAAGGCGCTGCCGAAGTCGTTCGCGAGGATCCATCCCCGGTTCATGACCCCCACGGTGTCCACGGTGACCATGGGAGCGATCTCGATCCTCGTCTACGTGGGGCTGAACTACACGTCGAACGGCATCGGGGTGATCGGCGACGCGGTGATCGCGATCGGCCTGTACATCGCGTTCTACTACGGCCTGACCGGTTTCGCCTGCGCCTGGTACTACCGCAAGAACCTGACCAGCAGCGCGCGCAACCTATGGATGCAGGGCATCCTGCCGGTGACTGGCGCGCTGATGCTGTACTTCCTCGGTGGCTGGAGCGTGTGGCTCGACTACGACGTGGCGACCGCGAACGACTACACCATGTGGACCGTCCCGTTCATCCACTGGCAGATCGGCGGCGCTTTCGTGATCGCCGTGGCGGCCGCACTGGTCGGGGTGGTCTTCTTCATCTACTGCCGGGTCGCCGCGCCCGCCTTCTTCAAGAAGGAGACCCTCACCCGGGCTACCCCCACCCTGGTCCCCGATAAGTAGCTGACCCGGCGCCTCCCGCCGACCGGCACAGGCGGGCGGGAACCGTCGCGCACTGGACGCAAGCCGGGATCGAGGTGGTCTACTGCGTGGTGACCGACGGCGACGCCGGCGGCTTTGCTGATGCGGACCTATACCAGGCATAATTCACTGATTGAATCCAGCCAGAGAGAGAGTGACTCACCATGAGCATGGAGATGGACCACTCCTTTACCGTTCCCGTCCCACCCGAGCGCGCCTGGGACGTGCTCCTCGACGTGGAAAAGATCGCGCCGTGCATGCCCGGCGCTACCGTCGAGGAGTTCGACGGCGAGGTGGTCACCGGGCGGATTAAAGTCAAGGTCGGCCCGGTGTCACTGACCTACCGCGGGACCGCGAAATTCATCGAGCGCGATCCCGACGCCCAGGTGGTGGTGGTGGAGGCCAGCGGCAAGGAAACCCGCGGCGCAGGCACGGCCTCCGCGACCGTCCGGGCGTCCCTGGAGCCCGAGGCTTCCGGCGAGGCGACCAGGGTCACCATGCACACGACGATGAACGTGACCGGCCGGCCGGCGCAGTTCGGCCGCGGTGTGATGGTCGAAGTCGGCGGCAAGCTAGTGGAGAAGTTCGCCGAGAACCTGGCCCAGCTGATATCAGGCGACGGCGGAGCCGCGGCGAACGGTGCGGCGGCCACGGAGCAGGGCAGCGCGGACGGCGCGAGCGCCGGGCAGCCCGCCGCCACGGCGGCGGCCACGGAGCAAGGCAGCAGTGAACCCGCGGCCGCCGTGCCCGTCGCGACGACGGCTCCCGCCCCGCCTGCCCAGCCGAGCGACGACTCCATCAACCTGGTCAGGCTGGTCGGCCCCGCGATCCTCAAGCGCGTCATCCCGGTCGTCGCCGCCCTGGCCGGCCTCGCCCTGCTCGGGCGGCGCTTCCGGCACCTGTTCCGTCGTGGCGGGGCGGCCAGGCGTAGCCTGACCTGGCGGCTCCGGGCTAGCGGACGAGGACCTCGGTGACCGGGAGGGATGAGTCCGCGGGCAGGTCGAGCGGAGATGGCGATAGGCCGCGGGCCACGATCTCCGCGCCGAGCGCGGCGACCATGGCGCCGTTGTCGGTGCACAGCCCCGGCCGCGGCACGCGCAGCTTGATGCCGGCCGCCGCGCACCGTTCCGCGGCGAGCGAGCGCAGCCGGGAATTGGCCGCCACGCCGCCGCCGATGATCAGGTCGGTGACGTCGTGCCGCCGGCAGGCCTGCACGGCCTTGCGCGTGAGCACGTCGGCCACCGCCTCCTGGAAGGACGCCGCCACATCGGGCGCATGGACCGGCTCCCCGGCGGCCTGCCGCGCTTCCACCCAGCGGGCCACCGCCGTCTTCAGGCCCGCGAACGAGAAGTCCAGCGTGCCATCGTGGTACTTGCCGCGGGGGAAGCTGATCGCGGCGGGATCCCCGTCGCGGGCCGCCTTGTCGATCGGCGGGCCGCCGGGAAACGGCATGCCGAGCACCCGGGCCACCTTGTCATACGCCTCGCCGGCCGCGTCGTCGATCGTGGCGCCGAGCGGCAGGACCTGCTGGGCCACATCCGGCACGAGCAGCAGCGAGGAATGCCCGCCGGACACCAGCAGGGCCACCGCGGGCGACGGCAGCGTGCCGTGTTCCAGCTGGTCGACGGCGATGTGAGCGGCCAGGTGGTTGACCCCGTACAGCGGCTTGCCCAGCGCGAAGGCAAACGCCTTGGCCGCGGCCACCCCGACGAGCAGCGCCCCGGCCAGCCCCGGCCCCGCGGTGACGGCCACGGCGTCGATCTCCTCCGGCCGGACACCCGCCGTCGCGATGGCGCGGTGGAAGGCCGGGATCATCGCTTCCAAGTGCGCCCGGCTGGCCACCTCGGGCACCACGCCGCCGAACCGCGCGTGCTCATCCACGCTGGAGGCGACGGAGTCCGCGAGCAGCTCGTGCCCGCGGACCAGCCCGACACCGGTTTCGTCGCAGGAGGTCTCGATGCCGAGGACTAGCGGGGACGCCATCACGCGAGGGCCTTCCGCATGACCACGGCGTTGACCCCGGACGGCTGGTAGTAACCGCGCCGGAGCCCGATCTCGGCGAAGCCGTGACGCAGGTAAAGCTGCCTGGCCCTGGGATTATCCTCCCGCACCTCGAGCAAGACCTCCTCGTAGCCGCGCTTTTCCGCCTCATCGACGAGCGCCGTGAGCAACGCCGTGCCGGTACCCTCACCCCACCGGGCCGGATTCACCGCCAGCGTCACCACATCGGCCTGCGACCCGGCGGTGAACATCATCCCCGCGTACCCGATCAGCGCGTTTCCCTCCTCAGCCACCAGGTAGAGCCGACGTGAGGCCGGCTGGGCGAACTCCGCCGCGAACATCTCGGGCGTCCAGGCGTCCTCGGGGAACAGCTCGTTCTCCAGGGCCATGATCGCGGTCATGTCGGCCTTGTTCATCTCCCGCAGCCGTACTCTGCTGCCATCGTCCGGGCTGCCATCGTCCGGGCTGCCATCGTCCGGGCTGCCATCGTCCGGGCTGCCATCGTCCGGGCTGCCATCATCCGGGCGGGCACCATCCGGCCAGGCGGTCACGACGGCGTGACTCGCTTGGGCGGCCCGGGCTCCCTGGCGTCCGGCCGCCGCAGGTAGAGCGGCTCCGCGGCCAGCAACGGCGGGCTAGTCCGCTCGCCGCGCTGGCCCGCGACGATCGCGCAGAGGGTGCGGGCATCCGGATAGCCGGGTCCGATCACGTCTCCGAACGCTTGCGGGTAAAGCTGCCCCCCGTGCCCGGCCACCGCGAGCTCGGCCGCGCCGGGGATCGAGCCTGCGCTGCCGACCAGGGGACCCTCCAGGCGCCCGCCATCGGCGTCGTACCTGGCCCAGTAGACTTCCTTGCGGCGCGCGTCGGTCGCCACCAGGAACTCTCGTCCCGGCGCTCCCGGCGCTCCCGGGGGTGCCTGAGGTCCCTGGGGTCCCTGGGTCGAAGTCGCGGCGGCGATGACGTCCAGGGAGCACACCCCGTGCACGGGAATGCCGAGCACGGATCCGAGCACCCGGGCGGTCATCACGCCGACCCGCAAGCCGGTATAGGGTCCCGGGCCCACCCCCACGGCGACCGCGGTGAGATCCCCGCGTGACGCGCCCGCATCGGCCATGACCTTCGCGATCATGGGCGTGAGCAGCTCGCCGTGCCGCCGGGCATCGACGGTGAACGCCTCGGAAACGACCCGCTCCCCGTCGTGCAAGGCCACGCTCACCGCGGGAGTCGCGGTATCAAAACCCACCACAAGCACGTCGCCCAGCCTAGTGGGCGCGCGGCGCCACTGATCCAGGCCGCGGACCTAGTGCAGCGAGGCCTCGGCCGCCCGGGCGAACGCCAGGGCGGCCGCCGACAGCTGGGACGGTGACACCGGCCCGTAAGACCCCTGGTTGGAGTGGTCGAGGCCGTCCAGCGTCACCGTCACGACCACGTTGCGGTAGCGCACCATGACGGTGACCACGTCGGTCACCGCTCCGCCGACGTGGAACACCTGCATGGCGCTGAACGCCTGGTTCCCGAACCCGGACAGCGTCGTCACCGTGGCCCGCGGATTCGGGGAGCGCTTCGGCGGGGACTGGATGCCCTGCAACGCCGAATCGTAGGCGTCGATCGCGGCGAACGTGGCGCTGCCGTCGCCACTGGCCAGGCCGTTCGGCGCGTAGGCGAGCATGTTGAGTTCGATTAGCCGGTACACAGGTGGCCTGTCGATGGTCCAGTTACAGGCGGATTCGGCCGACCCGTTGACCGGCAGCGGGGACGCCACCTTGGCCTTCCCCGGCAGGTACTGCTGGAGGGTGACGCCAGGCACCGAGTTGCACGCGGCCGGCACCTGCCGCAGTTCTCCGGGCTGGAATGTGGTGATGAGCGCGCCTGGCGTGACCGCCGCCGGGCCGGGGCCGCCGGCCAGCAGCAGCACCACCGCGGTCACAGCCCCGGCCACGACCACCAGGCCGCCCGCCATGACCAACCACCGCCGCCGCCTGCGCGCCGCGGCCCGCAGGGCGCGCCCGCCCGGACCCCGCGACCCGCGCGGCTGAGCCGACGGCACATCCTCGTCGCCTTCCGCCTCCGGTCCGTCCCATTGTGCCCATGGCTCCGGATCGTCCTGACGGGGATCGGAGACCGGACGCGGATCGGCGGAGCGCCCGGGACCCGCGGGATTGCCCCCGCCCTGGGGACGCTGAGGCCGCGCCGGACGAACCGGCGGCAGGTTAGCCCACGGCGGCAGGTCCTCGTCGTCGCGGTCAGGGAAGGGGGACCTGGCCGACGGGCGGGGCGGCAGGAACTCCTGCTCGGGCACGGCGCGCCTCCGGGATCGGGGTACGGTACGTAATGGCGCGATACGCGAAATTGGGATCAGTACAGCGGAACTATAAACGATCTACGGCGCCGGTGGGCACACCATGCCATCGCCCGCCGTGACCATTTAGCCGGACCGTCCGTCCGTCGCCGTCCAGGTCGGGCTCAATCGAGATCTCAAGGCGGTCCTCAGCCAGACCCTCGGCCAGACCCGAGCCCCACTCCACGACCGTGACGCCGCTGGCCGCGTCGGTGTCGAGATCCAGGTCGTCCACCTCGCTGGTGCTGCCGAGACGGTAGGCGTCGGCATGCACCAGCGCGGGCCCGGACCCGGAAACGACGGGATGCACCCGGGCGATGACGAAGGTCGGGGAGGTGACCGGGCCGCGCACGCCGAGCCCTTCGCCGATGCCCTGCACCAGCGTGGTCTTGCCCGCGCCGAGCGGTCCGGCCAGGATCACCAGGTCTCCGGCGCGCAGCCGCGTGGCGAGGCGTCGCCCGAGGTCACGCATCTGTCCAGCGGTGGCGATCCGCATTTCCGCCGGCAAGCACCACGGCTCGTTCGGAATCATTACCGGTCACCGCCCGGATAGTTCCTCGGGACCCGGGCCCCGATGCCGGTAGCGATCTCATAGGATATGGTGCCGAGCGCCTCGCCCCATTCCTGGGCGGTGGGTTCGCCGTCGTCCCCGGGGCCGAACAGCACCACCTCATCGCCCGCCGCGACCGGCTCGTCGCCGAAGTCGACGACGAACTGATCCATGCAGACCGTGCCCGCGATCGGCCAGCGGCGGCCGCGCGCGCTGACCAGCGGCCGGCCGGCCGCTGTCCGCGGCACCCCGTCCGCGTAGCCGAGGGGCACCAGGCCGAGGGTGGTCTCGCGGGACGTCACGTACCGGTGGCCGTAGGAGACGCCGGTGCCCGGTGGCACCCGCTTGACCATGGCCAGCCGGGCGCGCAACGTCATCGCCGGGCGCAGCCAGGACGGCGCGCCGCCCGGCAAGGTCGACAGGCCGTAGATGGCCCCGCCGAAGCGCACCAGGTCAAGCCGGGACTCCGGGACGGTCAGCGCCGCGGCGGTGTTGGCTATGTGCCTGACCTCGGGCGTGACGCCGGCCTTCTCGGCGAACGCGGCGGCGTCGGCGAACGCGGCGAGCTGGGCGGCGACCGACGGGTGCCCGGGGATATCAGCGCAGGCGAAGTGCGACCACAAGCCCACCACCCGCACCGAGCCGCGGGCCTGGGCGTCCAGTGCGGCCTCCACCAACCCCGGCCAGTCTGCCTGGGTGGCACCGCCCCGGCTCAGCCCGGTGTCGGCCTTAAGGTGCAGCCGGGCCCGGACACCGGTCCGGTCCGCCGCGGCCGCGATCTTCGCGACGAACGCGACCGAGCCGGCGGTGAGGTCGACGTCGTGCCTGATCGCCTCCGCGGGATCGCCAAAGGTCATCAGGCAGAGCACCGGCGCGGTGATCCCCGCCTGCCTGAGCGTGAGCGCCTCGGCGAGGTCGGCGACGCCCAGCCAGCCGGCCCCGCCGGCCAGCGCGGCCCGGGCGGCCGGAACCATGCCGTGGCCGTACCCGTCGGCCTTGACCGCCGCCATCACCTGGCTGCCGCGCACCAGCTCGCACAGCGCCGCGACGTTGCCGGTGATCGCGCTGAGGTCGACGAAAGCCTGCCGGTCCACGACGCTCACAGGCTCCGGAACGCGGCCGGCAGCGTCCGCACCAGGTCAGACGCCCCGATCGGGGCCTCCCCGGTCCCGTCGATCGGGGCCTCGCCGGTCCCGTCCGGGGTCTCCGGGCTCCTTCGGGCCCTTGGGGCCCTTGGGGCCCTTGGGGCGGCGGCGAGCCGCGCGGCCATGCCGTGCAGGTAAGCCGCCGCCAGGCCGGCCTGGGCGGGCTCGAGGCCCTGCGCGAGCAGCGCGCCGGCCAGCCCGGACAGCACGTCGCCGCTGCCCGCGGTGGCCAGCCACGGCGTGCCGGTGGGGTTCACCAGGACCGGCTGGTTACCCGGCGACGCGATGACCGTCGTCGATCCCTTCAGCAGCACGGTGACGCCCAGCTCGGCGGCGGCGCGGCGGGCGTGCTCGAGCCGCCGCGCCTCGACGCTTGCCGCGTCGGTGCCGAGCAGCCGGGCCAGCTCGCCGGCGTGCGGCGTGATCAGCGTCGGCGCCGGCCGCGGGAGCAGGCCCTTGACCTGGCTAAGGATGGTCAGCCCGTCCGCGTCGACCAGCGCGGGCAGGTCCGTGCCGAGCACCGCCGTCAGCCGCGCCGCGGCGTCCTGGCCGGTGCCCATGCCCGGGCCCGCCACCCACGCCTGGACCCGCCCCACGGAATCGAGCAGGTCCCAGTCGCCGTCGTCGGGGTGCACCGTGATCACGGCCTCGGGCCACGCCTGCCGTACCAGCACGGCGGCGACGTTCGCCGTGACCACCCGGACCATTCCCGCCCCGCCGCGCACCGCCCCGCCGGTGGCGAGCAGCACGGCCCCGGTGAAGCGGTCGCTGCCGGCCAGCAGGCCCAGGACGCCCCGGCGGTACTTGTCCGATTCGGCTCCGGGACGGGGCAGCAGCGCGCTGATGTCGTCCCGCTGCGGCGCCATGGCGCAGGGCCCGTCTTTCAGGTACGGGCCCAGGCCGATATCGATGAGTTCGACGGCCCCCGCGTGGCTGGCGCCCGGGTCGATCAGCAGCCCGGGCTTGATCGCGCCGAAGGTCACGGTGACGTCGGCCCGGACCGCCGGGCCGTCCACGGCCCCGGTGTCGGCGTCGATGCCGCTCGGCAGGTCGACGGCCACCACGGTCGCGCCGGCCTGCCTGGCCTGCTCCGCCTGCCGGGCCAGGCCGGCGAACGGCTCCCGCAGCCCGCCCCGCCCGCCGATGCCCAGCAGGCCGTCGATGATCAGGTCGGCGCTGTTCATCACGTCCGCCGCGTCCCGCGGATCCCCGAGCTCGCCGGACACCCGGCCGCCCGCGGCCCGCAGCGCGGCGGTGCCGGCCGGGTGCGCCTTAGGCCCGGCGGCGATCGCGGTGACGGCCACGCCGCGGCGGGCCAGCCGCGCGGCCGCGTAGAGCGCGTCGCCGCCGTTGTCTCCGCTGCCGGCCAGCACGACCGCACGGGCGCCGTACACGTGCCCCGGGTGCCGGGCCAGCAGCGACGCGCACACCGAGGCGAGGCCGGCGGCGGCCCGCCCCATCAGCGCCCCGTCGGGGACGATCTCCATCAGCGCGTGTTCCGCCGCCCGCACCGCGGCGACCTGGTATGCGTCTCGCATGTCGTTCCTACTGTCCGGCGAGAGCCAGCCGAACCTCGTCCGCCAGCCGGCCGATGACGCGTTCCGCCAGGCTTGCGTCCTTGGCCTGGACCATCAGCCGGATCGCGGGCTCGGTACCGCTCGGCCGGACCAGGACCCGCCCATTGCCGCCCAGCTGAGCCTCCGCCCGGCTGACCGCCGCGGCGACTTCCGGCCCGAGCCGCGACGCGTCGCCCGGCACGTTGACGAGCACCTGCGGGTACTTGGGCATCATCTTCGCCGCCGCCGCCATCGGCACGCCGTGCCTGTTCACCGCCGCGAGCAGCTGCAGGCTGGTCAGCACGCCGTCGCCCGTGGTGGCGTGCTCCAGCATGATGATGTGCCCGGATTGCTCGCCGCCTAGCACGTAACCGCCGTCCCGCATGGCCGCGGACACGTGCTTGTCGCCCACCGGCGTCTCGATCACCTCGATGCCGGCGTCCTGCATCGCCACGTGGAAGCCCTGGTTCGACATCACCGTGACCACCACGGCGTCGCCCGCCAGCCGGCCCGCTTCCTTCAGCCCGGTCGCGAGCACGGTCAGGATCTGGTCACCATCCAGCGGCTGCCCGTCCGCGTCGACCGCGAGGCACCGGTCGGCGTCACCGTCGTACGCGATGCCCGCGTCCGCGCCGTGCTCGACGACCGCCGCGGACAGGGCGCCGAGCGCGGTGGAGCCGCAACCGTCGTTGATGTTCAGGCCGTCGGGCTCGTCACCGATGGTGATGACCTCCGCACCCGCCCGGCGCAACGCCTGCGGCGCAATGCGGTACGCCGCGCCGTGCGCACAGTCGGCCACGATCCGCAGACCGGCTAGCGGCGGCTGCGGGTGGGCGGTCAGCGTGGCCAGCAGATGGTCCAGGTACCGCTCATGCTCGGCGGTGGCGTCCCTGACCCGGCCGAACTCCCCGGTGCCCGGCCCAGCCTCCGCCGAGGGTAGCTTTGCTGCCCTGAGGTGGGCCTCGATGTCGTCTTCGGTGGCGTCCGGCAGCTTGACCCCGCCGCGGCCGAAGAACTTGATCCCGTTGTCCCTGGCCGGATTGTGGCTCGCGGAGATGACGACGCCGAAGGCGGCGTCCACGGCTCCGGTCAGGTAGGCCACGCCAGGCGTGGGGATGACCCCGAGCCTGAGCACGTCGACGCCGGCGCTGGCCAGGCCGGCGACCACGGCCGCCTCGAGGAACTCGCCCGAGGAGCGCGGGTCCCGGCCCACCACGGCCACCGGCCACCGGGGCGCGCCCGGGCCGGGAGTGCCCAGGCCGGGCGTGCCCGCGCCGGGGCCGAGAACGGCCGCCGCGGCCACGCTGAGGTCCAGGGCCAGACGCGCGGTCAGCTCGTGACCAGCCACCCCCCGGACACCGTCCGTACCGAACAGACGGCTGCGCTGACCCGCTTCACCCATTTCGCTCCGCTCGTTGCTCTGCCCGTATGCGCGGGGCTCGTGTGCGCTGGCGTGAGCTTGACAGGCTCGCAGCGAGGCACTTACCGCTTGGAGTACTGCGGTGCCTTCCGGGCCTTCTTCAGGCCGTACTTCTTGCGTTCCTTGACCCGGGCGTCCCGGGTCAGGAAGCCGGCCTTCTTCAGCGCCGGACGGTTCTCCGGGTCCACCAGGGTCAGCGCCCTGGTCACGCCGAGGCGCAGCGCGCCCGCCTGGCCGGTCACGCCGCCGCCGGAGATCCGGGCCACCACGTCGAAGCTGTTCTCCGCGCCGAGGGTCACGAACGGCTCGTTGACCAGTTGCTGGTGCACCTTGTTCGGGAAGTACACATCGAGCGTCCGGCCGTTGATCAGCCACTGGCCCGAGCCCGAGAGGATGCGGACCCTGGCGATCGCCTCCTTGCGGCGGCCAGTGCCTGCCGCGTTACCGGTGACCACCGGGCGCCTGGCGGCGGCCCGCGACGGAGCGTCCTGTGCGGTTTCTGTCGTGTACTCCGACGGGACGTCCGCGCCGTACTCATCGCTGGCGTAGTCAGCGAAGTCGGCGTCGTCCTCGACGCTGGTGGTGGTGGTTACGCCAGTGGGCTCAGCCACGGTCTCTTCCTCGTGCTTCCTGTCTTGATCTACTGCTCGATCTGCGTGATCTCGTAAGGCTGCGGCTGCTGCGCCTGGTGCGGGTGATCGGGACCCGCGTACACCTTGAGCTTGCGCAGCGTCTTGCGGCCGAGTGAGTTCTTCGGCAGCATCCCCCGGACGGCCTTCTCCACGGCGCGCTCAGGGTTGCTGGCCATCAGGCTGGCGTACGAGATCGACCGCAGGCCGCCCGGATAACCGGAGTGCCGGTAGGCGTGCTTCTGCTCGAGCTTGCTGCCGCTGAGCGCCACCTTCGCCGCGTTGACCACGATCACGAAATCGCCCGTGTCCACGTGCGGAGCGAAGATCGGCTTGTGCTTGCCCCTGAGCAGCACAGCCACGTGGCTGGCCAGGCGGCCGAGTACCACGTCGGAAGCGTCGACGACATGCCACTGCCGCGTGATGTCACTGTCCTTCGGGCTGAATGTGCGCACAGTCCTAAGCCTTCGCGTATGTATCGTGATCTTCTCCGGCCTGCACCTGCTGGTGACGGCCGCCTGGGCGCTCCGCGGGCGCATCGCGCCGCGCGAACCGCGCGTACGGAAGGCACACCGCGTTCATGCCCGTCGCATGACGCCAATGCAGCATACTCCGTCTCACGCAGTGATGCCAAAGCGATGCCGCCAGCGACCCCTCCGCACTCTGGCCGCACTCTGGCTTGCCGCTCAGCCGGTCGGGCCAGGAAGCACGCGCCCGGAAGTGTCACGGCCCGTCGGCAGTCAATTACATGAGAGCGGGAAAGTTCCACGACAACACTACCGGGACTGAGTAGGACGCTACCCTCAACGTTATGGACCACCAGGGTGCGGGACGCTCCCGCTCGGCCGCGGACACGCGCCGCCAGCCGCCCTGGCCGTCGCAGGAAAACGCCGACGGTTCCGGGGTTTCCGAGAGCACTGGGCCGCTGCCTGCCTGGCAGCCCGAGACTGGTGCCCCTGGGTTTGCTGCCCCTGGGTCCGGGCCCTCTGGATACGGGACATCCGGGTCCGGGCCCGCTGAATACGGGAGCACCGAATACGGTCCCGCTGGATACGAGGGCGCTGCGTACGGGGGCACCAGAAGCGGACCCCAGCGCGTCCTGGGTCCCGGCACCGGGCCGCAGCGGCTGGTGGCCTCCGGTAGCGGCGCTCAGGCCGTCCTCGGCACGGGCAGCGGCGCCCAGCGGGTCCTGGGTCCTGGCACCGGGCCGCAGCGGCTCATCGGGTCAGGCAGCGGCGCCCAGCCGGTGCTTAATGCGGAGAGCGGGGGCCAGCCGGTGCTTAATGCGGGGAGCGGCGGCCAGCCGGCGCTTGGCTCCCCGGGCTCTTCGGTCCGGACCCCGACCCGGGGCTTCCCGCCTGGACGCAAACAGCCTGAGCCAGCCCAGGGTGGATTCAGCCCCTGGCACACGCCACGGGAACCGCTTACGGCCGAAGACGGCGAGCAGGCCGCTGACGGGGGTTATGGTCCTGACGGGGGTTATGGTCCTGACGGGGGTTATGGCGCGGACGGCCCCGGCAGCGACATGTATCCGCCGGATGACACGGACCCCATGGGCCAGGCTGCCCTGCAGGCTCCGATGGACTTCGCCGGCCCGGTATCCTCCGCGGGACGGCGGCGCGGGGAGCGGACAAAGCGCCGTTCCCGAGCCCGCACCGCGTTGATCGCCGCGGCCGCCGTCGTGGTCGCGGCCGCCGGAGTGTTCGCCGGGTACAAGTTCCTGTACGAGCCCCGGGTCAACGCGCCGGTGCCTGCCACGCTACGGCTGCCGACGAACGCGCCCGGATCCCCAGGCTTCGATAAGACCCTGGGCAAGTGGCAGCACATCGGGACCCGGGCCGAGGATCCCGACCCGCTGACGATCGCGGGGCTCTACCCGCCGCAGTTCGTGCTCAACGGCACCTCCTACGTCAGGACGGCGGCCAGCGTCACCAAGAAATGCTCACTGGCGGTGTACGGCGCGGACTTGCAGGCGGCGCTGCAGTCGGGCCACTGCACGCAGGTGCTGCGGGCGAGCTACATCTCGGGCGACGGCAAGATGATGGGCACCGTCGGCGTCGTCAACCTGATCACCTCGAGCGCCGCGCAGAAGGCCGGGCAAGTCACCGGCCCGCAGGAGATCATCGCGCCGCTCAGCTCGCAGAAGGGCGCCACCAGCAAGCTGGGCAGCGGGACCGGAGTCGTGCAGGCGGAGATCAAGGGGCATTACCTGATCTTGATGTGGGCCGAGTTCACCAACCTGAAGTCGCCGTCGGGTTCGGCTCAGAGGCAGGTCCTCGAGCAGTTCGCCGCGAACCTCGTCACCGGCAGCGCCAACATCAACCTCAGCACCCGGATGCTAACCGGCAAGCCCTAACCGAGCCGCGGTGGAGCAAGCGTTGGAGAAGCGGCCAGCCTGGGGCGTTTCATGATTACTGCGTAAGTAAAGCGTCTTCAGACGACGCGAGATTTACATGATTATGAGGCGTTTCTGTGCTGACGGTACGAACCCTCCGGGCGGCAGCGGCCCGGGTGGCCAGCTCATCGGGCGGAGGATAACCGACTTCCTCGAGGCACAGCCCATGCGGCGCGACGACGCGGACAGCGGGATCGCGGACTGCGGCCGCGAGCACCGTGGCGGGCCAGCCGGGCGGCTTACGCCCCTCGCCGACGGCGAGAAGCGCCCCGACCATAGAGCGCACCATGTTGTGGCAGAACGCGTCGGCCACTACGGTCGCGATCGCGGTGCCGTGATCGTCCCGGCGCCAGTCCAGGGCGAGCAGCGTCCGGATGGTGGTCGCGCCGTTTCGCCGACGGCAGAAGGCGGCGAAGTCGTGCTCACCGAGGCAGGACCGCGCGGCCTCGTTCATGGCGGCCAGGTCGAGCCGCCGGAAGTACCACAGCGTTTCGTGCCTGCGCAGCGGGTCCGCGACGGCCGCGTCGTCGCAGACGCGGTAGGAGTAGCGGCGCCACAGCGCGGAGAACCGCGCGTCGAACCCGGCGGGCGCCGGGCCCGCGGCGTGCACCCGCGCGTCGGCGGGCAGCACCGCGGCCAGCCTGGAGACGGCCCGGTCCGCCGTACCGGACCAGGCCGCGGCGGGCACGTCCACATGGACAACCTGGCCACGCGCGTGCACCCCGGCGTCCGTGCGCCCGGCCACCGTCAGCTTCGGCGGGGCGGGCAGCCGCAGCACCCGTCCGACCGCCGCGCCCACGACGTCCTCCACCGTGCGCCTGCCGGGCTGGGCTGCCCATCCGGCAAACCCTGACCCGTCGTAGGAAAGATCAATCCGGAGCCGAACGGTCCCTGGTTCCTCTTCCGAGCCCACCTCAAGCGGTCAGGGGTTAGGCCTTCTTGCCCGGCTCGTCATCCTGGTCGCCGGCTTCGGCGCCATCCTGGCTGGCTTCGCCGGTTTCCTCGTCGGCTTCGCCGACCACATCGTCCTCGACGTCATCCTCGTGATCGACATCGGCGACCGCGGCCGAATCGACCTCAGCGGTCTCATCGGCGGCGGTCACCTCGGCCGCCTCGTCGGCCTCGGCTTCCGCAACAGCAGTGACAGCAGCCGTGGCCGCGGGGGTCCTCGGGTCGGCACGGCGCGCGCGACGGCGGGGCCTGGCCGCGACCGGCTCGCCACGGACCAGCTCGATAACCGCCATCGCCGCGTTATCGCCCTTACGCGGGCCGATCTTCGTGATGCGGGTGTATCCGCCGTCCCGTTCGGAAAACTCCGGGGCGATCTCGGTGAACAGCTGGTGCACCACGCCCTTGTCCGTGACCACGGTCAGCACGTGGCGGCGGGCATGCAGGTCGCCGCGCTTGGCGAAGGTGATCAGCCGCTCGGCTACCGGACGCAGCCTGCGGGCCTTGGCCTCGGTGGTGGTAATCCGGCCGTGCTGGAACAGCGCGGTGGCCAGATTCGCCAGGATGTGCCGCTCGTGGGCCGGGCTGCCGCCCAGGCGGTGGCCCTTGGTGGGCGTGGGCATACGGACCTCTACCTCTCCTCGGTGTGCGTGGCATGGCGCACCGCCACGTCAGTACTGCTCGGTCTCCACGTAGCTCTCGTCGTCGTCGCTGTAGGCGCCGACCGCGCTGCTCGGGTCGAACCCGGGCGGCGAGTCCTTGAGCGCGAGACCCATGTCAACGAGCTTCTGCTTGACTTCCTCGATCGACTTGGCGCCGAAGTTCCTGATGTCGAGCAGATCCTGCTCGCTGCGGCCGACGAGCTCGCCCACCGTGTGGATGCCCTCGCGCTTCAGGCAGTTGTAGGAACGGACCGTGAGGTTGAGGTCCTCGATCGGCAGGGCCAGGTCCGCCGCCAGCGCGGCGTCGGTCGGCGACGGGCCGATATCGATGCCCTCGGCGTCGACGTTGAGCTCCCGGGCCAGGCCGAACAGTTCGACCAGCGTCTTGCCCGCGCTCGCCATCGCGTCCCGCGGGCGCATGCACGCCTTGGTCTCGACGTCGACGATGAGCCGGTCAAAGTCGGTGCGCTGCTCGACACGGGTGGCTTCGACCTTGTACGTCACCCGCAGCACGGGCGAGTAGATGGAGTCGATCGGCACCCGGCCGATCTCCTGGCCCGGCTGCTTGTTCTGCGTGGCCGAGACGTAGCCGCGGCCGCGCTCGACGGTGAGCTCCATCTCGAGCTTGCCCTTGGCGTTCAGGGTGGCGATGTGCAGCTCGGGGTTGTGCACCTCGACGCCGGCCGGCGGCGCGATGTCGGCCGCGGTCACCTCGCTGGGACCCTGCTTGCGCAGGTACATCACGACCGGCTCGTCGTGCTCGGAGGACACCACCAGTTCCTTCAGGTTCAGGATGATGTCGGTGACATCTTCCTTCACGCCGGGCACCGTGGAGAACTCGTGCAGGACGCCTTCGATCCTGATGCTCGTGACGGCCGCGCCCGGAATGGAGGACAGCAGCGTGCGCCGGATCGAGTTACCGATCGTGTAGCCGAAACCCGGCTCGAGCGGCTCGATCACGAACCTGGACCTATTGTCGTCTACCTGCTCCTCGGCGAGCGAGGGGCGCTGAGCAATGAGCATGGAACTTCCTTTCCGCGATGCCCGCTATATGACATCTGTGTTGCCCCGGGGGGCTGTGTTGCCCCGGGGGGCTGTGTTGCCCCGGGGGGCTGTGTTGCCCCCGGGGGACGACCCCCCGGGATCCCCCCGATCCTGGGGGGATGCCATCCCCCCAGACCCCCCTGGCCGGGGACCTCAGAAACCGAGGTCCCCGGGGGGTCAACTCCGCTGGGGCCATCGAGGCCCAGCGAAGTTACTTCGAATAGAACTCGACGATCAGCTGTTCCTGGACCTGGGTGTCGATCTGGGCCCGTACCGGCAGTGAGTGCACCAGGATGCGCATCTTGTCGGGCACCACCTCAAGCCACGCGGGTACCGTACGCTCGCCGGCCTCGGCCCGCGCGATGACGAACGGCGTCATCTCAAGCGCCTTGGGGGCCACCTCGACGATGTCGTTCTCGCTGACCCGGTAGGACGGGATGTCGACCTTCTTCCCGTTCACCGTGAAGTGGCCATGCCGCACCAGCTGGCGGGCCATGTCGCGGCTCTTGGCGAAGCCCGCGCGGAAGACGACGTTGTCCATGCGGCGCTCAAGCAGCTGGAGCATGGTCTCGCCGGTCCGGCCGTGCTTGCGGGACGCTTCCACGTAGTAGCCGTGGAACTGCCGCTCCAGGATGCCGTAGATCCGGCGCGCCTTCTGCTTCTCCCTGATCTGCTGCAGGTAGTCGCCTTCCTTCGGCCGGTTCCTGCCGTGCTCGCCCGGCGGGTAGGGCCGGATCTCGATCGGGCACTTCGGCGAGTCGCACTTGGCGCCCTTCAGGAAGAGCTTGGTCTTCTCCCGGCGGCAGAGCTTGCAGTCCGGGCCTGTGTATCGAGCCATCTGTCGCTATCTCCTGTCGACCCAATCAGACCCGGCGCCGCTTCGGCGGCCGGCAGCCATTGTGCGGTACGGGGGTCATGTCCTGGATCGAGCCGACCTCCAGCCCGGTCGCCTGCAGCGACCGGATGGCGGTCTCCCGGCCTGAGCCCGGGCCCTTTACGAAGACGTCGACCTTGCGCATGCCGTGTTCCATCGCGCGGCGCGCAGCGGCTTCCGCCGCCATCTGGGCGGCGTACGGCGTTGACTTGCGTGATCCCTTGAACCCGACCTGACCCGCGGACGCCCACGAGATGACGTTGCCCGTCGGGTCGGTAATCGAGATGATGGTGTTGTTGAACGTGCTCCTGATGTGGGCGTGGCCGTGAGCGACGTTCTTCCGCTCCTTGCGGCGCACCTTCTTAGCGGCCTGGCTACGGCTCTTTGCTGGCGGCATATCCTGCTTTCGCTTCCTAAGAGGTCATCGGTCCGAGCGGGCCCGCTGGGCCCAGCACTGACTACTTCTTCCCGGCCTTCTTCTTGCCGGCCACCGTCTTCTTCTTGCCCTTACGGGTGCGCGCGTTGGTCTGCGTCCGCTGCCCGTGCACCGGGAGGCCGCGGCGATGGCGGATTCCCTGGTAGCAGCCGATCTCGATCTTGCGCCTGATGTCGGCCTGGACCTCGCGGCGCAGGTCACCTTCGACCTGGTAGGTCGCGTCGATCCAGTCACGGAGCTTCATCAGCTCATCGTCGGTGAGGCGGCTGACCCGGGTGTCCCCGCTGACGCCGGTTGCCTCCAGCGTCTGCAGGGACCTCGTGCGGCCGATGCCGTAGATATAGGTGAGTGCTACCTCGACCCGCTTGTCGCGGGGCAGGTCCACTCCAGAAAGCCTGGCCATGCTCGGGCAGTTCTCCTTCGTCTCGCGGAGGTCCTTCGCGCCGCCTCCATGCCCTGCCCGGACATGGCCCCGGCCTCCGTCCGGGGGTCGCAGCCTGACATGGCTGCCTGCGGTACGCGTCTTTCCTTATCCGTCAGCCTTGCCGCTGCTTGTGCCTCGGGTCGGTGCAGATGACCATGACGCGGCCGTGCCGACGGATGATCCGGCACTTGCTGCAGATCTTCTTTACGCTCGGCTTGACCTTCACGGTGCTGTCTCCACTAAATTCTATTGTGCTTGCCTGTTACTTATACCGGTACACGATCCGCCCGCGACTCAGGTCGTAGGGGCTGAGCTCTACGACCACTCGGTCGTCAGGCAGGATGCGGATGTAGTGCATCCGCATTTTCCCGCTGATATGGGCGAGAACCTTGTGCCCGTTGTCCAGCTCCACCCGGAAGAAGGCATTCGGGAGCGACTCGACAACCGTGCCTTCAATCTCAATGGCGCCGTCTTTCTTGGGCATGTCCTCCGCGCTTCGCTTTGTGGTGATGGCCCGCGCCTGCGCGCGGTCTGGTCTGGCCGTACTCGTCTGGGCGGCAAGCCTGCCCCGCCTGGCTCACGTCAGCGGGACGAGATAACCGGGAAGAGCACTCTTGGGTCGGTACCGTGCTGGTCAGTACCTTGCTGGTCGGTGCCGTGTTCGCATACGCGAACCCCCGGGCGCCGGCCAAGTCAAACCCAGCAGATGGGCCGGAGACGAGTGTACTCGCCCCGGCGCCCCGACGCGAACCGCCCACGTATAAGACACATCCGGGCCCGCCGCTATTCCCTGGGACGCTGCGACCGGCGGATCACCGCCCAGATCCACGGGATCGCGACCAGCGCCCACCACGGGAACCAGGTCCCGACGCCGACCACGGCGGCGACCGCCCAGATGGCGACGAGAGCCGACGTGACCACGGCCCACGCCCCCATGGCCACCGTCCCCGGTGCGAACCTGGCCGGGCTGCCCGGGGCGCCGGGATCGGCCGGCAGCAGCGACTGCCCGCGGCGCGGCGGACCCCGCCGCAGCGACGCGTCCGGCAGTTGGTACAGGTCGATGGCAGGCAGGTCTGCCATCAGCTCGTCGAGCTCGCCCAACGTCTTGGCGTCGAGGGCCTGGTCCATGCGCTCGTGAAACTCCTCGGCGGTCAGCCGGCCCGCGGCGTGATGCTCGCGCAGCAACGACGTCGCGCGGTCGCGATCCGCGTCCGACGCGCGGATTCGCGGGTCACCAGGCACCGGGCACCTTCTTAGGTAGGCTGAATGCTCGCAGCATCCCTCTTTCTAGTATCGCCGAGGCCGCCTTCCCTTATGCCCGGCCCCACGGGGATGGGCCCCCGTCAGGGGGCCCCAAGGGGGGTCTGGGGGGATGGGTCCCCCCAGGAGCGGGGGGGTCTGGGGGGGTCGTCCCCCCGGTCAACAGAGTCCCCCCGGCTAGCAGAGTCAGTACCCACGGCCCGTCCTCGGTGACCGCGACCGTGTGCTCGAAGTGCGCGGCCCAGCTTCCGTCGGCGGTGATGACCGTCCACTCGTCGTCGAGCAGGACGGTCTCCTGGCGGCCGAGCATCACCATCGGCTCGATGGCTAGTGCCATGCCCGGCCGCAGCCGCGGCCCGCGACCGGGCCGTCCGTAGTTGGGCACCGGCGGGTCCATGTGCATCGCGCTGCCGATGCCGTGGCCGGTGTACTCCTCGACCACGCCGTACCGGCCCGACCGGCAGATGCTGGCCTCCACCGCGTGCGAGATGTCACCGAGCCGGTGGCCGGCCCGCGCCTGGGCCAGCCCACGCCACAGCGCGGTCTCGCACGCCTGAAGCAAACCAGCGTGCTCCGCGGAGATGGCGCCCACGCCCACGGTGACGGCCGCATCCCCGTGCCACCCGCGGACGATGGCGCCGCAGTCGATAGAGATGATGTCTCCTTCGCGCAAGATCCGCTGCTGGCTCGGGATGCCGTGGACGATCTCCTCGTTCACCGACGTGCAGATCGTCGCGGGGTAGCCGTGGTAGCCCTTGAACGACGGGATCGCGCCCGCGGCGCGGATCTCGGCCTCGGCAAGCGCGTCAAGCTCCGCGGTGGTGACGCCGGGCCTGACCGCCGCGGCCAGGATCCGCAAGGTGCGCGCGACCACCAGCCCGGCCTCGCGCATCACCGTGAATTGCTCGGGTGTCTTGATCTCGATGCTCATGCTTCCGCGCCACATGCCTACCGCTCTCTCAGCGCACGAACGGACGAAGCGCGGCCATGGCCCGGCTGGTGATCTCTTCCACCGGGCCAGTCGCGTCGATGCCGATCAGGATGTTCTCGTCGGCGTAGAACGCGATAAGCGGAGAGGTCTGCTCCGCGTAGACCTCAAGCCGGTGCCTGACGGTGTCCTCGGAGTCGTCATCCCGCTGGAAGAGCTCGCCGCCGCAGTCATCGCAGGTGCCATGGCGGGCAGGCGGGTCGTAGAGGACGTGCCACACCCGTTCGCACCGGCGGCAGGTCCTGCGCCCCGACAGCCGCCGCACCACTTCGTCCTCATCCACCACGAGCTCGAGCACGACGCCAAGCCGGGCGTCCCACTCAGAGAGCATCTTCTTCAGCGTCTCGGCTTGCGGGACGTTCCTCGGGAAACCGTCCAGGAGGAAGCCCTCCTGCGCGTCGTCCTCGGCCAGCCTGTCCCGGACCATGGCCACGGTTACCTCGTCGGGAACCAGGTCGCCGCGTTCCATGAATTCCCTGGCCTTGCGGCCGAGGTCGGTGTTGCTGGTCACGTTGTAGCGGAAAATATCACCTGTCGAGATCCTCGGGATCGCCAGGTGCGAAGCTATGAACTGGGCCTGTGTCCCCTTGCCCGCACCGGGGGGCCCGACGAGGACGATGCGCACTATCGCAAGAAACCCTCATAGTTGCGCTGCTGCAACTGGCTCTCAATCTGCTTCACGGTGTCGAGTCCGACGCCGACCATGATCAGCAGGCTGACCCCGCTGAACGGGAACTGGTTGGCGACCCCGACGGCGCTGAGCGCCACCAGCGGGAACAGCGCGATCACCCCCAGGTAGGCGGAACCTGGCGCGGTGAGCCTGCTGAGCACGTAGCTGAGGTACTCGGCGGTCGGCCGCCCGGGCCGGATGCCGGGGATGAACCCGCCGTACTTCTTCATGTTGTCGGCCACCTCGGTCGGGTTGAAGGTGATCGACACGTAGAAGTAGGTGAAGCCGACGATCAGCACGAAGAAGGCGAGCATGTACAGGGCCGAGCTGCTCTGCTCGATGTAGCGGGCCACCCAGGCCACCCAGCCCTGCGGGTGGGTCCGGTTGCCGAACAGCTGCGCGGCCAGGGTCGGGATGTACAGCAGCGACGAGGCGAAGATGACCGGGATCACGCCGGCCTGGTTGACCTTCATCGGGATGTAGGTCGAGGTGCCTCCGTACATCCGCCGGCCCACCATCCGTTTCGCGTACTGCACCGGGATGCGGCGCTGCGCCTGCTCCATGAAGACGATGAACGCGACGATGGCCACCACGACGACGATGGCGACGGCAGCGTAGAAGGCCCCCTTGGTCCGGAAGATCGCCAGGATCTCACCGGGGATGACCGCGATGACCGTGGTGAAGATCAGCACCGACATGCCGTTGCCGACACCGCGGTCGGTGATCAGCTCGCCCATCCACATGATGACCGTGGTACCGGACACCATGGTGATCACCATCGTGACGACGGTGAAGACCGAAGCGTTCGGGATCAGCGGATTGCTGCTCCCGGCCGCCCCGCAGCCGTTGAACAGGGTGCCTGACCGGGCCAGCTCCACGTACCCGGTGGACTGCAGCACGGCCAGCCCCACGGTGAGGTACCTCGTGTACTGGGTGATCTTGGCCTGGCCGGCCTGCCCCTCCTGCTTCAGCGTCTCCAGCCGCGGGATCACGACGGTGAGCAGCTGCAGGATGATGCTGGCGGTGATGTACGGCATGATGCCGAGCGCGAACACCGACAGGCGCAGCAGCGCCTGGCCGCTGAGCAGGTTGACGATGGCGAGAACGCCCGCCGTGGGGCTGCCCGCCGCGGTCGCCGCGTTGGAGCAGAAGGCCACGTTCTTCTCACTGATGCCCGGCGTGGGCAGCGAGGCACCGAACCGGAACAAGGCGATGAGGCCGAGCGTGATCAGCATCTTCTTGCGAAGGTCCGGCGTCTGGAACGCCCGCACGAAGGCCGTCAGCATGCGCAGTCCTCGGTTCGGTTGATCGGGCAGTCCACGTATCTTACCCGGCACGCCATGCGTTGTCTCCTTGGAGCGTTATCCAGAACCGACCAGCAAGCACGGGCCTTTTGAGTCCGTGCGAGCGGTCGGTGCACTTCACCGCGGCGGGGACCGGAGCATAAATCTAAATAACGCGAACATTTGGATGAGGTACCTGTTAGGAGAGCTCGCTGATGGTCAGGAGAGCTCGGTGACCGTTCCGCCGGCCCGCTCGATCTTTGCCATGGCCGTGGCCGAGAATGCGTGCGCGGTCACCCGCAGCGCCACGCCGAGCTCGCCGTTGCCGAGCACCTTGATCAGCTCACCCTTGCGGGCCGCGCCCTTGGCGACCAGGTTCTCCGGCGTCACGTCGCCGCCCTCGGGGAACAGCTCAGCCAGCCGGCCGGTGTTCACCACCTGGTACGTGGTGCCGAAGCCCGCGTTCGAGAAGCCCTTCAGCTTCGGCACCCGGCGGTGCAGCGGCATCTGGCCGCCCTCGAAGCCGAGGCGGACCGTGTTGCGTGCCTTGGTGCCCTTGGTGCCGCGTCCCGCGGTCTTCCCCTTGGACGCCTCACCGCGGCCGACCCTCGTCTTAGCCTTGTGCGCTCCCGGCGCCGGCCGCAGATGGTGCAGCTTGAGCCCGCGCCCGGACGCGCCTTGCTCGTCTGTGTTCATCTCCGGCATGTCAGTGTTCATCTCCGGCCACTTCCTCCACCGTCACCAGGTGGCGCACGGTCTTGATCATGCCGCGGAACTCAGGCCGATCCGGCTTGACCACCACCTGGCCGATCCGGCGCAGCCCGAGCGACCGCAGCGAGTTCCGCTGCGCGCTGTTCCCGCCGATCTTCGACTTGATCTGTGTCACCTTCAGCTGTGCCATCTGTCTGCTCCCTGTGATCCCGGGGGGGACGCCCCCCCGTACCCCCCCGCGCGCGCCATGCGCGCCATTTCAGGCCCCGGCCGCGGCCGCGCGCGCCCGCAGCATGGCCGCGGGGGCCACGTCCTCGATCGGCAGGCCGCGCTTGGCCGCGATCTCCTCCGGCCGGTTCAGGCTCTTGAGCGCGGCCACCGTCGCGTGCACCACGTTGATCGGGTTGGACGAGCCCAGCGAGCGCGACAGCACATCGCTGATGCCTGCGCACTCCAGCACGGCGCGCACCGGGCCGCCGGCGATGACGCCGGTCCCCGGGCTGGCCGGCTTGAGCAGCACCACGCCCGCCGCCTCCTCGCCCTGCACGGTGTGCGGGATCGTGCTGCCGATCCTGGGCACGCGGAAGAAGTGCTTCTTGGCCTCTTCGACGCCCTTGGCGATGGCAGCCGGCACCTCCTTGGCCTTGCCGTACCCGACGCCGACCATCCCGTTGCCGTCGCCCACCACCACCAGGGCGGTGAAGCTGAAGCGGCGGCCGCCCTTGACGACCTTGGCCACGCGGTTGATCGTGACCACGTGCTCAAGGTAGGCGGCTTGCTTATCGGCCGCGCCGCCGCGACGGTCCTCGCGGCGCTCGCGCCGCTCGCCGCCACTGCCGCGCCGCGGTGCTCCTGGCATTAGCCCTTCCTCATCTCTGGATAACGCTCAGCGGACTTCACGAGTGCCATGTTCACAGCGCAAGCCCGCTTTCCCTGGCGCCGTCGGCGAGCGCCGCGATGCGGCCGTGGTAGCGGTACCCGCCACGGTCGAACACGACGGCCGCGACGCCGGCTTCCGCCGCACGGCGGGCGAGCAGCTCGCCGACCTGGCGCGCCTTGGCGGTCTTGTCACCCTCGGCCGCCCGGATGGCCGGGTCCAGGGTGGACGCGGCGGCCAGCGTACGGCCCTTGCTGTCGTCGACGATCTGCGCGAACATGTGCCGCGCCGACCGGTTGACGACGAGCCGGGGCCGGCTCGCGCTGCCGGTGACCTTCTTTCGAACCCGCAGGTG
>WNFC01001750.1_pt1 | contig 43944 bp, 35 predicted proteins | sample 5400541 | NCBI WGS metagenome assembly WNFC01 (sample SAMN13153342, study PRJNA577476) | soil metagenome | isolation source: 120 cm saprolite under Douglas fir tree site 2 hole 2 replicate 1 | place: USA:California | collected 2015-04-18 | reverse complement strand
TTGATTTCCGCTGGGCACACAATGACAACGATCGGCTGCCGGGACTGGCGGCCGATCTGGTCAGTCGCCGGGTGGCGGTGATCGTCACACCGAACAGCGCGCCATCATCACTTGCTGCGAAAGCCGCGACCACGACAATTCCCATCATCTTCAGCATTGGCGGGGACCCGGTCCAATTTGGCCTCGTCGCCAGCCTCAACCGGCCGGGGGGCAACGTTACCGGTGTCACTGGCATGAGCGTGGACCTCGCGGCAAAGCAGCTTGGGCTCTTGCACGAGCTGCTGCCGGGAGCCACGCGCTTTGCTGTACTCGTAAATCCGAAAAACACTCCAAATGCCGACGCCGTGACCAGAGACGCGCAAGCGGCGGCCGCGGCCATCGGGCGGCAAATCGAAGTCGTCGCAGCCACCACCAATAGCGGCATCGATGCGGCCTTTGCGACCCTCGTGCAAGAGCGGGCCGACGCACTCCTGGTCAGTCCGGACGCGTTGTTTAATGCCCGGCGCGTCCAACTCATCACGCTAGCGGTGCGTCATGCGGTACCCGCGATCTATCCCTTCCGTGAGGATGCCGCCGCCGGCGGGCTGATGAGCTACGGACCGAGCATCACGGACGCGAATCGCCAGGCTGGCATCTATACCGGCCGCATCCTCAAGGGCGAGAAACCCGCCGATCTGCCGGTCTTGCGCGCGAGCAAATTCGAGTTCGTCATCAACCTGCAAACGGCCAAGACGCTCGCCCTGGAAATTCCGCCGACGCTGCTCGCCCGCGCCGACGAGGTGATTGAATGAAGCGGCGCGCGTTCATCACGCTGCTCGGCGGCGCGGCGGCGGGGTGGCCGCTCGCGGCGCGCGCGCAGCAAGGCGAGCGGATGCGGCGCATCGCCGTGCTCATGCCGCTCGCTGCCGACGAGCCGGAATCACTCGCCCGGGTCGGGGCGTTCTTGCAGGGACTGCAGGCGCTGGGCTGGACCGACGGCCGCAACGTGCGGATCGAGTACCGCTGGGCCGCCGGCGATGCCGAGCGTCGCAAATACGCGGCCGAGGTGGTGGCGCTCGCGCCTGACATCATCCTGGCCAATGGCGCCTCGACCGTGGCTCCATTGCTTCAGGTAACCCGCACGCTTCCGATCGTGTTTGTGCAAGTCACCGATCCGGTCGGCGCCGGCTTCGTCGCGAGCCTGGCGCGGCCGGGAGGCAACGCCACCGGTTTCACCAATTACGATTACAGTCTGAGCGGGAAGTGGCTGGAGCTGCTCAAACAGATCGCTCCCGGCGTGACGCGAGTGCTGGTGTTGAGGGATCCGGCCATCGCCAGCGGGATCGGTCAGTTCGCTGTAATCCAGGCTGTGGCGCCATCATTGCGAATGGATATCGTCCCAGCCGACGTCCGCGAGGCCGGCGAAATCGAGCGCGCCGTCACGGCATTCGCAGGTCAACCCAACAGCGGGCTGATCGTGCTGACCGGCGTGTCGGCGATCTTTCATCGCAAACTATTTATTGCGCTTGCGGCTCGGCACCGGCTTCCCGCAGTCTACCCGTTCCGCTTGATTGCCACCGAAGGCGGGCTGGCCTCCTACGGCCCCGATACGATTGACCCGTTCCGGCGGGCGGCGGGCTACGTCGATCGCATCCTCAAGGGCGAGAAGCCGGCCGACCTGCCGGTGCAGGCGCCGACCAGGCTCGAGCTGGTGATCAATCTCAAGACCGCGAAGGCGCTCGGCCTCGACGTGCCGGACAAGCTGCTCGCCACCGCCGACGAGGTGATCGAGTGAGAAGATGTAGGGTGGGCAAAATCGTCTGCTCCAGCGTGGCCGCGTGGGCACGGCGCGTGCACGATTTTGCCCACGCGGATAGACCGATCAGCGCGCCTTTGCCCACCCTACAATCCTACGGTCGCCCCCCGACCAAGGTGATCGAGTGAAGCGCCGCGACTTCATCACGCTCATCGGCGGCGCGGCGGCGATGCCTTTGGGTCTTTGGCCGCGCGTCGGGCGCGCGCAGCAGCCGGCGATGCCGGTGATCGGGTTCCTCAACGGCGGGTCGCCGGGAATGCTGCGCGACCAGGTCGCCGCATTTCGCCGCGGACTGAACGAAACCGGCTTTGTCGAGCACCGCAACGTGGGCATCGAATATCTTTGGGCCGAGAGTCAATTCAATCGGCTGCCGGCGCTGGCAGCCGAGCTGGTTCGCCGCCCGGTGGCAGTGATCGCGGCGACCGGCGGAGACCCCTCGGTAATGGCAGCCAGGGCGGCGACCGCGACCATTCCGATCGTGTTCATAATCGGCATCGATCCGGTCAAGATGGGCCTCGTCGCCAGTCTCAACCGGCCGGGCGGAAACCTTACGGGCGTCGCCCAGTTCACCAGCGGGCTCGAGCCGAAGCGGTTGGAAATCCTGCACGAGCTTGTGCCCACAGCCAGCGTGATCGGCGCGCTCATGAACCCGACCCGTCCCGATGCCGAGACTCAGTTGCGGGACGTGCAGGCGGCGGCCAACGCACTCGGACTGAGAATCGTCGTCCTGAATGCCAGCAGCGAGCGCGACATCGAAACCGCCTTTGCGACCCTGGTCGAACAGCGCGCCGGCGCGCTCCTTGTCGCCTCCGACCCGTTGTTCACCATGCGACGCGAAACAATCGTCGCGCTGACGGCCCGCCACGCGGTGCCCGCGATCTACCAATGGCGCGAGTTCCCCGCGATCGGAGGACTGATGAGCTATGGAACCAGTCTTGTGGATGCATATCGCCTTGCGGGCACTTACGCCGGTCGGATTCTCAAGGGCGAGAAGCCGGGCGACCTGCCGGTCCAGCAATCCACGAAAGTCGAGCTGGTGATCAATCTCAAGACCGCCCAGACTCTCGGCCTCGCCTTTCCTATCTCGCTCCTCGGCCGCGCCGACGAGGTGATCGAATGACGCGCCGCGAGCTCCTGCCGCGGGTTCGGGGCGCGTGCGACCGCCACTCAGGTGCGGACGACCGGCCTTCCCCAGGCGCCGTCAGGCGGGCCGCACCGACGGCCGCCGGGCTGTAGCGGCACGAGGCCGCCAACTGAGGCGGCCTACGCGCGCGGCGGCGGCTTGCGTAGATCGTCCAGCGCGCGCTCGCAGAGCCGATCCGGATCGAGCACGCCTTGCTTCGCCAGCTCGATGATTCGCTTAGCGAGGATTTCGGTGGCAGGGTCGGTCCGATCCGCAAGTCGGAGGGCTGCACGCGCCATTTCCAGCGCGACGCGCATGACGCGCTGGGCCTCGTCGTCGAATTTGAAACCGTCCAAGTATGGGGTGATGGACATGATGTGCTCCCTGTACGCAGGCGGGAGCGCTACCGAACTCTCAGCCACCGGCGCCTGTTGCCACTGCCGGTGATGGGTGAAATTATCACGGATTGTAGGGCCCGTCTGTAATCTATCATACCAAAAGCAGATTAGGACAGATCGAGATTGGAATTAGGACAGAAGCTCGGAACTAGGACACCACCCATTTGGGCAGCGGAGAACAAAGCGGGAATAGTTCAAGGCCGGAACGCGCCTTCCGGCGCGGGCGTTGAGTCCCGAATCCTACGCGCGCACGCGCAAGGCGGGGTGAACTGGAATGACATCCATCATACAGGATTATCGACACCTCAGCGCGTAACGCGTAGCGTGGGTCGGCGCCGCGCAATCCGCCAACCGAAGGCGTCAAAACCGCGGCTCAAAAAGGATGGAGGGAACGAATGACCAGGAACCTGAAACGGTCATTACCGCTCATCGTGGTATTTCAGGTCGGTCTCCTTCTGCCTGCATTCGCTCAGCAGGATCAGCCGAGCGGGACTGGAACTACGACCGTGACTGGAAATACGACCAGGACCGGCGCCAATTCCAATGCAGCCGCTGCTACTTCTTCGTTCAATGCAACCACATCCCCATCCGTTGCGAATTCCGGGAACGTAATGTCGCTCCCGAATGGAAGAAGAGTATCTCGTTCCAATTCGACCGTTACCCTCTGTGACGCCCCCGGTTCGCCCTTTCCGGATGCGGTTGACGTATGCAATTTGAAATAAGTCTTCACCGGCGAACGCGAGAAACGCGACCAACCCATCCGTAAGCCTTGTCCCGGCCGACGCCGGCAGGTGCGCGGCCGTTGCCGGCGGCTGCGCGGCCCCTCCCGAAGGCTTGCCAGGTGTCTAGTCGTCATGTCGGCCGCGAGCGGGAACGGCCGCAGGACACCTACCGCGAACCAGGCCCAAGATGTTTGAGCCGGAACGTTTCCATAGGTCGCGATGAATTTGCGGTCAATCGGTTTACACCGTCAATCGTCATCGGAACAAGGTCGCAATCCAGCATCGCGTGGTAGCCCGAGGAGAAGCCGATCAGACCGGTCATGCCGACGTCGAACGAATTGTCGTGCTCGATATAGTCCTTGCCGCGCAACGTGTGGACGATCGGCGATCTCAGCGCGTCGGCGAGCTTCAGCACCTGATCGCGGGCGTCGGCGCAACCGGCGCCGCAGAGCAGCGTCACCCGCTCCGCTCCGTCGAGCAGCCGGGCGAGCTTCGCGATCTCGCCTGCGCGCGGCAGCACCGTCGGCGGGAGAACCGGCGTCCAGTCGGCGCCTTGGTCGCTTTCAGCTTGCCGCAGTCCCACGTCGCCGGGCAGCACGATGACCGCGACCCCGCCCTTGTCGATGGCGGTGCGCATGGCGATGTCGAGCATCCGCGGCATCTGCGCGGGTTGCGAAATCAGCTCGCAGTAATGGCTGCATTCCCGAAACAGGAATTCGGGATGGGTCTCCTGGAAATACCCGCCGCCGATCTCGGGGCTCGGAATCTGCGCCGCGATCGCCAGCACCGGAACCCGGTTGCGATGGCAGTCGTAGAGGCCATTGATGAGATGAAGATTGCCCGGCCCGCAGCTGCCGGCGCAGACCGCGAGCTTGCCGGTGATCTGCGCCTCGGCACCGGCGGCGAAGGCCGCCACCTCCTCGTGGCGCACGTGCATCCAGCGGATGCGGGTCGTCCGCAAGGCTTCGGTGAAGCCGTTGAGCGAATCTCCGACAATGCCCCAGACGCGGTCGACGCCGGCGGCCGCAAGCGTCTGGGCCAATTGATCTGCGACGCGTCTCGGCATGACGGCTTCTCCTCGGATCTCGGCACTTCTGCAGCGGGCGTGCCACCGTTGGCGGAGACGGGGCCGAACGGGCCCCCGGCATGCCATCGCAGCCTACCAGTATGTGGGCGGTGAGCGGCATCCCGCCAGCACCCTGCCGTAAGGCCCAAGACAGTCGCGCGCATCATCGGATTGCGCGCGCTCCCCGTGCTCTCTCCCTGTGCATCTCGGCTTCGAGCAGGCAGTCTCAGCGGCGGCCCGGCCGACGCGGAGGCCGCACCGGCGTCGATTGACTTTGACCCGGGCGCGGCGGCGGAATGCCGCCATGATCTCGACGATCCAGACGCTCGTCCTGCTGCTGGTCGTGGTCGCCGCCATCGCCGTGGCGGCGGCAAGGCTCGCGATTCCCCCGGCGATTCTGCTGGTGCTCACCGGGATCGTCCTCGCCCTTGTTCCCGGACTGCCGGCGGTCGAGCTCGCCCCGGAGCTGGTGCTGCTCCTGGTGTTGCCGCCGATCGTCTACTCGTCGGCGGTCGACATGAGCTGGCGCGAATTTCGGTTCAACCTGCGCCCCATTACGCTCTTGGCGGTCGGCTGCGTCGTGTTCACGACGGTCGCCGTCGCCGCTGCCGCCCACTGGCTCTTGGGCCTCTCCTGGACGGTCGGGTTCGTGCTCGGCGCCATCGTATCGCCTCCGGATGCGCTTGCCCCGCTCTCGATCGCGCGCCGGCTGGAAATCCCCCGGCGCATCATCGTCGTGCTCGAAGGCGAAGGACTGGCGAACGACGCCACCGCGCTCATTCTCTACCGCTTTGCGGTTGCGGCGGTCGGCGCCGGCGCCTTCTCGCTCGGCCAAGCGTTCGGCATGTTCGCCGCCATCGTGGCCGGGGAGATCGCCTGGGGGATCGGCGTCGGCTGGCTGATGCTGCGGCTGCGGCGCGAGGTCGGCGATCCCCGCATCGAGATCCTGCTCTCGATCCTGACGCCGTTCCTCGCCTACTGGCCGCCCGAGCATCTCGGCGGCTCCGGCGTGCTCGCCACCGTGACCACCGGGCTCTACGTCAGCTGGAACGGCCAGCTCCTGATCAGCGCCGCGACCCGGCTCCAGGGCATCTTCTTCTGGGACTTCTTCATCTACCTGGTCGAAGGGATGGTGTTCCTCATCACCGGCCTGCAGGCGCGCACGCTGATATCCCGGATCGGACATTATTCGCTGTCGGAGCTCGTGACCTCCGCCGCGATCATCGGCGCCGTGGTGATCGTGACGCGCTTCATCTGGATCTATCCCGCGACCTATCTTCCGCGTTGGCTGATACCCTGGGTCAGGCGCAAGGACCCGTCGCCGCCCTGGCAGTGGCCGTTCGCGCTGGCGTTCACCGGGGTACGCGGCATCGTTTCGCTCGCGGCGGCGCTCGCCATCCCGTTTGCGACGGCGAGCGGCCTGCCGTTTCCCGACCGCGACCTCATTCTTTTCCTCACGTTTTCCGTCATCCTGCTGACGCTCGTGGGTCAAGGCCTGTTGCTGCCGACGGTGATCCGGGCGCTCGGGCTCGCCCACGCCGGGCGTCGCGAGCGCGATGACGACAGATCCGAGGAACGCCAGGCGCGGCTCAAGGCGATCGAGGCGGTGATCGCGCGGCTGGGAACGCTCGCGTCGGAACGCGCTCTGTCGGAGGAGATCGTTCGGCCGCTGCGCGCCCGCCACGGCGACCGCCTGCAGCACGTCCGGCATCAAAGCGACGGCGACGACGACCACCGAAAGCTGACCGAAATTCACCGGGAGATCGAGCTTCTGCTGATCGGGGTCGAGCGGCAGGTGGTCAACGAGCTGTTCCGCAGCGGCAAGCTGAAGGACGAGGCGCGGCGCCGAATCGAGCGCGAGCTCGATCTGCGCGAGGCCCATCTCGCCAATCAGCGGAATGAGGATTGACCCCGATGGTGGCGGGCAAATGCGCCGGCGCCGCATGCAGCCAAGCGACGGACGACGCGCCTGAGCCGACCTGATACGCTGAATGATCGGCGGCACGCGCAACGGCGCGGCCCATACGCGAGAGCGAGCAACGGGTCTTGATCAATCCCAAGGCAAGACCGTGCGACGAGCAAGCCATAGCGTCGACGCGCGGCCGCGTTGCTTGCACGGCAAATGAGCGCCGATGGGTCCTGCTTGCGACCATCCTTGCTTCGGTCATCGCCTACATCGACGAGTCGGTGGTCAACGTGGCGCTGCCCGCCATCGCAAAAAATCTCGCGGCCTCGGTTGCGGTGATCCAGTGGGTCATCAACGCCTACACGCTCTGCCTCGCGGCATTCCTCCTGGTCGGGGGCGCCGCCGGCGATCAGCTCGGCCGCCGCCGGGTCTTTGTCACCGGCATCGCTGTTTTCGCCGTCGCCTCGGTCTGGTGCGGGCTCTCCGCGAACGTGAGCCAATTGATCATGGCCCGGGCCGTGCAAGGCATCGGCGCGGCACTCCTGATTCCGTGCTCGCTCGCGATCATCGGCGCCTCGTTCCCCGAAGCCGAGCGGGGCGCCGCGATCGGGACCTGGGCCGGGTTTTCCGCCATCGCCGCCGCGATCGGACCGCTGATGGGGGGCTGGATCGTCGACCATCTCGCTTGGCAGGCGATTTTTCTCATCAACCCGTTTCTGGCGGTGGCCGCGCTTTGGATTGCCTGGCGTCACGTGCCGGAGAGCCATGATCCGCAAGCACCACAGGGTATCGACGCCTTGGGTTCGCTGCTCGCCTTCGGCGGCCTCGGTGGCGTCACGTTCGCATTGATCGCGTTGCCCGACCGTGGAGTGCGCGACATCCCGTTCGTCGTCTCGTTGGCCGCGGGGCTGCCTTTGCTCGCAGCGTTCCTTTGGCACGAACGGCGCGCCCGCTCACCCATGATGCCGTTCGATCTGTTTCGTTCACGCACCTTCAGCGGCATCAATATGATGACGTTGCTGCTCTACGGCGCCCTGGGCGGCGCCTTCTTCCTTCTGCCGTTCGACCTCATCCAGGTCCACGGCTATTCCGCTACGCTCGCGGGAGCGGTGTTTCTGCCTTTCACCGTCATCATGGGCGTATTGTCGCGCTGGTCGGGCAGGCTGCTCGACCGCGCCGGCGCCCGGCTGCCGCTGACGATCGGTCCGACGATCACCGCGGCCGGATTTGCGCTGCTCGCCTGGTCGGGACCGGCGACGCCGTATTGGCTCGCGTTCCTGCTGCCGATCGCGATCATCGGGTTCGGCATGGCCGTCACCGTCGCTCCGCTGACGACGACGGTCATCAATGCCGTCGGCGAGCATCAGACCGGGGTCGCGTCGGGAATCAACAACGCCGTTGCGTCGGTGGCGACGCTCTTGGCCATCGCGATCTTCGGTGCCGTCGCCCTCGCGGCGTTCAACCGCGAGCTCGATCGTCACCTGCAGATCGCGACGCTGTCGCCGAATGCCAGGCAGACGGTCGAGACCGCGCGCGGCAAATTCATGATCGATCCCGGACAGACGACCGCTTCGGCTGGCGATCGACTGATTGCCGATACGGTCGTCAAGGAGTCCCTGGCGGAAGGCATCCGCGCGTCGATGCTGCTCGCCGCCCTGCTCGCGTTGGCGAGCGCCGGCTGCGCGGCGCTCACGATCCGGTCGCGCAAGGACGAGCCTGTGACACCGTGACCGCAACGGCTATAGTTTCCGCCGCCCGCAATTTTCTCCAGGAGGGCCGCATGCGCAGCGTCGCCCGAGGCGCGCCACCGGCGCGCATGCAGAGCGTGCTGGCGATCTGTGCGCTCGCGGGAGCGGCCATGCCTGCCGCGGCCGACGATTATCCGTCGCGGCCGATCCGGTTGGTGGTCGGCTTCACGGCCGGCGGCCCGACCGACATTCCGGCCCGCTTCCTCGCCGATCGGCTGACCGCATCGCTCGGCAGGCCGGTGGTGGTCGAGAACAAGCCCGGCGCCGGCGCCATGCTCGCCACCCTCGACGTGCTGGCGCGCCCGCGGGACGGCCACGACCTATTGCTCTGCACCTATTTCGATGCCGTCAACACGCTCCTCTACAAGAGCGCCAAGTACAAGCTTTCCGACATCGTCGGGATCACGCTGATCGCGAGATACAGCTACGCGGTCGCGGCCTCGAACACCTTGCCGGCGAACGATGTCAGCGAGTTGATCGAGTATGCCAAGGCGCGCCCCGGCCTGGTGAATTACGGCTACCTCGGCGCCGGGTCCACGCAAAACCTGCTGGCCAAGAAGCTCGAAAAGCTGACCGGCATGAAAATGACGGCCATTCCCTACAAGGGCACGCCCGAGGCCCTGCAGGAAACCGTCGCCGGACGAAATCATCTCATGATCGCGCCTCCGCTGGCGGTCCTGCCGATGTACGAGACCAAGCAGGTCAAGGTCCTCGCCGTCACCGGCGCCGAGCGCCTGCCGTCGATGCCGCAAGTTCCCACGCTGAAGGAGAGCGGAATTCCCTTCGTCGCTTATGCCTGGCTCGGCGTATGCGCCGGGTCCGGCACGCCGCAGCCGGTCGTCGATCTCCTCAACGGCCGCATCGGCGAGGTCGTCAACTCCGCGGACTACCGATCCTTGATCGAGAAGTCGGGATCGGTGGCGGTGTCCTCGACTCCGCAGGCATTTCACCAGCTGATCGAGGAGACCGCAAACGACGCCGCTCCGATCATTCGCGAATTCGGCGTGCAACTGGATTGAGTGTCGAGTCCGCCCTCGTGCCGGCGGGCTCTCGAAGTGACCGCAGCGCAATGATAGTCTGCGCCACGAAGCCGACTGCGGGACCGTCATGAAACCTGCGCGCCGTCGATTTCTGCAGCTGGCAGCGGGCGCGGCCGCGCTGCCGGCCGCGTCGCGCCGGGGATGGTCGCAGGGCTATCCGACGCGGCCGGTGCGCCTGATCGTCGGCTTTACCCCCGGCGGCCCGACCGACATCTCCGCCCGCCTGATCGGCCAGTGGCTGTCGGAGCGTCTCGGACAGCCCTTCGTCATCGAGAACCGGCCGGGCGCCGGCAGCAACATCGCCATCGACGCGGTCGTGAATTCGGCGCCGGACGGCTATACCCTCCTGCTGGTCAGCACGTCGGCCACGATCGGCGCGACGTTCTATCAGAACCTCAATTTCAATTTCATCCGCGATATCGCCCCGGTCGCGGGCATCGTGCGCGTGCCCCTGGTCATGGTGGTGCATCCGTCGGTGCCGGCGCAGACGGCTCCCGAATTCATCGCCCATGCCAAGGCCAACCCGGGCAAGATCAACATGGCGTCGGTCGGCAACGGAACGACGCCGCACATGGCGGGCGAGCTGTTCAAGATGATGGCCGGCATCGACATGCTCCACGTTCCCTATCGCGGCGCGTCGCCCGCGCTGACCGACCTGATCGGCGGGCGGGCGCAGGTCATGTTCGAAGGCATGCTCTCGTTGGTCGAGCACCTCCGGGCCGGCGGGTTGCGGCCGCTGGCGGTGACCCCGGCGACGCGCTCGGAGCTGCTGCCGGACCTGCCGACCGTGGGCGAATTCCTGCCGGGCTACGAGGCGAGCGTCTGGTTCGGCATCGGCGCGCCGAAGAGCACGCCCGCCGAGATCGTCGACAAGCTCAACGCGGAGATCAACGCCGGCCTCGCCGATCCCAGGCTCAAGGCGCGGCTCGCCGACCTCGGCGGCACCGCGCTCGTGGTCTCGCCGGCCGAGTTCGGAACGCTGTTCGCCGAAGATACCGAGAAGTGGGGCAAGGTGGTCCGCGCGGCCGGCATCAGGCCGGAATGAGGCTCATCCCCTCGCCGCGCTGCCCTTCGAGCCCGACCTCATTGAATGCGCGCCTGCCCCCGCCACAGGCTCTTCGGCACCAGGCAATGAACGCCGATCTCGCTCCCGGTCGGCGGCGCTATGCGGCAATCCATGGCCACGCTGGCCAAGCCGTAGGCATCGAGCCGGTCGAGCTTGCGCTTCTCCGATATCAGGTTGATCATCGCCATGGACGCGCCGTCCATCGCCTTGTTGAGATCGGCGTCGCTGCTGACGGTGACGTAATCGGTCGCCGTTTCCTTGCCCGGCAGCGCCGCCGGAGGCTTCGCCCTCGCCTCTTTCGGATTGAAGCAGAACGTCCCTTTCACGATGTCGACGACTTCCGAGATGCGGCAATCCCAGCCCTGCATCATGATGCGCTGGGCATCGGCGGCGCCGACCTGCCGGTGCTCGGCGATGAATTTCACGGTCTCCGACTTGAGGATGCCGAGCGCCTTGGTGAGGTCCTGATCATAGCCGAGGGTGAGCCAGTGGGTCGGCGTCTCGATGCGCGGCCATTCGAGGGATTTGCCCTTGACGACGTCGACGGTGATGTTGAACTCCCGGAACGCGGTCTCGATGCCCGTCAGGTTCACCTCGCCGTTGCCTTGCGCCGCGTGCGCGTCGCTCGCCCACAACAGGGCGCCCTTTACGAACACCGGCACGTAGAGAGTCGAGCCCGCCGTCAGCTCGCGGATGTCCAGATTGCCGCCGTAGCGTCCCGGCGGCACCGTGCTGTAGCGGCCCGGCTCGGCGCGCGCGACCCCGAGCACCCCAGGAAACGGCCGCAGCGGGATGAAGACGCCGGGCAGGAACTCGGCCACCTTGTTGTCCCAGTCGAGATAGACGTAGCGCATTCGCCCTTCCGGGAAATCCTTTGGGAATTGGCCGGCGAAGCCGGGATAGTTCATGTTCACGCCATAGGAGCGCGGCACGATCTTGTTGATCTTCACCTTGAGCACGTCGCCGGGCTCGGCACCTTCGACGTAGATCGGCCCGGTGAGCGTGTGGGCGCCGCGGCCCGGATTGTCCTGGCGGATTTTGGCGAGCGCGTCCAAGGTCGCGCCGCCCGGCACGAGCTGGTCGTGGAAATGCATCATCGTTTCCATGACGACCGTGTCGCCGGGCTTGATCGTGAGCACCGGCTTCTGGGCGTTGTCGTACCAGCCCAATTGCGTGGTCTCCATCGTCGCCGGAAGCAGGTGAACCTTTCCCGGCGTTCCGGTCGCCACCGCGACGGTCTGCGCCATTGCCCCGCCGTGCCAGCCCGCGAGCAACGCGCTGCCGATCACGACCAGCGCCAGTTTGCATTGCGTCTTCATCCGAGCCTCCCTTGTTCTTCAGTCGACGGCGCCTGAGGTTGGTGCAGGCGCCTGCGTGAGGCACCGCCGGCGAAATTCGGGACCGTTGAAATTACCGCAGCGGCGTGGTGATGGACAAGCCGATGAAGGGCTTGCGCAAATTCTTCAGGCCTTTGTTCGGCGACTCGGATCTCGGCAAGCCCGAATAATCCGCGCAGTCCTCGTCGGTCGCGCAATCGGTCCGCCAGAAACGGTCGAGCCCCTGAAGGTTCTTCTGCGTCTGTATTCCGAGATAACTGTTGCCGAGCCAAAGCCGGTCGTTGGTCGATCCGCTCGTCGACACGTCCCCGAAATTCCTGAACGTATTGCGGGCGCCGATATTCCCGCCGAAATCCCTGCCGAAGGAACGCCAAGGCGAATCGATGAACGGGACGGCCCGCGGCAGGCTCATCCATTGCGTCGCGTCTTGCTTGATCGCGCCGGATGATTTCTCGCGCGGCTCGGTCGGGCCGAATTGGCTCGACGGAAGGTCCGACCGATTTGGCGAGAACAGCAGCTCATTCCACTCCGCGCGGCTGCCGGTCGCCGACACGATGAGCGTCGCGAACACGGCGAGGATCAGTTTGCGGGCAAACCGCCGTGCCGCCGCCATGGAGGCCTCGTCCTCATCGAGCGCGGGCGCCCCTGGTGCGGGGACCAACCACGATACGCCCCACTGGACCCATTTTACGCGCGGGCGACCATTGCGCAAGACGCGGACCTCGGGATGCTCCTGAAGTGTTGTAAAAATGCCCTATCGGGCCGGAGCCGCGTAGCTTTGCGGCGCGGTCGGGCCGTTGCCGCTCGGGAACTCGAAGAACTTGCGCAACAGGCCGGGCGCTACCGCCGAGATCGGGTTGACCCGCAGGATCGGCGCGCTCGGCGGTCCGACCACCTCGTAAGTGACCCCGAGCAGGCCCTCGTTGCTGCCGCCGAGGAAGACGCCGAAGATCGGAATTTGGCCGAACATGTTGTTGAGGCCGTAGAGCGGAACGAACGTGCCGCGCATGCGAACCTCGCCGCGATTGTAGTCGATATAGCCGTCGACCGTCGCGCCGATCGAGGGCCCCTTGACCAGCCCGTCGCGGATGGTGAGGCGGCCGGGGGAGCGGGTGAAATCGACGCGCAGGTGCGAGAATTCCACGCCCGGCGACTGCCCGCCGGCTTGCTGCGGCGCCGCCGCGACGCGATCGAGCGCCGCCTCGCCGCGCACCGCGAAATCGCGGATGTTGAGGACACCCTCCTGAGGCGATTCGTCGGCGCTCTGCGGATCGAGCGCCACCCACATCTCGCCGCCGACGACCTTCGGGTAGATGTCGCTGAAGCGGAAGAAGGCGCCGGCATCGTTGGTCTCGACGAAAACCACCAGCCGGCCGAGATTGCCGCGGCGCAGGTCGCCGGCGAGCGGCGTATCGCGCCCGAGCTTGCCGCTCAACGCCAAGCTGGTGATGGCCCCGCCGCGGCGCGATACCTTGAGATCGAGCCCGCGCAGCGTCTCGCCGTGAAAACCGACGACGGTCCCGAGCTTGACGTCGAGATCGACGTCCTTGTCGCGCTTCTGCCTGCCGCTGCCGACGCCGGTCAGCGCGGATTTGACGAAGCCGCGTCCGTCGTAGACATCGCCGCGCACGCTCACGCGCAGCGTGCCGTCCGGTCCGCGATCGACCTTTAACGCGGCCTTGTCGCCATCGGACAGGTTGAACACCGGGAAATTCGCCGTCAGCACCTCGCCCGCCGCATCGACCTCGACCGCGCCCTTGACCGAGGTGCCGGGCGCGTCGACGACGAGGTCCTCGAAACGGGTCACCCCCGGCTTGTTGATCAGCGTGAAGCTCGCGCGGCCGCCGCGGCCGGGGGCCTTCGACCAACCGGGCAGCAGGTTCTCGATCTTGGCCTGGGTCAGGTCGGCCTCGACGGCGAGGCGGCTGTCGCCGTCATGCGCCGGCACCCGCCCGGCGAGCTTGACCGGCACCGGCCCGGTGAGAAATCCGCTGAGGTCGAAGCCGAACTTGCTGCGGGCGGCCTCGTCGAGGGTGGCCTGGACGCGCACGTCGGCATCGCCGTCGCGCGGCTTGCGGTAGTCGAGCGCGGCGGGAACGCCGTTGATCTTGACGTCGCCCCTGATCCAGTAGCCCTGATTGTTGGCGTTGACCTTCAGGATCGCCGCCTCGACCTTCTGCCCCATGACCATGCGCTCGGCGGCGAAGTTCGCGACGTCCATGGCGATGGTGTAGATCGAGGAGCCCGGCGCCAGGTCCTCCTTGAGTGGCAGGCCGAGGGTGACCTGCGCGGCCAGCGTCCCGCGGCTGGTCGCCGGCTCGAGCGGCGTCGCCGAATAATCGCGCAGCCGCTCCATGCTCAGCAGTTCGAGGGCGGCGGGCACCGATCCGTCGAGGCGGAAGCGCGCCTTCGCCGGCGGCGACTTGGGGAAGGTGTCGGGCACCTCGAACACGGCGCTGGTGATCGCCAGCTTGCGGCCGGGCGAGATGTCGACGTTGCCGCGGCCGACATTGATCACCGCGGTGCGGCCGGAAATGCGCACGTTGATGTCGGCGTCGCGGATCGCGGGCAGGCCTTCGACCGGCCGGATCTCGGCGCCGTGGCCGACGATCTCGATGGCCAGGCCGTCATCGGGCACGGGCGGCCCGCTCGACTTGAGCGTCGACCACGGCGCGTTGGTCGCGATCATCAGCCGCTCGACGGTGCCGCCCAGCACGTGGTCCTCGACCCAGGCACGCACCTTCGGCGCGGCGCAGACCGGCCACAGCCGCTTCATGGCCGCGACCGGCATGGGCGTGCCGGCGACCCCGATCATCAGCCGCGGGTCGTCACCCGAAAAATCGAGGCTGCCGGAGAGCGCGATGCCGAGGTCCGTGTTGCCGATTTCGCCGTTCTCGACCTCGATGCGCTGCTTGGCGGGATCGATGCGCAGGCGCAGCAGGAAGCGATTGAGGATGAGAGGGTTCACATCGGGCGACGCGGCGGAGGCAAGCACGACCGTGCCGCCGGAGATCTTCAGGCCCCAAACGTTGCTGCCTTCGCGCGGCGCCTCGAATTGCGCGAGCAGGGTGATGCGATTGCCGCCGGAGATCACCTGGAACGGCGCCAGAAGCGCGTGGCGCGTCGCATCCCAGTCGAGACTGATCTCGGCGCGATCGATCGGAATGCGGCCGAGCGGATCGTCGAGATCGACGATGGTGCCTTTGTCCGCGACGATGCGGCCGTCGAGCATGCGCGGAATCCCATCGGGCCCGACTTCGGCGCGAATGCGCGCCGTGAGCGGCAGATCGGGCTCGTACTGGTTGTCGCCCCAGCGCATGGCGAGCATCAGGTCCTTGGCCGAGACTTTTTGCGCATCGATGTCGATGATGCGGTGACCCTGGTTTTGCCCCGGCGTCATCGCCGCGCGCATGTGCCACGGCCGCTCGCCGGCTTCCGAGCCGAGCGCGACCGCGATGCCGCCGCCTTTGGGCCGCGTCACGCTCAGATCGATGTTGGTGAACGTCCACTGCTTGCCGTTGCGCTGGTCGTCGACCGTGAGGTTGCCGCCTTTGAGCCCGATCTCGCTGAGATCGCCGCCGTCCAATCCGCTGGCGTCGAGGCTTTCGATCCAGGCGAGCAGGGCGGCAAAATCGGGCACGCCGCCGCGGCCGGCCGGGCCCGCGGGCGCCGGCGGCGGGGCGCTGACGGGCGCGGCCGCGGGCAGCGCCGCCGCGCGCTCGACCTTGGCGGGCGAGTGCGTGGTGCCGGTGACGAGGGGCGTGGAAGATGCCGAGGCGGTGACGAATGGACGCTTGTTGCCGCCGGCAAAGACCGTGACGTTGCTGTCCGGCTCGATCCGCACCGCCATCTCGGCGCCGACCAGGCTCAGCCGCTCGGCGCGGATGCGCCCGGTGAGCAGGCCGGCGCCGGAAATGCCGACCTCCGCCTTCGGCGCGCTGGCGACCACGGTGCCCTCCGCGTCGCGCACCACGATGTCGCGAATGCGCAGCGCCGTGCGCCCGTTCGCATCGCGCTCGAGCTGGCTGCCGCCGATCTCGACCTCGTGGCCGCCGCCGAGATTCTCCGCGATCGCCGCCGACAGCCACGGCGTCACCATGTTGAGCTCGATCGGTCCGCTCGACAGCCGCCACCACAGGGCGACCATCGCGAGCACGGCGACGCCGCCGAGCCCGCCGACGACGAAGGCGAATTTGCGCAGGCCAGGGCGGCTCGGATCGAGCCACGCGCGCCAATCGCCCACGCGGAAGCGCGACAAGGTCAGCCGCAGCGACGATGCGCGATCATGCTCGTCCGGCGTCCATGCGCCGGACGTATCGGCGTTCGACTCCCAACTGTTCGATGCCGAGGTGTTCGACGCATATGCGTCCGGCGTCGATGCGTCGGGCTCGCGCATGTCGACGTGGAGGCTCGCCTCCAGCTTTCGGAGGGCCTCGAGATTTGGATAAGGTTGCCGACCCGCCATGCCCCGACTTGGCGTCCCCTCGACCGCCGATTTCGCCGCGCGCCTTGGAAAACGACGTGTGCTCGCGCACCGACGTTTGCCGACTCAAAGGCAACTTGCGTGGCGTCCCCTTGCCGCGGAAACCCAGGCTAACCAGCCGACCTGACAGCGATTTTCCGCGTACCGTCGAACCCTCAATTGACCCCGAAAAAGGGACGAAAGGAAGGCGCATGCCGCCCCGGCGGGCAGAAACCCCCCAGTTTGCAACGTGCCCGGCGGGGGCCCCTCCCCCCGCCGCCCGTTCCACAGACAAGTTTTGCGGAAAATTAACCATAATCCGCTCGAATTGGCGCCAGTTAGCGCCGGCGTAAGGTCATCCGACGTATGGGACCGGCGGGGATGCGTGAATGTCTCGTCGGTCGTCATTACAGTACCGCCACGATTCTTCCGGCCATTTCGGCGATGACCGGCTGCAGCGCACGGCCGCGCGGCAATGGGCGACAGGCTATACCCTGGTCCATGCCGGACGCCAGTTGCGGCTCGGACCGATCGCCTTCTGGGTGGTGGTCGGCACGCTGGTGATCATGGCGGCCTGGACGATCACGACCGCCACCTATTTCGCCTTCCGCGAGGACGTGCTGACCCGGCTCATCGCCCGGCAGGCCGACATGCAATTCGGCTACGAGGACCGCATCGCCGAGATGCGCGCCCAGGTCGACCGGATCTCGAGCCGCCAGCTGCTCGACCAGGAGCAGTACGAGCAAAAGCTCGACCAGATCCTGCGCCGGCAGACGGCATTGGAGTCGCGCACGGGCGCACTCGGCGGCCTCGGCGACCTCACCGGCTCGATCCGGCCGCCGGCGCGAAACGAGCCGCGCGCGATCCCGCTCAAGCCGTCGCCGCTCAACGACAAGGGCGCCTTCCTCGTGCCGTCCGACCGCGATGCGGCGCTCGATCCGCGCAACGGCCTCCTCGCCAAAGGCGCGGGCGGCGTCGGCGGAATTATCGCCCGCCTGCAGGCCTCGCTCGATCGGGTCGAGCAGCGGCAGGCGGCGGCGCTCAACTCGATCGAGGAGAATTTCGACCTGAGAGCGCGGCGCATTCGCGGCGTGCTCGCCGAGCTCGGCGTCGACATCGGCAAGGCGGCTGCGCACGAGAGCGCGGGCGGCACCGGCGGGCCGTTCGTTCCGGCGCGCCTGCCGAAGGATGGGAGCGGCTTCGAGCGGCAGCTCTACCGCATCAGCCTCGCGCGCACCCAGATCCATCGACTCACGCACACGCTCGGCAGCGTTCCCGTGCGCAAGCCGGTCGACGGCGACGTCGATCCGGCATCGGGCTTCGGCGTACGCGCCGACCCGTTCACCGGCTCGCCCGCCATGCATACCGGGCTCGACCTGCATGGCGAGGTCGGCGACCCCGTGCGCGCCACCGCCGACGGCACGGTGGCGGCCGCGGGCTGGAGCGGCGGCTATGGCCGGGCGGTCGACATCGACCACGGCAACGGATTGTCGACGCGCTACGGCCACTTGTCGTCGATCGACGTCCGTGTCGGCCAGTCGGTCAAGGCCGGCCAGATCGTGGGCAGGGTCGGCTCGACCGGACGCTCGACCGGGGCGCATCTGCACTACGAGACCCGGGTGCGCGGCGAAGCGGTCGATCCGCAGAAATTCCTGCGCGCGGGACAACGGCTCGTCGGAAGTTTTTGATCGATCTGCTGCTCGTATTTCCACGGCGGCTATTCCGCCGCAATGTGCCGCCGGGACGGCTTCGGCACCGATCGTCCGACAGCGCGCGCCTCTTCGATCCACTCGGCAATGGCGTCGCGCACGTTTGCAAGCGCTTCTTCCGGCGTTTCGCCGTCCGACATGCATCCCGGCAAGTCTGGAACCGTTGCAACAAATCCTCCGCCATCCTCGATGGACAGCGGTTCGATCATTACCGGATATTCAAGTTTCGGCATCCGACCTCCCTTGCATGACCGCATCGTTCGCGGCCATCCACTCATCACGCTACCATCCGTTCACCCGCTCCCAGCGATCGATCACCGTCGCGCCGCGCACCACGTGGTAGGCCTCGTAGCCCGCGCAGGTCAGGCAGGCATGGTTGGGCAGGATGCGCACCAGGCTGCCGACGGGCAGCCGTTCGAACCACGATTGGTCGCGGACGGGCACGGTGCCGTGCTCCTGGTGGACGACGTCGACCGCCAGGCTGCCGTGCCGCGCCAGCGTGCGCGCGTCGCAGACATAGCCGTAACCGACGCCGGGCCGGTGCCGGTTGGCGCCGACGTCCTTCGACAGCGCGAGCGCCCCGGCGTCGAGGACGATCGCGCCGGCCTGGCGGTTGTGGCCGATCACCGAGGCGAGCACGGAGGCGGCGATCTCGTCTTCGCGGCACATGTTGCGCGAGAGCTGGGCGAGGTCCCAGAGCATGTAGACGCCGGCGCGCGCCTCGGTGACGCCGTCGAGATGATCGGCATGCAGCACGGTGGGCGTCGAGCCGACGCTGACGATCTCGCACGGCACGCCGGCGGCGCGGATCGCGGCTGCCGCCGCCAGCGCCGCATCGCGCTCGACGGCGGCGATGTTCGCCACCTCGGCCGGCCGGTCGGTGGCGTAGGAGTGTCCGGCATGGGTCAGGACGCCGCGAAAGGCGAGCGGCGGCGAAGCGTGGATCGCGCGGGCGAGGTCGACCACGGCGGAATCGGTGGGAGCGAGCCCGCTGCGGTGCTCGCCGCAATCGATCTCGACGAGGAACGAGAATCGTAGCCCGCTCTCCCGCGCGAAGCGCGCGGCCTCGCGCACGACCGCGGACGCGTCGGTGACCAGCATGAGGTCGCAACCATGCGTCGCCTGGATGCGCGCGGCATGGGCGAGCTTGGCGGGAACGACCGCGGTGGCGCAGACGATGTCGCGATAACCGCGCCCGGCGAAATAGTCGGCCTCCTTGAGCGTCGAGACGGTGATGGCGCGCGAGCCGTCGACCGCGCGCGCAGCCACCTCGGCCGACTTGGCGGTCTTCAGGTGCGGCCGCAGCCTGACGCCGAGCGCGCGGGTGCGCGCCAGCATGCGCTCGCAATTGCGCTCGAGCCGGTCGATATCGAGGAGCAGGCACGGGGTCTCGAGCTGCGCGACGTCTCGCGCGCGCTCCGCCGCGATTTGAACCGACCTCACCGCGGCTCAGTCCACGTCCTCGACCTGCTTCGGCGCGGTGCCGAACGCCTTCTGCGCCAGGGCCGCTTCCATGAACTGGTCGAGGTCGCCGTCGAGCACGGCGCCGGTGTTCGAGGTCTGCACGCCGGTTCGCAGATCCTTCACCATCTGGTAGGGCTGCAGCACGTAGGAGCGGATCTGGTGGCCCCAGCCGATGTCGGTCTTGGCGGCCTGCTCGGCCGCGGCTTTCTCCTCGCGTTTCTTCAATTCCCGCTCGAACAGCCGCGCCCGCAGCATCTGCCAGGCCTGCGCCCGGTTGCGGTGCTGGGAGCGATCATTCTGGCACACCACCACGATGTTGGTCGGGATGTGGGTGAGACGGATCGCCGACTCGGTCTTGTTCACGTGCTGGCCGCCGGCGCCGCCGGCGCGCATGGTGTCGACGCGCACGTCGGATTCCTTGATGTCGATCTTGATGCGGTCATCGACCACCGGATAGACGTTGACGCTCGCGAACGAGGTGTGGCGGCGGGCATTGGAATCGAACGGCGAGATGCGCACCAGGCGGTGCACGCCGTTCTCGGTCTTGAGCCAGCCGAACGCGTTGCGGCCCTTGACCTGCACGGTCGCCGACTTGATGCCGGCTTCCTCGCCCTCGGTCTCCTCGATCCAATCGACCTTGTAGCCGTGCTGCTCGGCCCAGCGCGTGTACATGCGCATCAGCATGTTGGCCCAGTCCTGGCTCTCGGTGCCGCCGGCGCCGGCGTGAACCTCGAGGTAGCTGTCGTTGGGGTCGGCTTCGCCCGAAAGCAGCGCCTCGAGCTCCCGCCGCGCCACTTCCGCCTTGAGCTTCTTGAGCGCCGCCTCGGCGTCGTTGACCGCCTTCTGGTCCTTCTCGCTCTCGCCGAGCTCGATCATGGTGAGCTGATCGTCGAGCTCCTGCTCGATGCGGCCAATGGCGGTGAGCTGGTCCTCGAGCGCGGTGCGCTCCTGCATCAGGCGCTGGGCGCGCTGCTGGTCGTTCCAGAGATTGGGGTCTTCGGCCTCCCGGTTGAGCTCCGCGAGGCGCGCGCGCGCCTTGTCGAAGTCAAAGATGCCTCCTCAGCAGCCGGACCGACTGCCTGATCTCGTCGACGAAGTTCTGGATTTCCGCGCGCATGGGCTTTCCGCCGGGTTGCAACGATCCGTCGATGGATTTAGTGCTCCCGCCGATCGGACGCAACGTTATCGGGGTCGATCGACTCCGCGCCGACCGCAACGGTGACGTCGGCCTGGAGCGCATTCAGTTTCGACGGAAACCGAATGCGCTCCAGGTCTTTTCGGTGGTCGCATTTTCGGACGGAAAACCGGTTTCCACCCCGGATCAAGTCCGGGGCAGGCTTTTTCCTGAAAATGCTCAATAGAGCCCGCCGGTGCCGCTGCGCACCGCGCGGTCGGCCTCGGGCGAGACGCCGAGCGGACGGCCCTCGGCGTCGGTCACGCCGATCACCGAATAATTGTCGGGCGGCGCGGTGCCCGGCTTGAAGGCTTCCAGGATCACGCGCTGGTCGCCCGGCCCCGCCCGCATTCCCGTCTTCGGGTCGATGCGCACGAGCTTGATGCCGGCCGGCACGCGGAACGGCACCGCCGGCTTGTCGGCGAGGGCGACCTTCATGAAATCGCGCACGATCGGGGCGGCGAGCATGCCGCCGGTCGCGCCGTGGCCGAGATGGCGCGGCTTGTCGTAGCCGAGATAGACGCCGACCACGAGATCGGGCGAGAAGCCGATGAACCAGGCGTCCTTCTCGTCGTTGGTGGTGCCGGTCTTGCCGGCGATCGGCTTGCCGACCTCCTTCACCACCGTGGCGGTGCCGCGCTGAACCACGCCTTCCATCATCGAGGTGATCTGGTAGGAGGTCATCGGGTCGAGCACGCGCTCGCGCTTGTCGACCAATGTCGGCTCGTTCTGGCTCGTCCATTTGTCGGCGTCGCAGCCGCGGCATTCGCGCGCGTCGTGCTTGTAGATGGTGTGGCCGTAGCGGTCCTGGATGCGGTCGATCAGGCTCGGCTGAATCTTGCGGCCGCCGTTATCGATCATGCCATAGGCGCCGACCATGCGCAGCAGCGTGGTCTCGCCGGCGCCGAGCGCGAACGACAGATAGGGCGGCAGGCTCTCGTAGATGCCGAAGCGCTTGGCGTATTCGCCGATCAACGGCATGCCGATGTCCTGCGCCAGCCGCACCGTCATCACGTTGCGCGACTGCTCGATGCCGAAGCGCAGCGTCGAGGGCCCGTAATACTTGCGCGTGTAGTTTTCCGGCGCCCAGATCCCGCTGCCGGTATCGATCTCCAATGGCGCATCGAGGACCACTGTCGAGGGCGTATAGCCGTTGTCGAGCGCGGCGGCATAGACGATCGGCTTGAACGAGGAGCCGGGTTGACGCAGCGCCTGGGTGGCGCGGTTGAACTGGCTCTGGTCGTAGGAGAAGCCGCCGACCATCGCCAATACCCGCCCTGTCTGCGGGTCCATCGCGACCATGGCCCCGGAGACCTCCGGCATCTGGCGCAGGCGGAACAGCCCGTCCTTGCCGGCGAGCGGCTCGACATAGACGACGTCGCCCACCTCCAGTACCTGCGAGACCTTGGCCGGCGCCTTGCCCTTCATCGGGCCGCTCGTGGGCTTCGCCCACTTCACGCCTTCGAGCGGAACCATCGCGGTCTCGCGTTCCTTGGTCACCCCGCCGGTCGGATCGCGGGCGGGCTGGAATCCGACCCGGGCGGACGCGTCGCTCGTCTCCAGCACCACCGCGAGCCGCCACGGGGCGACGTCGGACAGCGCCTTGACGTCGGCGAGCTTGACGCCCCAGTCGCCGGACATGTCGAGCTTGCCGACGGCGCCGCGATAGCCCTGCTGCTCGTCGAAATTCACGAAGCCCTCGACCAGCACCTTGCGCGCCAGCACCTGCAGCTTGGGGTCGAGCGTGGTGCGCACCGAGAGGCCGCCCTCATAGAGCTTCTTCTCGCTGTAATTGTCGTAGATGTAGCGGCGAACCTCCTCGGCGAAATATTCCGCCGCAAAGATATGGGCGCCGCTCGGCCGCTGCGTCACCTTGAGCGGCTCCTTCTTCGCCTTCTCGGCCTCCGCCGCGGCGATGTAATGATCCTCGGCCTCCTCGGCCATGCGGTCGATGACGTAATTGCGCCGCTCGAGCGCGCGCTCGCGCTGACGGAAGGGATGGTAGTTGTTCGGCGCCTTGGGCAGCGCGGCGAGATAGGCCGCCTCCGCGGTCGTCAGCTCGTGCACCGACTTGTCGAAATAGAGGAGCGAGGCGGCGGCGACGCCGTAGGCGCCCATGCCCAGGTAGATCTCGTTGAGATAGAGCTCGAGGATCTTCTCCTTCGAGAAGGTCCGCTCGATCTTCATCGACAGCAGCGCTTCCTTGATCTTGCGCGAGAACGACAGCTCGTTGGTGAGCAGGAAGTTCTTGGCGACCTGCTGGGTGATGGTGGAGGCGCCCTGCGGGCGTCTGCCGCTGCCATATTGCTGGACGTAGAGCACGGCCGCGCGGGCGATGCCGGAGAAATCGATGCCGCCGTGCTCGTAGAAGTTCTTGTCCTCGGCGGCGACGAAGGCGTTGATGACGAGCTTGGGCACCGCCTGGATCGGCAGGTAGAGCCGTCGCTCGCGGGCATATTCGGCGAGCAGCGAGCCGTCGGCGGCGTGCACCCGCGTCATCACCGCGGGCTCGTAGTCCTGCAGCTGGGAATAGTCCGGCAGCGACTTGGAGTAGTGCCACAGCAAACCGGCGGCCGCCGCAACCCCGACCACGAAGATGATGGTCCCGGCCGCGAACAGCAAACCGAAGAAGCGCAGCATCAATCGCATAGCCGAAAGTCCCCCTCCGCCCGACCGCATGATCCGCGATCGCCGGCCGCCCGCGGGCCGGCTACAGCCCAAATCGGCGGGTTTCCCCTGAGCACCGTCCCCACCGTGTCGGTCGCTCGAACGCTTAAGTCGCGCTGTTTTATGTTGAAACTGAGGCTGAATCCCCCTTCGGACCCGGTCGTCCCGGTCAATTCTGGCCGGACCCGGCGATCCGGGTCGTGAAGAAGGTATCGACCGACTGGACGATCGCCGCGGCGGCGTGGTCCCGCCACTCCGACGACATCAGCGATTTGAGGTCCTCCTTGTTCGAGACATAGCCGAGCTCGACCAGGACCGACGGCACGTCGGGCGCCCGCAACACCACGAAATTCGCGGATTTCAGCGGGTGCAGGTGCAGCCGGGCGGCATTCTTGAGATGATTGACCAGGGCCTGGGCGAATTGCAGCGAAAAGGTCTTGGTCTCGCGCCGGGCGAGATCGATCAGGATGCCGGCGACGTCCTTGGGCTCGGCCGAGAGATCGAGGCCGGCGATGGCGTCGGCCTGGTTCTCGGATTCGGCGAGCCGCGCGGCGCGGGCGTCGGAGGGGCGCTCCGAAAGGGTATAGACGGTCGCACCCTGGGCGTCGCCCTCCCTGCGCACCAAGGCGTCGGCATGAATCGAGATGAACAGCGCGGCCTGGCGCGCGCGCGCGAGCCCGACCCGGTCGTCGAGCGCCACGAAGGTATCGTCGGTGCGGGTCATGGCCACGCGGTACTTGCCGGTCTTCTCGAGCTTGTCCCGCAGCATCAGCGAGAATTCGAGCACGATGGTCTTTTCCATCTCGCCGCCCGGTCCCTTGGTGCCGTTGTCGATGCCGCCGTGGCCCGGATCGATCACCACCAGCGGCCGCGGATCGCCTGCGGCCTTCTCCGGCTCGCGCTCGAGCTTGCGGCTCTCCGGCACGCGGTTCTCGAGCGTCACGGTGCGCATGAAGGCGTCGCGGTCGGTGGCCGCGAGGTCGAGCACCATGCGCGCAGGCTGGTCGTTGGCGGCGGCGATCACGAACGCCTTGTCGATCCGCGCCGGACGCACGAGGTCGATGACCATGCGCGAACCGCCCTGCATGACCAGGCCGAAGCGAAACGCCTTGATCAGGCCGCGCGCCACCTCCCCGGCCCGCGCCGGAAACTGGAACGTGACCTGCGGCATGTCGATCACCACCCGGTAGGGATTGGCGAGCGTGAAGGCACGGATGTCGACCTTCTCGCTGAGATCGACCACCACGCGGGTCTGGGAATCGTCGCCGGCGAGGCGCACGTCGCTGGCGACGGGAAAATCGTGGGGCGCACGCGTCGGCGGCGCGGCCGTGCCGGTACGCTCGGCCGCGGACGCGCCGCCGACGACCATGGCGCCGAAAAGCACAGCCAAGCTCACCGCGCGGACCGACATCGCTCTTTCCAGCCCCCTCCGGGCCTCTCATACTCCATAACGAGGGCGCGGTTAACCGCAACTTAAGTGGGCGGCACTGCCACTCACCGGACAATGTGGCTTCAGCGCGACGATGGGCGAGCTCGGCTGGAGTGAATGCGCGGCGGTCGAACGCGCGCCGGGAACATTGAGCGGCGAATGGCTGTTCAAAGGCACCCGCGTACCGGTCCGCGCGTTGCTCGAGAACCTGGAGCACGGCGCGCGCGTTGACGATTTTTTGGCGGGATTCCCCGGCGTGACGCGCGGACAGGGCGAGCTTGTGCTGCGCCACGCCGGGCGCAGTCCGCCGTAGCCCGAGCGTGCGGGTGTTGCCGCGCTCCGGATATGAAAATCCTTTTCGACCAGGGAGTTCCGGCGCCGCTATGGGACCGCGGATCGCCGGTGCTTCCATCCTACGGGCCCCTTGCCATCGTCCGCCGCCAGCCCTAATAAGGGGTGTTGACGGTTTACAGTTCCGGTTGTGCCGCGTTCGGACATCCGGCGCGTCCATCGCAAGGACCGCTCCCCGCCCAGCGAGAGGAGGGACCTTGCAGGACGCAGAAGGTTCGCGGCGTTCCGCTTCGTGGCGGCGCCGAGGGGCCGGCAAAGCCGATGTTCTTGTGGACGACAACCGGTATCGCGCGCGGCCAATGCCGCACGCGGGGAGGCGGCGGCCTATGCTTTCGGGGCCGCTATTCGATTCGCAGATCGTCAGCCAAGGAACCCGCGGCCGCGCGTACTTCAGCGTTGCCGCCCCGTCACGGGCCAGAAGGTCATGCTACGACCGCGCGTCGAGAACCATCCCCATCGTTGCCGCAGCAAGATCGCGACGCCGAGCGACGCGATTGCGGCCGATGGCGGTCTCTCCCGCGCATCGGACGCCCGTCCATTCAACCGCAGTACGGCCGCAATCCGGTCGCGCCGCCTGATGTCGCCCGCGCGGCGACGAACGGCGGCCGCGCGCCGAACGGCCATCAAGAGATTGGTCAATGCCCAACAAAATGCTCATCGACGCCACCCATCCGGAGGAGACCCGGGTGGTAGTTCTGCGCGGCCATCGTGTCGAGGAATTCGACTTCGAGTCGGCCAACCGTAAACAGCTCCGCGGCAACATCTATCTGGCCAAGGTCACGCGCGTCGAGCCGTCGCTGCAGGCCGCTTTCGTCGATTACGGCGGCAACCGCCACGGCTTCCTCGCCTTCAGCGAAATCCATCCCGACTATTATCAGATCCCGGTCGCCGACCGGCAGGCGCTGATCGCCGAGGAGGAGCGCGCCCAGCGCGCCGCCGAGGCCGAGGCCGACCACCGTGCCGGACGCCGGCACCGCGAGCGTGGCAGCCGGCGCGCGCGCGAGGAGATCAGGAGCGAGCCGATCGAAGACGAGATCGGCGCGATGGCGGCGGCGTCCGAGCAGATGGCGCCGCCGGCCGAGACCGCCGAAGCGCAGGCCCCGGAGGAACCGGTGCCGGATGCGGGGTCGGAAGGGGCCGCGGCCGAGCCGATCGCGTCCGCCCCCCACGCCGAGGATGCTCCGCCCACGGCGACCGAGGCCCCGATCGAGCTTGCCGAGCTCGAGTCGACGAGCGCGGCGGAGCCGATGCCGGGGAGCGGCGAGGAGCCGCGCGCGCTCGAGAGCCATTCCGACGAGAGCGGCGCCGAGCTCGTCGTTCCGGTCGAGGGCGGCGACGCGGACGCCGACAACAACATCACCGAGGTCAACGGCCACGGCAGCGAAGGCGAGGAGGAAGCGGTCGAATCGGTCGGCGGCGCCGACGCGATGGAGGAAGTGCCGGAGCGGATGCCGCGGCTGCGCCGCCAGTACAAGATCCAGGAGGTCATCAAGCGCCGCCAGGTGATGCTGGTGCAGGTGGTCAAGGAGGAGCGCGGCACCAAGGGCGCGGCCCTCACCACCTATCTCTCGCTCGCCGGCCGCTATTCGGTGCTGATGCCGAATACCGCGCGCGGCGGCGGCATCAGCCGCAAGATCACCAGCGCGGACGATCGGCGCCGCCTCAAGGAAATCGCCCAGGAGCTGGAAGTACCGGAAGGCATGGGCGTGATCCTGCGCACCGCCGGGGCGAGCCGCACCAAGACCGAGGTCAAGCGCGACTTCGAATATCTGCTGCGGCTGTGGGAGACGGTGCGCGATCTTACGCTCAAATCGACCGCGCCGACGCTGGTCTACGAGGAAGGCTCGCTGGTCAAGCGCTCGATCCGCGACCTCTACACCAAGGATATCGACGAGATCATGGTCGCCGGCGACGAGGCCTACCGGGAGGCGACCGAGTTCATGCGCATGCTCATGCCGAGCCATGCCAAGAACGTCAAGCCTTACCGCGACGCGCTGCCGATCTTCACCCGCACCGGCATCGAAAGCCAGCTCGACGCCATGTTCACGCCGGTGATGCAGCTGCGCTCGGGCGGCTACATCGTGCTCAACCAGGCCGAGGCGCTGGTCGCCATCGACGTCAACTCGGGGCGCGCCACGCGCGAGCACCACATCGAGGACACCGCGCTCAAGACCAACCTGGAAGCCGCCGAGGAGATCGCGCGGCAATTGCGCTTGCGCGATCTCGCGGGCCTGATCGTCATCGACTTCATCGACATGGACGAGAAGCGCAACAACCGGGCGGTCGAGCGTCGGTTGAAGGAATGCCTGCGGCATGATCGGGCGCGCATCCAGGTCGGCCACATCTCGCATTTCGGTCTGCTCGAAATGTCGCGCCAGCGCATTCGCTCGAGCGTGCTGGAGAGCTCGACCGAGAAATGCCCGCATTGCGGCGGCAGCGGGCACGTGCGCTCGGTGTCGTCGGTGGCGCTCCAGCTGTTGCGCTCGCTCGAGGAGATGCTGCTCAAGGGCGCGACCCACAATCTCGCGGTGCGCACGCGCTCCGAAATCGCGCTTTATCTCCTCAACCACAAGCGCGCGCATCTGCGCGCGCTCGAGGAGCGCTTCCGCATCGCCATCATGGTCAATGCCGATGCCACCATCGGCGGGCAAGTGTCCTTCGTGATCGAGAAAGGCGAGCAGGTGCACAGCCTCGAGCAGGCCAAGGCGCTGGCGGCGCAATCGACGAGCCTCGCTCCGGCCGAGGCGGCGAACGAGGAGGCTACCGAGGAGGAGGAGGACGAGGCGCTCGAATCAGAGGAGCCCGCGGTGTCGGACGAGCTTTCGCCCGAGGGCGAGCAGGCGCAGGACGGGCAAGAGCCCGGCCGGCGGCGGCGACGGCGGCGCGGCCGCCGCGGCGACGGCCGCGAGACCCTGCAGCCCGATCGCGAGCTCGCCGCCGCGCCGGCGGAGCAGGACCTCGAGCCCGGCGCGACCGACGACCTTGAGGAGGCGAACGAAAACGGCGCGCCGCCACGCGAGACGGCGAGGGAGGCCGACGGCGACCACCGGCGGCGCCGGCGCGGACGACGCGGCGGACGGCGCAACCGGCGCGACCGCGAGGGTCTCGAGGCGGCGCCCGAGGAGATGGCCGAGCCGGAGTTCGCGGGCAGCGGCGGCGATTTCGAGGGTGCTTCACCGCCCGAGCCGGAATCGCCCGCGCAGCCGCTTCCGATCGCCGAGCCGGCAAGCGAGGCGCCTCCCCGGGCGGCGCTCGAAGCGCAGGAGCCGCGGGCAGCGGAGGCCTCCGCTGCCGACGAGCCGCCGGTCTTCGAGGCGCCGCGCCGGCGCTCGACCGTACGCGAGCCCGCGCCGACATTGTCCGGCAATGAGGCAACCGTGCCGCCGGTCGCCGCCCCTGCGCCGCCGGTCGAGCCGGTGGTGGTGAGCTCGGCGGAGGGCGAGGATCGTCCGCGCCGGTCGGGTTGGTGGAGCAGACGCGCGCTCGGCAAGGACTGACCGCCGATGAGAAGCGGCTGGGTCGACAGCGACGCTCGGGCGGCGATCGACCGCTATGCCCGCGACGGCGTCGGCCCCGATCTCGCGCTGCGCGTCTATACGACCCGCCTGCTCGGCCGCGACCCCAGGCTCGTCCTGCACGGCGGCGGCAACACCTCGGTGAAGACGATCCTGCCCGACCTGCTCGGCGAGAAAGTCGAGGCGCTGTGCGTCAAGGGTTCGGGCTGCGACATGGCGGCGATCGAGCCCGCCGGGCTGCCGGCCCTGCGGCTCGACCGCTTGCGCAAATTGCGCGCACGCGCCGCGCTGGCCGACGGGGAGATGGTGCGCGTCGAGCGCGCGAACCTGCTCGATCCGGGCGCGCCGAATCCGTCGGTCGAGATCCTGCTGCACGTCTTCCTGCCGCACAAATTCGTCGACCATACCCACGCCAACGCCATCCTGAGCCTGACCGATCAGCCGGACGGCGAGGCGATCTGCGCCGAGCTCTATGACGGGCGAGCGGGCGTGGTGCCCTATGTCATGCCGGGCTTCGCGCTCGGCAAGCTCGCGGCCGACATCCACGACGCCAAGCCGGACGTGGAGGGCCTGATCCTCGACAAGCACGGCATCGTCACTTTCGGCGACAGCGCGCGCGAGGCCTATGAGCGCATGATCGCGCTGGTCACGCGCGCCGAGGAACGGCTCGCCAGGAACCGCAAGGCGGTGTTCGTGACCGCGCAGCTGCCGCAGGCGATCGCGCCGCTCGCCGCGGTCGCGCCGATCATCCGCGGCGCCTGCAGTCTCAAGGACGCGGCGGTCGAGGGCCAATGGCGGCGCCTGATCCTCGACTTTCGCACCGGCCCGGCGATCCTGAGCTTCGTCAACGGCGCGGAGGTCCGCCGCTACAGCCAAGCCGGCCCGGTGACCCCCGACCACACCATCCGCACCAAGCATCGGCCGCTCGTCGTCGCCACGCCCGAGCACGGCAAGACGGATGATTTCAGGCGCGCCGCGCGCGCGGCGGTCGAAGCCTTCATCGCCGATTACCAAGCCTATTTCGAGCGCCAGAACGGGCGCGTCGGCCGCTGCAGGACGGCGCTCGACCCGCTGCCGCGGGTCGTGCTCGTCCCCGGGCTCGGCCTGTTCGGTCTCGGGCGCTCGAAGAAGGACGCCGGGATCGCGGCCGATCTCGCGCAATGCGCGGTCGAGACCATCACCGACGCCGAGGCGATCGGCCGCTTCGAGTCGATCACCGAAGCCGCGATGTTCGACATGGAATACTGGCCGCTCGAGCAGGCCAAGCTCGGCACCGCGAAAGAGCCGCCGCTTGCCGGGCAGGTCGCCGTCGTCACCGGAGGCGGCGGCACGATCGGGGCGGCGACCGCGCGGGCGTTCGCGTCCGCAGGCGCCGAGGTGGCGCTGCTCGACGTCGACGAGCGCGCCGCCGCCGACAAGGCCCGCACGATCGGCGGCGCGGCGCTTGCGCTCGAATGCGACGTGACCGACGCGGCCTCGGTGGCACGCGCCTTCGAGGCGGTGGCGGCGGCATTCGGCGGCGTCGACATCGTCGTCTCGAACGCCGGCGCGGCCTGGCAGGGCCGCATCGGCGAGGTCGACGAGGAGATTTTGCGCAAGAGCTTCGAGTTGAATTTCTACGGCCACCAGCGCGTGGCACAGGCGGCGGTGAAGATCATGCTGGCGCAGGGCACCGGCGGCTGCCTCTTGTTCAACGTGTCGAAGCAGGCGGTGAACCCGGGGCCGAATTTCGGCCCCTACGGGTTGCCGAAGGCGGCGACGCTGTTCCTGGTGCGGCAATACGCGCTCGACTACGGCTCAGACGGCATCCGCGCCAATGCGGTCAATGCCGACCGCATCCGTTCCGGCCTCCTTACCGACGCGTTCATCGCCGAGCGCTCCAAGGCGCGCGGGGTGAGCGAGCAGGATTACCTGCGCGGCAACCTGCTCGGCCGCGAGGTCACCGCCGAGGACGTGGCGCAGGCCTTCCTGCACCAGGCGCTGGCGCTGAAAACCACGGGCGACGTCACCACCGTCGACGGCGGCAACATTGCCGCCGCGCTGCGGTGAGTCAGGATCGCCACGCTCCCGCCCGGGCGAAAATTGCGTACATGATCGCAAGCGGCACCATCAAGCCCACAGTCCCGTCACAACATAAGCAAGCGTGCCGGCCACGGTCCCAAGCAGGAAACCCGCCATGATCGGAAAGAGCCTCGCCAGATGGGTGCGGGCTGCTGCGTATGCCGCCGTAGCGGCGGCGTCAGCCGGTGCGCGGCCGCGCGCCTGCCAGGCGAGGATGAGCTCGGTCGCGTCGATGGCGAGTTGGGTGGTATTCGTGGTCATCACGCTGGTCGAGGGCACGTTCCGCATCAGCAGCCGCACGGTCGCGCTCTGCGCACCCATGGCAAAGAGGCCGAGGAGGCTCGCGACGACCGCGGCGACGGTATCGGGGCGGTCGAGCGGCGCACCCGCCAACAGCGCGATCAGGAACGCCGTGAGCACCACGCATTCGAGCCCGAAGGCCCAGCGCAGGGCCGGGCGGCCGCGGCGTTGCGCCACGACCGCGAGCGCCGTGGTCGCCGCCGCCGCTATGAGGAACACCGGGATTGCAAGCACCTTCGTCACCGCGCCTTGCTCGTGCGTGACGAACGCCGCCGCTGCAAGCACGAAGCTGCCGGTGACCTGCGCCACGAACAGCCCGAACAGCGCCAGAACGGTGCAGCTGTCGACGAAGCCCGCGGTAAAACCGAGCAGCGGAGGAACGATGACTGGAACCGCTTGCGGGCGCGCAACAACGACCTCGTTCATGAGCCGGCTCCGCCTCTGCCGTCACCGCTTGCGCCACGCAGCGATCCGTTCCACCGCCTCGTGCATGTCCGCGCTCGAGCCGGCGTAGCAGAAGCGGACGAAACGCCGGCCGTGCACCGGATCGAAATCGATCCCCGGCGTCGCCGCCACGTGCGTCTCGGCGAGCATGCGCTTCGCGAACTCGAAGCTGTCGGCGCAGAAGCGCGACACGTCGGCATAGAGATAGAACGCGCCGTCGACCGGGAGAAATTGCGCGAAGCCGGCTTTCGGCAGGCCGGCGAGAAGGATTTGGCGGTTCTGCTCGTAGCCGTGCTTCACCGCCTCCATCTCCGACCGCCCGTCGAAGGCGGCCTCGGCCGCGATCTGCGAGAGCGTCGGCACCGAGATCGCGAGATTGCCCTGCAGCCGATCGATCGTGCGCATCAGCGGCTCCGGCACCACCATCCAGCCGATGCGCCAGCCGGTCATGCAGAAGTATTTCGAGAACGAGTTGATGATCACGGCGCTGTCGGACCAGCGCGCGGCGGTCTCGGCCGCGAACGCGTAATCGAGGCCGTGATAGATCTCGTCGGAGATGAACCTGATCTCCTCGCCTTCCGCGGCGTCGATGAGGTCGCGCAAGGCTCCTCCCGTCATCATGGTGCCGGTCGGATTGGCGGGGCTCGCGATCAGGACGCCCTTGAGCGGCGCCGCGCGATGCGCCGCGATCAGCAAGTCGGGCGTGATCGCCCAGCGCGTCGCCTCGCTCGTCTCGATCGCCACCGGCTCGCAGCCGAGCGCCTTGAGAATGTGCCGATAGGGCGGATAGCCCGGCAACGCGACCGCGACCCGATCGCCGGGCTCGAACAGCGCCAGGAACGCCAGGAGGAATCCGGCCGACGAGCCGGTGGTGACGGCAATGCGCGCGGGATCGATCGCAACGCCGTAAGTCTCGGCATAGTGCCGCGCGATCCGCGCCCGCAGCGTCGGAATGCCGAGCGTCTCGGTATAGCCGAGGGGACGCGCGGCGAGCGCCGCGCGCGCCGCCGCAAGCGCGCTCGCCGGCGCCGGGGCCGCGGGCTGCCCGACCTCCAGGTGGATGACGCGGCCGCCCGCCGCCTCGATGCGCGCGGCCGCCGCCATCACGTCCATCACCATGAAGGGTGGAACATCGCTGCGCGCCGAAGGCACGATCAACCGTCTTGCCGCATCCAACATGGTCTAAGCCCATGACGCCGCGCGGCGATCCCGCCCCGCTGTCGCCGTATTTCTGCGCCCAATTCGCATCGCTGCGGCCGCGCAAGGGAGACGCGACCGGAACCGCGTCGACCGGGCTCGGGGCGCACCACGAGGTTGCGCGGGAAAATGGTGCGAAACCAAGCGGACATGACCGGAACCGAGAGACCTATCAGGGCGCGGCCGGCGACGCCAGCGGCGCGTGCCGTCGCGCTCATGACCGCAGCCGCGCTCGCCGGCGCAAGCGCGCCGGCGCGTGCGCAGGGGGCCGGGCCGATCGTCCGCGACGCCGAGATCGAGCAGCTGCTCAAGGAGTACACGCAGCCGCTCCTCAAGGCAGCCGGCCTCGCCCAGCAGAACGTGCAGGCCGTCATCATCAACGACCGCTCGTTCAACGCTTTCGTCGCCGACGGCCACCGCATCTTCATCAATGCCGGCGCGCTGATGGAATCGGACACGCCGAACCAGATCATCGGCGTGCTGGCGCACGAGAGCGGTCACATTGCCGGCGGGCACCTGGCGCGCCTGCGCGAGCAATTGGCGGCGGCATCGACGCAGTCGATCATCGCCATGATCCTCGGCGTCGGCGCGATGGTCGCCGCCGGCCGCAGCGGCAGCACCGGCATGGGCCAGGCCGGCGCCGCCGCCATTGCCGGGCCCACCGCGGCGATCCAGAATACGCTGTTCAGCTATCTGCGCGCCCAGGAAGATCAGGCCGATCGCGCGGCGGTGCGATTTCTCACTGCCACCGGGCAGTCGGCCAAAGGCATGTACGAGACCTTCAAGCGGCTCAGCGACCAGATCCTGTACCAGGCGCGCTACATCAATCCCTACATGCAGTCGCATCCGCTGCCGAGCGAGCGCGTGGCGGCGTTGGAAGGGATGGCGAAGGCGAGCCCGTATTGGGACCGCAAGGATCCGCCGGCGCTGCAGGCGCGGCACGACTTGATGCGCGCCAAGCTCTACGGTTTCGTCGAGCGCCCGGAGACGGTGCTGCGTCGCTATCCGCCGAGCGACACCAGCCTCGCCGCGCGCTACGCGCGCGCGATCTCCGCCTACCGCTTCTCCGATCCGCGTGCCGCCGTCGCGCAGATCGACGGGCTGATCCATGCGCAGCCGCAAAATCCCTACTTCCACGAGCTCAAGGGCCAGGCCCTGTTGGAAGGCGGCAGGCCGGCGGAGGCGATTGCGCCGCTGCGTCAGGCCATCCAGCTCGCGCCGAACCCGGCGCTGATCCAGATCATGCTGGGGCAGGCGCTGGTTGCCACCCACGATCGCGCGCACGTCGACGAGGCGGTGTCGATCCTGCAGACGGCGCTGACGCGCGAGCCCGAGTCGCCCGACGCCTACTCCCACCTCGCGATGGCCTACGGCCAGAAGAACGACCTGGCGCACGCGGATCTCGCCTCCGCCCAGGCGGCCTTCATGCGCGGCGACCTCAAGACCGCGCGCGAGATCGCCGCCCGCGCCAAGACGCGTTTCCCGGTCGGGTCGCCCGGCTGGGTCAAAGCCGACGACATCGCCAGCTACAAGCCGCCGCGGAGCGCTCTCCGCAATTGACGACAGAAGGACAACCACCATGCAATTCCGTGCCCGCTCGTTCGCAGCCGCCCTGCTCGCGGTCCCGCTGGTCCTGCCGGCGGCGGCTCCCGCCGCCGCGCAGTCCTTCACCGGCGAGCAGCGCGGCGAGATCGAGCGCATCGTCAAGGAATATCTGCTGAGCCATCCCGAGCTCCTGCAAGAGGTGATGAGCGAGCTCGAGAAGCGCCAGACGCTGGCGGAGGCCGACAAGCACCGCGCCGCCATCAAGGATCACAGCACCGCCATTTTTGCCTCGCCGCGCCAGGTGACGCTCGGCAATCCGCAGGGCGACGTCACGCTGGTGGAATTCTTCGACTACAATTGCGGCTACTGCAAGCGCGCCATGGCCGACATGCTCGACCTGCTCAAGAACGACGGCAAGCTCAAATTCGTGCTCAAGGAATTTCCCGTGCTCGGCGAGGGATCGATGCAGGCGGCGCAGGTCGCGGCGGCCGCGCGCATGCAGGACAAGACCGGCAAGAAATACTTCGAGTTCCACCTCAAGCTGCTCGGCGGCCGCGGCCAGGCGGACAAGGCGCGCGCGCTCGCGGTCGCCAAGGAAGTCGGCTTCGACGTCGCGCGCATCGAGAAGGACATGGGGAGCGACGAGGTCAAGGCGCAGATCGAGGAGAGCTTCAAGCTCGCCGAGGCGCTCGGGCTCAACGGCACGCCGAGCTACGTCGTGGGCAGCGAGGTCGTGGTCGGCGCGGTCGGCCTCGGCTCGCTCAAGGAGAAGGTCAACGCCGCGCGCTGCGGCAAGGCGACCTGTTGAGGCGCCTCGGAAACCGATCGTTTCAACCGACTTGCTGGTGGCCGGGCTCGCCGTCGAGCCCGGCCGAATTGTTGCGCGGGCCGCGGCTTCCCCTTTGCGCCCGAGGTCCCTATAAAGCGTGGTCCCTCTCGAGCAGGGTTCCTGCCCCGGCGACGGCCCGTTCATGGCGAAAACCGTCTACGTCCTCAACGGCCCGAACCTCAATCTCCTCGGCACGCGCGAGCCGCAGACCTATGGCCACGCGACGCTTGAGGACGTGGAGAAGCTCTGCCGCGACGCCGCCGCCCGCCACCGGCTCGAGCTCAAATTCGGTCAGTCGAACCACGAAGGCGAGATCGTCGACTTGATCCACGAGGCCGGCGCCAACGAGGCCGCCGGCATCGTCATCAATGCCGGCGCCTATACCCACACCTCGATCGCCATTCGCGACGCGGTCGCCGCGGTCGCGGTGCCGGTGGTCGAGGTCCACATCAGCAACGTCTTCGCGCGCGAGAGCTTCCGCCATCATTCCCACATTGCGCCGGTCGCCAAGGCGAGCCTGTGCGGTTTCGGCATCGCCGGCTACGCGCTCGCGATCGAGGGGCTGGCCGGGCTGATCGACGCCCAGCGCAAGGGCTGACGCCGTGGCCGAGGGGCGCAAGGGCAAGGACATGCCGAAACCCAGGCCCGCAATCGATCACGATCTGATCCGCGAGCTCGCGCGTCTGCTCGACGAGACCGGGTTGACCGAGATCGAGTTCGAGCGCGACGGCCAGCGCGTGCGCGTGGCGCGCCAGAACCAAGCGGTCGCCGTGGCGCCGACGCCTTCGGCGACGCCGATCGAGGCGGCAATGCCCTCGCTCGCGATCGACACGGCGCCGACCGAGCCGGAAGCGCGGCCGTTCGTCGAGGTCGGCAGCCGGGTGCGCGCGGGCGACACGCTGCTGATCATCGAGGCGATGAAGACCATGAACCAGATTCCCTCCCCGCGCGCCGGGACCGTGATCCAGATCCTGATCGAGAACGGCCAGCCGGTCGAATTCGGCGAGCCGCTGATGATCATTGAGTAAGATGTTCGACAAGATCCTGATCGCAAACCGCGGCGAGATCGCGTTGCGAGTGCTACGCGCGTGCAAGGAGCTCGGCATACCGTCGGTCGCCGTGCATTCGACCGCCGACGAGGACGCCATGCACGTGCGGCTCGCCGACGAGAGCGTCTGCATCGGCCCGCCGGCCGCGCGCGACAGCTACCTCAACATTCCCGCACTGCTCGCCGCCTGCGAGATCACCGGCGCCGACGCCGTGCATCCCGGCTACGGCTTTCTCTCGGAGAACGCGCGCTTCGCCGAAATCCTCACCGAGCACAATATCCATTTCATCGGTCCGAAGCCCGCCCATATCCGCCTGATGGGCGACAAGATCGAAGCCAAGCGCACCGTCAAGCGCCTCGGCATTCCGGTGGTGCCCGGCTCGGACGGCGCGATCTCCTCCGACCAGGAGGCGGTCTCGCTCGCGCGCACCATTGGCTTTCCGGTGCTGATCAAGGCCGCGGCCGGCGGCGGCGGTCGCGGCATGAAGGTGGCGCACGGCCCCGACGAGCTCGCCGCCGCGCTCGCCGCCGCCCGCGCCGAGGCGAAGGCCGCCTTCGGCGACGACGCGCTCTACCTCGAGAAATATCTCGCGCGTCCGCGCCACGTCGAGATCCAGGTGCTGGGCGACGGCCACGGCCGCGCCATTCATCTCGGCGAGCGCGACTGCTCGCTGCAGCGTCGCTACCAGAAGATCTGGGAGGAAGGCCCCTCCCCCGCGCTCAACGAAGCGGCGCGCGACGCCGTCGGCGAGAGGGTGGCCGAGGCCATGCGCGGGCTCGAATATCTCGGCGTCGGCACGGTCGAGTTCCTGCACGAGGACGGCAAGTTCTATTTCATCGAGATGAATACCCGCATCCAGGTCGAGCATCCCGTGACCGAGATGATCACCGACATCGACCTCGTGCTGGAGCAGATCCGCGTCGCCGCCGGCGGCGACCTCGAGCTCGCGCAGCGCGACGTGAAGTTTCACGGCCACGCGATCGAGTGCCGCATCAACGCGGAAAGCCCGGTCACGTTTCGTCCCTCGCCCGGCAGGATCGTGCACTATCACACGCCCGGCGGGCTCGGCGTGCGCGTCGATTCCGCCGTCTACCACGGCTACTCGATCCCGGCTTATTACGACTCGCTGGTGGGCAAGCTGATCGTGCACGGCAAGACCCGCGGCGAATGCCTGATGCGGCTCAAGCGCGCGCTCGACGAATTCGTCGTCGACGGCATCGAGACCACGTTGCCGCTGTTTCGCGCGCTGGTGCGCGAGAAGGACGTGATCGACGGCGACTACCACATCCACTGGCTCGAGGAGTTCCTCACCCGCGGCGGCATGCACGATTGAGATCTCCTCCGAGGTTCCTCCGATCACGGCAGCCGCGGCAGCGGGACGGTGTCCTCGACCGTCAGCTTCTCGAAAGCGCCGACCAGGATCTCGACCCGCAGCTCCCATCGCCCCGCGACCGGAATGCGCAGATCGTCGATCCGCCAATGGCTCGCGTCCTCGCCCGCCCGCACCGCCGTTCGACGCATCGGCTCGATGCCGGCGCCGGGATTGGTGAGCACGAGCGCGACCTCCTGCGCGGCGAGCAGCTGGAACGCGCCGTCGAGCACCAGCACCTCGGCCCGCGCGCCTTGCCCGCGCGCGCGCGCGATTTCGATCTCGGCCATCGCCTTCTCGCCATGGAGGTGAACGAAGATCGGCGCCGCGAGCGCGAGCGCCCGCGGCGGCGGGGTGAAGCGCCAGAGCGCCACCAGCGCGAGGATCACGAGGGCGACGGCGAGCTCGCAGCGGACCGAGCGCGCCACCGACGCCGCGCCGTCCGGGCTCTGCAATTTCGGCACCAGCCGGTATCGGTTGGTCGCCGCGAGCCCGAGCAGGACGAGAACGGCGGCGAGCTTGCACGCGAGCAGGCCCCCGTAGCTCGTCGTCCACAGCGCATCGACGCGGCCGAGCTGCACGATGGCGAGCCAGCACCCGCTCGCAAGGAGCAGCGCGAGCGGCAGCGGGATGGCGCGGGAGAAACGCGCAAGCGCCAGATCGGCATGCGAGACGTGCACGCTGCGCTCGCGCACGGCCGAGAACAGCGGCAACAGCGACCCGATCCAGAAGGCGACGCAGACGCCGTGCAGGAACACCGCCAGGCGGCTGACGAGCTGCGGCGCGGCGGTGCTGGCGTGTCCGCTGAGCGATAGCGCAAGCCCGACGCCGAGCAAGCCGATCAGCGAAGAACCGCGCGCGACGAGCGGCGACTTGCCAACACAGCTGGCGAGACCGGCGAGCAGAGCACCGGCGGCGGCGATCGCGGTCGCACCATAGGACGTCGCGAGACCGGCGCCCCAGGCACGCATCCGCGGCAAGTCGGACAATGGCAGATCGAGCGCGTCGAGGCCCTGCAGGCCGACCGAAATCGGCGCCGCGATCAGGCCGCCGGCAAGCAGCGAAACGATCCATTGCCGGCTCGCGGCCGAGGGAGCGATCCAAGCGTGGAAGAACGCGCCCCCCACGCCGACGAACAGGCCGAGATAGATCGCCATCCGCGCCGCCCACAGCGCGGCGCCGACCCTTCGATCGGAAGGGGGTTCGGCTGCGGCCTCGGGCTTGCCGCTCGGCGCGCCGACCGAGAACATCAGCGCGCCGCCGACCGGATGCCCGTCGGCCGAGATCACCCGCCAGCTCAGCACATGGGTGCCGCGTTGCAGGCTCTCGGGCGCGCGCATCGTGACGGTCGCGTTCTCCGCGACGGCGGGGCCGAGCGCGATCGGCTCCCCGTTCGGGCCGATCAAGTGCACGACGAGCGGCGCGACCGGCTCGTTGAACGTCAGAGTCAGCACCGCCGGCGGCCGCGCAACGACGGCGCCGTCGGCGGGTTCGGCCTTGACCAGCGAGGCGTGCGCGCCGGCCTCGCCCGCGCACGCGAGCAAGCCGAGCAAGGCCATCAGCAGAATGCGCCCGCCCACGGCGGCCGCCCCATCACATCTTGGGCAACAGCTTCAACGCCGGTGCCGGCTCGGGGTAATCGCCGGCCGATTTGCCGGCGGCCGGAATCTCGATCCAGCGATGGACGCCCTTCTCGCATTCCTGCACCACCGGCACATAAAGCGTCTTGCCGGGCTCGAGATCGCCGGCAAGGAAGCCGCTGAAGACGAACTCGTCGTAATAGGCGTCGGGCAGCCGGCCGCCGGTGAAGCTGATCTCGGTCACGCCCTCGGTGAGCTTGACGCCGTGAAAATAATCGTAGGCCTTGGGGTACTTGCCGGTGACGGTATCGATCGTCCAGCCGGGCTTCGGCATCGGCTTGACGGCAATCATTCCATCGGGAACGCGGATGCGCAACGCGACGGTGGCGGCGCCGTCGCAGCCGTGGGGGACGCGCAATACCGCCTTGTAGGGGGCGCCGACCGGCGCTTCCCGGGTTTCGAGGGTGACGTGCGCGGACGCGGTGCAAATGAAGCCGAGGACGCCGGCGGCGCCGAGGCTGAACGAGCGAAACATGCTTGCATCTCCGAGCTCATGAACAGGCGGACGCGCAAGCGCGCCCGCGGCGGTTACGACCGGTTCATGCGAGCGGTGGAGGCGCCTGCGATGGCCCGGCGCGCACGGCGCCCGGCGCGATGATGACCGTGAACCTTGCCGGCTCGAGCGGTGAACCTTCGCGCGCTTGCAATCGCCCGAACCGCGGTGCGGCCGGCGGCGGCAGCGCCGGAGCCGTCGACATGCAATAGGCGCAGCACAGGTGGCGGAGCTTCGCGGAATCGGGCGCCGCGGGATCGGCGCCTTCGCCCGAGCCATGGCAGACGACCGGATCGGAGACGATCGTCACCCCGCTCTGCGCCGCCGCCAGGCCGGCGACGAAGGCCTGCAGCACGACCAGCCAGGTCGCGATCAGGATGAACGGGCGTCGCCGGGAATGCGCGGCAAAATCGGTTGGCACGAGAACCTCTCGCGTGGCACCTTAGCACACCCTATATCGACGGACACCGTCAGCGCGCGCCTCGGACCCGCATGGCCAATCGCGAATCCGCCCTGATCGAGATCACGCCGGAAGTGCTGCTCAAGGCCTATGCCTGCGGCATCTTCCCGATGGCGGAGAGCGCCGAGGATCCGGCGCTCTATTGGCTCGAGCCCGAGATGCGCGGCATCATCCCGCTCGATCGCTTCTACATCCCGGCGCGGCTCGCCCGCACGGTGCGCTCGGACCGCTTCGCCGTCACCGTCGACCGCGACTTCGACAGCGTGCTCGAGGGCTGCGCCGAGTCCCGCCCCGGCCGCCCGCGCACCTGGATCAATGCGCGCATCCGTGCCCTCTATCGCAAGCTCTACGAGCGCCGGCATTGCCACAGCCTCGAAGTCTATGACGGCGACGCGCTGGTCGGCGGCCTCTACGGCGTGACGCTCGGCCGCGCGTTCTTCGGCGAGAGCATGTTCCACCGCGCGCGCGATGCCTCCAAGGTGGCGCTGGTCCATCTCGTGGCGCGGCTGCGGGCCGGCGGCTTCAAGCTGCTCGACACCCAGTTCGTGACCGATCACCTCAAGACCTTCGGCGCGATCGAGGTGCCGCGGCGCCAGTATCACAAGCTCTTGGAAGCCGCGCTCGCCGGCGAAGGCGACTTCGCCGCGCTCGGCGTGGCGCGCCCGGTCGCCGGCGCCCACGCGCTCGCCCAGTTCGGGTCCGATCAATCGTCGTGAGGGATCAGCGCCGCGGGACGACGGCTGACGGCGTCGGACGACGTGGGGCAGCCGCGGCCGGCGGCTTCGCGGGTTGCGCGACCGGCGGCGGCGGCTCGGGCGGCGTGCTCGCGGCAACCACCGGGTTTTTGCAATCCGTCAGCCAGACGTCGTAGATCGGGTGCTCGACGGCGTGCAGCCCGGGGCTGGCCGCGAACATCCAGCCGGTGAAGATGCGCTTGACCTCGCCTTGCAGCGTCACCTCGTCGACTTCGATGAAGGCGTCGGTGTTGGGGGTCTCGGTCGGCGGACGGGTGTAGCAGGCGCGCGGGGTCACCTGCAGCGCGCCGAACTGCACGGTCTCGCCGATCGCGGCGTCGAAAGTGATGATGCGGCCGGTGATCTTATCGAGGCCGGAGAACAGCGCGCCCTTGTTCACGACCTTCTGGGACGGCGGCTCGGCGACGACCTCGTCGCCCGGCTGCGGCGAGGTGTCGGCCGGCTGCGGTGTGCCGCGCGAACGCGGCATGCCAGGCAACGGCCCATCCGGCACCGCGGCGGCGGTTCCGCCGGGCGGCGGGGCGAGCGGCTGCGACTGCACGCCCGGTGCGCCGGGACGGGCAGCCTGCCCAGGATACGCCGTATCCGGATATTGCTGCTCCGGATAGCGCTGATCGGGATAGCGCTGGTCCGGATATTGCGGATAGCCCGGCTGTTGCGGCGGCATCTGGCGACCGGCCGGCACGTTCGAAGGCGGCCGCGGCGGGCCGAAAAGCGCCTCGAACGGATTGAATAATTGCGCCTCCGCCGGCAGCGCGCCGAGCACGGCGATGGCCGGCGCGACCATGAAGCAGAGGATGCGGAGCGATCGGGCCATCGGCGAGGGCAGTCCTCGAAAACGTCGGCAGGTCCCGGTTAACACGGGGAATAAGGCGAATCAGAGGACACGAAGCCCTGCGGACCGAAAAGTCGAATAGGCAGAACCACTTCAAACCAATTCCATAACGGCTCTTTCGAGACTGGTCCGATGGCCGTGCCAGGACGGCGGCACGGTCGAGGCTTCGGCGATGCCGTTGTAGATCACCCAGCGCCGCTCGAAGCCGAGCGACGGATCGATCTTGCCGCCGCGCGTTCGATAATAACGGTTTCCGAACTCGTCCTCGCCGACGAGCTCGCCGTAGAGCCAGGTCCAGGTCAGCGTGCCGAAGGTTGCCCCGTTCCACCAGGTGAAGAAGCGCAGGAGGAAATTTCTCATGATATGGGCTGCTTGCCGTAGGGGCGGCGCACGCCGCAGCGATAGTTCCAACGCCGGAAACGTTTCCGGACGCGAAGCGTTTTAACCTCGGCAGCGGGTTGATGCCATCCGGCCCGGACCATGTCCAGGGGCGGCGTTGCGGTTTCCGTGCGATCCCGTTGCTCCAACCGACTCCACATGCGCCGAGGTGATTCATGGTGGAGGCTATTCGGAACACATTGCTCGATCTGCGCGGCGCGGCGGCTTGGCTTCCCGCCGATGTCGTCGCCATCGTCATCCTCGCGATCGCCGCCGTGGTCGCGCTGTCGATCGATCGCCTCGTCGTGCGGGCGCTCGGCCGTTACCTGAGCCGCCGGCATCCTTACCTGAGCCCGTTGCTGGCCAGAACCGAATATCCGATGCGACTGGCGGTGCTGCTCGCCGCGCTGTTCATCGCCTTGCCGGCCGCGCCCTTCGATCCCGCCGCGACCTCCGCCCTGACCAAGCTCTTGGTGCTCGCCAGCATCGTTCTCATCGGCTGGACCGTGATCACCGCCGCCAACACGACGGCGGAGCTTTACCTGCTGCGCTTGCGCCTCGACGTCGAGAACAATCTGCTGGCGCGCAAGCACATCACCCAGGTGCGCATCCTCAAGCGCACGGTCGACACGCTGTTGGTCGTCGTCACCGTGGCGGCGGTCCTGATGACCTTCGAGGCCGTGCGTCAATATGGGGTGAGCCTGTTCGCGTCGGCCGGCGTCGCCGGGCTGGTGGTGGGACTTGCCGCCCGCCCGGTGCTCAGCAACCTGCTGGCCGGGATCCAATTGGCGGTGACCCAGCCGATCCGGGTGGACGACGCGGTGGTGGTCGAGAACGAGTGGGGCCGGATCGAAGACATCACCTCGACCTACGTGGTGATCCGCATCTGGGACGACCGCCGACTGATCGTGCCGCTGACCTACTTCATCGAGAAGCCGTTTCAGAACTGGACGCGCGAGGGCTCGGCGCTGCTCGGCTCGGTCCTGCTCCATCTCGACTACACCGCGCCGATCGATCGCATCCGCCAAAAGGCGGCCGAGCTCGCCGCGCAATCGAAGCTGTGGAACGGCAAGGTGGTGAACGTCCAGGTCACCGACGCCAAGGACTCGAGCATCGAGGTCCGCGTGCTGGTGAGCGCGAGCTCGGCGTCGGCGCTGTGGGACCTGCGTTGCGAGATGCGCGAGCAGCTGATCGGATTCCTGCAGCGGGAGCATCCGACCGCGTTCCCGCGTCGCCGCCAGGAGGCCGTCGCCGCCGCCCTCCCGATATTCGCAGGGAGCAGAAGGCCGCCGCCCGCTGACGGCCGCGCGGGCGCTTCGCCCGTTCTTCGCCGTTGCCCATGATGGGCCCGCGCGCCTATCCTTCCGCGCGCAGCATGAGCGGGAGGACCAGGATGACGTCGGCGCGCATATGGCACCTGGCCGGTGCCCTGCTCTTGACCACCCCGCAAGCCGCGCTCGCGCAGTGGCCGGAACGGGCGATCCAGGCGGTCGTTCCGTTCGCCGCCGGCGCCGCCAACGACATCGTCGGCCGCATCGTGCTCGAGCAGGTCTCGAAGCAGGTCAAGCAGCCGATCGTGATCGAGAACCGGGCGGGCGCGGGCGGCACCATCGGGGT
>WNFC01000530.1_pt1 | contig 43994 bp, 44 predicted proteins | sample 5400541 | NCBI WGS metagenome assembly WNFC01 (sample SAMN13153342, study PRJNA577476) | soil metagenome | isolation source: 120 cm saprolite under Douglas fir tree site 2 hole 2 replicate 1 | place: USA:California | collected 2015-04-18 | reverse complement strand
TCTAGCTGACGGCAGCTCTCTCGAGGAGGGAGTGCGGGGGGAGCTTTGGTCACGCTCGGCACGCCGATCCATCGTTGTAGGCTCCGACGAGCCGCAGCCCCCAACGGTCAACTAATCCGATGACCAGCCAGGGGACAGCACACGGCAGATTCCAGCGGGCGATCCGCGACCGCCACCTACGACGCGCCACAATGGCCGCCCACGAGCTCGGGACGGTCAGCCTCGCCGACGCTCTCGCCTTGACGCTTCTCACCGCGGAAGTCGGCGACGACCGTTGGCCTCGAGCCGCCGCACGCTGGCTCGGACGGTTCCTCACACCGGCGCGTCAGCTTGATGCAGCTGTCGGGGGTGCCGTGGGCGCGGATCGGCGAGCAGGTCGGCCATGACGACATAACGACGACGAGCCGGGTCTACATGCACGTCGTCGCCGACGAACGCGAAGTCGACTACCGGGTCAGCCTGCTAGGCCGGACGGTTACGCCAGGCGCGATCGATCTCGCGGACGAAACGACCCGCGTGGATGTGGTACTGGCTGACCATCCAAAGGCGGCCCAAGATGAGCGCGAGGAGTGGGATGGCGGGTAGCGGTTTGCGGGTTCTGACAGCCGATGTGATGAAGGACGCCAGAGCGAATCCGAACGCCAAGTTGATGTACAGGCTCAGCCGCACTTGCGCGCTCTCGGGGAAGCCAGTCACACACCACGTGGCAGCGTGCTCACAGTTGTGACCGATCAGGTTGTAGCGGCCAGGGACAGCAGTTCCCACGAGGAACCGCGCTCTTTCGACTCGCTCCGGACGCGGAAGAGCTGGCGGCAGCCACGGCGCTAGTCGCCGCTTGCGGTTGTACGTAACGACTTCCGCCGCGGTACCGTCTTGGAAGTCGGAAAGTGAGACTTCGCGGACGATCGCCTCTCCCTTGCGGAAAAGGTCACCTCCGAACTCGACAACGCGTTCGTCTCCGACGTATAAGCCGTGGTGCCAGTACATCCCGTTGTATCGCCGCACTTTCAGATGATCGCCAGCAACGAATCTCGACGGTTCGGCAGAAGAAGGGACCATGCAGGAATCGTAGGTCGCGCAATTTGCTCGCAACGTGACCGAACGCGCTCAGGCGGTGCCTACCCCGGTGCCACCTCAACGCTAGAAAACGAGCGGTTTGCAGGGGTGTCCGAATCCCGTATGGGCCTTACTCGTGTGCTTGCAGCCGGCGCGAAGGAAAGAGGGGAGAGGACCTGGAAGCGGGGAGCTTCCGGGGGGCTTTAGGGCTGCGGCACCCCTAATCCCCCTGATCCTCTCCCCATAGCCGAAATTCGGCTCGAAGGCCGCCTTTGATGCCACGCGGAAGGGGGATTTCGAACCTGCAAAAAGCCACACGCAGCCCGCCAGAACCTAACGAAAACTGCGTGAGCCTTCCGTCGTGCTCGTCACGTCTCCAACCGGTAGATCGGCACCAAGCGCTTCTCCGCCTCGGTGTCGATGTGCGCGACGACCTCGACGTACTGCTCCAGGCCGGAGCCCTGCAACTTCGCTTTCAGCAGGCTGTCGACCTGGTAGATCCCGGACGAGTTGTTCATCGTGATCTCGATCAGAACCGGACGCTGCTCACCGTCCTTGATCGCGACGTCCTCGATCGCGGCCGCGCTCAGCGAGTGGATGGAAATCGAGCCGCGTTCGAACGGGATACGCGAGCGGCCCTGCTCCATGTCGAGCGCGTCGGCGACGCGCACGATTCCGGCCTCGAGGGTCAACGGCTTCCCATAGTCGCGATGGCTCGTGATTGCTCCGAGCACCTCGGAGACGATGATGGTCAGATCCGGCTCCTCGTAGATGTCGCGCAAGAGCTCGCGCAGCTTCGGCTCGGCGAGGAAGAGGCTGAAGTCCTCGTGCCCCTCACGGTGGACCGACATCCCCACGCAATGCGTCAACGCGCCGAGGAGTACAACCACCTCCGCGTCGTCGTCGTCGTACCCGTAGTCGTGGACGACCGACGGCTGGATGTGATGCTTCGTCAGCTGGCGCAGGAGTTTGAGCCCGATGTTGGCGACGATCTGAATGTGGACCCAGGAGTGGTCGTTGATCTGCATGCGCGCGACGGCGTTCACGTTCGACGCGTGCCACCACCCCTTGAGCTGTGTGTCTTCGTTGACTCGTTCCAGCAGCTTGCGCAGCTTGCGGTTGCCGCGCACCGGGACCTTGATCCTCATCTGCGCGACCGCTTCGGTGGGGGTGAGCCGGGTCTCGCGCTCGGCCTCCTCCGAGACGGGCTGTTCGATGCGCTCTTCGGTCTCCTTGTCGAGGGCCATACCGGGTATTAGGCCACTTCCTCGGCCCAGTCTCCATAGAGAGACGTATAGAGGCCGCGTTTGGCCAGCAATTCGTCGTGGGTGCCCTGCTCGACAATGCGTCCGCGCTCGAGGACGACGATGAGGTCGGCATCGCGGATCGTCGACAGCCGGTGGGCGATGATGAAGGCCGTTCGTCCAGAGAGCAAGAGCCGCAACGCCCGTTCGATCTTCCGTTCGGTGCCGATGTCGACCGAAGAGGTGGCTTCGTCCAGGATCAGGATTCGAGGGTCGGCGAGCAGCGCGCGCGCCAGCGCCACCAGCTGCCGCTGCCCGAGCGAGAGTCGCGAGCCGCGTTCCTGCAGTTGCGTCTCGTAGCCGTCCTCGAGGCGGAGGATGAAGTCGTGCGCGCCGACCGTCTGCGCGGCCTGCACCACCTCTTCGGACGTGGCATCGGGGCGGCCGAAGGCGATGTTCTCGGTGACCGTGCCGGCGAAGAGGAAGCCTTCTTGGGGGACGATCCCGAGCTGGTGGCGGAGCGATGCCTGCGTGACGTCGCGCAGGTCGTGGCCGTCGATCGTGATCCGGCCGTCGCGGGGGTCGTAGAACCGGGCGAGCAGCTTGGCGATCGTGGACTTGCCTGCGCCCGTATGCCCGACGAGCGCGACGGTCGTCCCTGCCGGCACGTCCAGATCGAGCTCGTGCAGTACGTCCGGCCCCTTGCCATAGCCGAAGCGAACCCACTCGAAGGCAACCCGGCCCTCGACGTGGGGCAGAGGCTCCGCGCCGGGCCGGTCGAGCACCTCCGGCTCTTCCTCCATGACGTCCATGATCTTGTCGAGCGCCGCCGTCGCCGACAGGAACGTGTTGTACAGCTGCGACAGCTGCTGAACCGGGTCGAAGAAATTCTGGACGTAGAGCATGAAGGCGAACAGCGTTCCCAGGGTGACGTCACCGTTGAAGTAGAGGTGGCCGCCGTAGCCGAGCACGACCGCGAGCGCGATCGACGACAGGAGGTCGACGAACGGGAAGTAGAGGGCGTTGAGGACGACTGTCTCCATGTTCGAATCGCGGTAGCGCTCGGTGACGGCCTTGAAGCTCCGCGTGTTCGTGCTCTCGCGCGTGAACGCCTGCACGATGCGCATGCCGGCGATGTCCTCCGCGAGCGTTGCCGTCACCAGGCCGAGACGCTCACGCACCGCGCGATACGCCCGGGTGGAGCGGACCCGGAAGATCACGGTCGCGATGCTCATGAGCGGGATCACGGCCAACGTCGCGAGAGCAAGCCGCCAGTCGAGGACGAAGAGCAGGATCGCCGTGCCGATCAGCGTCAGGCTGTTCTGTACGAGGCTCGTGACGCCGTCCGTCACCAGCTGGTCGATCGCCTCGACGTCGTTCGTCAGCCGGCTGATGATCACGCCCGCGCGGGTGCGCTCGTAGAACCCGAGGGAGAGGCGCTGGAGATGGCGGAAGAGCGCGATCCGCAGGTCGGCCAGGATGCGCTCGCCGACCCAGCCCGTGAGATACGTCTGTACGTAGCTCATCGCCCAGTTGAGCAGGCCGGCGACGACGAAGGCACCGACGATCCACCAGAGCTTGCCGAGATCGTGCTTGCGGATCCCGTCGTCAACGGCGTACTTGGCGAGGAACGGCGGAGCCAGCGCTGTGGCGGTTGCGGCGAGCAGCGAGACGACGGAGAACGCTGTCCGCGCCTTGTAAGGCTTGGCCAGCCGGGCGAGCTCCGCGATGCGCCGCCGCGTGCGTCGCCAGGACCAGTCTTCGACCTCGACCTTCTTGATCGAGCTGAGGTGCGTGCCCGGCTGCCACACCCTCATCGGCGCCGACCTCTCTTAGGTACACGCGCGCGCGGCCCCACCCGGGAGGGGAAAGCCGCCACCCGCCACCCGCCGGCGACGGTATCGCGAGAAGGCGCAATCGTCTGCGCCGATTGCGTGACGAAAGCGCGCATCACGAGGCAGCCTCCAGCGCGTCCGCTTCTGCCCGCGCCTCCACAGCGTCCGCGAACTGACGCTCGAGCAGCCCATGCTCGTAGATGTCGCGGTACACCTGGCTCGTCACGAGCAGCTCCTCGTGTGTCCCGCGCGCTGCGATGCGCCCGTCGTCGAGCACGACGATCTCGTCCGCCAGGGCGATCGTCGAGAGGCGGTGGGCAATGATCAGGGTCGTCCGATTGCGCATCGCCTCGCGCAGGCCGACGCGGATACGCGCTTCCGTCGAGGCGTCGACGGAGGCCGTCGCGTCGTCCAGGATCAGCACGCGTGGATCGACCGCGAGGGCTCGGGCGATCGCGAGGCGCTGCCGCTGTCCTCCTGAGAGCGTGATGCCACGCTCACCGATGATCGTGTCGTAACCGTTCGGAAGCCGCTCGACGAACTCATGCGCCTGTGCGAGCTGGGCAATGCGCTCGACTTCCGCGTCGTCCAGACCGGGAGCGCCGAACATGATGTTCTCGCGCACCGTGGCGGAGAAGAGAAACGGGTCCTGCGAGATGACGCCGATCGCATGGCGCAGCGAGTTCAGCTTCACGTCACGGACGTCTGTGCCGTCAAGCGTGACCCGGCCTGACGTCACGTCGTAGAACCGTGGTACGAGCGAGGTGAGCGTCGTCTTGCCCGAGCCCGTGTGGCCGATGAGCGCGATCGTCTTTCCCGCCGCGACCTGGAGGTCGATGCTCTGCAGCACGGGACGCCCCTCCATGTACTCGAAACCGACGCCTTCGAAGCTCAGGTCGCCTCCCCCCGCCGGCAACTCGCCTGCATCCGGCCGGTCGGCGATCTCCTCGGGCTCGTCCATCACCTGGAAGATCCGCTCGCCGGAGGCAGTTGCCCGCTGGGCCTGGCCGATCCACATGCCGAGCGAGCGCAGCGGCATGATCAGCATGCCGAGATAGAGGTTGAAGGCGATGAAGCCACCGACGGTCAGGTTGCCTTGCGCGACCATCCGCGCCCCGACGAGAAGGACCGCGGCCTGAGCGAGCATCGGCACCCAGGAGATGAACGGGACATAGAGCGCCCTCTGCCGGTTCGCGCGTAGCGTCTGCCGGAAGACGGCCTCCGAGCGGTCCGTGAACTTCTGCTGTTCCTGAGGCTCCTGCGCGAACGACTTCACCACGTGGACCCCGACGATGTTCTCCTCGGCCACCGTTGCGACGTCGGCGAGCTTCTGCTGAACGTCGCGCAGGGTCGGATGCGCGACGTGGCTGTACCGGTACGCCACCACGACCAGCACAGGCGTGATCGCGAGCGCGATCAGCGCCAGCTTCCACTCGAAGAAGAAGAGCACGACGGTCACCGAGAGAACGGTGAGGATGTTCTGGAAGAAGAAGATGAGACCGTAGCCGAGGAAGAAGCGCACCCCCTGCAGGTCGACGGTTGCCCGGGACATCAGCTGACCGGTCTGATGCCGGTCGTAGAATCCGAACGAGAGGCGCACGAGGTGGCGGTACAGCCCCTGGCGCATGTCCATCTCGACGGCCAGCGCCTGCTTTCCCGAAATCAGCCGCCGTCCCGCCATGAGCGCCGCCCGCAGCCCGCCCAGGCCGATGATCACCCAGACGAAGACCCAGAGCTTCCCGGCGTCGCGCGGGATGATCGCATCGTCGATGACGTGCGCCGTGACCCACACGAGCGCGATCTGCGCCACCTGCGAGCCGATCGCCAGCACCGTCGAGACGACGAGCGAGATCTTGTAGGGGTGCAGGAAGCCGAGCAGTCGAGCGAATGTGACTCGGTAAGGCGTTCCGCTTGGTTCCTTCACCCTTGAAATCTAGCGGCGGGCGTTGTCCCTATAGGCGAGCGAGTTCCTCGCGGATGAGCGCGGCGGCGCGCGCGGTGAGCTCGCGGTTTGCCTGGGAGTTGAGCCAGCTGCTGGCACCCGACGGGTGTGGCAGAGGAACGACCGCCGCTCCGTCGGTCTCGTAGCGGCGGCCGATGCACTCGCCCAGACCTGAGATGCCGAGCAGGCGACGGATGGCAAGGCCGCCGACGGGCACGATCAGGTCCGGTCGCGCCAGCTCGAGTTCCCAGTCCATCCAGAACGAGCAGAGCTCCTGCTCGCGGGGAGTCGGCGTGCGGTCGCCGCGCCCGGACGGCGCCCGCCCCGGGTAGCAGCGGGTCACCGATGCGCAGTAGAACGTCTCGTAGAACTCGTCCTCCTCCAGCTCGAGCCACCGCCGGAGGGTCTTCCCTGCCCGTCCGCGCCAGGGCCTTCGTTCCTCTCCTTCGACGACACCCGGGGCTTGGCCGTACATGTATGCGCGCTGACCTATGTGTTCGTTGTGTACGGGCCGGGACTCGAGGTGGAAGCCCGCCTCGACACAGGCCCGGCAGACATTCAGATCACGCTGGAGCGAAGCGAGCGAGCGATAGGAGGAACGTCGCCGCGTCAAGCCTGCACGACGACGAACCTGCGGCCCAAGAACGCGATCTCGCCTCCGAGTTCGGCGGCCAGCTCGGGCCCTTCGAACACACGCTTGTACACGCTCCAGGCCGAGCCGTCGTCGTACTCGGGCGCGCGCCGATCGTAGTACACCTTCACACCTTCGTAGAGTACGCGCGGTGGAGTTGCCGCTCGAGTCGGTCCCGAACTTCTCGGAAGGACGTGACGCCGGGACGATCGAGGCACTGCGGTCCGCCCTCGCCGCGCACTCGGACGTGCTCGACGTTCATTCGGACGCGGACCACAACAGGTCGGTCTTCACGCTCATCGGCGACGACAGGTCGCTCGTCGAGGCACTCCTGGCCGGCATCGCGTGTGCGCGCGCGCGGATCGACCTGCGCAGTCACGAAGGGGCTCATCCCCGGATCGGCGCGGCAGACGTCGTTCCGATCGTCGCACTCGATCCACTCGACCGCGAGCGTGCGCGGGATTGCGCCCTGAGGCTCGCAGACCGGATCGGCGCCGGGCTGGCGCTGCCGGTGTTCCTCTACGGCGAGTCGGCGCCCGGTCGAAGCCCGGCGTTCTACCGGAGGGGAGGTCCGGCCGAGCTTCAGCGCCGCCTCGATGCAGGCGAGCTCTCGCCGGATTACGGACCTGCGCGACTCGACGAGCGCGCGGGCGGGGTCATCGTCGGCGCGCGCCGGCCGCTGATCGCGTTCAACGTCAACCTCGCGACAGACGACGTCGAGATCGCCCGCGCAATCGCGGCGGTCGTGCGCGAGAAAGGCGGTGGTTTTCCGGGCGTGCGCGCGCTCGGGCTGTTCTTACCGAGCGGAGGCAAGGCGCAGGTCAGTATGAATGTCGAGGACTACGAGGCGGCCGCTCTGCACGAGATCGTCCGCCGGGTCGAGGAGGAAGCCCAGGCGCGCGGTGTCGACGTGGCCGGGGCGGAGCTGGTCGGACTCATGCCGGCGGGCGCTGCCGCCGCCGCTGCCGGCGAGATCCTCCGGATCGAAGGCTTCAACGCTTCGCACGTTCTCGAGCTGCGTCTGCTCGAGCGGCGCGCGTGAGAGTGCGCGCCCGCGGAGCTAGACTGGCCGCGCGATGGCTCAGGCGACCGCGATCCGCCTGACCGGAGAGGATCTCCGGCTCGACGACGTTTGGGCGGTCGCCTTCGGCGCTGCCGACGCCGCGCTCTCGGACGATGCGCGAACGAAGATGCGCGCCGCCCGCGAGCTCGTCGAGCGGGCCGCACATGGAACACGCGAGCACACCTACGGGATCAACACGGGCTTCGGTCGCTTCGTTTCGAAGTCGATCCCCGAGGAGCAGACGGAGGAGTTGCAGTTGCGTCTGCTGCGAAGTCACGCCTGCGGAGTGGGGGAGCCATACCCGGACGAGATCGTTCGCGCGGCGATGCTGCTGCGCGCGAACGCTCTGGCGAAAGGAAACTCGGGCGCGCGCATCGAGACGGTCGAATTGCTGCTCGAGTGCCTTCGCCACGGCGTGTTGCCGTACGTTCCGAGTCGAGGTTCGGTCGGCGCGAGCGGCGACCTCGCGCCGCTCGCGCATCTCGCTCTGCCGCTAGTCGGCGAAGGCGAGGCCTGGCACGACGGTGAACTTCTCCCCGGCGCCGATGCGCTGACGGCCGCGGGTCTCGAGCCGACCCGGCTTGCGGCCAAAGAAGGGCTCTCGCTCGTCAACGGCACGCAGTTCATGGCCGCGTTCGGTGCGCTCGGCGTGCTGCGGGCACGTCGGCTCGCCAAAACAGCGGACCTCGCCTGTGCACTGTCGCTGGAGGCGCTGCAGGGATCGCGCACGAGTTTCATCCCGCAGATCCACCGCCTGCGTCCACTGCGGGGACAGCGCGACTCCGCTGCGAACGTCTTCCGCCTGCTCGAGGGATCGACGATCAACGAAGCGCACAGATGGTGCGACAAGGTCCAGGACGCCTACTCGTTACGCTGCGCGCCGCAGGTGCACGGTGCATCGCGGGACCTGCTCGACTACGTCGAAGGCACGGTTGCGGTCGAGTTGAATTCAGCGACCGACAATCCACTCGTGCTCGTCGAAGACGAGCTTCTCGTCTCGAACGGCAACTTCCACGGGCAGCCGCTCGCCTTCGCGCTCGACGCAATGGCGATGGCGTGCTCCGAGCTCGCGAATATCTCCGAGCGTCGCGTCGAGCGCCTCGTCAACCCCAACCTCTCGGATGGTCTACCCGCGTTCCTCACGTTGGACGGCGGGCTGAACTCGGGCTTCATGATCCCGCAGTACGTCGCCGCGTCGCTCGTGAGTGAGAACAAGTCGCTGTGCCATCCGGCGAGCGTGGATTCGATCCCGACGAGCGCAGGCCAGGAGGATCACGTGTCGATGGGCAATGCCGCGGGACTGAAGGCATGGCAGGTCGTCGCGAACTCCGAACGTGCGCTCGCGATCGAGCTGCTCGCCGGCGCGCAGGCGGTGGAGTTCCTCGCGCCGCTCGAGCCGGGGCACGGAGTGCGGGCCACACATGCATTCGTTCGCTCGCTCTCGCCACGCCTCGGCGACGATCGTTCCTTGTCGCGGGACATCGAGCTGGTTGCAGGCGGGATTCGCGACGGGTCGCTGATTGCGGCGGTGGAGGCAGAGGTCGGAGAGCTCGCATGAGCGTCCCTCGCCTTCGGCTCGCTCACGCCCCTTCCACCGCTCATAGGCCACAAGTCGGCCTATGACCGCGACCCGCCCGCTGGAGGCCATGGTCGAGGAGCTGTGCGGCGACCTTGCCCACATCCGCGCTCCACGAGGGACCGAGCTACACGCGCGCGCGTGGGCGACCGAGGCGCCGCTGCGGATGCTGCTCAACAACCTCGATCCCGACGTCGCGGAGCGCCCCGAAGAGCTCGTCGTCTACGGAGGCTCGGGAAAGGCCGCACGGAACCCTGAGGCCCTGCGCGCGCTCGTCCGGTCGCTGATCGAGCTGGCCGAGGACGAGACCCTACTCGTTCAAAGCGGCAAGCCCGTCGGCGTGTTCCGTACACACCCGGGCGCCCCCCGCGTGCTGATCGCGAACGCGATGCTCGTGCCGCGCTGGGCGACGTGGGACGAGTTCCGCCGCCTCGAGGCGCTCGGCCTCACGATGTACGGCCAGATGACGGCCGGGAGCTGGATCTACATCGGCACGCAGGGGATCCTGCAAGGCAGCTATCAGACCTTCTCCGCAGCGGGTGAGACGCATTTCGGCTCCTCCGATCTTTCCGGACGCACGATCCTCACCGCTGGTCTCGGCGGGATGGGCGGTGCGCAACCGCTGGCCGGGACGATGGCGGGCGCAGCGATCCTCTGCGTCGAAGTGGATCGGTCGCGCATCGAGCGGCGGATCGAGACCCGCTACCTCGACGAGGCGACGGACTCGGTCGACGATGCTCTCGCGCGCGTTCGCGTGGCGGCGTCTGAAGGCCGTGCGCTCTCGGTCGGATTGCTCGGAAACGCCGCTGAGATCGTTCCCGAGCTTGCACGGCGCGGCGAGCGCTTCGATCTCGTGACGGACCAGACGGCGGCTCACGACCCGCTCAACGGCTACATACCCGCGGGTTTGTCGCTCGAAGAGGCGGCTGCGTTGCGCTCGTCGAACCCGGAGGAGTACCTGGCGCGCGCGAGCTCGTCGATCGCGCAGCACGTCGAAGCTCTCCTCCAGTACGTCCGAGCCGGGAGCTATGTTTTCGATTATGGCAACAACCTGCGTGGTGAGGCCCGTGAAGCTGGTGTAGCGGACGCCTTCTCATATCCGGGCTTCGTCCCGGCCTATATCCGACCGCTCTTCTGTCGCGGAGTCGGCCCGTTCCGGTGGGCGGCGCTCTCGGGTGAGGCGGCGGACATCGCGGCGATCGACGCGGTGCTCCGCGACCTCTTCCCGGACGACCCGCTTCTGCAGCGCTGGCTCGAACTCGCACCGGAGCGTGTCGCGTTCCAGGGGCTGCCGGCGAGGATCTGCTGGCTCGGGCTCGGAGACCGCGCGCGCGCGGGGCTCGCGATCAACGAGCTCGTTCGCTCGGGAGAGGTCAAAGCGCCCGTGGTGATCGGTCGCGATCACCTCGACTCGGGCTCTGTCGCATCGCCCTTTCGGGAGACGGAGGCCATGCGCGACGGTTCCGACGCGATCGCCGACTGGCCGATCCTGAACGCCCTCCTCAACGTCGCCGCTGGCGCGACGTGGGTGAGCGTTCACCACGGCGGCGGCGTCGGGATCGGCAACTCGATCCACGCCGGGATGGTCATCGTCGCCGACGGCACCGACGACGCGGCGGAGCGGCTCGAGCGTGTGCTGACCGCGGATCCGGGCATCGGCGTGATGCGCCATCTGGACGCCGGGTACCCGGAGGCGGTCGCCGCTGCGGAGTCGCACGGGCTGGAACCGCCGATGCAGCAACGCGACCGCGAATGAGCTCCACGGGCGGCGAGCGCCGCCTCCTGGTCCGCGACCTCGCGCAGGTCGCCACGCCCGCGGGCAGCGCTGCGCCGCTGCGGGGCAGCGCGCTGGGCAAGGTGGATGTGCTCGAGGACGCGTATGTCCTCTGTGCGGGGGCGTCGATCGAGGCCGTCGGCCGGATGCGTGATCTCTCACCGCTCGCCGCAGAGATCGAGGAGATCGACGGCCGCGGTCGCTGTGCGATTCCCGGGCTCGTCGACTGCCACACCCACGCGTGCTTCGCCGGGGACCGCGTCGACGAGTTCGCGAAGCGTGCAGCGGGTGTGTCGTACGAGGAGCTCCACGCCGCCGGCGGAGGGATCATGTCGACCGTTCGTGCGACGCGTACGGCGGGAGAGCAGGCGCTCGCCGCCGCGGTCCGCAAGCACCGCAACTGGATGTTGCGCGCAGGCACGACGACCTTCGAGTCGAAGTCGGGGTACGGCCTCGATCGGGAGACGGAGCTCGCGTCGCTGCGTGCCGTCAAAGCCGCGGGCGGGGTCCCGACGTGGCTCGGCGCTCACGCCGTACCGCCGGAATTCGACGACGCGGACGCGTATCTCGACTTCGCACTGGACGAGGTACTGCCGGCCGCGGCGGAGATCGCCGAAGCGGCGGACGTCTTCGTCGAGCGGGGCGCATTCGACGCCGCCCAGGCTCGGCGCTATCTCACCGCCTGCGCCGCGGCCGGCCTTGCGCTGCGGCTGCACGGAGACCAGTTCACCGAGCAGGGTGCGGTTCCGCTCGCGATCGAGCTCGGCGCGCGGTCGGTCGACCATCTCGAGGCCACGAGCGACAAAGGGGTGGCGGCAATCGCGAGGAGCGACGTGGCTGCTGTGCTCCTGCCGGCGAGCGCACTCTTCCTGGCGCGCCCGATGCCACCCGCGCGGGCGCTCGTCGAGGCAGGTGCGATCGTCGCGCTGGCGACCGACTTCAACCCCGGGAGCGCTTTCTGCGAGAGCCTCCCGATCGTGTGCTCGCTCGCAGCAACTCAGCTCCAGCTGTCCCCGGCCGAGGCCCTGGCGGCTTGCACGGTGAATGCAGCCCACGTCCTCGGGCGCTCGGACCGGGTAGGGCGGCTGGCACCTGGCTACGACGCAGACCTCGTCCTGATCGAGGCGCCGGACTGGCGGTATCTCTCGTACCACCTCGGGGCGAGCTTCGTCGCCGAGGTCGTGCTCCAGGGCGCACGCGCGGAGCTAGGCTAAGGCGGAGCAATGCCGACCAGGAAACAACGTCGCCGTCATCAGAAGGCTCGCCGTCACGAGTACGAGTACGTGTACCTGGACGACGAGGGGAACGAGGTCCCTGTCGAGCCGTCCGAGCTGCGCGCCGAGAAGAACGGGCAGCGGGACTCGAAGCCACGCAAGAGCGACGCCGGCGGGCGCGGAGCGGCAAGGGGAGGGGCACGCCAGGGCCGTAAGGTCGAGCCACCGTCGTGGCGCCGTTCTGTCCGGCGCGCTTTGCTCTTCGGCCCGATTCTGGTCGTGGCGATGATGCTTTTGAACCGGCACCAGCCGCTGGCGCAACAGATCTTTCCCGCGCTCTTCTTGATTGCGTTCTTCATTCCGTTCAGCTATTTCACCGACTCGCTCGCGTACCGCATGATGCAGAAGCGCCTGGCCCGGCGCGGCAACGCCAAGACCCGCTAGCCCCTACTGGGTAGGCCTGATCTGAAATTCCGCCGGGCCGGATGACGCACCAGACGCGGCGCCGGATCAGCACGTTCGCCCGCGGCACGTAGCGCCGCTACGCACCGCGAACGACCGCACTGCCCGGCTTGGTCTTGGAGCGCCCTCCGACGACGGCCGAATTTCAGACCAGACCTCTAGTCGGTTTTGGCGTCGCCGCGATAGTGGCCTTCACCCGGCCAGGGCGCGAAGACGAGCAGGATCCGTGCGCCGCTCTCCGTCGAGATCGAGCGTCGCTCGTCCGCAGCGAAGGAGAAGAAAGAGCCCTCTTCTCCCACGATCGTCTCACCGCCCGATTCGACGCGCACCGAGCCGTCGATGACCGACACGAGCGCCCGTTCCTTCATCTGATGATCGCCGAGCGCTTGTCCGGGCTCGAGGACGATCAGGACTGCGCGCGCCGATTCGTCCGACCGCAGCACGACCGGTGAACGCGTTCCGCCCGGCGTCTCGATCTCGCGCAGGTTCCAGCTTTGCATCGCCTCGGTGATCTTAAGGGCCGGAGAGAGGCCGGCGTTAGACTCAAACGCCCGTGAGCCTCGCAGTGAACAGATACGAGCTCGGCCCGATCGGGACGAATTGCTACGTCGTCCGGGCCGACGACTCCGCGGCGGAAGCGGTCGTGATCGATCCCGGGGCGGACGCTCCACGGATCCTCGAGGAGCTCGGCGCTCTCGGCGCCCGCTGCACCGCGATTCTCATCACGCACGGGCACTGGGATCACCTGGGAGCGGTGGCGGATCTCGCCGACGCGACCGGCGCTCCGGTTCACATGGCCGGGGACGAGCGGCTCTTGCTCGAGGATGTGAACAGCTTCACGCCGCCGGGCGTCGACCTGCGCCCGTACACGCCCGACGTGCTCCTGCGGGGCGATGAGCTGCTCGAGCTTGCCGGCATGTCGTTCGAGACACTGCGCGTGCCGGGACATTCCCCGGCTCACCTCGCGTACTTCACCGGCGGCGCGCTGTTCTCCGGTGATGTCGTCTTCGCCGGCTCCGTCGGCCGGACCGATCTTCCGGGATCCGATTGGGAGACCCTGGTCGAGTCGATCCGCATGCTCGAAGGACGTTTTCCGCCCGAGACAGTCATCTACTCCGGCCACGGTGCGAAGACGACACTCGGCGCGGAGCTCGTCCGGAATCCGTTTCTCGCGGAGCTCCGCGCGTGACGCGCTTCGAGGCGCCGCGCGGCACGCACGACATCCTTCCGTCCGAGCAGCCGCTCTGGCAGTGGGTGACGGGCGAGATGCAGGGTCTCTGCGCGCTCTACGGATACCGGCGCATCGACACGCCCGCTTTCGAAGACAGCGACCTGATCGTGCGCACCTCCGGTGGCGGCTCCGACGTCGTGCAGAAGGAGACGTACACGTTCACCGACCGAGGCGGCCGCTCGCTGACCCTTCGGCCGGAAGCGACGGCGCCGATCTGCCGGGCCTACGTCCAGCACGGGCTTCATCGCGAGCCGCAACCGCAGAAGCTGTACACGATCGGGCCGATGTGGCGGTACGACCGTCCGCAGCGGGGCCGTTACCGCGAACACTGGCAACTCTCCGTGGAGGCGATCGGCACCGACGATCCGGCCATCGACGCCGAGGTGATCCAGCTCTACTCGGAGCTCCTGCGCCGCCTACAGGTGACCGACTACGTGCTCGAGCTCAACTCGATCGGCGACGCCAAGTGCCGTCCCGCCTATCTCGAGCAGCTCGCCAAGTGGCTCGACGAGCACGACAGCGAGCTCGGCGACGAGGCGCGTGCCAAGCGCGTGACGTCCCCGCTCAGGGTTTTCGACGTCAAGAGCGAGCGCGTCCAGGAGCTGCTGGCCGGCGCGCCGAAGATCGGCGACTCGCTCTGCGACGAGTGCCGTGAGCACTTCGCCCGCGTACGCGAAAACCTCGATGCCTACGGGGTGAACTACCAGCTGGCCCCGACGCTCGTGCGCGGCCTCGACTACTACACGCGGACGACCTTCGAGTTCAAGGACGAGGCGATCGGAGCCAAGGACACGATCTGCGGCGGCGGCCGGTACGACGGGCTCATCGAGGCGATCGGGGGACGGCCGACGCCCGGCATCGGGTTCGGCGCCGGCATCGAGCGGCTGCTGCTTTCGATCCGGTCCGATCCCACGGAACCACAGCACATCGACGTGTTCTTCGTGTGCGAACAGAAGAGCGATCGCGTTCGCATCGTCCCGCTCCTCGCTGAACTGCGCCGCCGTGGCCTGCGGGCCGACATGGATTACGCCGGACGCTCGACCAAGGGACAACTCACACAGGCCTCCCGACTCGGTGCGGGTTGGACGGTGCTCGTCGAGGGCGCTCGCGCGACCATCCGGCAACAGGGGCGCGAAGATTTCACCGCGTCGCTCGACGAAGTCGTCGACAGGATCACCGAATGAACCGCTGGCGCGATCTCTACTGCGGCGAGGTGCGTCCCGACCGCGTCGGAGACACGGTTTCGGTCGCAGGGTGGGTCGCACGCCGCCGCGATCACGGTGGACTGATCTTCATCGACCTGCGCGATCACACAGGGATCGTCCAGCTCGTGGTCAACCCAGACCGTGCGCCGAACGCCGCAGGAGTCGCACACGACATCCGTTCCGAATTCGTCGTCCATGCGCGAGGCGAGGTCGTCCGCCGTGCGCCCGAGGCCGTGAACCCGAACCTGCCCACGGGCGAAGTCGAGATCCAAGTCGACGAGCTCGAGATCGTCGCCCGCTCGGACCCGCTGCCCTTCCAGCTCGACGACGAGGGAGTCGAGGAGCCGACACGCCTTCGCTACCGCTACCTCGATCTGCGGCGGGACCGCATGCAGCGCAACCTGCGTCTCTCCGCCACGGTGATCGCCGCCATCCGCAAGTCGATGGAGGAGCAAGGCTTCATCGACGTCTGGACGCCGTCGATGACCCTCGGCACTCCTGAAGGAGCGCGCGACTTTCTCGTGCCGGTGCGCCTGCAGCCCGGCAAGTTCTTCGCGCTCGCCCAGTCGCCGCAGCTCTTCAAGCAGACCTTCATGATCGGCGGGCTCGACCGCTACTACCAGATCGCAAGCTGCTGGCGGGACGAGGATCTTCGCGCCGACCGGCAGTTCGAGTTCAGGCAGCTCGACCTCGAGCTCGCCTTCCCGACGCGGGAGGACGTCCTCGAGGTGCTCGAACGGGTGGTTGTCGCCTCCTTCGAAGCGCTCGGTCGTACGCCGCCGTCACGACCCTTGCCATGGATGGCGTACGCCGACGCGATGCTGCGTTACGGCTCCGACAAGCCCGACGTTCGCTTCGGGCTCGAGATCCAGGACGCAACCGACGTCACACGCGGCTCGGAGTTCGGAGTCTTCGGAGGCGCCGAAACGGTCCGTTATCTCGTCGTGCCGGAGACGTTCTCGCGCGGAGAGCTCCAGAAGCTCGAGGACTTCGCGAAGGAGTGGGGCGCGCAGGGGCTTGCCTACCTCGTCTTCGACGAGTCGGGCGAGGTGCGCTCGCCGATCGCGAAGTTTCTGTCGGACGAGGAAGTCGAGGCCTTTCTCACTCCGCCGGGATCGACACTCCTGTTCGTCGCCGACAGCACGCCGATGGTGGAGCGGGTTCTCGGCGCCCTGCGGCTCCACCTGGGCGAGCAGCTCGAGCTCATCGACGAGTCACGCGACGAGCTTCTCTGGGTCCTTGACTTCCCGCTGTTCCTCGAGGACGAGGACACCGGCCGCTGGACGTTCGTGCATCACCCGTTCACGAGCCCCGTCCAGGGTCACGAAGACCTGATCGACACCGATCCCGGCGCCGCCCTCAGCCAGCACTACGACCTGATCTGGAACGGGTGGGAGCTCGGCTCCGGCTCGATCAGGATCCACCGCCAGGAGATCCAGGAGCGCGTCTTCCGCGCAATGGGGATGACCGCTGAAGAGGCGCAGGCGAAGTTCGGCTGGTTCCTCGAAGCGCTGCGCATGGGCGCGCCGCCCCATGGAGGGTTTGCCCTCGGGATCGAGCGCTTCGTCGCATTGCTCGCCGGTGAGTCCAACATCCGTGAGGTGATCGCCTTCCCGAAGACGGCGAGCGGCTCGGATCCGCTGACCGGCGCGCCTGCGCCAACCACGAAGGAACGGCTCGACGAGCTTGGAATCAGTCTGAAGACACCAAAGGCCTAAGCCTCGAGGTCTGACCGGCCGATGGAACCTGCATACTTTCGCCAGAAGGGGTAGCTCGCAGATGGCCGCACAGGAACCAGGACAACAACCGTCGCTCACGGCGCTCCCGCGCCTCGAAGACCTGCCGAAGAGCGGAGACGGCTACGACCCCGACAAGGTGCGCGAGGCGTTCGAGGCGTTTCGGCGTCACTCCGCGCAGCTGCAGGCGCAGCTACGTGTGCTGCAGGCGGCAAGCCGGAGCGGACAATCCGTCGAGCCCACCGGTCACGCCGTGCGGATGGACGCGCTGCATCTCATTCGGACCGCGTCCGAGTTCGCGGACACGGTCGAGGCGGATGCACAGAAAGCCTCCGAGGCGCAGCTGTCCAAGACCGAGGAAGAGGTGCGACGTCGCCGACGCGAGCAGCAGGATCGCGAAGCCGAGATCGAGCGTTACCGCCAAGAGAGCGAGCGCCAACGCGCGGAGATGCTGAATGCGGCGCGGAACGAGGCACGTGAGCTGCTCGCGAACGCCAACCGCGATGCGACGCAGGAGCTACGCGAGGCCGAGGCGAAGGGGAATCGATTGCTGGAGCAGTCGCGCCACCAGGCGACCGAGCTGACGAACTCGGCGCGGGCCGAAGTCGAGCAGACGCTCGAGTGGGCGCGCGCCCAGGCCTCCGCGATTCTCGGCAGAGCTCAGACAGGCGCCGAGCAATTGCTCGCAGCCGCCGGGCTCGGTGAGGACGAGATCAAAGGCGTCGGCCAGGCGATCGTCGACTCTGTGCAGCAAGAAACCGAGTCGGCGCGCACGCCGGCGGCCCCGACTGGACCCGCTGCCGCGCTCGTGGCCCCGCCCGCCTCACCGCCTGCGGCACCAAAGCTCGAAGAGACGAAGGCAAAGCAGCCCGCGCCGGAGACTCCCGGCGAGCAAGACGCTCAGTCCGAAGGTTCGGCGCCGTCGGACGAGTCGCAGGACGACCAACAGCCGTAGGATCCCCTCGTGCCTGTCGTCGGCTCCCGGTTCCTGATCGAGGCCGGATTCATCATCGGTGTGGCGGTGATCGCCGGAATCGAACAGCTGAGCACCTGGTGGATCATCGCCGTGGTCGCGAGCGCGTGGATCATCGTCGCCGTCGTCGAGTTCGTCGTGTGGGCGAGACCGATGATGGCGCACAAGTCGTTCCCGGTCGTGGCCGAAGTGTCCGACGCGGCGATGGCCCCGGTTGCCGCGCCTCCCGCAGCGACCGTTCGCGTCCGGCCGCCGCTCGAAGCGGGGCTCGAGCCGCACTTGGAGCCGGAGCCTACGCCCGCACCGAGTCCCGAGCCGCCACGCATCGTCCCGGCTCCACCTCCGCTTCCCGAGCCTGAGCTCGAGCCCGAGCAAGATCCGGCAGCCGCGCGAGTCGTCGCCTTCGTCTCGGCGAACGACGGCCCGCGGGAGTGGAATCTCTGGGAACTGGAGCGCGCGGCCCGCGACCACGCCAGCGACGACGTCGCCCGGAACGAAGAGCGCTCGTATCTCCTCATGTACCTGCGCGAGTTCGCAGGGCCCGACGGAGTCCTGCCGGCGGACTTCGACGGCCTCGTACGGGACGCATTCGGCGACGTGCTCCACACCGTCGGCGCGTGACCGCACCGCTCGTCCAGCGTGCGTTCTGGCTCGCCGGGATCACGCTGGTCGCCGCGATCGCCGCGCTGGCGATCACCCGGCGCGACGCGGGCAGCAATCGCAACCTCCCCGGCGCCATCGCCGTTCCTGGTACGGAGAACGGCTACTACACCGCCAAGGCGGCGCCGTACGGGCCGACCGCCGCCCACCGCCGAACCGCATGCGGCAAGCCCTTCCTCGCGACGACGGAAGGCGTTGCCCATCCCGTCCTCCCCTGTGGAGTCCGGCTCTACATCCGCTTTCAAGGACGAGAGGTTCTAACGCAGGTCGTGGACCGCGGCCCGAACGTCCCCGGTCGGGACCTCGACATCACGAAGGCCCTGGCAAATCGACTGGACCTCCACGGAACCCAGACGATCCAGTGGCGCTTCGCCAAGTAGCCGCTACGCTGCGATTGGCCGACCCTGTTCGTGGCCTGCGCATTCAATGTAGAACCAACAAAGACGCTAAGGGAGTCTGCGTCCGCTGAAGGCCTCGGCCAGAAGTGGCAGGACACCCACCTGGCTATCCAGGTTCACAGCGGGCGCAGGCCACGGCAGGGTGGGTCGTCGCGAGGTCCGGCCCGGCTTTCGCCGGGCCATGATGACTTCGCGACGACGAGAGCCGTTGTGAACGAGCGCCGGCGGAGCCGGCACTCGCGGCGATTGCGGCTAGCCTGAGTCGATGCTCGAGCTCATTGGGGATTCTGCGCGTGGAGATGACTTCGCGCTCGTGCGACTTCAGTTCGACGGTGCGCGCATCGTCGCGGCTGATGCTTCCGGGCTTGATCGGTCGGTTGTTGGCTTGACGCTGCTCGAGGCTGCGGCAGTCGGCGGCGAGACGCTTGCCGTCGACGCGCTCGCGAATGCGATCGGCCCGGTGTTTCGGGCTTCTCGGTCGCCTGGACGTATCGCCGTTGCGATGAGCGGCGGCGTCGACAGCGCCGTTGCCCTGCTCAAGTCGTTGCCCAATGCCATCGGTGTCACGCTGCGGCTCTGGCTCGATCCTGACGGTCCCGACTCGGAGCGTGCCTGCTGCTCGCCCGAGGCCGTCCTTGCTGCACGCGCGACGTGTCATTCGCTCGGCGTCCCCCACGTGACGCTCGATCTCCGCGACGAGTTTCGCCGCGCCGTGGTCGATCCATTCGTGCAGGGCTACGAGCGTGGCGAGACGCCGAACCCTTGCATCCACTGCAACGGCGGCTTCCGTTTTGCCAGGTTGCTCGCCTTCGCGCACCGGGCCGGGGCGGACACGCTCGCAACCGGGCACTACGCCAGAATCGTCGAGCACCGCGGCAGGCTGCTGCTCGCGCGCGGGCTCGATCCGGGGAAGGACCAGTCGTACATGCTGGCCCGGGTCGACCCGTCGAAGCTCGATCGCATCTCGTTCCCGCTCGGCGTGCAGACGAAGGACGAGACGCGCGCGGAGGCCAGGCGCGCAGGTCTTACGGCCGCAGGGCGCGAAGAGAGCCAGGAGGCATGCTTCCTCGCGGGGGACGACTACCGCTCCTTCCTCGAGCGCCGCGGGCTCGAAGCGCAGGAGGGGTTGATCGTCGACGAGGACGGTGAGGAGGTCGGCAGGCACGAGGGTTACTGGCGGTTCACTCCGGGACAGCGCAAGGGGCTCGGCGTCGCCGCGCAGGAGCCGCTGTATGCGATCCGCTCCGATGCAACGACGAACACCGTCGTCGTCGGACCGCTCGAGGCGCTCGCGCGCACGACGATCGAAGCCTCGGGCGACCTTTACGTCCCTGTGGTGCGTGCGGACGCGAAGCTGCGGTACAGGTCGGAGGCCGTGCAGGCGCAGGTCCATGGGCGCGAAGGCGGTTTTCGCCTCGAGCTCGATCGACCCGCCTACGGCGTCGCTCCGGGACAGGCGGCGGTCCTCTACGAGGACGACGTCGTCGTCGGCGCCGGGCTCATTCAGGCCTGATCCGTAGTATCCGCACACGGCGGATGTCCGAGCCCTCCTGCGAAACCGGGCCGGCCGGTATTCCGTTCTATCCGGTGGACCGGATGAGAAGGGAGACGTGATCGCTGACGAGATCCGCCTGACGCTACCCGCGGACGACGCCTTCTACGGTGTCGCCCATCTCGTCCTGGGCGGATTGGCCGCGCGGCTCAATCTCACCTTCGAGAATCTCGAAGACCTCGAGCTCGCGCTCGACTCGCTGCTCGAACGCCGAAGCGACGGCAGGGAAGTGACCCTCAGGGTGCTCGTCGAGGACGGCGAGCTCCGGATGATCATCGGCCCCTTCACCGCAGTGCGCGCGGAGCTCCAGGAAGGCGGGGTGGACTCGCTCAACCTGAACCGGATCCTCGGCGCCGTCTGCGACTCCGTCGAGGTCGAGGACCGCGACGGCGCGCAGTGGGTCGAGCTCACGAAGCGCCTCGATGCACTGAAGGTGGGTCGAGGTTGAGCGAAACCGACAAGGCTCTGCTCCGTCGCTACCACGAGGACGGTGACCTGCAGGCGCGCGAGCAGCTGATCGAGCAGTACATGTCGCTCGTGCGCTCGCTCGCGCGGCGATACTCCTATCGCGGCGAGCAGCTCGAAGACCTCGTCCAGATCGGCGCGATCGGATTGATCAAGGCGATCGACCGCTTCGACATCGACCGCGGCGTCGAGCTGACCACCTATGCAACGCCGAACATCATCGGGGAGATCAAACGCCATTTCCGCGACAAGGGCTGGTCCGTTCGTGTCCCGCGCGGGCTCCAGGAGCTCAACGTGCAGCTGTCCAAGCTCGTGGAGCAGCTGACGGTGCAACTCGGACGCTCGCCCACGATCGCCGAGCTCGCCAAAGGCGCAGGAGTGGAAGAGGAAGAGGTTCTCGAGGCGCTCGAGTCCGGCCGGGCATATTCGTCGTTGTCGCTCTCATCGGGGGGCGGCGGCGGCGATGAGGGGGAAGAGGTCGATCCGCTCGAGTCGATCGGCACCGAAGAGCATCAATACGACGTGTCGGAGGATCGTGCAGTGCTCGCACCCGGATTCCGCGTCCTCGACGAACGGGAGCGCAAGATCCTCCACCTTCGCTTCTTCGAAGGATTGACGCAGTCTCAGATCGCCCAGCAGGTCGGCATCTCGCAGATGCACGTGTCGCGGCTGATCCGGCGCTCGCTCGAGAAGATCCGAGACGAGATCGCCGCCGAGGAGAGCAGCGAGCCGAAAGTCGCCAGAGGTTAAGCGCGACGAAATCCGGCTCGGCTTCGCCGAGCCATGACGATTTCGTCGCGATGATGCTGTCGGTCGGCTTTTGGGGCCGCGCCACGCAAAGCCGGGCGCCCTGAACGAAGTCCAGCGGGCACTGTGTGGACCGACTCGTACAATCTCAAGATGCGCACGTCAGGTGAGCTGCGCGCGGCGTACCGCGCGTTTTTCGAGTCCAAGGGCCACGTCTTCAGGCCCTCCGCGCCGCTTGTTCCCCGCGCGGACGACCGCTCGACGCTGCTGACGACGGCCGGGATGCAGCCGCTCATGCCCTATTTCCTCGGGCGTGAGCCGCCGCCCGCGCCGTTGCTCACGACCGTGCAGAAGTGCTTTCGCACGCTGGACATCGACGAGGTCGGGCTCGACGGCTCGCACCTGACCTTCTTCGAGATGCTGGGCAACTTCTCGTTCGGCCAGTACTTCAAGGAAGGCGCGATCGACCTCGCCTGGGAGTTCGTCTTCGAGCACCTGAAGATCGACCCCGAGCGGTTTTGGGTGAGCGTGTTCGCGGGCGATCCCGAGCTCGGGCTCGGCGAGGACCAGAGAGCGTTCGACCACTGGGTGAAGATCGGGCAGCCGATCGAGCGCATCGTGTTCCTGCCGGCCTCGGAGAATTTCTGGTCCGTCGGCGGTCCAGGTCCGTGCGGGCCAGACACCGAGATGTATTACGACTGGGGCGAGGAGCACGGTTGCGGCGAGCCCGACTGCAAACCGAGCTGTACGCGCTGCGAACGCTTTCTCGAATTCTGGAATCTGGTCTTCATGGAGTTCGAGCTCCACGCCGACGGCAAGCTGACACCGCTGCCGCAACAGAACGTCGACACCGGCATGGGCATCGAGCGGACTTCGGCGATCCTGCAGAACGTCATGACGGTCTACGAGACCGACGTCTACCAGGCGATCATGCGCTGGATCGCGGACCAGAGTGGCAGAGCGTACGGCGATTCGCCCGAGGCGACGAAGGCGCACCGCGTGCTCGCGGATCATGGCCGCGGGATGACGTTCCTGGCCGCCGACGGCATCGCGCCTTCGAACGAAGGCCGGGGCTACGTGATGCGACGGATCATCCGTCGCGCCGTACAACAGGGGGCTCGCGTCGGGCTGGAGCCTCCATACCTCTCGCAGCTCTCGGACGTCGTGATCGAGCGGATGAGCGACGGCTATCCGGAGCTCGAAGAGCATCGGGACGAGATCCACCGCATCCTGACCGCCGAGGAGGAGCGCTTCGGGAGGACGCTCGAGCGCGGGCTGCGACTCTTCGAGGAAGTCGCCGAGAAGGAGGAGGTCATCTCGGGCGAGGACGCGTTCCGCCTGCACGACACCTACGGCTTCCCGCTCGAGCTGACCCGCGAGCTCGCCCGGGAGCGCGGGCTCGGCATCAACGAAGAGGAGTTCACCCGCTTGATGGAGGTGCAGCGGACGCGCTCGCGGGGCGCGCTCTCGAAGGACGACAGGCGGGCCGCGGAGTTCGCCAAGCGCGCCGGCTTTCGCACCGACTTCGTGGGTTACGAGAAGACCGACGTGCTCACGCAGATCGGCGCCCTCGAGGATCTCGGTGACGGGCTCTTTCTCGCGAAGCTGCGCGAATCGCCCTTCTACCCCGAGGGTGGCGGCCAGGTCACCGACTCCGGCTGGATCGAGCGCGACGACGGGTCCGGCGTCCGTGCCGACCTGCGGGAGGCGTACCGGTTGGAGGAAGACCAGGCGCTGCTCTTCGAGGGCGAGGGGTTCTCTGCAGGCGACCGGGTTCGAGCGGTTGTGGCCTGGGGCGTCCGCTTTCCGACGATGGCGAATCACACTGCGACGCACCTGTTGCACGAGGCCTTGCGCGACGTCCTCGGCGAGCATGTCAAGCAGGCAGGCTCCGCTGTGCGGCCGGACAAGCTTCGCTTCGACTTCACCCATCCGCAGCAGCTCAGCGACGAGGAGCGTGAACGAGTCGAGCACCTCGTCAACGAGAAGGTCTTCGAGAACGTGCCCGTGCGCGCGTTCGTGACGCCGATCGACGAGGCCCGGCGGCTCGGCGCGATGATGCTGTTCGGCGAGAAGTACGGCGATCAGGTGCGCGTCGTCGAGATTGCCGGCTACTCACGCGAGCTGTGCGGAGGCACTCACGTCAGGTCGACCGCGGAGATCGGCCCCTTCGTCATCCTTTCGGAGGGCTCGGTCGGCGCAGGGGCGCGGCGGATCGAGGCGATCACGTCCGGCGAGGCCCATGCGTATCTCCACGCGTCGATGCGCGAAGCGGACGAGCTGCGTGCCGAGCTCGAGCGCGTCCGGAAGGAGGCCAGGAAGCCGAAGACAGAGGCCGTCGCAGACTTCGAGATCGTGGAGAACGACGGCGGCGTCGTACTCGCGGAGGCGAAGTCGCTCAAGGGGGGCCCGCTGCGAGACCTGTCCGATCGTCTGCGGCAACAGGAGCAGGCCGCCGGCGTCATCGTCGGTTCCGTCGACGACGGGCGCGTCTATCTGGTCGTCAACCTCGACGAGTCCCTGGTCGGCCGCGGCCTGGACGCAGCGAAGCTCGTGCGCGAGCTCGGCAAGCACATCGAAGGCGGGGGCGGCGGGCGGCCCACGCTCGGCGAGGCGGGCGGCAAGAATCCGGACGGACTGCGCAGCGCGCTCGAAGCCGGGAAGCAAGCGATCACAGCAGCGCTGAAGTGAAGGTTCTCGCACTCGACTACGGCCGGGCGCGCACCGGCGTTGCCGTCTCGGACCCCACCGGCACCATCGCGCGGCCGCTCTGTGTCGTCGAAGAAGCTGCCAGCGGTGACGGGCTCGCTCGTCTGGCGGCCCTGATCGGCGAGCACGAGGTCGACCGCATCGTTGTCGGGCTCCCACTCACCCTGCGCGGCGAGCGTGGGGAGCAGGCGCGCGAGACCGAGCGCTTCATCGACGCTCTCAGCGACGTGACGAACATCCCGGTCTTCACGTTCGACGAGCGCTTCACGACCGACCTCGCCGAGCAGACGCCTGCCGACGCACCCGAGGACGCCCGGGCGGCGGCACATCTCCTGTCCGGCTATTTGACATGGGCGAGCAGCGCCCCGGCGTGATGCCGCCGCGGCAGGGGCGTCCGCCGCAAGGACCCAGCCCTCGCCAGGTCACCAGGCGTCGCCTGCTGGCGCTCGGCGTGCTCGTGCTCGTTCTGGGCGGGCTCGGCTGGCTCGCCGTCGCCGCAATCGGAGGCGGCAACAGCGCCGATCGGGCGCGGCAGACGTCGACGCTCTCCGGCGCGCTCGTCTACCGAACGGTGACCCGAACGACTGCCACCGGCACCGTCGAGACGGTGATCGCAATGCCGAAGCCCTTCCATGTCGTCTTTCCCGAGGGCTTCACGCGGAAGCAGATGGCCGAGCGCGTCGCCGCGGTCGCCAAGATCGCCTCGCGCAAGCGGAAGGTCCACGCGCGGCTCTCGAGTGACACCTATCTCGCCGCGACCGAAAAGCCACGCGTGCCGTCGTGCTTCCGGAACAAGGTGCGGACCGTCGAGGGCTTTCTGTTCCCGGCCACGTACGAGTTCTTCAAGGACACGACCTCAACTCAGCTCGTGCGAGATCAGCTCGACGCTTTTTGCGAGAACTGGAAACAAGTCGATCTCGGATATGCGCGGTCCAAGAACCTCACGCCTTACGACGTGCTGATCATCGCGTCCATGGTCGAGAAGGAAACTCTGTCACCCGACGAGCGGCAGCTCGTCTCCGCGGTGATCTACAACCGCCTCCACGCCGGGATGCCCCTGGGCATCGACGCAACACTTCGGTACGGGCTGAACATCCCGCCGACCGAATCGATCCATCAATCGCAGCTCCAGAGTGACTCCCCGTACAACACGCGCAAGCGCAAGGGGCTGCCCCCGACTCCGATCGCGAATCCGGGCCTCGCGTCGCTGCAAGCGGCGGCGCATCCGGCGAAGGTGAAGTACCTCTACTTCGTCCGGAAGCCGGACAAGAAGCACCACTTCTTCACCTCGAGTTACAAGGCGTTCCAGGCCTACGCGAACGCGCACGGCTACGGACCATGATCTCGGGCGAGACCCGGCTCGTCGGGTTGATCGGCGATCCGGTCTCGCAGTCGCTGTCACCGCTCATGCACAACGCCGCCTTCGCAGCGCGGGGGCTCGACTGGGCCTACGTGCCCTTGCCCGTCACGGCCGAGCGGCTCGAAGACGCACTGCGAGGGCTCGTCGCACTCGGGTTCGCCGGCGCCAACGTCACGACGCCGCACAAGCTCGCGGTCGCGCAGCTGGTCGAGACGGACGAGGCGTCCGTCAACACGCTGATCGTCCGCGACGGCCGCGTCGTCGGCGACTCGACCGACGCGGCCATCCTCGCCGAGCTCGAGTTTCGGCGTGCCGCGATTCTTGGAGACGGCGGCGCCGCCGTGGCGTTTGCGGCGGCCTTGCCGGACTCTGTCCGCTTCTCACGCCGGGGCGCCTGGCCGCCGGACGTGTCGGACGCCGACCTCGTCGTCAACGCGACATCGGAGCGCGACGTCGTCCTCGCTGAGCTTCGTCCCGGGCAGACGCTGGTCGACCTTCCGTATCCCCGGACAGCGACCGCGCGGGCCGCCGAGGCGGCAGGCGCGCGAGTCATCGACGGACTGGACGTGCTCGTCGCTCAGGGCGCGGCCTCCTTCGAGATGTGGACTGGCGCTTCGGCTCCGCTCGATGTGATGCGCGCCGCGCTCCCGAAAACTCCCTAGGGAATCCACCTGACCAAGATCGGGCAGGCGACCTCTGCTCGCTCTGTTTTGCCAGTTGTACGCTCGAAGAGGGGGAGAAAAGGAGCAGCTACAAGTGAAACGCGCGACAGTGCGGAGGCTGTTGGCTCCGCTGATCTTGTTTGCGGCGCTTTTCATTGTGCACGTGTCCGGTGGAGTGGCGGCCCCGGGCGACGGTCTCGCGGTGATCTCCACCGCACCGCCCTGCCCGACCGGCGCTATTGCCGGGATCGGCGTGGCGTTCGACGGCAACCGCATCCTCTACACCTGCGCAAAGGAGGCCAAGATTCGCTTTACCAACCTCGCCGGTGCGAACCTCGGCTCAGTCGACACCAAAGACGCGGCGAACAATCCCGTAGCGGTAGATGCGATTGCGTGGGATTCGAACGAGAACCTGCTCTGGGGAGGGAACACCGGGGGCGGTCAGTGCCACATCTTCAGCATCGACCTTGCCACGGGGTTCGCGACGCAACGCTTCAGCTACACGGACGCGAGTGGACACTGCAGCTTCGAGTTCTTCGATGGGATCACCGTCGACACGAACACGAACACGATCTACCTGAGTCCGGACGTGAACCCCACGATCCGTCACTTCGACAAGGCGGGCAACCCCTCGTCGAATGACCCGATTGCGTTCGAGAGCATGACCGCCGGCCAGTGCCCGTTCAGCCAGGGGCTGGGCTCGTCCGGGTGCCTCAACAGCGGTCTTGCGATCGGGATCGACGGCAAGCTGTTCGCCGGAACGAACGGCGACGGGAAGATCTACGAGCTCGATCCAACGGTTCCGTCGCTGCTGGGGCAGTTCGCGACGGTCAGCGGCCGGGACGAGGATCTCGAATGCGGTCCGCTCTTCACGAAGCCGGATGGGAGCGTCGTCGAGACGATCCTCTCGCGCGAAGCTTTCAGTGGGCGCATCGACGTCCTGGAGGCGCCGCACGGAACGTGCGTCGTCTTCAAGCTGAATCTGACCCCTAAGACTGCCTTCAACATGACGGGCACGAATCACACCGTGACGGCGACCTTGACGGCGAACAACAAGCCGCTCGCAGGAGAGACGATCCTGTTCAGCGCCAGCGGGGCGAACTCGGCCTCGGGAAGTGGGACGTCGGACGCCTCTGGGCAGGCCACGTTCACCTACTCCGGGGCGAATGCCGGCACCGACACGATCACAGCGTGCGCCGACATCAACAAGAACGGGTCCTGTGACGCCGAGGAGCCGACCGACACCGCGACGAAGACCTGGGAGGCGCCGATCTCGGCGCAAGGTGTGCCGGTCAGCGCCGTGGAAGGGAACGCGTTCACGGCCGCGGTCGCGACAGTGACGGATCCGGATCCGAGCTCGACGGCGTCCGAGTATTCGGCGACGATCGCCTGGGGCGACGGTACGAGCTCGGCGGGAACGCTGAGCGGTCCGACCGGCGGCCCGTTCACCGTCAGCGGTTCTCACACCTACGTCGAGGAAGGCACGTACACGGTGACGGTGGACGTCCTCGACGTGGACACGCCGAGCAACACCGCATCGGCCACCACCACCGCAACAGTCGCCGACGCGGCATTGACCGCCAGTTGCGCTGCCCCGGCGGTCTCGCCACAGGCCTTCGTCGGGAACGTGGCAACGCTCAACGACGCAAATCCGCTCGGGACGATCACCGACTTCACCGCCACGATCAGCTGGGGTGACGGCGCATCGTCAGCCGGAGTCGTGACCGGACCGATCGGCGGTCCGTTCTCGATCAGCGGCGCCCATGTGTACGGCTCGACGGGCTTCTTCAATATCAACACGTCGATCTCCGATGTGGGCGGAAGCAAAGCTACGGCCACCTGCCGGATGCTGGTCTTCGCGTTTGCACCGGGCGGAGGCTCCTTCGTGATCGGCGATCAGAACAGCGCCAACGGCACGGCCGTCACGTTCTGGGGAGCGCAGTGGCGGAAACTGAACGCACTGAGCGGTGGATCGGCTCCTGCCAGCTTCAAGGGCTTCGCGGAGGATCCCTCCACGCCAAGCTGCGGGACCAGTTGGAGCACCGATCCAGGCAACAGCGCACCGCCGCCTGCGGGCCCCCTGCCTGCCTTCATGGGGGTGATCGTCTCCAGCCAGATCGCCCAGTCTGGATCGGCGATCTCGGGTGACACTCCTCACATCGTCGTGGTGCAGACGAATGGGGGATACGCGCCCAACCCAGGGCATGCGGGGACCGGCACGGTGATCGCTCAGTTCTGCTGAGACCGGTGGCTCCCTGATGCGAAGGCCCGCCTCGGCGGGCCTTCGCCGCTTGTGCCGGAGACGCCGGTGCTCTACAACTCTTTCTGATCCAGAAAAGGGGGAGGGCCATGTCGAGACCCTGCGGCCCGATTCTGGTCGTCGACGACGACGACGCGCTGCTGCGATGCGTGTCCGTTCTCTTGGAGGAGGATGGGTTCGTCGTACTCGCTGCCCGAACGGGCGAAGAGGCTTTGGCTCTCGCACGAACTGCCTCACTGCGCGCGGCGATCGTGGACATCTGCTTGCCGGGCCTGAGTGGGTACGAGGTCTGTCGCGTGCTGAAGGAGGAGAAAGGCACCCTGCCCGTCATCTTCATCTCCGGCGAGCGCACCGAATCCTTTGATCGGGTCGGCGGACTGCTGATCGGCGCGGACGACTACCTGGTCAAGCCGTTCGCGCCAGATGAGTTTCTCGCACGATTGCGGGCCCTCGTGCGGCGCTCGCCCCAGCAGGAGAATCACGGACTTACTCGCCGCGAGGCGGAAGTGCTTCGCTGCCTGAGCGAAGGGCTGGGCTCGTCGGCCATCGGAGAGCGATTGGTGATCAGCCCGAAAACGGTGGGCACGCACATCGAGCACATCTACGAGAAGCTGGGCGTGCACAGCCGGGCCCAAGCGCTTGCTGCGGCGTACGGCCACGGACTGCTCACTCCGTCCTAGGGACGGCGGAAAGCCCGAGTAGGCTTCGCGCGTGCCGATGAGGCTGGTCACCGCGGGGGAGTCGCACGGTCCGGCGCTCGTCGCGATCCTGACCGGACTACCGGCTGGGCTTGTGCTGGACAAGGCGGCGATCGACTCGGACCTCCACCGGCGCCAGCAGGGCTACGGCCGCAGTCCGCGTCAGCAGATCGAGCGAGACGAGGTCGAGGTGCTGGCCGGCCTTCGTCATGGACGCACGCTGGGAACGCCGCTTGCCCTCGTCGTGCGCAACCGCGACCACAAGAACTGGGAGTGGGGGATGAGCGCCTGGCCCCCGGTAGGCGAACCTTCCGGCAAGGGCACGAAAGAGGTCACCTTGCCCCGGCCCGGACATGCCGATCTCGCCGGTGCGATGAAGTACGGCTCTTCTGACGTGCGTGATGTGCTCGAGCGTGCCAGCGCGCGTCACACCGCCGTCATCGTCGCGGCAGGCTCGGTCGCGAAGGCGTTGCTGGCGGAGATCGGTGTGAACGTGGACGGACGAGTGCTCACGGAAGATCTCGAGCAGCGTGTCGACGAGGCGCGCGCCGATCGCGATACGGTCGGTGGCGTGGTCGAGGTTCGGGCCGGCGGCGTTCCTCCGGGCCTCGGGTCGTACGCGACCAAGGACGACCGTCTCGATACTCGCCTGGCCGCGTCGCTGATGGGGACGCAGGCGGTCAAAGGCGTCGAGATCGGTGAGGGCTTCGAGCTTGAGTCGAAGCGGGGCTCCGCTGCGCACGACGAGATCCTCCGCGACGAGCGTGGGCTGTATCGCGAGACGAATCGCGCCGGCGGGATCGAGGGCGGCGTCTCGAACGGCGAGGAGATCGTCGTGCGCGCCGCCATGAAGCCCTTGCCGACGCTGATGAAGCCGCTCGCGTCGGTCGATCTCCACACAGGCGAGACGGCGCAGGCGCTCGTCGAACGCAGCGACACCGCAGCGGTCGAGGCGCTGGCGGTGGTCGCCGAGGCGTGCGTGGCCTGGGAGCTTGCGCGTGCCGCCAGGGAGAAGTTCGGCGGGGATGCACTCGAAGACTTGCTCGCCGCACACCACGCGTACCTGGGACGGATCGACTGGTCGCCGAGGTAGGCGCGCTCGGCCGTCATCTCGCGCTGGTCGGATTCATGGGCGCGGGAAAGTCGACGATCGGCAAGAAGGTCGCAGCCCTCAGCGGCAGACCGTTCGTCGACGTCGATCGCGAGATCGAGCGGCGGCACGGCGCTGTTGCCGAGCTGTTCGAGCGTGGGGAGGCCGAGTTCCGTCGCGTCGAGGAAGAAGTCGCCGCCGAGGTGCTCGCGTCGTCGACTCCGGCGGTGATCGCCTTCGGCGGTGGGGCAGTGCTCTCCGAGCGGACCCGTGAGCTGCTGCTGATCGCTGCGTTCACCCTTTGGGTGGACGTCGATGTCGCCGACGCCTGGAACCGGGTCCGCCACACGGGCCGCCCGCTTGCGCGCGACGCCGACCAGTTCAAGCGTCTCTTCGACGAGCGGCGGCCGCTGTACGAGGCCGTGTCGGCCGGACTGGTCGAGAGCGCTGACGACGTCCTGTTGGCCGCCCTCGAGATCGACGTCGCCCGGGGGCTGCTCGCAAAGCTCTCGGACCGGCTGGACGAAAGCCTCGACGCGGTTGCGGTGATCGGTGACGAGCATGTGCTCGACATCCACCCGTTGGGCTTCGATCCTTCAGCAGTCCATTCCGTACCCCGGGGAGAGGCGGCAAAGACGCCGGCCGTCCTCGACCGGCTCTGGAACGAGCTGCGGCTCGACCGGCACGGCACGATCGTCGGCTACGGCGGCGGATCCACGACGGACCTCGCAGGCCTCACCGCCGCAACGTACCTGCGCGGTCTTCGCTGGATCGCCGTGCCGACGACCTTGCTCGGCCAGGTCGACGCGGCGATCGGAGGCAAGACGGCCATCGACCTTTCGGCCGGGAAGAACCTCGTGGGCGCGTTCCACTATCCGGCTCGAGTGATCGCCGATCCGGACGTGCTCGCCACGTTGAGCGAGGCGCAGCGACGTGAGGGTCTGGCGGAAGTGGTGAAGACCGGCCTGCTCGCGGGCCGTCCGCTCTGGGAGCTCGAAGACGAGGCGATGATCCGTGCGTGCGCAGCCTTCAAAGCGGCAGTGTGCCTGGGCGATCCGTTCGATCGAGGCCGCCGCGCGATCCTCAACCTCGGCCACACGTTTGCGCATGCGCTCGAGACCGCAGCGGGCTACCAGGGCCTGTCGCACGGGGAGGCAGTCGCGCTTGGTCTCGTCGCCGCCCTGCGGTTGTCGGGCAGGTCGACAGCCGCCGTCGAGAACGTCCTCGCTCCGGAACCGGTTCGCCTCGATCGTGAGCGTGCGTGGGCCGCGCTGCAACGTGACAAGAAGGCGGAGCGTGGCGAGCTGCGGCTCGTGCTGCTCGGCGGACATGGTCCTACCGTCGAAACGCTGCCTGCGGGCGAAGTTCGAGCAGCTCTGGACCAGCTGATAGCCGATTAGAGTGCCCCGGTGCAGGTGGTCGTCCTCAACGGGGTCAATCTCGACGTCCTGGCGCGCCGCGATGCCGCGCTGTACGGCGGCATGTCGCTGTCGGAGCTCGAGACCCGGATCTACGACTGGGCGTCCGTACTCGGGTGTCACGTTCGTTGCCGGCAGACGAATCACGAGGGCGAGTTCGTCGACTGGTGCCATGACGCCCTCGACTGGGCCGACGGAGTCATCGTGAACCCCGGCGCCTGGACTCACTACTCGTACGCGATTCGCGACGCACTCGAGCTGTTCGACGCACCGATCGTCGAAGTGCATCTCTCGAACATCGAGGAGCGGGAGGAGTGGCGACGCACGTCGGTCGTGGCCGATCTGGCCGCGAAGCGCATCCTCGGCCAGGGCGCAGAGGGTTATCGCGAGGCACTCGAGTTCATCGTCGGGGAGGTGGGTGCCGCGCAATGAATCCCCGCATCGAGCGTCTCCGGGAATCGCTCGAGGAGCCGCTCCTGGTCACCCACCCGGTGAACATCCACTACCTCTTCGGGTTCAAGAGCTCGAACGCAGCCCTCCTCGTCGAGCAGGATCGCGCGCGGCTGTTCACGGACTTTCGCTACTCGGAGGCGGCACGCGCAGTCGAGGGTGTGGAGTTCGAAGAGACGAAGCGGGCGCTGCTCGCCGACCTGGCGGACAGGTTGTCCGGGAGGGTCGGGTTCGAGGCCGACTTCGTCTCGCACACCGGCTACGAGACGCTTCGGGCCGGCTCGGTCGAGCCCGTCCCACGCCGCGGTCTGGTCGAGCAGCTCCGTGCGGTCAAGGACGACGACGAGCTCGCCGCGATCAAACGCGCGTGTGAGATCACGGACCGCGTCTTCGAGCGGTTGATCGAGGAGCGTTTTGTCGGCCGCAGTGAGCGGGACGTGGCTTGGACGATCGAGCAGCTCTTTCACGACGAGGGTGCCGAAGCCGTCGCCTTCGAGACGATTGTCGCCTCGGGGCCGAACTCGGCGCGTCCACACGGTCGGGCCGGCGATCGCCAGATCGGGCGTGGCGAGACCGTGATCGTCGACACGGGCTGCGTTGTCGGGGGCTATGCGTCCGACTACACGCGGACGTTCACGACCGGGTTCGTCGAGGGGCCGGTCAAGGAGGCCTACGCCCTCGTGCTCGCCGCCCAGCAGGCAGGGTTCGATGCGTTGCGCAGCGGCGTCCGCGGTTTCGACGCCGACGCCGCGGCCCGGCGCGTGGTCGACGCGACCGCGTTCGCCGGCGCCTTCGGCCACGGGCTCGGGCACGGTCTGGGCCTGGAGGTGCACGAGGCGCCGCGGCTCTCCAGCGAATCCACGGACACGCTGGCCGCCGGAAACGTCGTCACGGTCGAACCCGGGATCTATCTCGAGGGTCGCCTCGGAATCCGAATCGAGGACAACGTCGTCGTCACCGACGATGGCATCCAGAACTTGACCGGGTTTCGGAAGGATCTCATCACCGTGGGCTGATCGCTCTGTGCCCCTACCAGCGATACATGTCGGCTTCTGGCCCGCGATCACGCGGCGCCAGAGTCCACCCTCGCCCTTAGCAAGGCTGTACAGCCTTGCTGCGGTTGAGTGCGGCCTCTGGCTTGGTGCTCGCGACCCAGAAGCTCGACGGCATCACTGGCAGGGGCACTAGTCTCCCCGCGTGGCCGAGACCGTCAACACGAATCAGTTCAAGAACGGGATGCACATCGAGCTCGACGGCTCGTTCTGGCGCATCGTCGAGTTCCAGCACGTCAAGCCGGGGAAAGGCGGCGCGTTCGTCCGGACGAAGCTCAAGGGCCTCGACACCGGCGCAGTCGTCGACCGGACGTTCCGCGCGGGCGAGAAGTTCCCCCGTGTCCGCACCGAGACGAAGGACATGCAGTACCTCTACGACTCCGGCGACGAGGTCGTCTTCATGGACCAGGACACGTACGAACAGACGGCGCTCCCACGCGGCACGGTCGAGGATGCGCTCGAGTTCATGCTTCCGTCCAGCTCGGTGCAGATGCTGCTCGTCAACGGCGCGCCGACCGGAGTCCAGCTGCCCGCATCGGTGGAGCTGGCAGTGACCCAGACCGAGCCCGGGGTGAAAGGCGACACCGTCTCGAACGTGACGAAGCCTGCAACGCTGGAGACGGGCGCCGTGGTGCAGGTTCCCCTGTTCGTGAACCCCGGCGACCGGATCAAGGTCGACCCCCGCGAAAAGCGCTACATCTCTCGGGCTTAGGTCAACGCGCGGCGTAACGCTTCGCCACCGTTCTCGAGCACAGGATCGCCGTGCGACACGACGACGAGCTCGACCGGGAGCTCGCCCAGGCGTTCGCGCAACTCCGGCTTGAGCTGCTGCTCGGCCCATTCCTGCTCGCCCTTCGGGAACCAGTGCACCGGCAGCTCGATCCCACCGTCTCTTCCGATCAGAAGGTCGCCCGAGACGAGGGCGCGGTGGAGTTCCAGGAAGAACAGCGCCTCGACCCAGTCGCTGCCTTTGACGATCTCCGCGTGCACGCCGGCGGGTAGTTCGCCCTTCTCCTCGGGACGCCAGAGCGTCGCCTTGTAGCGGTCGAGCACGGTTGCGACGCTTCGCTCGTGCCAGTGCACGGTCAGCAGCACGTGCACCGGCAGACCAAGGCGCTCGACGTCGCGGTCGAGGGCAGACCAGAACCGTTCTTCCTCGTCCGCCGGGACGAGCGGATCGACCACGACGAGCGAATCCGCAAGCTCCGAGTAGACGGAACCGACCTCGGGCCCCCAGTGCTCGGCGTGCTCCCACTCGGGATGCGACGCCGTCCAGCGCCACAACCCGGGCCTGAGCTCCTGTACCTCCATCCCTGCAAACCTATCCTGGCTCGGCAGGGCGCTAGGCTCCCCGCATGCCGGCGCTCGCCGACACCACTATCCGCCTGCTCGGCCAGGAGCCGCTCGCCGGGAGATTGCCCACGGCCGAGCAGCTACGGATCGCGGCGATCCTGGACCGGGCCGGCTATGCCTATCTCGAGGTCTCGGGCGGCGGGTGCTTCGACAGCGCGGTTCGGCGGGGCGTGGAGAGCCCGTGGGAGCGAATCCGCGCTCTCAGGGCTCATGTCAAGACACCGCTGGGCCTCGCACTACGGGGCCGCCTGCTCGTCGGCTCACGTCCGGTCGACAACGACTTCATCCGGAGATTCATCGCGTGTGCGGCGGAGAACGGCATCGATGTCTTTCGCCTCCACGATCCGCTCAATGACGTGTCGAACCTGAGGGAGGCAGCCGACGCCGTCGCACGGGCGGGCGCCGAGTTCGAGGCGGGCCTCGTGTACAGCCCGGGACGGACCGGCGAGACCGATCCCCTGATGCAGCAGGCCGCAGAGCTGCCGAATCTCGGCGCGGTGCGCGTGTTGCTGCACGACCCGACCGGCTCCCTGCAACCACACCGCGCGCGTGAGCTGGTCACGGGCCTGCGCGAGGTCACGGGTCTTCCGGTCGGCATCTACTGTCAGGGCTCGGGTGGGAATGCGCTTGCCGCCGCGCTCGAGGCTGCGCGCGCAGGCGCCGATCTGATCGCGTCCGCTGTGTATCCGATCGCGCTCACGCTGCACCGAGTCTCGGGCGAGGCGCTCGCAGAGGCCCTGGCAGGGCTCGGGCTCGATTGTGACATCGATGTGGCCGCTCTCTGGGAGGCGTCCGACGTCGTCGACGAGTTCATCGGCGACGAACCCGTGACGCCACTTGCGCCGCGCATCGCGGTTCGCGCTGCGCAACACGACCTTCCGGCGAGCCTCGTCATGGCGCTCGACACCAACCTCCGTGCGCAGGCGGCAGGCGCGAGGCTCGACGAGACGATCGCCGAGCTCGTCCGGATCCGCTCCGAGGTCGGCTGGCCGCCGCTCGCGTCGCCGATCGGGCAAGTGCTCGGCTCGCAGGCGCTGCTGAACGTCCTCTCCGCGAGTCGCTATTCCGTTGTCGTCGACGAGCTGCGCTCGCTCGTCGAAGGTCACCTCGGCACAACGCCTGCTCCGATCGAGAAATCGATCGAGCGCATCGTTTCGCTCACGGCCGACCCGGATTCGGTGGAGGACACGATCGCGCCGCCGCTGCAGGAGGTCCGGGCCCAGGCCGAAGGCCTTGCTTCGAGTGAAGAGGAGTTGCTGCTCCTCGGTCTCTTCGGCGACAACGCGGAACCGCTGCTCCGGACGATCCGCGGTCGGTCGTCCGGCGACGAGTCGCTCGCCGTGGGCGGGGTCGATCAGGCTCGAGCCGAGAGGATTCGCGAGCTCGTTCGCATCGTGCAGGAAACGGGAATCGGCGAGGTGACGATCGAAGAGTCCGGGATGAGGGTCTCAGTACGCCGGACCGAAGATCGCGAACCCTTGCCGTCGCCGTCGCAGTCTCGGCGCGAATCTCCACTCGCCGCACTGGAGGACGACGAGCTAGCCCCCGTCCCGCCGAACGGCCTCGTGCGCGTCGAGGCGCCAATGGTCGGGACGTTCTATCGAGCATCGCAACCGGGTGCGCCGCCGTTCGTCGAGGAGGGGCAACCGGTCGGCGCGGGGCAAACGCTCTGCATCCTCGAGGCGATGAAGCTCATGAACGAAGTGAAGGCCGAGGTCGAGGGCATCGTGCGCGGCATCCACGTCGAGAACGCCGCACCGGTCGAATTTGGGCAGCTTTTGTTCGAGCTCGAGCCGCTGACCGCGCGTCCGCTGGACGCGCTCTAACGATGTTCTCGCGCGTGCTCGTGGCGAACCGTGGGGAGATCGCGGTGCGGGTCATCCGCGCGCTGCACGAGCTCGGCGTGGAGGCGGTCGCCGTGTACTCGACGGCCGATGCAGGAACTCTGCACACGCGCCTCGCGGACCACGCTGTGTGCATCGGGCCGCCGAGCGCAACCGACAGCTACCTGAACCTCTCCTCGGTCGTCGCCGCGGGCGAGATCACTCATTGCGACGCGGTGCACCCGGGCTACGGGTTTCTCGCGGAAAACCCGGATTTCGTCAAGGCGTGCGAGGAGAACGACCTCGTGTTCGTCGGTCCGGACGCCGACGTGATGGCTCGGATGGGCGACAAGGTCCAGGCAAAGCGCGAGCTGGCGGACGCAGGGCTCCCGCTCGTTCCGGGAACGGAAGCTGTCGACACGGCTGAGGCCGGTGCCGCCGCCGCCGAGATCGGATTCCCGGTGCTCCTCAAGGCCTCGGCGGGCGGAGGCGGCAAGGGAATGCGGCTCGTGGAGCGAGCAGAGGATCTCGAGGATGCTTTTTCCGGGGCGAGCTCCGAGGCCCTCGCCGCGTTCGGCGACGGGACGCTTTACCTCGAGAAGCTGATCACAGGGGCGCGGCACGTCGAGGTGCAGGTGCTCTGCGATGCGGACGGCGGTGTGCTCACACTGGGCGAGCGTGAATGCTCGATCCAGCGCAGGCACCAGAAGCTGATCGAGGAGTCGCCGTCGCCGGCGCTCGACGACTCGACACGCGAGGCGATGGAGTCGGCCGTTGCTCGGGCCTGCCGCGCGATCTCCTACCTCAACGCCGGCACCTTCGAGTTCCTGCTCGCGCCGGACGGCTCGTACTACTTCATCGAGCTCAACGCACGGCTCCAGGTGGAACATCCGGTGAGCGAGCTCGTCACCGGCATCGACATCGTCCGTGAACAGGTGAAGATCGCGGCAGGCGAGCAGTTGCACGAAACGGGGCGCGCGGCGAGGCGTGGGCATGCGATCGAGGCCCGCCTCAATGCCGAGGATCCATCCCGCGGCTTCACGCCCGCCCCCGGTGTGATCGAGCGCTTCCGGCCCCCACTCGGCGCGGGCATCAGGCTCGACACCCACATCGAAGAGGGGTCGGTGATCCCGCCGTACTACGACTCGCTGATCGGGAAGCTGATCGTGTGGGACGAGGACCGCGATTCCGCGATCGAGCGTTCACTACGTGCGCTCGGCGAGCTCGAGCTTCGAGGGGTGCCGACGACGCGCGAGGCGGTGTTGGAGATCCTCGCGAGCGACGCGTTCCGCAGCGGGCAGTACTTTCCCCCACGAGCCCCCTTCTTTAGAAGTCGCCTCAGCGTGTGCGGCGTGGCGACCGCCGCCGCACGCGCTGAGGAGAAAGAGTGGGGAAACCTCCCGGTTTCCCCTTACGCCCCTTCCACCGCTCATAGGCCACATGTCGGCCTATGAGCCTCGTTCTTTCGGAACCGGCAGGCACGATTACCGTGACTCCGCCTGCGCTGGCCGGCCTCGTCGTTCAGGCCGCGGAGTCCGTTGACGGTGTTCAGGTTCGTCGCCGGCGGCGCCGGCTGGACATCGACGTTGCGCTCGGCGAGGCGAGTGTGCGCCTGGAGCTCACCGCGCGCTACGGACTGGTGCTCCCGGACGCCGCGCGCGCGGTACAGGAACGCGTTGCTGACGCGCTTGTGACGATGTGCGGAGTCCGCATCGGGAATGTCGACATCTCCGTCGAGGAGGTCGAATGAGCGTCGCTCGCCTAGAGGGAGTCCAATGAGCGGACGCCGCGCCGCGCGTCGGACTGCGCTGTTCCTTCTTTACCAGTGGGACGTCACGGGTCAGCCGCTCGCGTCGCTCTACGAAGGTGAGGTCGATCCGTTCGCGCGCGAGACGGCCGAGGCCGTCAGCGCAGAGGCTGCCGAGTACGACCGCCGGATCACCGAGGCGGCGGAAGGGTGGACGGCCGACCGCCTCGGCGCGATCGAGCGAAACATCCTTCGCATCGCGCTCCACGAGCTGGACGGTGAGGAGGTTCCGGACGAGGTGGCCATCGACGAAGCGGTCAATCTGGCAAAGCGATACGCAACCGACGATGCTGCGCGCTTGGTGAACGGCATTCTGGGACGGATCGTTCGGGAGCGAGTGTCGTGAGCGTCGCTCGCCTTCGGCTCGCTCCCGCGGGGGCAACCATGTTTCCCCCACGAGCCCCCTTCTTTAGAAGTCGCCTCAGAGGTGCCGGGGATGCGATCGCCCCCACCACCTCTGAGGAGAAAGGGCGGGGAAACCTCCCGGTTTCCCCTGACGCCCCTTCCACCGCTCATCGGCCACGGGTCGGCCAATGAGCGCCGAAGACTCACTCGCCAGGGCCGAGGAGCTGCTCGCGCGCCTGGAGAAGACGCGGGCCGAGCTGGAACGCCTCTCGCAGGCAAACGACGCCGACAAGGCGCTCGACGTCCTCGCCGAGCTGTCCGAGTTGAGCAAGGCGATCGAAGAGGAGCTCCAGAAAGCGAAGCGCGTTGCGGAGACCGATGCGGAGCCCTGAGCAGCTGCGCGTTCTCGTCGAGGAATACCTCGGCGACCTGGCGCTGACGCCCGAGCTGCACGGACAGGCCGAATCCGTGCGGTACGCGCTCGTCGGAGGGAAGCGGGTACGTGCAGTCATCTGCCTCGCGACGGTCGAGGCCGCCGGCGCCGAGGCCGAAGCCGGCTTGCCCGCGGCGGCTTCGCTCGAGCTCGTTCATGCGTTCTCGCTCGTGCACGACGACCTGCCCGCTCTGGACAACGACGCCGAGCGCCGGGGCCGGCCATCGGTCTGGGCACAACACGGAGAGGCGGTCGCCGTCCTCGCCGGTGATGCCCTGCTCGCCGAAGCATTCCGGCTTGCGCTCTCGTATCAGGTTCCGCAGGTCGGGCGCGAGCTCGCGCAGGCGACGCTCGGCATGATCGGCGGCCAGTACCTCGACATCACCGGCTCGGCGCCGGACGAGGCGACCCTCCACAAGCTCAAGACGGGCTGCCTGTTCGCCGCGGCAGTCGGCACCGCACTCTGGGTGGCCGGCGTGCCGGAGAGCGAGCAGGCTCCGTGGCGTGCGTTCGGGGACGAGCTCGGATTGCTGTTTCAGATCGTCGACGACATCCTCGACGGCGACGGCTATGTCCTCGCACACGGCGAAGACGGAGCTCGCGGGCTCGCAGATCAGGCTGCGGCGCGTGCGCGCGAACGCCTCGCCGATGTCCCGGCAGACACGTCGACGCTCGTGGACATCGTTGCGGGCCTCGCGACTCGAACGTCGTGAAGGAGCGTCCGGCGCGGTACATCGTCGCCGTCGGCAGCGGGAAGGGCGGCGTCGGCAAATCCACGGTCTCGCTCCACCTGGCCCTCGCGCTCGCGCGGCGCGACCTGACGGTTGGGCTTCTGGATGCTGACGTCTACGGGCCCGACATTCCCATCATGGTCAACCTGGCGCGGCACGAAGATGCTGGGCGCTGGGACTTCTGGCGCGGTGGCGACGTTCGCCACGAGCCCGTCGACGCTCACGGGATCCGGATCATGTCGGTCGGATTTCTCTTGGGAGAACGGCAGGCGCTGACGCTGGGAGCGCCGCTCCTGACCGCCGCGTTGAGGCAGCTCATCCACCAGGTGGAGTGGGGACAGCTCGACATCCTCCTGCTCGACCTTCCGCCCGGGACCGCCGATCTGCAGCAGCAGCTCGTGGGTGTCGTCTCGCTCGACGGCGCGGTCGTCGTGGTCGGTCCTCAGGACGTCGCGCATCTCGACGCGCGAAAGTTCGTGACTTTCCTTCGGGGTGCCGACGTCCCGTTGCTCGGAGCGGTCGAGAACATGAGCGGGCTCCAATGTCCGCACTGTGGCGAGCGGATCGAGGTCTTCCCGCCTGTCATGGAATCGCGATCGATCTGGGCGGAAGATGTCCCGTTGCTCGGTCGGATCCCGCTCGATCCTGGGCTCGGGACTCTCGAAGGCGAGCCGTCTCAGGGCGCAGCCTTCGACGCGGTTGCCGCACAGATGTTCGACGCGCTCGAGCGGCGCGCGGCTGCGTGAAGAAGCGACTCGACGTCCTCCTCGTCGAACGGGGACTGGCCGACTCTCGCACGCAGGCGCAGGCACTCGTACTCGCGGGGCGAGTTCCCGGATACGAGAAACCCGGCATGCAGATCGACGAGTCGGCGACGTTGGAGGTCGAGGCCCCTCCGCCGTACGTGTCGCGCGGCGGGCATAAGCTTGCGCACGCGCTCGACGTCCTCGGTGTCGATCCCGCCGGTCGCGACTGTCTCGACGTCGGCGCCTCCACCGGAGGGTTCACGGACGTGCTGCTGCAACGCGGCGCGGCTCGAGTTGCAGCGGTGGACGTGGGCTACGGCCAGCTGCATGAACGGCTGCGTTCGAATCCGCAGGTTGCGGTATTCGAGCGAACCAATGTGCGTGCGCTGCGCGAGCTCCCCTTCGCGCCCGATCTGATCGTCTGCGATGTCTCCTTCATCAGCGTGCGGCTCGCTCTTCCGCCGGCGCTCGCCCTCGCGAGTCCGAGCTGGGAGGCGGTGGTTCTGGTCAAGCCGCAGTTCGAGGCCGGCCGGGCCGAGGTCGGCAGGGGCGGCGTCGTCCGCGACGAGACGATCCGCCGCCGGGTGGTGCGCGAAATCGCCGACGCGGCCCTGGCCTGGGGAGGCGAGACCGTGGCGGCCGTAGACTCTGGGCTACCCGGCCCTAAGGGCAACCGGGAAGTGTTCCTCCACCTCGTTCACCGTGAGCACCCCCAGCTTCCCGACGACATCGACGACCGGATCGCAGCGGCGGTCAGCTAAGGCCGTGCGGCGCGCTGCCGTCATCACGCACGGGAAGCCCCAGGCCATTGGCCCGGCGCTCGAGCGGCTGGAGAAAGTCGCGCGCGAGGCAGGTGTCGAATTGCTCCTTCCCGACGAGGAGGTGGAAAAGCATGGCGTGGGCGAGCCCGAGGACGATCTCTCGGATGCCGATATAGCCGTTGTCCTCGGCGGCGATGGCACGATGCTGCGCGCGCTCCAACGGTTTCTCGGCAGCGAGATCCCCGTCGTCGGCGTGAACTTCGGTCGAGTCGGATTCCTCGCCTCGGTTCCACGGAACGAGCTCGAGTCCGGCCTTGCGCGGGTCTTCTCCGGCGACTACCGCGTCGTCAACCTCACGACGCTGGAGGTCGATGTCGCCGGCATCCGCGGCGCGGCGATCAACGACGTCGTCGTGTTGAGCTCGATCAAGGGTCGCATGGTGGAGCTCGCGTGGGCGTTCGGAGGCGAGGACATGGGCGTGCAAGGTTGCGACGGCATGATTTGCGCCAGCCCAGCGGGCTCGACGGCGTACAACCTCTCGAACGGCGGTCCCGTGCTGGCGCGCGGCCTGGACGCAATGGTGGTCACCTTCATCGCTCCGCATTCGCTGCACGCACGCCCGATCGTCGTCCCGCGCGGCGTCGACCTCGAGATCCGGAATCAAACGCTGGACGTTGACGTGACGGTGCTCGTCGACGGCCACCCGCTCACGGACGTCGGCTACGGGCCGCCGATCACGATCCGGCTCAGCGAGCAGCGCAGCCTTCTGGCGACGTTGCCCGAGGCGACGTTCTTCAGGCGCTACCGGGAGACCTTCGGCTCTTAGCGTTCCGTTCGATTTTCGTCGCGTTTGCGGCACCCACGGGGGTGAATTCGGGCGGTACGCTCGACGCATGGGGAGGGAGGTGGGGTCTCCCACGGATAGTCGCGTGTACCTAAATCGCCGGACGTAAGGATGCCGGCGCATGCTGCGTTGCTTGTAGCCCAGCAGGCCGCGCTCGGGCGGCATCGCAGCCACATCTCGGGAATTGACAACGCCGAGGCCGCGAGCTAGCTTCGCCATGCACCGACGGCCTCGGCATTCGCCGGGGCCGTCGTCTTTCTAGAGGAGGTCGACATGTACCGGCATCAGCTGCGCTTTGTGCTGCGCTTTGGCGTGCGCGGGCAGTTCATCGAGTTCATAGACAAACTCAATGCGGCGGAAACGGCCCGTGGCTGGGCTCCGCCGCGCGTGTGGCAGGCAAGCAACGGCCTCGTCAATGAGATCGTCATCGAGCACGATTGCGAGAGCTTTGCTGCGTTCCGAAGTGAAAGGACCGCTTTCCACGATGACCCCGGCGAGGTCGGCGAAGTCCTCGCCGCGCTCTCCGACCTGGCCGTACCCGGTACGGCTACGCAGTCCGATCTCGACGAGCACGAGCTGACCGCTGCACACGCCTGAGCGATCATGGCCGGCGGGACGCCGGTTGTGATTCGGCGTCCCGCCAGACGCGAACGCTCGCGGACATTCGCGAAGACTCGCGCATGCCGTCGTTCTATCCCTACAAGCTGGGCTACATTCGCCTGGCATCGCCGTCTGACAAGGGCAGCACGACGTTCTAGGGAAATCGCACTCCGAGGGGATCGGCGGTCAGGCGGTCTTCTCGTGTCCGATCTGCGTGTGATTCGGGTAGTGCTTCCGACAGACTGGATGGCCGTGGACCGGATGCGGATGCCACGAGAGCCGCCAACAGCGATGGATGTGGCAGTTGTGCGTTCTCCACCACACCAGCACGAGACCGAGAAGGGTCACCTCGCCGAGGTCGGATCCGATGCCGCTCCAGAGCTGGTAACCCCTGCCAGACAGTACGTGCACGAAGTACGTGTAGAACCAGTGCGGCATCAGAAACCGCCAGGTTAGCGCCTGTCCCGTCGGGCGCCGTTCCCGCGCAGTCGCGCAGGCGAGCCGCTACTCCCTTCGGCCGATGCGAGAGAGACTCAGACTTTCGAGCCCAGAGCGTCGCTGGGGACGAGGGCAGAGAACTGACCCAGGAGCGGTTTGATCTTTGGATCAAGCTGATCGACGATCGCTGACGCACCTACGAACACAGCTCCGGCGCCTTCGATCAGAGACTTCGCGGTTAGCGCCAGGCTCCCCGTTTCGAACCAGTCTTCGCGAAGCGTTAGCGTGAAATCGCGCCCGCGTCGGGGGAAATTCCCGAATGCTGGCCCACGCGAGGTTGATCGTCCTACGGGAGGGGTAGCTCCCCTCGACCGTCGGTGCAGTCGGCGAGGTAGAGGGCTGTGCCGGGGTCGCCCGTCCAGAGCGTGTAACGACCGAGCCCGTAGTCCGAGCGGCTGTGCTCCACCTGAGCTGCGGCGTGCATCGCAAAACCGCGCGCTCGCGCGAGCCACTGTTCGTCTCCGGTGCGCTCGAGTAGCGCCAAGAATGCGTAGCCATTCCCCGCCGTGCCGTGGCAGAGGTTTGCGCCCTTTCGTAGCGGCCCAGCACGCCACGTCAACTCGCCGCCCGCGATTGCAAGTTCCTCGTCG
>WNFC01000803.1_pt1 | contig 44047 bp, 34 predicted proteins | sample 5400541 | NCBI WGS metagenome assembly WNFC01 (sample SAMN13153342, study PRJNA577476) | soil metagenome | isolation source: 120 cm saprolite under Douglas fir tree site 2 hole 2 replicate 1 | place: USA:California | collected 2015-04-18 | reverse complement strand
CGCTAATAAGCGCCCGTCCGGGTCCGCGCGGGGGGTACCACGCAGAGTGGTATCCCTACCGCGATCCAGTAATCCAATTTTGGTTCAAAACGGTTCCCTTTCGGGACACCTACACGATCTCTTGTCGAAGAAGTCAAACTTCTATCCGAGTAGCGTTCTTAAATGCAAAAGGGAAAGCCAAAACCTTTTGCGTTGGTTCTTAAAAAGGCTTATTTGGAACAAGAGTATTTAAAATTTGGAAAGTCAAAAGATTAAAAAACCAAAACATGTTTAAAAACGTTTTGAAACTTTAAAAACGTAAAACACAAGACTGTTTGTTTTGAGGCATTTAGAGGTGGCGATTGCGTATGACATGGTCTTTAGTCTTTTCAACCGCCAAAAGCAAACCAAATTCCGATGTTTGAAAGACACAACCGGTCTAAGTTAAAGGCGCTCTCGCTGTATTACGGGTCGTTCTCGGATTGATAGGCCCCAAACAAGCCGGGTCGTTCTCGTCGGCTTCCATTCCTGATCCTACCTATACCTTCCCGCCAGCCTGTTTCAAAAACTATAGGACGGGTTTCGGCACAAGTCTGCAGCTTGGTCGGCACATCTTGTCAGCGTGCTCTTTGTGGGCCCTTGACCTTCGTCTGGCGGGAACGGAACTTTTTAACTAAGCCCTGTTTTCTTGCCCGGTGCAGCCATAGTCGAAAAGCCTCCGGATCTTCGGGAAGTTCCGCCCTCGCTGCCTTGAGCGCTTCATAAAGCTCCACCTGGGTCAGTGGTTCCTTCTGGTGCTCGAGTATTGCATCAGCCAAACCCGCCAGTTCGACATTCAATTTACCCGGCGGTTTCCGGGTGCTTCCACGCAGCATATCTGCGACCCATTGGAGATCCTGCGCAACGGCTGAAAGCAGCTCCTCCCTGTTAGGGGCCTTCGTGCCGAGCTGCTTTCGCAGCGCGCCAGAGAACATCTGCCTCAGTTGAATAATCCCACGCGCGACGCTGAGATAAGCCTCGATTATCTTGTTCTGGTTCGCTTCAAGAACCAAGGCAAAGCGTTGAGCTAGCTCCAGCTCGTCAGCAAGAGCCACAGGAAGTTCAAACTTTTCAAACAGGAATTGCAGTTCATGCTTTTGCAGGCCAATTTCTGGGTTTGCACGATGGTAAAGTCGAACAAATTCCGAGTCGAGTTTGACCTTTCTCTTGGCGTCCAGATCCGGATATGAAGAGAAGACATCCTTCTGTTCCTCGATCCAGCGCTTCCACTCGCTCGAGTCCATGGTCGCAGGCAGCCGGATGCGACCTAGTTTGGCTTTTGCCTCTATTAACTTCAGGCCCTGTTCGTCCAGCTTTTCTTTCCAGGAACGTTTCATTTCGCTCCTCTCAGATGAAACTGACCTTCCGACAGCAATGCCTTAACCTCGAACTGGCCTTTAGAGATCTCTAAAGACGGAAGAGCAAATCAGCAGTTCGCCAACGAGGTGACTTGGACATGACTGAAGACAAAGATAAACCACGTGAAACTATTTTCCGACGTTTAGCAAACAAGAAAAGGTCAGAACAAACCAACGACGGCAAGCAATCGGTAGAGCTCAAGCCAGCCCTACCAGAGCTCGGGACCACTCCCTGCCCCATTTGTCGGCGTCGAGTAACCGTTTTTGTGACCCGCACGAAACGGCCGTTCATCAACTGCGGCTATTGTTCAGCGCGCATTTTCTATAACGGCTCGCGATCAATGCAACTCCTCCAGAAACAAATCAAACCTGCAAAGAGGATGGCATCATGAACTCCCAGGCTGAGACAGTGGCCCTGTATGCGCGTGTCAGCACCATCGACCAGAGTTGCGAGCTGCAGCTCCACGACCTCCGCCGTTATGCCAGCCAGCGCTTTGGCCGCTGCTACGAATTTGTGGATGAGGGGGTGAGCGGCACCCAGCGCAAGCGTCCCCAACTCGACGCGCTTGTGCATGACGCCCGCAAGCGGCTGTTCGATGTCGTCCTGGTATGGAAGTTTGATCGCTTCGCCCGGTCGGTCAAGCATTTAGTGGATAGTCTCGCTGAGTTTCGCGCCCTCGATATCGACTTCATCTCCTACACGGAGGGAATCGATACCACTACGCCTACCGGCCAACTGCTGTTTCACATTGTGGGGGCCGTCGCGCAGTTCGAACGTGACCTGATCGCAGAGCGGGTGCGAGCGGGCATAGCACATGCCCGAGCGATGGGCCGACGGATTGGGCGACCGCGCGCGGAAATCGACGTGGAAGAAGTTGTTGCGCTACGGCATGGAAAGAGATCGCTGCGCGAGATCGCGCGAGCGTTGAGTGTGCCAGTTTCAAGAGTACGGCGGGCCTTGGAAGCCGTGGAAGGCCCGCCTGCAGCGACCCGCAATTAACAGACTTGAAGGTTTTCGAACTGTGACTATACTTCTCAACGCGGAAAGGCAAGGCGAGCTAGCCCAGTTAGGAGGCTGGCAAAAAGAGATGGCTCGCCGACGTTATCAAAAAGGAAGTATCCGAAGACGCGGTAAACGAAATCCAGTTTGGGAGCTGCAGTTTTGGGAAGACTACTTAAAAACCGACGGAACGGTGGGAAGGCGACGGGAATCGGTGATTCTCGGCACTGTTTCCAGCATGACTCGTCGGCAGGCGGGCAAAGCTGCCGAGGAGCAGCTCCGCCAGATCAATCTTGGAAAAGCGACTCCTCACTCCACGATGAGTTTTCGCGAATTCGTGGAGGGCTACTTCGTTCCGAACTTCTTCCCCACGCTCAAGCGCTCAACCCAGGACCGTTATCGCCGTACCCTCAACAACCACCTTTTACCTGCATTTGGAAGATCTGGCCTTTGCGACATCGGAACGCTGGAACTGCAGCGATTCGTACTGCAAAAACTAGCCAGCGGTTTGGGTTGGGAATGTGCCGACCACTACCGCAACTTGATGTCCAAAGTATTCGCAACTGCAAAGCAGTGGGGATACTTTCCGGGAGACAACCCAGCGATTGGAGTCGGGCTTCCCGAAAAGAAAGCGGTTCGGGAGAAGCATGTGCTACTGCCCGAGCAGATTCCTCCATTGCTGGCTATCCTGGGAGAACCTGTGAACACCATGGTTTTACTCGGAGTGCTCACCGGGTTGCGAATTGGCGAGATTTTGGGACTTCAATGGAGGTATGTAAGCTTTGCCTCCGGCGAGATTCGGGTCGAACAGGCCTGTTATCGGGGCTTGATCGGCTCTCCCAAGACCAAAAGCAGCAGACGCACACTTCCAGTGCCGGAGGCGCTCTTGATGGCGTTGAGGCGTCTGCAGGGGCAATCCGCCGCGTCAACGCAAGGGAGCCTAGAACCCCTGGTGCTCGCCCTCTGAGAAGCGCCGACCGTCTGTCGAAAGGACACAAGGCAATCGTACGCTGTCCGGCGACGACTGTTCTCCTCCCAGGGCACCGCTGCGCGCCTGTGCCCAAATGTCACCTGTCGGCCCGCTGCGACTGGCCTATACCATCTGTCTTTGCTTTGAGTTCCCGCACCATACTCAACGAGAATTGTAAGTGCGCTTGATTGTTGACTGCTTCGAAACAACGCGCTGCCTCCTCGAAGTGCTTTAGAGCCTCAGCATAGTTGCCCTTGAGGCGATAAGCGTTTCCGAGGTTGCTGAGCGCACGACCTTGAGCGTCGATGTTTCCGAGCCGTCCATACAGCCTGGCAAGGTGAGTTGAATATCTCTCAGCGTCATCGACTTCGTTACGCTCTACGGCATGTTGAAGCGCGAATTCCAGGAACGTCGTCGCGTCCGACGGCTGACCGTGCGCCGCGATGACCTTGGCGAGTTTCTTCGTAATCTTCGACAGCGCGATCGGTGCTATCTTTGAATCACTTATCTTGCCCGAGGCGACGAACGCGCGTTTGTAAAAATCAACTGCATCCGAAAAGCGCTCGAGCTGCTCACTCACTACACCCAGCGCGTGCGAGGTCTGGAAGACTTCCGCGTTGTCGCCCAGCCTCTCAAAATCAATCAGAGCCCCTATTAATAGCGCAATAGCCTCTTCTGGCTTACCTTGCATCAACGCAGCCTCGGCGGCGTGGCGCCGCGCCTTAGCGAGGTCTTCCCTAGCGCTTAACCGGGCAAACAGCATTTGCGCCCGCTCGTAGGCTTTCTCTGCGGACACGTACTCCCGGTCCGCCAGGTACGAATGGCCGTCCGCGAGTAATGACCGAGCTGCGGCTAGATCATCTACGACCCCGGTGTTGCCCTGTCGAAGGCGGAGTTGGCGCACCTGTGCCGTTGTATCGTGTCCGGCTGCCGTAAGCGCCATCATCTCTTTCGCGAACGCAAGATGGGTGATCGCAGCATTCAGGTATTCCCGAGCTGGAGGAGTCTCCGCAGCAAGTTGTGCGCGGGACTGTTCGAGGAAGTCCATCGCGTCCCCAAATTGCTGCATCTTTAGAGAAGCAAGACCAATGTTGAGAAGCGTCACCCCCGAGGGCGCGGCGGGATCAATCGTCCTCTGGCTATCAAGGCTCTTCTGAAACCACCTGCGTGCCTCTGCATAGCTCTCAATGCTGAGGTAGCCTCCACCTATATTGTTGTAGATGGCTGGCAGGGCTGCCGGTTCGGTGAGCTCCAGCAGGGGAATCATCTTTTCGAAGTACTCGATGGCTTTCGCGCCTTGATCGGTCTGTTGATATGCCGTCCCTATAGCGTAGTACGCATCCGCCAATCGCTCCGGATCCCTCGATTGCAGGACTATCGGCATCATTTGACCGTAGGCGTCCAGAACTCCCTTGTAATCCTGCACCCGGAGAAGGTATGCGATTGTCGGTTCCAGAAACGCAAGGGCTTCGCTGTAATTTCCCAGTTCGACATAGGTGTCCGCGATGGTGCGGTGATAGTCCGGTGTCAACCGTGACCACGGTCGCTGATGCACAACCTGATAGCCCTTGAGAAGCCACTCAAGCGCCTTTCGGTGGTTTCCGCGATCGGAGAAGGAACGCGCCATACTCAATATCGTGAGTTCTTGCCCGGCGTAGTCGGAAAGCTGTGTGTGCAGGTCGAGTGCAGTGGCCCAGTATCGGTCGGCTTCCCCGAAACTCCCCTGGTCGGCGTAAGCTTTCGCAATGCTGGTGAGCGTGTTGCCTTTTTGCTGCAGACCGCCTGCACGGTCCAAAGTGTCGAGTGCCCGTCGCAGGTACGGCAGTGCCTCTTCAGACTTGCCCTCTTGAACCAAAGCTGTGCCGAAATTGCTCAATGCCAAACCCTTGAACACGGAGTCAGACTCGCGTTCGAAGACGGGAAGGAGCCGTCTGTATTCGCGCAGCGCCTCCTTATAGCGACTCTCGTGAAAATACAACCCTGCTAAGTTAGAACGCACTGTCGCTTGTGTTGTGGACGGGCCTAGGGAGTCGAGTATCTCCAGCGATTGCTGAAGAGCGGTAAGCGCCTGGTAAACGTCGTTTTGGGATTGATAGAGAACGCCTGCGTTGCTCAAGAACGTAGCCTTGACCACATCGTCATGCGTATCGTCGGCGATGCTCAGAACTGCGAAACATTGCAGCAATGCATCGGTGTATCGTTCGCGCTGGTGGTAGAGTTTATAGGCGAAAATGTGACGGCGAAGCTTGCTCGGCTCGGCCAGTTGATCCTCGAGCCATGTGTTGGGTGACAGTAAGAACGATTCATCGCTCGACTGCTGGGGTGTTGTCAGGAAGAGTCGCGTGAAGGTCGATGTATTTATATCGACACGATAAACGTGCGCACCGCTGCCGCGTTGAATTCTAGAGAGTATGCGCCGAACCCGGTCGCCTCGTGCTGACTCAGTTGTATCAGCGGGGATCACTTCGGTCACGCGCGGAGCATCTTCAGCCGGGGCATGGTTGATCCATATTATTTTGCGAAGGTGCCGGAGCTGAACTACGGTCGGAACGACGTCGAAGTCATCGCTGCCCGAGTATCCCATTACGACCAGTGTTCTTTCCAGGCAGAGCTCCTCGATTAGCGGTTGCTTGAAGGGCTCTACTTGGAAGACGTTAAGCCCTTCCTTTGCCGTCCCGAACGCCTGAATGGTGGCGATCAACGATTCACGTGTATTTTCTTTCGTAATGACATTCTGAGTAGAACCGTGCACCTTAACCACAAGAAACTTACCGTCCGCAAAGAGACGACGAGGATCATTGAAGCGGAGAAAATCGTCTTTCGTGATTACGGGAATCACATTCTGCGGATCAACACCGGCCTGTAGAAGTGCATATTCGATGAGAAAGTCGAAGTTGGTGGTGACCACGAAGTGACCCTTGCGCAACATCTCGGCGAGAAAAACGTGGTGTAGATTGGGTCGGTTGCACTGTCCAAAGTAGTCGAGCAGGCGGAGGTCTGGATCATAAACATCACGGAGCGTCTCGACCAGGGCTTCAAAGCGGAGGTCGTTCAATGCCATAAGTTTTGGCATTTCAGAATCCGGGCTGCCAAATCTGATGATCGCCTCGATAATTTGTTTTCCCGCGGCCAGCTGTGATGGCGGATCGATGGAGCAACCTGCGCCTACTAGGAAGGTCAGGCGATCTGCACTCAGGAGTTCCTGCAGAGTCGCGTTCACGTCGCTCACAACTTTGCCTCCGGCATTTTGAGCGCAACTTGCGCGTAGGCCGGCTGCAAGCGCTGGTTGGGCGTCATGCCGAGTAGTAGTGCTTCGAGATCTTCCCATGTCCACCCCCGCACCGAGGCAAAGACGACCTCCTTGCTCACCTGCTGATCGGGCTGCTGGGAGGGGCCTTTGGCTTGCATGATTCTCCCTTTGAGTTGGACTTGCTCCCCCTCGACGCAAGCCCTTGCGTTAGACAAGCAGCACGCTACGGGAATTCTGTCGGCCATATCTCCACTTGTCCTTCAGACGGTAAATCAGCCACCATCGCCGCACTGCTACACCAGCCCAGATGAATTCAACAACCCCGAACCGCCATGGACCTTGCAGGAAACCATATGCTGATCCTAGCAAACAAGAAGCGGCGAAGGCCAAAACCAGCATCGCGGTCACTGCGAACAAGCCAAAAGCTGTGACCGATTTCATCTTTGTAGACTGGTCAGTGGCTGAAACTCATGGGGAGATACTCGTTGCCGCACTTGACTCGCGACATCGAGGTGAGCTTCTCGTTTTTGAGGGATGTTCTGAGGGGGACCCCAGAGAGGTCAATTCAACCGCCACTAGCACCTAAGGCCTTCTACAAACGCGCGGCTCAACCGTTTTCGCAGTAGTGCGGATGCGCTCGCTTCGATCCACCTTGCCATGCAGCACGCGCTTGCGGCCTTCATCCATGCAAAAGATAAAAGCAGTTTCGCTTTTTGTCAGGGCCGGTGATAAAGGGAGCCATTTTGGCCGGTTCTGGCCGGAGCCAGTGATCCACCCGGGACCGCCCCGGTCGACGGAGACGCAGTAAGAACTCTACAACAGTTTCTAAATTGCCTTGCACGCGTAAGCGCGTCGTGTTCGTCAGGTAAATCGCATTGAGAATGTTGGGTCACCGGCTGTGAGAACTTTCCAACCACTCCAACGCTCAGGCCAAGGGCCCTGCATGCACTCGGGAGCGGCGGTTCGCAGCGCGGAGGAATTGCTACCTGCTCTCTCAATCGGTCGAGACGAATATCGACGCCGCCGGAATTCCGCAGGACGGGCTGGAGTGGACGGCGCGGGAGGAGCATGTGTGAACTGAGAGTTCGCGGTGAACAACTCGCAACTGTTGACTGCTGACGTTTCCAAGTAGCGGCCAGAGTCGACGTGTGCATGCGGACTGCCGGCCAGCGAAGTGGCTCACCCTTAGGTTAGCCTAATCTAAGGGATCTCTTTAGCCTCCGCTTCCACGTTGTTTCTTGGGAGCATCCAGAACCTGTTTCGCGGCTGATCTAGCCAAACCTAACAAAATACCTGAATTGCTCAATACTGCATCGGGCCAAAGCTTTGCCGCCGCTTTCTTGATCAGTTCAAAATCTTCTTCGGTCAGCCGGACGTTGACCTGCACGGATCGCTTCCCACGATCACCCATACTGTTCTTTTACACTTGCTATACAGAGTCTCTATGATATAATTGCTACGTTTAGTATCACTAACAATTTGGAGCCAGGAAGCACGGAAAATGCTGGATCAACGAAACCTGAAGCACTCGGCCTTTCATTCTCCTCCGCGAGTCGTCGAAAAATCGCTATTGGGCTGGCGAACGACGATGCAGAGATCGCTGGAAGGTTCTCTTGGTCTATCAATCACAACTTCGTAGCTCTGCCAGCCATTCTTCCCGAGCCGTTTAGCGATCACCACGGCCGCGGAAAGGAGAGTCAACGGGCCATGAGATTCCCAGTATATGAGTCTCTCTACTTTTTGAACCGCAATGTCGAGGACATCCTCGTCATCCTGGAAGAGATCAAGAAGTCTCCAGGAATGCCCAAAAACAGTTTCGAAGCCTACCAGGTCGAGATCCAATATCTGCGTTCCCACGCAACACAGGATGTCTTGGAAGTCATGAACGATACGGAAATCCATGAAATGGCCAAGCTGGGAAAACAGAAAAAGGCTTATGACGACAGCATCCGTGATCTAGACGATGTCTACTTTGAAGTACAGCGCCGCGAGGAACAACGGCGCAAACAGGGATTGCCGCCACTGATTGGCGTCCTCCCCCGAAAGTACGAAGGTCATTTTTCGACACCGGAAGAAAGATGGGAGCCGGACGATGAAGTGGCCGACCCAACTCCTTCCCGGGCTGTTCACTCCAAGGGCAGAACCAGTTCTCGGGCCCAGATTCTGTCGCGGAACAAGTCCACGAACCGCCCTCAACGCAAGAGTCAATCCAAGAGGGCGTCATGACGGAACCAGCATGCAACGCATTCCACCGGGGGGTTGGCACGATGCTCGCGGAGTGCTCGATTTGAAGCGCCAGCATCATCCAGCTTTCACGTTCTCGCGCTCAGCAACTCCTGCCGGATCACTCGCAAAAGATTACCGACTGTGGGTGTTCGATTACTTCTGCGGTATACAACCCCGGTGTCGAACATGGGAAAACCTTCAATTGGCCGATAGGTCAGTCCGTTGGTTCGAAATCTTGCGACCCCCGCGCGCACGGCCGCTATGCTTTGCTCGGCCGCAACGAGAACGGCAATGATTTTGTGATGGGCGAGGTCGGCGTCATCCGACACCGAACGGAAGATCGAGGACAGAGTGGCGAGGAGCGTCGTGAGAGAAATGAGCATCGGGGGAGAGAATTATAAAAGAAGTATAATTCCCCGTCCGCTCAGACATTTCGAGGTTTTCGAGAGGCACAATTCGTGAAGCGCGCCATTGCTGAAGCCGCGTTGCGAGGGCAGCGGGCGGAGGCGCCTTGTCGCTGGGATATAATTTTGCTATCTGATGATTTCCTCCCGGTCTCTTGTACTCCTGTTGACCGCCAGTCTGCTGCCCTGGGCTTCCACAGCCTTCGCCGTGCCAGTTGGGGCGCCGAACGTGGTGGTGATCACGATTGATACGCTGCGCGCAGACCACCTTGGATGCTACGGGTACAAGCAGATTCGCACCCCAAACATCGATGCCCTCGCCGCCGATGCAACCCGCTTCGAGCGGGCCTACACTGCGGTGCCGGTCACGCTGCCCTCGCACACAGTAATGTTTACCGGCACCTATCCCATGCTGAGCGGCATGCACGATTTTGCCGCCAACAAGCTGAACCCGACCCAGCCGACCCTGGCATCCGTTCTCAAGGAACACGGATACGCGACCGCAGCGGTGATCGGCTCGGCCGTGCTGGATTCGCGCTTCGGATTGAATCGCGGGTTTGATTTCTACTATGACCACTTTGATTTCAATCGCCTGCAGGAATCGAACCTGGAGGAAATGGAGCGTCCTGGCAATCTAGTGGCGGATGTGACGCTCGATTGGTTGAGCAAGAATTACAGCAAGAAGTTTTTTCTATGGATGCATTTATACGATCCCCACTACCCGTATCGCCCGCCCGCTCCGTACGGCGAAGAGTACAAAGATAGCCCTTACGATGGAGAGATTGCGTTTGCGGACGCGCAAGTCGGGCGTCTGATTCGATTTCTTAAGTCCAAGGGCTTGTATGCCAATACGCTGATTGTCCTGAGCGGGGATCATGGGGAAGGCCTGGGCGAGCACGGAGAAAAAACTCACGGGTTCTTTATTTATAACGCGACGTTGCATGTGCCGCTCATCATTCATTTGCCGAGCGGGCATGCGCCAGGTGCTGCGTCGCGCAGAGTTGTGCCCGATCTTGTAAGTCTGGCAGATCTGATGCCGACTGTACTCCAGACATTGAAAGTGAACGTTCCATCGCAGGTGCAGGGCCATAACTTACTCCTGCTGATGAAGAAAGTTGAGCCGGTCGAAGCCCGTAGTTTATATGCCGAAACCTTTCTGCCCCGACTGCACTTCAACTGGAGTGAACTGCGCGGCGCCGAGACCGCGAATTACCACTTTATTGACGCGCCCAAACCCGAGCTGTACGACCTGGTTAAAGACCCGGGCGAAACTCAAAATCTGTATCCGGAGAAGAAGGCAGTGGCGGAGGAGATGCGAGCCCGCTTGGCCGCGATGATCCGCCCGCCCTGATGGAGAGATTGAAGTCCCTCGGATATGCCGGGTTCTCCGGCGGTGGCAGTCCGACCATTACCGACCGCGCCTTGCCTGATCCCAAAGACCGCGTCCAGGTGTATGAGTTAATTTCAGATGCGATCGCCCAAAGCCAGCATGGCGATTATGCCGATTCGACCGAGAAGCTTAACCTCGCGCTCAAGACCGAACCCGACTCCGTGCCCGTACGCTATCTCCTGGGACTGAACTATTACCGGAGGCACGAATTTTCGAACGCCGTGACACAACTCGAGCGCGTGCTGCAACTGAGCCCGGAGTACGCGCTGGCGGCTTTTCAACTCGGCCTGGCGTATGCTCGCACCGGTGACTTCGACCACGCCATTCCGGCCCTGAAGCGGGCGCTGGAACTGGACGCAACCAATTTTTCCGCGGCCTACAATCTGGGGATCGTTTACGAGCAGAAACAAATGGTGCCAGAAGCGATGGCCGCGTTTCGTCAATCGCTAAGTGTCGCGCCCGACTATCCTCTGGGTCACCGCGGTCTGGGAGAGGCGTTGCTCTACCAAGGACAGGTGGATGATGCCCTCACCGAACTTCGGCGTGCCGTGGAGCTGTCTCCCTTGGACCCCGGCAATCACGCCGCTCTGGCGAAGGCACTATCGGCGAAGGGGCTGGATACCGAGGCTCAGGAAGAAATGCGCAAGGCGCAACAGGGGCGGCCTCAGTAGGCGGTTCGTCAGCAGGCGATCGTGAGCCACTGGATCATGGTTTGAATTTCGCTTGAAACACTGTCTCCAACTCTTCGCGCTCGTCGCGCTCCTGCTGAGGTGCAGCCTGGCGGCTTCAGTTCCGCCTGGCCAAGTAGCAACCAACGTAATTCTCATCACGATTGACACGGTGCGTGCAGACCACCTTGGGTGCTATGGCGCGACCAACGTTCAAACGCCGGTCCTGGACGGCCTGGCTCGCGATGGCGTTGTGTTCGATCGCGCCATCTCCCAGGTGCCGCTTACCTGGCCTTCGCACGCGGCCATCCTGACCGGCACCTATCCGTTCCAGAATGGAGTGCAGGACTTTACCGGGCAGCCTCTCGATGAGCGCTTCCGCTCGGTGGCCCAGGTTTTCAAGCAGCAAGGCTACACCACCGGCGCAGTCGTCAGCGCGTTCGTCTTGGATCGCAATTGGGGATTGGCACGTGGTTTCGATTTTTACGACGACGCCTTCTCCGCGGAGGCATTTCAGCAAAAAGACATCGGACTGGTGGACCGCAAAGCAGGGGAGAGCGTGACTCGTGCGCTGCGATGGTTTAATGAAGACTGGATGCGGAAGGCTCCGCGACGGCCGTTCTTCTTTTGGCTGCATTTATACGATCCTCACAGTCCTTACGATCCGCCAGAACCCTTTCGCACCCAATATCGGGGGCATCTCTATGACGGCGAAATCGCCTACGCCGACCACGAATTGGGTCGCCTAATAAACTGGCTTAAGCGGAACCGTCTTTATGACCGCAGCCTGATCGTCTTCCTCAGCGACCACGGGGAATCGCTCGGCGATCATGGCGAAAAAGAGCATGGATTCTTTGTTTACGACTCGACCGTCCACATTCCGCTGATCGTGAAACCCCCCGCGGGTAGCGGCGTTCGGCTGGGCCGAGTGACCAGACCCGTGGAGACGATAGCGATAGCTCCGACCATGGTTCGCCTTGCCCGCGTGAAAAACCTCGGCGCGAAGAGCACGGATCGGCGAAATATAGAAAAACAGTTTCAGTCGGTGGGTCTGCTGGACGGCGATACCGGCGATGATGCGGCGTATAGCGAAAGTTTCTACTCCTTCAGTTCGTTTGGCTGGAGCCCGTTGCACGCATTGGAGACCAGCCGCTATCACTACATTGAGGCGCCGGTGCCTGAACTGTACGATGTGGTGGCCGATCCTCGTGAGAAGAACAATCTGGCCTCGCAGCAGACCGCCACGGTCGCGGTGCTCAAGGACAAACTGCAGTCGCGGCTGCGACAGAATCCATTCAAGCCTGAAGAAAGGGGAAACTCCGGGCTGAGCCCTGATGCCTTGGAAAAACTTCGTGCCCTGGGCTATGTTGCCTATCGCTCGCCGGTGTCTCCGGAAGCACTGGCCGCGGGCTTGCCCGATCCCAAGAACAAGCTCTGGGAATTTAATGCAATTCTGGAAGCAGGAGATGCATTCCGCGCAGGCGATTTTCCGGCTGGTGAGGCGCTGCTGGGTCAGGTCGCGGACAAGGACCCACAGATGTACATAGTCCCTTTCCTGTTGGGAGAAGCAGCAGCCCGCCGGGCGAACTGGGCGGAGGCCGCCGCGGAGCTGCGGAGGTGTTTGGAACTAAATCCCAGCTTCGACCAAGCCATGACCGGGCTGGCGCGAGCCCTCGCTAATCAGGGAGATGCAGCGGAGGCAAGGTCATGGTTGGATAAGGCTCTGAAGTACAATCCGCGGAATTATCGTGCCTGGTACGAGTTGGGGTCTCTACGAGCGAAGAACAACAAATCAGCCGCGGCGGCCACGTATGGGAAAGCGGTGAGCATTCAGCCCAACTTTGCTCCCGGCTGGCGCGAACTGGGGATGCTTCAGGCCCAGCAGCGGAATTATCAAGACGCTGCAAGAAGTTTGTCCAGAGCGGCGGAACTGGGGCTCGGGGACGCGAAGCTGTTCAACTTTCTCGGCATCGCTTACAGCCGCACCAGCCGCCAGCAGCAGGCGATCGAGGCATACCAGAAAGCTCTCCAGGTAGATCCGCAATTGGCGGAGGCGCACTTGAACCTTGCTTACGCCTATGAGCAGATCCATAAACCCCTGCCGGCTCGCCAGGAGTATCGGGAAGCGTGCCGCCTGCGGGCGGAGTTCTGCCGCTTCGTCAAAGAAAGGGAGCAATAGACATTACTTGGAGACCGGCTGCGAATCAGGCGGTTGGCCTTGCAGCCGCTTAAGCAGGTCTTTGGCTTTGCCGGAAAAGGGGCTCTCGGGGAAGGCGCCTACAAAGTCGTGCAGTTGCGCCACAGCATCGCCTTTCCGGCCTTGCTGTAACAGCAGATTCACCAGTTGCAAACGAGGCTGGGCCATCATGGGGTCCAGTTGAATAGCCTGGCGCAAAGCGCCCTCGGCCTGGGGAAGCTTTCCCAGGCGGATATCAAGTGTCCCTTGCAGAAAGTGTCCAAGAGCGGAGTCCGGTTGGCGCTGCATGCCTTGGTCCAGATAGAGCTGGGCTTGCGGCAACTCGCCGGTCAGGGTGCAAACGTTGCTGAGGTTGAAGTAGGCCGCCCCATCGCTCTGGTTTAACTGGATGGCTTGCTGGAATTCGTTCCGCGCCGCGGAAAAATCGGATTTGCTCAAATAGTCGGACCCCAGGTTATTGTGGGCCATGTAAAAGGCAGGAGCAATTTTCACGGCCTTCTGGTAGTGCTCGATGGCGTCGTCGCGCTTTCCATCCCGGTCCGCTTGCACGCCGCGGTCAAACTCCTTCACCGCATTCTTCGGGAAACGGCGGTTGTAGTCGGCGGGATCTACCAAATGGGGATTGCTGCCTCCGATGCGGTTGGAGGCGGGAGCCCGCTTCACATCGTCGCGTGGGTCCAAATGAATTTGCACCATGTTGAACGACGAGACGATCGGATTCACGTTGGCCAGTTCGTCTACTCCGCGAAAGGCCGGGTCGTTAATCACGACGTGGTAAGGATTCGCTTCCAGATTATAGAAGCCAAAGCGCCCCTGATCATCCGCGTAGACACTGGCAATCGCGGACCCATGGAGTTGGAGCTCTACCAGGATCGAATGGGGAGGAAAGTCACCCCTGGTAACGCGCAACTGTCCGACGATTCTTCCCAACTGCACTTGAGCTGACAAGGGGGAACTCAGTAAAGTGAACCCAAGGAGAAGGAGGAACAGCGGACTGGAGCCGCGACGGGCCAAGGGGTTCACCGAGGAAAAAATAAGGGGCCTATTCCCATGGTACAGGAACAAGCCCCAATCGAAGAGCTATTTTAGAAGCTCACCTTCAATCCAAACTGAAGGTTGCGCGCATTCAGAGTGCCGGCTGCTTGTCCGAAGGCGCTATCAGTGATCTTGTTATGAGCTCCGCCACCCTGAGTCGCCAGGAGGAAGTTAGCCCGATTGAATACGTTGAAACCCTGAGCCTCGAACTTCATGTTCACACGTTCCGTGAACTTGAACACCTTGGCCAGAGTCATATCGGCAACAATAGCGCCGGGTCCCACGAACGTATTGCGACCAAGATTGCCGGTGCATCCCAGGCAAGGCGATGAAAAAACCGGTAGCCCTGATTGGTTCGGCAGCCCAGTGACAGGATCATTCCAGCCGTTCCCCCACACCTTCCGAGAGAAGTCCGCGAAACCTGGGAGGCTGCTACTTGGACGGTCGTTGCGGCCGTGATCCAGGTTGTAATCGCCACCCAGGTTCTGGCAGTTTCCGGTGTCGACGTCGGCGACGGAGCAATGCGCCGAAGGGTCAGAAATCTCCCTCAACTTCGCTGCGGTCGACCGGTACGGCTCCCAGTGCGCCCCACTTTGAAACGACCAAACGCCATTGTAGGACCATCCGCCGAGCGCCGCACCCAGGAAGCCGTGCAGATTCTTGCCGGGCAATTCCCACACATAGTTGAATACCAAGCGCTGGCGAATGTCGAACAGAGAATTGCCGCGGTCCAGACCCGGCAAGGTCTGGTCCGTCGTGTAACCCTCTCCGGCGGCCGCACCGTTCGCTGTGGTAGCTCCGCTGTGCCAGGTAGAGCCGTTATCGATGGCGTGGCTGTAGGTGTAGTTCACGTTGAGCAGCAACCCATGGCTCACCTGCTTCTTGAGCGTTGCCTGCAGGGAGTTATAGTTCGAGTTTACCGAGTTCTCCCAGTTGCGCAGGTTGCCATAGTTGTTGTTGGCAAAACCGCCGTTGCCGTTCCAGCTGCGGCCGAAATTGTCAGTGATGGTCGAGCCGACCGGCAATACCGAGCCTGGGTGACGGTTGATGTTTTCCGCGCGGAACAGCTTGTGCCCGGTGGTGCCTACGTAGTTGACTTCGAGCACCCACTTGGATGCGAGCTGGCGTTGCACGCTTAGGAAGTAGTTGTAGACGTAAGGATCGCGAATGCCCTGAGGCAGGACAATTCCGGTCAGGATAGCAACGTTGGGATTAAAGGGAGCCCAACCCGTCAAGTTTCCCGTGGCCTGTGCGCCTATGCCCTGTCCGGGGTTGGTAGCCGGACCAGTGAACGTGGGCTTCGCACCGCTGGGCGCGCAACTGGTCGCCGTGCAGGTGGTGGGCCCGTAGATGACTGTGTTGACGTCGCCATTCAGAGCGTTGTCGGCGAAGTTGAACGAATAATAGGGCAGGTTCCAGCGCGAGTTTGAGAGCGGGTTATACAGGGTGCCCTCGTACGAAACGCCAAAACCACCGCGTAAGGAGGTCCTGCCGTCGCCCATAACATCCCACGCAAAACCAACGCGTGGTCCCAGGTTATTGTGGTCTCCCTTGCCCAAGCCTTTCGCTGGAGCAAAGCCGCCCGGTCCGCACTCACCCACCAACTGGGCCAGTGCCATCTGTGAGGGCGTGAGGCAGTTAGCCGGATTGTTGGCGCTGATCACTCCCGCAAGAATGTTTGACCCCGGCCCTGGAATGAACGTGGTAGCCAGATTGTTCTCTTCGTGGTGGCGGGTAAACAGATCGTAACGCAAGCCCAGGTTCAAGGTTAGGCGTTTGGTCACCTTCCAGTCATCCTGGAAATAGGCGCCCACTTCCAGGTTGCGCCAGTGGCGCACATTGGACTGCAACGCCGCTTGAGGAGTTTGGTTGAAACTCGAGCAGGGCGGGGCGCAAATCCCGGGATTCACACCCGCATCTTCTTCGGCCGGGGCATCCGCCGCGAAGAAGAGGGGATCGAACATCTCATACGAAGGACGAGCTACGCTGAACTCGCTGTTCTCGAGGTTCCTGCGGAAATCCGCACCTACCTTGATGTTATGGTTGCCATGGCTGATTGAAACCATGTCAGAGTAGGTGTAGATGTGTTCCTTGAAGAACTGCGGATAGCCACTATAGGAGCCAAATCCGGCGCTACCGTCGTCAAAATTAGGATTGCCGGCCTCCGGCACACCAGGAAGGGCAACACTGACTGCCGTATTGTTTTGCGTGTAGCCGGCACGAAATTCGTTCAGGACCGTGGGCGAGAAAGTGTGCACGTAACTGAAATTTCCGGTGGGGAAACTGTTCTTAGCGGGATTGGTGAAACCCCGGGTACAAGCGCTGCTGCAGGGTCCGAAAATATCACTCTGCTTGAGCCAGTTAAACTGCACGAACAAGCGGTTGCTGGCGCTGGGGTTAAAGTCGATTCTCCCGGAAGCCTCGTTGCCATTAAACAAGTTGCCGAGGGTCTGAGTCTGCGAACCGAAGATCGCAACGCTGCTTAGTTCGAAGGGGGAGGCTCGATTCATCGTACCCGTCTGAAGTGCCGGGATGCTGCTGCAGCCAGCCGTTGTCATCGCCGCCTGGTCCGCCGCCGTAACACCCATGATCGTCGCCCAGCGGGCTGCAATCGCGGCGTTCGTATTGTCCGCACACAAGAATTGGCCGTATCCCACTAATCCGGACGGCGAAAGTCCGCCGGTTACGAATTGGTCTAAGGTGGAGGCTACGCTACCCGAAAGAGTAGGCTTGAAATTCTGGTACAGCAAATTGGCGGTAGATTGCGTGCCCGTCGCGGCGTCCGCGGCGGCCACGGCTGCTCGCCACTCTGGCGACTCCTCGGTAATGCTTTGCGGAGTGCCGGTCGTCTTGAACCGGTCGCCTTGGTAGGATCCGAAGAAGAACAGCTTATCCTTGATGATTGGCCCACCGATGGTGCCGCCAAACTGATTAAACCGTAGAGGTGGTTTGAATCCTCCGCCAGTTGCGGGGTTGGTGCCCGGACGGTTTAAGAAATACTCGTTAGCGTCCAAGATATCATTGCGGAAGTACTCCCAAACGCTGCCGTGGTAAGCGTTGGTGCCAGATTTGGTTACCAGGTTGTTGATAGATCCGGCGCTGTTACCGTATTGCGCGGAAGTATTCAACTCAAGCTGCTGGAATTCCTGAACGGTGTCTTGGATTGGGACGTTAATGACTCCGCCGCTAAGACCTTTGTTGGACACGCCGTTGATCAGGAACCCATTGAAATCTTCGCGAAGGCCGTTCACGACCGTGCCGTGACCGTTTTCAAAATCTACGCCCATGACGTTGACCGCCCCAGGCGCCATCTGGATCAAGTCGTAGACATTGCGGCCGTTGAGCGGCAGATTGGCGATTTGTGTTGACGTGACGGTAGACGCCAGCTTGGAGTCTTCCGTATTAACGTTCGCCGCCTCGCCGGTGACTTCTACCACCTCGCGGGCCTGTCCCAGTTCCATCTTGAAGTCAACGCGGGCGATGGTTCCCGCGTTCAAGCCGACATTTGTGTTGGTCGAGGTCTTGAAGCCCCTGGCTTCCGTCGTGATCCGGTAGGTGCCGACCGGAAGTTCCTTAACCGTGTATAGACCGGTCTCGTTAGAGGTGGTTGTGACCGAGAGGTTCGTACCTATGTTGGTCACGGTCACTTTCGCATTGGCGATGGCCGCGCCGGATGGGTCAGTGACTGTGCCGGTAAACTGCCCGTTCTGTACCTGCGCTGCAGCGCCCAAAACCAGTACCAGCAAGGAGAAATAGACGAGACAGAACCTCAGCTTATTCATTTACCTACCCTCTCGCTTTGCGGAGATGTTTTTCAACGGAAACAGTAGAGCCAGTTCGGCGTCTGGGCTCGAACAACAGGCGCCTTGTGAAAGCGCGGTGCATTCTGCACTTACTTACACAGGCTGTCAAGGCCTGTTAAATCTGCTTGCGATCCCCCTGGAATTTCCCAGCCGTTGCCGGAACGGGAGCACCCGTCCGGATGTGGAACCTGTTTAGTCAATGGGCACGTAGCTCTCCAAAACTTTAGGACATGGCCTTCAATCACTTAGGGGCGCCTAGAGTGATTATGGCTATGATGAACAGTAGACACTAAACAACAACGCTACAAAATTTGGAATATTGTCAGCTCTTTGTGCCGTGTAAGGTTATCTGGAGGTGTAAATGTATGTTGTAACCTGGAAGAATCGGGACTGTTCCTGCTAACGAGGGGGTTTGGCCGGGCCCTCGGGCTGTTCTGGACGGATTACGACGCCGTTTCCCTCTTCTATCAACAGCTCCTGGTCAGCCGCCTGGCTTCCGATGTTGTCTACCCTGCCGGAGGGCCAGTGGATAGTAATGGAGTCAACCTGGCTGGCTGCGCCCAGGCCGAAGTGCAGACGGGGATCACCCGCCGACTCAAAACTGCTGTTGGCACGTACCTCGGCACTTTGTCTCAGACTGCCGGCTTTGACTTCTACTCGCGCACCGAAGCCGTCGCGATTGGACTTTTTGCCTACAATCTTTAGGCGCAGCCAGTGGCCCTTACCGGTTGACTGGTTGCGCAATAGGATGGGAGAACCGTCCAGCACAGTGATCAATAGATCTTCGCTGCCGTTGTTGAGAAAGTCGGCTGTGGCGGTGCCCCGGGCCACATAGCGGCGGGACAGGAGTGCTCCGGCGCTGAGGCCAATTTCGGCGAATTTCCCGTCCTGAAGATTGCGGAACAGCAGCGGGCGCTCGGCATAGGTCACGCCAAACGCGTGCTGGTCTACCTGCGGATTCACGTGCCCGTTGGCGACGAGAATATCCTTCCAGCCATCGTTGTCGAAATCGAAAAACTTCACTCCAAAGCCGAGGAAGGGCACGCTGACCGGACCGAAGCCGGTGCTTCCCGCGAGATCGGTGAATTGGCCGTCGTGGTCGTTGTGATAGAGGTTGTTGGTGTCGTCGGAGAAATTGGTTTTGACGATGTCGGGCCAGCCGTCGTGGTCGTAGTCGGCGGAGTCGATGCCCATGCCAGCTTGCTCGCGGCCGTCCGCGCTGTAGGCGACACCGGCTTCAGCGCCCACTTCGGTGAAATTGCCTCTGCAATCGTTGTGGTAAAGCAGACTGGGCGAGGAGTCGTTGGCTACGTATAGATCGAGACAGCCGTCGAGGTCATAGTCCAGCCACAGCACGCCCAGCCCGTAGTAGCCTCCGGGATCGATGTTCAGTTTCTCTGTGACGTCGGTGAAGGTGCCGTCTCCGTTGTTGTGGTAGAGGCGGTCGCGGCCGCCTTTTAGTCCGCGCGGCCCGCAGGAAACCGCAATTCCGCGATAAGTGCAAAAGGGGCCCTGGCCAAACTTGGGTAAGTTATTCAGGTCGAGATCCACGTAGTTGGCTACGTAGAGATCGAGATTGCCGTCGTTGTCGTAGTCGCCGAAAGCCGCGCTGGTGCCCCAGCGTTCTGCGTTGCCTACGCCGGCTTTACTGGTGACGTCGGTGAACGATCCATCGCCGTTGTTGTGGTAGAGCACGGCGCCGTCGAGATAGGTGATGTAAAGGTCTTCCCATCCGTCGTTGTCGTAGTCGCCCACGGCCACGCCGAAGCCCCAGCCGCAGTGCGTGATTCCAGCCTTGGCGCTCACGTCGGTGAAGGTGCCGTCGTGATTGTTGCGGTATAGCTTGCCGGGGTGGCACTTGCCGGCGCGCAAGTCCTCGAGCGTTGAACCATTGACCAGGAAGACGTCCATCCAGCCGTCGTTGTCATAATCGAGGACGGCGACGCCGCCACACATGGACTCCATGATGTAGCGCTTTTCCCGACCTCCGCAGGTGAGATGGAAATCGATGCCAGAGGCGCGGGTGACGTCAGCGAAGGACACGGCGCTGGTGGATGCGGCTTTGCGGGTGGGGGAAGTTGCGCGAGCTGGTTGACGCTGACCGGTGGCGGCACTCGCCGTTAAAAACGTGGCCGCGGCCATCACGCCTGCAATAAAAATGCCTGCGGGGAGAGATCGGAGAGCCCGCGTCACTGAGGTCGGCCCGTGGCCATGCCTCCTACTTCCGGTTGCTCTTTTTTCAGCTCGGCGAAGCGTTGCCATTCCTGGCGGGCTTGATCGGCCTTTCCCATCTTTTCCAGAGTCCGAGCCAGTTGGTAGTGCGGGCTAGGATCGGAGGGTTTGAGTTCAATCGAGTGCCGTAGTGCGGTCGCCGCGGCTTCGGCATTCCCAGCAAGCAGCAGAGCTTTGCCCAGGTCATAGGCAGAGGCGCTGTTGGCAGGATCAAGTTCCATCGCTTTTTTCAGGTGGGTGATCGCTTCCTCCAGCTTTCCGGTTTCCAGCAGGCAGTGTCCGAGTTGGTGGAGAACCTGGGGATTTTCCGGCGAGTGCGTGAGTTCCTTCTCGTATTCCGCGATCGCTTCCTGGTTGCGCCCCAGGCTGGCGTAGGCGAATGCCAGATGATAGTGCCCGAGGGGCGTATTGGGATCGCTACGCAATGCGATTTGAAATTGCTGGACCGCCGGCAAGGTGCGATTGGTGTTTTGATACGCCCGCCCCAGCAGCACGTGGGCCAGCGCATGCGAAGGCTGCAGCTTGACGGCCTTTTGCAACTCCTCCACAGCCGCGGCGGATTGATTTTGCTGAAGCAACACGAGCGCCAGGTCAAAGTGGATGTCGAACCGGGCGCCGTCGAGCCCTTCGGACCGTTGCAGCGCCGCCAGCGCCGCGGCGGTTTGTCCGGCTTTGAAGTAGGCGAGCCCGAGCCAATGCTGCAGTTGAGCGTCGCGCGGCCAGCGGGCGACGGCTTCCTCTCCGATCTGCTCTGCTTCAGTCAGCCGGCCCAACTGGAGAAAGCTCAGTACCAGGCCGCGGTTGGCCTGCAGATTGTCCGGCGCGATTTGCCGGGCATGTTCGAAGCTGGCGGCGGCACCGGCATAGTCGTCAGCGTCCAGCGCGGCGTGACCGCTTCGGAGTAGGGCCTGAACGGTTGGCGATTGTGCCCAGACGGCAGTGCCAGCAGCCAGTATCAGCGAACCCAGAATCAGCCGGATTGCGAATCGCCAGGAGTTTGGCCGCATGAGAACCACAGTTTCGAATCCTAACGTTTCGCCGGGCGATGGTGCAATTCGCGGCTGTGGCTGGTTGCGCCCCATGTGTTGGGACGGCGTTTCGGGAATATGGCGGCGTCCTGTCGCCTTCTAAGCCGTGCTGCTCCGCGTGGAACAGGGTTTAGGATTCCAGAGGTTGCCGCTTGCAGAATTTTCTGAGGCCGCGAAGGATATTGGTCGGGGCGATAGGATTTGAACCTACGACCCCCTGCGCCCAAGGCAGGTGCGCTACCAGGCTGCGCTACGCCCCGACTTTGAAAACATCCGTTTCGATTATATCCGACGCCCTTCTCGTCAAGTCTCACCTACAATCCCCCTTCCGTTAACGGCCACGGCGTATAATTTGCTTTGGATGATGCCGACTCCGCGCTACGCTCTGGTGGCTTACCTCAGAAATCCGGTTGGGGAATTTGTCGAACACCTCCGCCGCCATTTGCATCCCGAGCACCCACATCTCGCTGCTCACCTGACCGTACTTCCACCACGCGTCTTGCAGGATACCGAATTAGCCGCGCGTGAAGCTCTGGAAGAAGTTTGTAGTCAGGTGGAACCATTTGCAGTCACGCTGGGAGACGTCGAAACTTTCTGCCCGCTCACGCCGACCGTTTTTATCCGTGTGGCCCACGCGGCCTATCGTATGCGCGAACTTCACGACCGGCTGAACACCGGAGTCCTGGCGTCGCCGGAAGAATGGCCTTATATGCCTCACTTGACCATTGTCAAGATGAGCGTCGAGGCGCAAGCGCAGCAGGCCTATCGGGTGGCCAGCGAGCGCTGGAACCACTTCGAAGGCAGCCGCGACATTCAGGTAAGCGAACTGATCTTCGTGCGCGAAGAAGAACCGAATCGCTGGGCAGACCTGGCAGAAGTACGTTTGGGCCGCCAACTGGTCACCCCGCGATAGCGGACGTCGGACTTCAGACGCCGGATAGCTCTGCAGACTTTGGACCTCAAATTGTGGCGTGGGCAGACGGCTACAATCCGGAGTCCGAACTCTGACGGCAGACGCGCGTTTTCCCTCCCCGTGGTACATGACCTTCCCGTCTATTGCCAAGGTTTACTCCCGGGCGTACATAAGATGTTGGGTTGCTGCGTCAACGCCGCTTCCCATGCGGGTTGTGGGACATCTTGGCCGGGGGGCGTATGCAGACAGGGGTGTACGGGTCAGGCTATCTGGGAACCATAGTTTCAGCCTGTCTGGCGGACTTTGGAACGCCGGTAACCTGCTGCCATCCCGATAGTTCTCGCATGGTCGAAATGGCACAGGGCAACGTGCCCTTCTTTGAAAAAAATCTCACCGAGGTCATCAAACGCAATGTGCGCTCCGGGCGGTTGGCCTACTCTACCGACATTGAGTCCTTTGCGCGCAAAGCGCAGGTGATTTTTCTGGCTGAGGATACGCCGGAGCACCTGGCGGACCTCGCGATTCGAATTGCCCGTCTGGCGCCCAAGCCCCCCATTCTTTCCATCATGACCCCCGTGGGGGTCGGAACCGCCACCGTGGTGGAGAAGCGTTTGAAGGATGCCGGGCTGAAGGCGACCATCGTGTCGCAGCCGGTTTTTATCACTCCGGGTTGCGCGGTGGAAGATTTCAATTGGCCTGACCGGATCATCCTGGGTACTCCTTCGAACGATGCCGTGCTGGCGCTGAAACAGATCCTTCACCCGTTGGTGATGCGCGGCGTTCCCGTCATCGTGACCAATCACGAAACCGCGGAGCTGGTGCGGGAGTCGGCCACTGCTTTTGTCGCCACCAAGATTTCTTTCATCAATGAGCTCTCCAGCTTGTGCGAGCACGTGAACGCCGATGCGGTCAGCCTCTCGCTGGCGCTCGGGCTTGACAAGAAAATCGCGCCTCGTTGTCTGCAGCCGGGAGCTGGCATGGGCGGGCTGTTCGCCGAGTCTGACATGGATTCGCTGAGCGAACTGGCGCGCGGCAAGGGCGTTTCCCTCAAAGTACTGAGCGCGGCCCGGGAAGTGAACCACAGTTTGGCTGACCGCATAATGGAAAAAATCTCGACCGTGGTTCACTCCGTGCACAACAAAGACGTCGGAATACTTGGTTTGGCTTTCAAGCCCAACACCAACTCGGTGGCGGGCTCTTCTTCATTGCACCTGGCGAAAAACCTGGTCGCCAAGGGCGCACGAGTTCGCGCTTACGATCCGGTAGCTATTCCCGAAGCACGCATGGAACTGAATGGCACCGTCCACTACTGCGAAACGCCTTACGCCGCGGCCGAAGGCATGGATGCGCTGGTGGTCGGCACCGGCTGGCCCGAATTCCGCGGCCTCGATTTCGATCGCATCAAGCATTTGCTGAAGCGTCCTGTGATCGTCGACACCAAGAACCTTCTCGACTCAGTACGCCTGCGAGCCATGGGCTTTGAATACGTGGGTATCGGACGTCCCTAAGCCGAACCACCGAGGGACAGCCGTCCGGCTATCTGCCTGAGCTCTACCCGGCCATCCAAATACAAATCTTTGAGAGCACATCGGACAGGTGTGGAAACCTAGCAAGCTACGTCTCTGCAACCAGCGGCGACCAGGAATGGGCGGGGTTCCGCCCTAATTGCTATAATCGTAAGACACGGTGGGAGTAGCTCAACTGGCAGAGCACCGGACTGTGGCTCCGGACGTTGTGGGTTCAATTCCCATCTCCCACCCCAGAGTTCAGTTTTATAAAACAGGGTTTAGCCGATTTGCCCGGATCGTCGGGCCCGCCCTTTGCCCTCACCACGAGACCGGTGACGGCTTACTCGCGAGATAACGGATGCGTGTAAAATGTTGATAGCGTTGTAGATATCGTCCTAAAAACCGCAAGCGGTATGCACTTTGGTCATCTCCTTTGGGAACATTTTTTCGCATCCGGCAGGCCCTGATCATATATGCTTAAGTACGTCCAGTTCGTCTCATTCCTACGCCGATAACCTGGCCACGGCAGTAGCTGTTCTCTAAAAGGAATGCATCATAAATGTAGCGCTGGTTCTCCGGAGCCGGCGAGTTCTGGTGCGTATGGCACACGGTTACGCTATTGATGTCATGTCTCTGTTGAACCATAAAATCATGGTCGATCAGAGCCTTGAGCAGATGGCCGCAAAGTATAAATCTGCCGAGCCTTTCCCGCACATCGTCATCGACAACATGTTTGAGGACCGGTTGCTCGATCAACTGGTTGGCGAAATGCCATCGCTCACGGCAGAAAAATTCTTGTACTACGAGGATGGGCACCTCACCCAGTACGGTCTGCGCTCCGCGGTAGAACTTGGAGAAACCGGCTTCCAGCTGATTGCATTCCTGCACTCGGCCGCTTTCCTATACTTCCTTTCGGAGATCACCGGAATACGGGAGCTGTTGCCGGATCCATACCTGCAAGGCGGTGGATATCATGTGATGCCGCCCGGCGGCAAGTTTGACGTTCATGCCGACCGTAATATGGCTTACGAAACTGGCTTGACCCGGCGCCTTTCGCTCATCACATACCTCAACAAATCCTGGAAGCATGAGTACGGCGGACAGTTCGAATTGTGGAACCACGATGGAAGCCGCCGCGAGGCCGCAGTGGAACCGCTGTTCAACCGGACGGTGATTTTTGAAATTGCCGACCAGAACTTTCACGGCGTTCCGTCGCCGATTGCCTGCCCAGGAGGCCGGTGCCGTAGTTCTTTTGTGGTGTACTACCATACCGCGCAGGGCCTGAACAGTGTCCCTCACAGCTCGGTCTTTCCCTCCAGCCTTCGCAAGTCGAGCAATCCCCTGGGGGACAAGAGGACAGTGCTTCGAATCGCACGAGCTTTTTGTCCGCCGATTGTCGCGCGCGCTGCCAAGAAAGTTCTGCGCCGGAAGTGAAGTTGCGAACCATGTCTCACCTACTGATCTGAACGGGCCATCCCGCTTTTCTCTAATTTCTCCCTTCCCCGCAGCCTGCCAAACGCGCGCTATACTTCGACAGCTCATGGCCAACATACTCTATGGGGTCAATGGCGAGGGCTCTGGCCATTCGACCAGGGCGCAGGAAGTTCTTTCTCATCTGAAAGCCAGGGGACACAGGCTACATGTGGCTTCATTCGATCGCGGACTGCATAACCTCCGCGACAACTTTGAGGTGACGGAAATCCACGGTTTGCGCCTGGCCTACGTGAATAATCAGGTGCGTTACCGGCGTACCGTGACAAAAAATCTGCTCGCCCTGCGGCAGCGTGCCAAGAGTATTGCGGTTTTGTCTGAGCTAGCTGAAGCCTGGAAGATCGAAGTGGTCATCACCGATTTTGAGCCTCTCTGCTGTCATCTGGGCCATCGCAAGCGTCTTCCGATTATTTCCATCGATAATCAGCACTGCCTGACCAATACCGAGGTTTCCTATCCCAGAAAGTACCGGCGCGACGCCGCGGTTGCGAAGCTGGTTACACGGATCATGACGCCGCAGGCCGACGCGTATCTGGTGACGTCGTTCTTCACTGCCCAAGTCAAGCGGCCCCGAACGTTCTTGTTTCCACCCATTCTGCGCCACGAGGTCCTCGCGGCTTCGCCGACCGCCGGAGAGCATGTGCTGGTCTACGTGACTTCCCCGGCGCCAGTCCTAGCGAAGTTGCTGAATTCTGTGCACTGCCCGTTTATCGCCTATGGTTTCAGCCGCGAAGGGCAGAATGGCAATATCCTTTTCAGAGAGCCCAGCGTCAGTAAATTCTTGGAAGATTTGAGCGGAGCGAAAGCGATCGTCGCCAACGCCGGATTTTCTCTGATGACCGAGGCGCTTCACCTGGGTAAGCCGTACCTGGCGATTCCAATGAAGCATCAGTTCGAACAGATCTTTAACGCGTATTGGCTGGATAAGATGGGATACGGGACGTATTGGGAGGATCTGAACAAGGAGCGTGTCGAGTCGTTCCTCTTTAATCTGCCGCGTTACAGCCAACAGTTAAGCGCGTATCCACGCAAAGGAAATGCGGCGCTTCTGGGAAAGCTCGATGCTCTCATCGCGGAGTACACATCGTCGAGCACTGCGCCCGCAGGGCGACGAGGAAAGTGACCATGGCAGATAGTTCCCAGTTGCCCGAACTGGAAACCGCCCCAAGATCTACCGCCGTGATTGAGACCGCCGTCCTCATTAGCCTGGCGGTGGCGGTGCTTTCGCTTTTTCTGTTTGCGTGGATTGCGGAAAGTGTTTCTCATGGCCAGACAGGGGGCTTCGATTTTGCCGTGCGGATGCGGATCCACGAGTACGCTTCTCCCGGTCTAACCAAGATAATGATTGCAATTTCCTTTTTGGGCGGAGCGGGGTTGACGCTTGGCGCCATCCTTGCGGCTGTTTTGTTTCTCTATTTTTTTCACTGGCGCCGTGCCACGCTGTGGCTGGTGGTTACCATACTGGGCGCGCTGGTGCTGGACCTGACTCTGAAATATGCTTTTCACCGTGCCCGCCCTACTCCGTTTTTTGCAGCCGTGCCGCGCTCCTATAGTTTTCCCAGTGGACATGCTTTGTTTTCATTTTGCTTCTATGGAGTGCTCGCGGGATTGCTGGCGGGGCGTACTCGCTCCCGGAAGGCGCGGGCTCTGATTTGGACGGGGGCGGCTGTTCTTGTGGCCAGCATCGGCCTGTCGCGAATTTATCTGGGAGTGCATTATCCCAGCGATGTGCTCGCGGGATATCTTGCCGCGTCTCTCTGGGTTAGCACCCTGCTCGCTCTCGACCGCATGCGGGTTGGCAGCACATCGCGGAAAGCCCCGCGATAGTACCGCACGGCTAACCACTCACCATGACATTCGTAGCAATTGGCCATTCTTGTTAGACTACCTCGCGACCTTTCAGCCTGCCAGGTCACATAGAGGAGCGGCTTGATGAATGCTAAGTTCCCGCTGGTGGCGGAGTTGATTGCCGAGTTTCTCGGAACGTTCGTGCTGATCTTGCTGGGAACCGGAGTCGTCGCCATGGTCGTGCTGTTTCCCTCTCACACGCCCGGCGAAATAATTCACGGCGGTTACACCAACATCACTCTGGGGTGGGGACTTGCCGTGACCATGGGAATCTACGTTGCGGGGAAAATTTCAGGGGCGCACCTGAATCCAGCCGTGACCTTGGCGCTGGCGGTGTTTCGAGGATTTCCCTGGCGCAAGGTCTTGCCCTACTCGATCGCGCAAGTTGCGGGAGCATTCCTGGCGGCGGCGCTCGTGTATCAAAATTATCTACCGGCCTTCCACCAGGTCGACCCGCAACTGGAAAAAACGGCTGGAGTTTTCACGACGTTCCCTGCCTTTCCGTCCTTGCTGCAGGCAGGATTTCTGGACCAGGTGATCGGCACTGGCTTGCTGCTACTTTTCATTTTCGCCATCACCGATGAATTCAATTCGCCTCCGGGAGCCAACCTGGGTCCGCTAATGATTGGGCTGGTGGTGGTGGCGATTGGCATGAGCTTCGGAGGGATGCACGGATATGCCATCAATCCAGCCCGCGACTTCGGTCCACGCCTATTCACCGCGGTGGCCGGTTTTCGCAACAACGGCATCACAGACGGAATCCGGATATGGTGGGTTCCGATAGTGGCCCCGCTGCTGGGCGGGATAGCTGGCGCCGCGCTCTATGATCTCGGTATTCGCCGGTTCTTGCGAAGAGCACCGTGACAAGGCTGGCTCGGCGGCTGACGGTACCCCCAAAATGTACACCGTTCACGGCGGCGCTACCTAGAAACCCGGAGCGAAGGTGTAGCCCAGGGAGATGCCGACTCGCGTCGCCACCGGGGAGCTGAACTCTAGGTTATTTCGGATCAGGTAAAGGTGCGCTTCGGGGCGAACGAAGAAGTGGCCGTGAATGTAGTAACGGATGCCGCCCCCGAAGTGACCCATGAAATGATTGCTGCTGACGAAGTCGGTGCAAGTGATGGCGCCGCAGGTGGTAAAGCCCTGGTAGAAGCGGATGCTCGCCCAACCAACGCCAGCCATGAGTTCAGCCGCTGCGTGCTTACCAAGTTTAGGGGCGTAGATCCCGTTAATGTCGTAAAAAAGTGGCCGCTCAGGCTGGAAACCCCCGTAGAGGTTGCGGCTGGCTCTCCAGGCGAGTTCGCCGCTCACGCCAAAGCGGCGCTTCAAAAGAAGATCTGCACTGAAGACTGGGTAGGTCCCACCGCTTAAGGTTACCGGCGCGTGGTTTCCGGAGGCACTGGAGGCCGAGGGCGCGATCATCGTGCCCGCGCCGATCGCAGCATCAAATTCCTGCGCATGAACTGCACTGTGGGTAAGGAAAGGCAGAACCAACGCCACGATTAGGCTGAACTTTCTCAAATGACCCTCCGCAAGGGAATGATATTAATGGTTTAGATGCAACGGCATCGCCCGGCGAAAAGCAAAATTTTGTGAACCCGTTGCGATGATCACCGAGCGCTCGCTACGCCACGCCCTGCAAGCAATGGTTTGCATCTATAATGCGACACCGGTAATCAAGATGACTTATTGCATTGACACCTTCAGCCCCTGTTCGATATGGAAGAACTGAACCCGAAGAGACCATCCCTCCAAAAACGAAGGCGGAATGCCCCTTCCGTCGCCGCCGTCCTGTGTCTGGTCGTGTTATCCGGACGCGTGGTTGGCCAAAGCGGCGGTTACTCGCAGGCAACTTCGGAATCAGGCTCGGGCGCTGCCCAGATCAGCTTGCCCGCCGGCCAGAGCCCGTTCTCCGGCAGTGTTCCGCAGGGTAAGGCCACCCCGGAAGCGTTGCCACTTACTTTCCAGGATGCCATCGACCTCGGACTGAAGAACAATCTCGGCGTGTTGCTGCAGAGTTACAACACCATCGCAGCTCGTGGAGAGAAATGGAAAGAGTTGAGCGCCCTTCTCCCCAATGTGAACGGCGGGGTGACCGTAAATGTGGTGCAAGACAATCTGGCGGCCCGCGGACTGCGGTTTCCCGGATTTCCAACCATTGTTGGGCCCTACGGATTTAGCGATGCGCGGGTGTACCTCAGTCAATCCGTTCTGAATCTCAAGGCCCTGAACCGCCAACGGGGAGCGGCCGACGACGAGCGCGCTGCCCAATACAGCTACAAAGACGCCCGCGACATGGTGGTGCTGGCCACCGGCAATGCGTATCTTGAAGCTCTGTCAGGAGCGGCTCGAGTGGAAACCGCCGAAGCCCAGCTGAAAAGCGCTCAGGCGCTGCACGACAAGGCGGTGGATCAGCAGAACGCAGGTCTGAGCCCGGCAATTGACACGCTTCGCGCCCGCGTGGAGATGCAAAACCGGCAGCAGCAGTTGATCGTCTCGCGGAACGACTATGCCAAGCAAAAACTGGTGCTGGTGCGTGCCATCGGCTTGCCGGTCGGCCAGGGAATTGCGCTCACTTCCAAAGCGCCGTACGATTCCCTGACCGCGCTTGGAATTGAGGAAAGTTTGCAGCGCGCGTATGGGTCACGCTCCGACTATCTGGCCGCTGTGCAACAGGTGCGGGCGGCCGAGCACTATCGTAAGGGCGCGTCCGCGGAATACTTCCCCAGCGTTGACATGACCGCCGACTATGGTGACCTGGGAATTAATCCAGGAAACTCGCACGGTACTTTTCAGGTCTCTGGCCGGTTGAATATCCCCATCTTTCAGGGTGGCAAGGTCCACGCGGACGTTCTGCAAGCGGAGGCCACGTTATGGCAAAACCGCGCTCGGCTGGAAAATTTACGCGGCCAGATAGAATACGAGATCCGCACGGCCCTGTTGGATCTGGAAGCTGCTGACGAACAAGTACAGGTGGCGCGCAGTTCGGTCGAACTGGCGGAGCAGACACTCACCCAGGCTCGTGACCGCTTCGCCGCCGGGGTTACCGACAACCTGGAAGTGGTGCAAGCTCAGGAATCGGTGGCGGGAGCCCATGAAAGCTATATTTCCAGCCTGTATGCCCACAATCTGGCCAAAATTGAACTGGTACGAGCCATGGGCTACGCGGAGCAGGGCGTAATGCAATATCTAAAGGGCAAGTGATATATGGAATCCAGCACAGATACGAAAGTGAACGATACGCCTGAGATTGAAACCCGAGAACACCCTCCTTTGCCGGCTTCGGAGAAAGATCTCCAATGGCGGCAAGCCTCGCGGAATCCTCGTTTTCGCCTGGCGCTGATCGTAGGCGGGATTGTGGTACTGGTGGCGGGCTTTTTCCTGTGGCGCTATTTGGGCAGTTACGAATCCACCGATGACGCCCAGATCGATGGGCACCTGAACGCCATCAGCGCCCGAGTCTCCGGGCACGTGGTGAAACTGCTGGTCAACGATAACCAGTATGTAGAAGCGGGCACGCCCCTGGTGGAAATCGATCCCAGGGACTATGAGGTGGCGGTGGCTCGCGCCAAGGCTGCATATCAGGACGCTCTTGCCACGGCAGAATCCACGCAAGTGAACGTTCCCATCACCACGGTGAACACGGGCAGTCAACTGTCCGCCGCTCAGGCCGAGGTGGAAAGCGGGCGGGCGGGAGTCGCGATGGCGCGCCAGCAACTGGAGGCCGCACGTGCGCAACTGGAGCAGGCCATTGCCAATGATATCAAGGCGCAAAACGATGTGGGCCGCTATAAACAGTTGGTGGATAAGCAGGAAATCTCGCATCAGCAGTACGACCAGGCGGTAGCTGCGGCCCGGTCGAGCGCCGCTGGTGTGGCTGCCGCCCGAGCTTCAGTGGCGGCGGCCGAGCAACAAGTGGCCCAGGCACAAGCCAAACGGGACCAGCTGGACGCCAACCTGCGCGCCGCAGAAACCGCCCCGCAACAGAATGCGTCCATGCGTGCCCGCGCCCAGGCGGCGCAAGCCCAAGCCCAGCAAAAAAAAGCCGAGTTGGAACAGGCCATGCTGAATCTGCAATATACCCGGCTGGTGGCGCCGGTCAACGGCATCGTCAGCAACCGCACTGTCGAAGTCGGCCAGAACGTTCAGGTCGGGCAGGAATTGATGAAGATCATCAATCTGGATGATATCTGGGTTACGGCCAACTTCAAGGAAAGCCAACTCCGGCTGATGCGGCCCGGCCAGCGGGCAACTATTTCAGTCGATGCCTACGGCAAGAAATACAACGGCCACGTGGAGAGCATCGCTGGTGCCAGCGGCGCGCTGTTTAGCCTGCTTCCTCCGGAAAATGCCACGGGTAACTACGTCAAAGTAGTGCAGCGGGTCCCGGTCAAGATCACCTTTGACCCGGGAGAGACCAAAGAGCATATTCTCCGGCCGGGTATGTCGGTCGAACCCAAGGTCTGGGTGCGATGAGCACCGCGGCACTGACCGCGGATGGCTCCGCCCTCCCGCGTCCGGCGGTTAATCCCTGGATCATCGCGCTGGCGGTCACCCTGGCCACGTTCATGGAGGTGCTGGACACCAGCATCGCCAACGTATCCCTGCCGCACATCGCCGGCAGCCTGTCGGCGGGCACCGACGAAAGCACCTGGGTATTGACTTCCTACCTGGTTTCTAACGCCATCGTGCTGCCGCTCAGCGGCTGGATCTCTTCCATCATCGGGCGCAAGCGTTTCTACATGAGCTGTGTCGCCATCTTTACAGTTAGTTCTCTGCTGTGCGGATTGGCGCCGAACCTGGGTATGTTGATTTTCTTTCGTGTGCTGCAAGGGGCAGGCGGAGGCGGGCTGCAACCCAGTGAGCAGGCTATTCTGGCGGACACCTTTCCTCCCGCCAAGCGCGGAATGGCCTTCGCAGTGTACGGCCTCGCAGTCGTGCTGGCGCCGGCCATCGGTCCCACTCTGGGTGGCTGGATTACCGACAACTTCACCTGGCGCTGGATTTTTCTGCTGAATATCCCCGTCGGCATTCTTTCCCTGATGTTGACCTCGCGCCTCATCCAGGACCCGCCCTACCTCAAGCGCAAGAAGCTTTCAGAAACCAAGATCGATTACATTGGCCTGGGCTTGGTAGCTTTAGGCTTGGGCACATTGCAGGTGGTCCTCGATAAAGGCCAGCGCGATGACTGGTTCGAGTCGCACTTCATCATTGTGCTCTCGGTCATCGCGGCCGCTTCCCTACTGTTTCTGATCTACTGGGAGTGGACGCGCGAAGACCCGGTGATCGACCTGCACCTGTTCACCAATAGGACCTTCGCCGCGGCCAATCTCCTGATGTTCATGCTGGGGTTCGCCCTACTCGGGAGCACAGTTCTGCTCCCGCTCTTCATGCAGACCCTGCTCGGCTATACCGCCGAACAGTCGGGACTGGCCTTGTTGCCGGGTGGCTTTAGCTTGATGTTGCTGATGCCGCTGGTGGGCTTTATGCTCTCCCGGTATGATCCTCGCAAAATGATGACGTTCGGGCTGCTAGCGCTTTCCTTTTCCCTGTTTCACATGACCAACTTCACCTTAGGAGTCGACTTCCGGACGGTGGTGTTTGCCCGGATGATCCAGACGATGGGTCTGGCCTTCCTGTTCGTCCCCATCAACACCGCCGCCTATGCATTCCTGCCCAAGGAAAAGAACAACGCAGCCTCGGGGTTGATGAACCTGGCCCGAAACATCGGAGGCAGTGTCGGCATCTCAATTGTGACCACCATGCTGGACCGCAGGCAGCAATTCCACCTGAACCGGATGTCGAGTCATCTGTCGGCTGCCAACCCCCCAGTGCAGGCCATGCTTCAGGGCACAGCCCGAGCCCTGGAGACGCGGGGATTGAGCGCCTCGGAGGCTATGCACCGGGCCTACGGGTTGTTGCAGGGCAGCGTCTTACGCCAAGCCAGCATGCTGGCTTATATTGACAACTTCTGGTTGTTGGGAGTAGCTATTCTGGTGATGGTTCCTTTGGTTTTCCTGATGAAACGACCGCGCACTGGCGGCGCAATTGCCGTACATTAGACTCTTCACTGGGGGCGCACCGTGTTTCGAATCATCACCGTCGAACGGGAATTCGGAAGCGGCGCCGCCGAGATCGCCCGCGAAATTGCCAGCCGCCTCGGCTGGAAGCTCTGGGATCAGGCCCTTACCGAGGAGATTGCCAGGGAAGCCAACGTAGACCGTTCCGCCGTGATGTGCTGCGATGAGCGACTGGACAGCACATTTCATCGTCTCGCCAAAACATTCTGGCGCGGTAGCTACGAACGCAGCATACCTCTGAAGGGCACTGAGCCCTTCGACGCGGATCGCTTCGTTTCGATCGGGCAGCAAGTGATGACCCGGGCGGCCGCCGCCGGAAATTGCGTGATCGTCGGACGCGGCGCTCCTTATTTCCTGCGCACACAGCCGGATGCATTCCACGTCTTCCTCTATGCCCCGCGGACCGAAAAGCTGCGACGCCTGCGGCTGATCGGACACAGTGAGAAAGAAGCCGAAGAATTGGTGGATACGGTGGATCGCGATCGTGTCGAATTTGTGAAACACTACTTCGGCGCTGATTGGCCCACCCGCTGCCTCTACCACATGATGATCAACACCGCGGTCGGGGATGAGAATGTCATTTCGATGATTCTGGACAGCAAGCACAAATTAGAAAGCAAGCCATTACGGCAATCTGAGCCTTGCCTCCCGCCTGCAACTGCTCGTAACTCTTAGGTAATATTGGGCTGCACCTTTTTTGTTGCACTTTAACACTCCTGAAATATCTTCGGATTAGCATTACAGACGGAAAACAGCTCGGCGGAGGCTTCGAAGATGGGTGCGGCACGGAATCCACAACGCGCACTTCCCCTGCAGGTGGCGGCTGTTTGCTACCGGCGGCGAGGCCCAGCCGTTGAGTTCCTGCTGGTCAACACGAACGGTGGAAACAAGTGGACGTTTCCCAAAGGTGATCCTGAACTGTCTCTCTCCCATGGCAAGGCTGCAGAACGCGAAGCCTGGGAAGAAGCCGGAGTCAGCGGCAGCATCGAGCCCCGCCACTTTTGCCTCTACCTTCACTCTAAGGGCGTCTTCTGGAAACCTCCAGGTGTGCGGGAGTATGTGATCAAAGCGTTTCTGCTGGAGGTGGAGCGGGAAGCGCATCCGCCGGAAACCGCGCGGAATCCCACCTGGTTCAGTCCCGACGAGGCCAAGAAAACCCTGGCCAAAGGCCGCGAGGTTAAATACGCGCGTGAGCTGCAAGCGGTAATTGACCGGGCCATGGAAAAGATTGGCGCAGCCAAGGTGATGGCTGAGCAATAGATGGCTGAGCAATAGTCTCCTCGAAAAACGTAGCCCCGGCCGTCCCGCGCCCCCACCGGCGAGGCAAGATGCCCTCACCACGGCCGGCCACAGGCCAGCGCTACTGGTCTTCATCAAACCGCCCTTCTCATGAGACGATTGCATCTGTGATCCAACTCTCCTCAGCCGGCAAGCGTTATGGCCACAAGCTCCTGTTCGAGGGAGCCGACTGGATGATTACTTCCCGCGACCGGGTCGGCCTGGTGGGGGCAAACGGCACCGGCAAATCCACGCTGCTGAAGATCCTGGCTGGGTCAGAAAGCCTCGACTATGGCTCGGTCAGCAGGGCTAAAGGCATCAGCGCGGGTTACCTGCCACAGGATGGGCTGGCGCTCTCCGGACGGACTGTGTTCGCGGAGTGCATGTCGGTTTTTTCCAAATTGCGCGCCATGGAACAGGAGATGGAAGAGCTGACTGGGCGCATGTCTGAGCTCGACCATTCATCTCCGGAGTATGCACAGGTCGCGGAGCGTTACCAGCGCCTGGAGCACGAATTTACTACCCGCGACGGATACGCCATCGAAGCGCAAGTCGGCGCCGTGCTTGCCGGGCTCGGCTTCCGCAAGGAAGACTGGACCCGGCAGACAGAAGAATTCTCCGGCGGCTGGCAGATGCGCATTGCGCTGGTGAAATTACTGCTGCAACAGCCCAATCTTTTGTTGCTGGACGAACCCACCAACCATCTTGATCTCGAAGCCCGCAACTGGCTGGAGGAATACCTCAGCAATTATCCCTACGCCTTTGTGCTGATCTCGCACGACCGCTATTTTCTCGACGTCACCATCAACAAGATTGTCGAAATCTGGAACAAGTGGGTTCATCTTTACCACGGCAACTACGAAAAGTATCTCGGCGCAAAGACACAACGGCTGGAGCAGCTCGAAGCGGCTTATCGCAACCAGCGGGAGCGCATCGAGCAACTGGAAGTCTTCATCAACCGCTTCCGCTATCAGGCGACCAAAGCCAAGCAGGTGCAAAGCCGGATCAAGGAACTGGAAAAGATCGAGCGAATCGAGCTGCCCGAAGAAGAGAAGACCATCCACTTCTCCTTCCCGCAACCCAAGCCCGGCGGCAGGATTGTCGCTGAGTTCGTCGCCGTGGCGAAGTCGTATGGCCATAAGGAAGTGTTTCGCGATGTCAGTTTCATGATCGAACGTGGTGACCGGATTGCCCTCGTCGGCGTAAATGGGGCAGGAAAATCTACTCTGATTAAACTGTTGTCAGAAACCGAACCTCTCACCAAGGGCGAGTACAAGCTGGGCCACAACGTTCAAGCGGATTATTTCGCGCAGGATCAATACAAGGAACTCAATCCGGATGCGCGCATCCTCGACGATCTCGGCGACATTTCCCCCCGCTCCACGCAAACCGAGCTGCGCAGCCTTCTGGGCTGCTTTCTATTCTCTGCCGATGACGTTTTCAAGCGCATCGGCGTGCTCTCCGGCGGCGAGCGTAATCGCTATGCCCTGCTCCGAATGCTGCTGCACCCGGCAAATTTCCTGCTGTTGGACGAACCCACAAACCATCTCGACATGCGCGCCAAAGACGTGCTGCTGAAGGCGCTGAGCGACTACACCGGCACCGTGGTCTTCGTTTCGCACGACCGGTATTTCATCGACAAGCTGGCCACCCGGGTATTCGAGGTAGGCGATGGGAGGGTTGAGGTTTATCCCGGCAATTACGAAGACTATCGCTGGCGGAAAGAGGGTGGGGCCGCGGAATTGCAAAAAGCGGTCACGTCGGCGGCGAATTCTCAGCCCGCGAATGCAGGCAATGGCCATTCCAGCGCCCAGACGTCGACTTCCGAGGAATCCGAGGGAAAACGCCTAAACCCCATCAAGCGCAAGCAACTGGAGGACCGCATCCAGAAACTCGAGGCCGAAATCAATCGCCTGGAGGATGCCATCGCGGAGCGCGAAGCAGCCTTGCAGACCTTCGTGAGCGCCGAGGAAACTCAACGCCTTACCCAGGAACTAGGCGCCACCCGAACGGACCTGCAAAGCCGGATGGCCGAATGGGAACAGTTGGGCCAGGCACTTCAAACCTAAGCATGGTTCGGGTGAGGCAGATCTTCAGATCCTGCACGCCGGTTCGGGTGAGTCCGGGCATGCCAGTTTAGGGTGGAACAGGCGCTTCAACGCTGCATTAAATCCATATTTTCAGCAGTGCCTTTACCCCTGAGGTACCTACATCGCGGCCCGCCCAGTCCCCCATACCTTTGACACCCGTACAGGTTCTTCCGTAACCTGCTCCATCCCCTGCTCCCATGCGATAGTCAGATTAGAAATTGTCCGAAATCCAGACACCCACCGCATGCGGCAGCGCCCATAGCACGCCGCGCGGAAAATCTTAAGGAGCACCGGAACCGATGCTGCAGCCATCAGATTCTCAAAAATCGCAGTTTCCTTCGAACCCCAATCAGACACAATCCAAGGCAGTCAGCGTCCCGGTAGAGCAAGCCACCATTGGACGCTCGCTGGTCGTAAAGGGTGAAATCAGCGGCTCCGAATCACTCTACATTGACGGCAAGGTCGAGGGGAGCGTAACACTTTCCGACAGCCGTGTAACCATCGGCCGCAACGGCAGCGTCTCCGCCAACATCAGCGCACGCGAAGTCGTAATTCTGGGCAAGGTGCACGGCAACATCCAGTGCACTGATCGCCTGGACATCCGCAGCGAAGGCGCCTTGACGGGTGACGTGATCACCCAGCGGATCAGCGTTGAGGATGGAGCCATTCTGAAAGGGAGCGTGCAGGTCCGCGCCGCCGAACAGAAGCATGCTCAGGGCCAGACCAAGACGGCGTCGGCTGAGCCCGGCAAGTCTGCCGCAACCGAGCCGCCGAAAGCGGCAGCCGCGGTCGCAGGCAATTAATCGGTTGCCGAGAGATTCAGAGGGGTACGTGTTCCTGCGTGCCCCTATTTCTTCTCATTTCTCATCATTTCTCTTCTTGCTCTCTTCTTGCGGCTTGGGCTTCAAATCCAGTGCCGCCGAATTCATGCAGTAGCGCTGTCCAGTGGGCGCAGGCCCGTCTTCAAAAACATGTCCCAGATGGGCGTTGCAGCGCGAGCAACGGGCCTCGGTTCGAACCATGCCGTAACTTTGATCAGTGTCGGCTACCACGACATCCTCGGCCAGCGGCTGCCAGAAACTTGGCCAGCCGGTGCCTGACTCAAACTTCGTCTCCGAGCTGAACAGTGGTTGCCCGCAGCAGACGCATGCATAGATCCCGGCATCCTTCGTCTTCCAGTACTTGCCGGTAAACGCCGGCTCGGTTCCCGCTTTGCGGGTCACGTAATACTGCTCGGGCGATAACTGTTTTTGCCATTCTGCTTCCGGTTTAGCAATCTTGTCTGCCATTCCATTCTCCGAAGATGTTCTTGTCATGAGATGCGCCGGCACCTGATTCGTCGCACCGAAAACATGAAGGAAGGTAGGAAAAATATCTTAGCCTATCCGCCCGCCTGGCGTCCTGGTGGACAAGGGTTCCGCTGATTAATACACTTTCAGTGGCTGCATTCGACCAGCCATCCCCATGCGACTTGTCACCTTCGAAGATCCCGTGCACCAGTCCCGCATCGGCGCCCTCACACCCGACGGACGGATTGTCGACCTGCACTCGGCCTGCGCCCTCTACCTGCGCGATGTGGAGCACGAAAGCGCCTTCTACCGTCTGGCCGACGCGCTGGTTCCACCCAACATGCGCGCGTTGTTCCGAGGAGGCGATACCAGCCTGGAAGCCGCCCGCAAAGCCTTCGACTACATGTTGCATGACGACAGAGCTCCCGGGCCGCGCGGGGAGGCCATCTTCTATTCTGCCGGCGAAGTTAGCCTGAAGGCACCGATTGTGCCCAAGAAGTTTTTTCATACGGCGGGCAATTTTCGCGAGCACCATGAGGAAGCCACCAAGGTGGGGTTTTCGCATCCCGTGATGCCGTGGATCGTGTTTTTTCAGAATGTGGACGCCATCATTGGCCACGACCAGCCGGTCATCTATCCTGAGCACCTCACCCAGGAGCTGGACTACGAACTGGAACTGGCGGTGGTTTTGAAAAAAGGCGGCAAACACTTCACGCTCGAAGAAGCTGCCGGCTACATTGGCGGTTACGTTATCTTCAATGACATCACCGCTCGCGACATTCAGCGCCGCGAGATGAAGTCGGGCGTATTCAGCTTCTGCAAAGGGATTGATACTTTCTGTCCGCTGGGGCCGTGGATCGTGACCGCCGACGAAATCCCCGATCCACATAATCTGGCCATGGAGCTGCGGGTAAACGGCGAATCCCGACAACGATCGCATTCCAGCAAAATGTCGGTGAAGATTCCGGAAATTCTGTCCTACTATTCCCCCATGGGCTATAGCGCGGGCGACGTGGTTTCTACCGGCACGGTTTCCGGAGTGGCCGCCTTCAGCGGTGATCCCAAGGCCTGGTATTTGAAAGTCGGCGACGTTATGGAATGCGAGATCGAGAACATCGGAGTTCTGCGCAATCAGGTCATTTCATGGGAAGAAGCGTACGGCGGTAAGACCGCGGCCATGGCAAAGCAGGAAACGCACAATTAGCGAACGCCGTCATACAGACTCTGCCAGCAACGTCCCTACGCGCAAATTCATGGAAATGTAGGTGGCTACATCTTCCCGAGGGATCAAACATACTCTTAGCGTTTGAAATGCGGCAGCACGGTCTCTCCGAACAACTTGGCCTGCCCGATTCGATCGTCTCCCCAAATCTCCAGCATGATGTGAGTGCAACCGGCATCGCGGTACTCTTCAATTTGCTCGATGCATTCTTCTGGGGTCCCAGCAATGGCACAGACCTTACGCAAGATGTCATTGGTTACCGCTCTGGCCGCCGCCTTGCGCCCACCTTGCTCCATGGCGTCGGCAACCGGCCGCAACTCATCGAAGGTCAGTCCCGCACACTCCAGCAAGACGTCGGCGGATCCCTTGATGTTCTGAACCTTGTTAGCGAGATACATCGCAGCCTGCTCGCGGGCCCCTTCTTTGCCTTTGGCCGAGTCGCGCGCAATGCTGCCCACAATGACCGAGCCGAGAACCAGGCGCGATGAGTCCTTTCCTGCCTTGCGCACACCCTCTTCCATGTTCTTGCGTGAGTAACGCACAAAGGCCGGCGTGGTAATACTGGCAGTGAGCAACCCGTCGCCCACTACACCCGACATCTTCTGTAACACCGGACCGGTTCCGGCGACGTAAATCGGAGGAATGCCGCGCGCTGTGGGCGCATCCGGCTTCAGCGGTGGCACGCTGGCCTGGAACACCTTGCCTTCATACTGAAAAGCATCGCCTTTCAGAACACCTTTGACCACCTCGATGCTCTCGCGCATTACCGTCGCCGGGCCGATTTTCTCGCCTTCCCCTTCGCCGATCTCTTTCATGAAGATTTTGGAGGCGCCGAGACCCAGCAGAAAACGGTCACCGGCGAGATCCTGCATGACCCGCGCTTCCATTGCAATCTGAACCGGATGCCGGGTGTACGGAGAGATGATGCCCCAGCCCAACTGAATGCGCGTGGTCTGAGCTGCGATTACAGCCAACACGGCTGTCGATGAACGCGCCTCAAAAGAATGCTTGCGCCACCAGGGATACGCCTCCGCAATCCAGAAGGCGTCGAAACCCGCTTGCTCACAGGCCTTGGCCATGGCGACGGTTTCCCGCACCGGCTCCATGCTGAGTTGTAGAACTCCGATATCGAAAGAGATTGGCATGAGGATCGAACTGCTTGCCTCTGACTCCTCGGGTTTGAAAACCCCAGTTCTTCGAATCTGGTTCTCAGTTCTCAGACGCTCAGTCTGGGTCTTTCCATGAATGCTCCAATCCCTTAATCAGCTCCCACATCGCCTTGTTCAACGGAGTCGGCACCCCAAACTTCTCGCCCCACTTCACAATCGCTCCGTTCATGAAGTCGACTTCAGTCTGGCGCTTAGCCAGGACATCCTGCAACATGCTGGCCCGGTGCTGGCCGGGCGCGCTGGCGCCCTTCTGTACCAGTTGCCGGGGGTCGCTGTGGAGCGCAATTCCCAACTTCTTTGCGACCGCCTCGCCTTCGGCAATCAGATCATTGAACAGTTCACCGGTAGGTTCAAAGCGCGCCGCAGCACCATGATGCAGCAGCGTCAGCGTACCCACCGGGTTAGTGGACGCATTGAAAATCAGTTTCGTCCACTGTGCCCCACGGGCGTCTTCGAGCGCGATTGTGTTCATGCCAGAACGGGCCATCAGTCCGGCCAATTCTTCTACCTTGCTCATGGAAGTGTGGGTTGGCTCGAAGGGACCGATCCAGGTGTCGCCTTTGATGTCGTAGCCGATGTGTCCAGGACCAATCGTGTGCCCGGCAGGAAACGTTGTGCCCCGGATCACGTACTTCACATGCTCTGCGATGATCTCTTCGTTGCCCACGCCGTTCTGCACCGAGCACACCGCACTGTCATCGTCGAAAACGTGCGCCGCCTGCGCGACTGCGTTCCGGGTATGGATCGCCTTGGTGGCGACGATGCCGTAGTCACAGCGCGGCAATGCCTTAGGATCGCTGGTGGCGTTCAGCCGGGCAGTGAACTCAGCTGCGCCCGAGAGTCGAAGGCCGATCTTCTGGATTGCGTCCGTGTGCTGCTTCCAGAGGTCATAGGCCCAGACTTCTACCTCGCCTGCCTTGGCCAGGTGCGCCGCAAACAGGCTGCCTACGGCTCCGCAGCCGATCACGCAAACCCTCATGTTGTGATCGTCCTTAATTCCGGAGTCGTGTTCCGAGATTCCTGGCCGGTGAAAAACTTCCACGGGACGCCGGCCAGGCACTCGCCCTCAGTCTTACCGATGCGATAAGTGTCCTGGGTGTAGAGACAGACCTTGCCGTCGGTATCGACGACCTGGGGATGAAGCGAGAAAATCATGTTCTCCTCAAGCTGCGCATCGCTGTTGGCCCCGATTGCAGGGTATTCCAGCATGGTCGCTCCGATACTATGGCCGGAGAGATGCCCCAAGGCGAAGCCGTGTTTTGCGAACGACTCTGCAACCGCGCGGTGAACGGTGCTGGCCAACTCGCCGGCGCGCATCCGCTTCCGTGCTGCTTCCAGCGCCTGCGGATACGCGTCTGCCATGGCCTGGGTACGCGAACTAACCTTGCCGCGAATCAGCGGACGGGAGAACTCCACCCAGTAGCCGCCCGCCCCCGTGACCTCCAGCGAATAGAGCAGAAGGTCATCGGCCGCAACCAAGCGATGGCCCGGTACCTTGAAGGATGCCTCCGCCTCGCCATGAGCGCCGGAAAGCAGGATATTCATCATGCGCGGGCCGGCCCCGCGCGCGAAAAATCGTTCCACCGCCGGCGCCATGATTTGGGCCTCGGTTTTTCCCGGTTCGTAGGCGGCGACCAGTGCCCAAAAACCGTCAACGATGATGTCCATGGCGTCGCGCACTTCGGCCAGTTCTTCGTCACTCTTGACCGCCCGCGCAATATCAAACTGGCGATCGAAAGGCACGAGTTCGAACGAAGCAATCCAGTGTCCCGGAACGTCTGGCCAGACGTGGTCCTTCACCCAGGGCTTGGTCTTGTCGCCAATCCAGCGAGCTTCTCGCGGAAACACTAACGTGGGCTCACCCACCAATGGCAGTAAAACGTAGACATAGCGGTGCACGATCTCGAAGCCAGAGACGTAAAATGTGGCGCCCTCAAAGCCGGCGTATTGATTGCCACAGACGATGAGCGCATCCAAACCTTCACGCTCCATACGGGAGCGGATGTTCTTGTAACGGCGGTCGATTTCCTTTTGACTTGGCAACCGGTCTCTCCACCTTTCAGGGTTTGGCGTCTCTGGCCGGGGCGATGCTGGGTCTACGATCCCACCCCACACAACTCCGCAGCCGTGAGTGCGTAAATCCTGGTGATATCCACCAGTGTTTTGATTTTCACCTTTTCGCCTTCGGCGTCGCGCGGCCCGCTCGAAGGTCCGTAATTCACGGTATCGATGCCATACCGGCTGAGCACGCTGGCATCCGAGCACCAGCAGACGACCTCCCGCTCCGGTGGCCTGCCCATGATGCGCTTATGATTGGTGTCGATCGCCTTAATCATCTCGTGATCTTCGCGGATGCGCGCACCGGGCACGGAAACGTAAGTCTCAAACTCCAATCCCCAGTCGGGATGCTGCCTTTCCAAATCGAAGAATACTCGCTGAACCTCGCGGCGGGCCTCGTTCATCGGGATGCTAGGCGGAACGCGCAGGTCCAGAAACAAGTCCGTCCTTTCCGGTGTGCGACTGGCGCGCCAGGCGTGGCCACCGCGAATGCCCCCGAAGTTCACCATCGCTTGCTTCCCTCCGTAGGCGGCCTTGTTCTGCCACACCGCGATCCACTTCATAATTTCATTCATCAACTCGTGCATGCGGCGAATGGAGTTCATCTCCTCGCGGCCTTCACAAAACGCCGTATGCACGTAGACGCCGGTGCACGAAATGCGCACCCACAGCGAGCCGAAGTGCTCGAGAACCACGCGCATATCCGTCGGCTCTCCCAGGATGCACATGTCGGGTAACACTCCATGGTTGACCAGGTAGTGCGTGCCAAAACCGTAGCCGCGGTATTGTTTTCCTTTGAACTCGCCCCACTGCGTCTTTTCAATCTCGCCCGCAACCGCGGCAATAATCACATCGCCTCGCAACCTGACTCCGGCGCGTTGCAGGGCCCGGACCGCATGTGTATAACAAACCAGCGCCCCCTTCATGTTGTAGATACCGAGGCCATAAACGAACCCATTCCTAACCACAGCCTGAGGCTTGTATCCGATGCCGGTCAGGAAGTCTTCGCTGCCAGTGTTTGAAGTATCCATGTGGCCGTTGAACATCAGGTTTTTACCGCCTCCGGTCCCGAGCCAGCGGCCGACGACGTTGGCGCGACCTTCCTCCACTTCCTGCCACGTGACTTTAAGGCCAAGCTGCTGCAGCGCATTCTGCATGTAATGCGCCATCTGTAGCTCTTCGCCGGTAGGGCTAGGAATGTTGATGACGTCGCAGCACATAGTCACGATTTCTTCTTCCTTTATCTCGGCGAGGATTTTCTCGATGAGCTTCAAATCCATAACCTTCGGGTCCAGACCACCGGCCGCTTTCTTTGTGGGCTTCAAGTGCTTTCACGCCTCCGGATCACGCGGGCGAGGCGCCCGCGCCGCACTATGCATTCTTTAGTCTGAAATCGTCGGGATACGAACACAGCTTTTCATTGCCCGCTTCGGTAATCAGGAAATTATCCTCCAGGCGCAAGCCGCCGCCACCGGGCCAGTAAATACCAGGCTCGATCGCCAGGACCATGTTCTTTTTGATG